>SESE01001266.1_pt1 | contig 10400 bp, 7 predicted proteins | sample 3171371 | NCBI WGS metagenome assembly SESE01 (sample SAMN06051881, study PRJNA518727) | freshwater metagenome | biome: subpolar coniferous forest; feature: holomictic lake; material: water; isolation source: holomictic Lake 442, 13 m depth | place: Canada: near Kenora, Ontario | collected...
GAAAGTGGCAATGTGCGCCCGTTCACGGGCAGCAGCAGGTCCTTGTGAGAGCATGATTCTGTTATAAAGAACGGCCGGGTCCGGAGGATCCGGGGTCGGTCCAGAGACGCTAATTAGGTCGCGCAAGTCCATGAGCGATAACGCAATGTCGGTCACCCAGGCGATCGCGCGCAGCGCGAACCTCGGGCTGCCTGAAAAGCTCGTGCAGGAAGGCCTGCTGGACGAGTCCGCCATGGCGGACGCCGTCAAGGGCGCCCGTGACGCGCACCAGAACCTGGTCGCCTACCTCGTCAGCAGGAACATCATCGAATCGCGCGAGATCGCGATCACCGCCGCCGCGCTGTTCGGCGTGCCGCTGCTGGACCTCGACTGCGTTCAGGTCGATCTCGACACCGTCAAACTAGTCTCCGACAAGCTGCTCGCCAAGCACCGTGTGCTGCCGCTGATGAAGCGCGGCCGGCGGCTGTTCATCGCGCTGTCCGATCCGACGAATCTGCACGGCCTCGATGAGATCCGCTTCTCCACCTCGCTGAACGTCGAACCGGTCGTCGTCGAAGAAGACAAGCTCCAGAAGATCCTGTCCAAGGCGATGGAGCAGGTCGACACGTCGATGCAGTCGCTCGGCGAAGACGACTTCGACCTCGAGCATCTGGACGTCACCGGCGGCGACGACGAGGTCGATGCCGGCGCGCAGCGCGACGAGGTGGAAGACGCCCCGATCGTGCGCTTCGTCAACAAGGTCATGCTCGACGCGATCAAGAAGGGCGCGTCGGATATCCACTTCGAGCCGTACGAGAAGACCTATCGCGTGCGGCAACGCGTCGACGGCATCCTCAAGGAAGTGGCGCTGCCGCCGGTGCAGCTGGCGATGAAGATCTCAGCACGCATCAAGGTCATGTCGCGACTCGACATCGCCGAACGGCGCGTACCGCAGGACGGCCGCATCAAGATGCGCCTGTCCAAGAACCGCTCGATCGACTTCCGCGTCAGCTCCTGCCCGACGATCTTCGGCGAGAAGATCGTGATGCGTATTCTCGATCCCTCGAGCGCACAGCTTGGGATCGACGCACTGGGTTACGAGCCGTTCCAGAAAGAGCTCTACCTCAAGAACCTCAAGAAGCCGCAGGGCATGATTCTGGTCACGGGCCCGACGGGTTCCGGCAAGACCGTCTCGCTGTACACCGGCCTCAACATCCTCAACGTCGAGGACACCAACATCTCGACCGCCGAGGATCCGGCGGAAATCATCCTGCCGGGCGTCAACCAGGTGAACGTCAATCCAAAGGTAGGACTTACCTTTGCCGCCGCACTGCGCGCCTTCCTGCGCCAGGACCCGGATGTGGTGATGGTCGGCGAAATCCGCGACCTCGAAACCGCGGAGATAGCGCTCAAGGCCGCCCAGACGGGCCATCTGGTGCTGTCAACACTGCATACGAACGACGCCCCGCAGACGCTCACCCGGCTGGTCGACATGGGCGTCAAGCCGTATGCGATCGCGACCTCCGTGAGCCTGATCATCGCGCAGCGCCTTGCACGGCGCCTGTGCAACCACTGCAAGCAGCCGTTGGAAATCCCGGCCGAAGCGCTGCTGCGCGAGGGCTTTCGCAAGGAAGACATCGATACCGGCATGCGCATCTACGGTCCGAAGGGCTGCGGCAACTGCACCGACGGCTACAAGGGCCGGGTCGGCATCTATCAGGTAATGCCGCTCACCGAAGCGATCGGTCGTATCATCATGGAAGGCGGCAATGCGATCACCATCAACGACCAGGCGAAGAAGGAAGGCGTCTGGGACTTGCGCACAGCCGGCCTGAACAAGGTCCGCAACGGGCTGACCAGCCTTGAAGAAGTCAACAGCGTCACGATCGAGTGAGCCGCTGCCCCGCATGATCTACGGAGCCTAGCGACATGGCACAGACCGGGACGTCCAAGAAGGACGTATCTTTCCTCTGGGAAGGCCGCGACAAGAAGGGCAACAAGGTACGCGGCAAGATCGTCGCCACGAACCGCCATGCGGTGTGGCTCGACCTGCAGCGACAGGGCATCGTGCCCGGCAAGATCAAGCAGCAGAGCGTTGCGTTCGCCTCGCGCGCAAAGCCAAGCCCCGAGGACATCGCCGTGTTCTTCCGGCAGTTGGCCACCATGCTGACCGCCGGCATCCCGATGGTGCAGTCGTTCGAGATCGTCGGCGCCGGCCACGAGAAGCCGTCGATGCAGGCACTGATCCTGGACATCAAGCAGCAGATCGAAAGCGGCATGACGCTGCACGAGGCGTTCGCCAAGCACCCGCTGTACTTCGACGACCTGTCGGTCAACCTCGTCGAGGCCGGCGAGTCGGCTGGCGCCCTCGAGACACTGCTCGACAAGATCGCCTCGTACAAGGAAAAGACCGAGGCGATCAAGAAGAAGATCAAGAAGGCGTTGTTCTACCCAACCGCCGTGCTGTTCGTGGCGGTGATCGTGACCACCATCCTGTTGATCTTCGTGATCCCACAGTTCGAGAGCCTGTTCAAGGGCTTCGGTGCAGACCTGCCGGCGTTCACGCAAATGGTCATCAACATGTCGCGCTGGCTGCAGGCCAATGGCATCTATCTGGGCATAGTGCTGTTCGGCGCCGGCTACACGTTCTCCTACCTCAAGGCACGCTCCCGGCCGATGCGCGAGAACCTCGACCGGATGATGCTCAAGTTCCCGATCGTAGGCCCCATCCTGGTCAAAGCGGCGATCGCGCGGTTTGCCCGCACGCTGGCGACGACCTTCGCGGCCGGCGTACCACTGGTCGAAGCGCTCAGCTCGGTCGCAGGCGCGACCGGCAACATCGTCTATGAGAACGCGGTCATGCGCATGAAGGACGAGGTCGCCACGGGCCAGCGGCTGCAACGGGCGATGGAGAACACGAACCTGTTCCCGAACATGGTCAATCAGATGATCGCCGTAGGCGAGGAGTCCGGCTCGCTCGACCAGATGGCGGCCAAGGTCGCCGACTTCTACGAGCTTGAGGTCGACGCCGCGGTGGACTCGATGTCCAGCCTGCTCGAACCGCTGATCATGGCAATCCTCGGCGTCCTCGTCGGTGGCCTCGTGGTCGCGATGTACCTGCCGATCTTCAAGCTCGGCGCTGCCGTCTGACGCCCCTGCTGCGGACAGCACCGTGGAACTGATAGAGATCCTGCGGCAGTCGCCCGCAGTGTTTGCCACGACCGCAGGCCTGATCGGCCTGCTGGTCGGCAGCTTCCTCAACGTGGTGATTCACCGCACGCCACGGATGATGGAAGCAGCGTGGCGGGCAGACTGCGCGGCGCTGGATAATCCGGACGTGGCCCCGCCGCCGGCGCCTACCTACAACCTCATGACACCGCGCTCGGCCTGCCCGGGCTGCAGCGCCCCGATCACCGCTCTGCAGAACATCCCCGTACTCAGCTGGCTGGCGCTGCGTGGTCGCTGCGCCTGCTGCAAGGCTCCGATCTCGATCCGCTACCCGATCGTGGAGCTCGCCACCGGCCTGCTGTCGGCGCTGGTCGCCTGGCACTTCGGCTGGGGCTGGGAGGCTGGCTGCGCAATCACGCTGACTTGGACCCTGATCGCCCTCACCGGCATCGACCTTGACACGCAGCTGCTGCCGGACGGCCTGACGTTGCCGCTCATGTGGCTCGGCTTGCTGGCGGCCGCCTACCTCGGCCGTGGTGCAGCGCCGCTGCCGGTCGATCTTAAGAGCTCGGTGCTGGGCGCCGCGTTCGGCTACCTGAGCCTGTGGACGGTCTACCAGGGGTTCAGGCTGGTGACCGGCAAGGAGGGCATGGGCTACGGCGACTTCAAGTTGCTTGCCGCGCTTGGCGCCTGGCTGGGCTGGCAGATGCTGCTGCCCGTCGTGCTGCTGTCAGCGGTCAGCGGCGCAATCGTCGGCATCGCGCTGATGGTGTTCAAGCGCCACGGCCGCGACGTACCGATCCCGTTCGGACCGTACCTTGCCGCGGCCGGCTGGCTGGTGATGATGTGGGCTCCGCAGCTGGTCGCGCCGTGGTGGGCGCTGAGCCGCTGAGCCCGTGGCGACCCCACTCAGAATTGGCCTGACCGGCGGCATCGCCAGCGGCAAGAGTGCCGTCGCAGCCGCATTTGGTGAGCTCGGCGCGCCAGTCATCGACACCGACCTACTGGCCCGTGAAGTCGTTGAGCCCGGCCAGAGCGCCCTCGCCGCGGTAGTCGCCGCGTTCGGCCCCAGCGTGCTCGGAGCCGACGGCAGGCTCGACCGCCGCGGGCTGCGCACCCTGGTGTTCGCCGACCCCGAGCGCCGTCGGACCCTCGAAGCCATCCTGCATCCGGCAATCCGGGAACTCACGCAGGCCCGCATCGAGGCGACCAACGCACCGTATGTGATTATTGCGATACCGCTGCTGGCCGAGGGTGGCCGGCAGGGACGCGTGGACCGCGTCCTCGTGGTCGACTGCCCGCTCGAACTGCAGCGACAACGGCTGCTGGCCCGTGATGGCGAAACGGCGGCGGGAGCCGACGCGATCTTGGCCGCCCAGGCTTCCCGAGCCCAACGACTCGCCATCGCCGACGAGGTCATCGACAATACCGGGACGCTTGAGGCACTCGGCCCTGCGGTCGCGGCACTACATCGGCGCTACTTGTCGCTGGCCGCGGCCGCTGCCCGGCCGACTCTCTAAAGTCCGTCCGCGGCTCGCTCAAAAGACCGGTTTACGACGTCCGTGGACGACGCGCAGAATAGCCGGATGCCGCCGATGAACTCCGAAACCCCTGAACCCGCGCCGGTCCGCCCGAGCATCGTGTTCGAGCAGCCGCTAAACGAGCGCATGCGCTCCTTCCTGCGGCTGGAGTTTCTCTACCAGCAGGCGACCTACCACAACGACACGCCCACCTCGTGGTCGAGCCGGGCGGCCGTGTCCAGCCTGCTGGAGATCCTCGCGATCACCTCACGCGGCGACCCACGAGCCGACGTCCTCAAGGATCTCGAGCGTCAGATGGGCCTGCTGCGAGACTTCACCAACCGTCCCGGCGTCGACACCGCGCGCCTGCGGTCGGTGATCGTCAAACTCTCGCAACGCCGTGATGAGCTGCAGGCATCATCCAGCGCCGCGATGTCGAAGTTGCGCGAGAGCGAGTTCCTCGCCGCCATCAAACATCGCAGCGCCATCCCTGGCGGCACATGCGAGTTCGACCTGCCGGACTACTACCACTGGCTGAACCTGCCCGGCGCGACGCGTCAGGCGGACTTCAACAACTGGATCAGCTCGCTGCGCCCGCTATGCGAGAGCGTTTCAGATCTGCTGTGGATCACGCGCGAGAACGCGCGCGCGCGCACTGAAGTCGCGATCGGCGGCACGTTCCAGATCGTCTTCGAACGTGACACGCCGGTGCAGCTGCTGCGCATCACGTTGCCGGGTGACACCGCGCTGTTCCCCGAGATCAGTGGCAGCCACCACCGCTGCAGCATCCGCTTTCTCAGCTGGATCGACGCGCAGAACAGGCCGTCCCAAGCGGGATTCGACGTGCCGTTTATCCTGACCTGCTGCACCTGATAGGGCGCGCGTGACCACTCCCGCCCGGAAATGCCCGAGCTGCGGGCGCTCGTTCAGACCCATCATCGGCGACCCCTGGCGGCCGTTCTGCAGCGACCGCTGCCGGCTGATCGACCTCGGCGCCTGGCTGAGCGAGCGCCACTCAATTCCCGGTGAAGACGCAGTTCCCGATCCGGACAGCCCGCCGCAGGGAGACCTCGAATGACTCTGAAGCTCTACAACAGTGCCTTCGCGCCCAGCCCGCGTCGCGTACGCATGTATGCCGCCGAGAAAGGCATCGCACTGGAACTGATCGAGGTGAACATCGCCGAGGGCGCGACGCGCAGCGCGGACTTCCTCAGCGTCAATTCGCTCGGTGAAACGCCGGTGCTGGAGCGCGAGGACGGATCGCGAGTGACCGAATCACTCGCGATCTGCCGCTGGCTCGAAGAACTCAATCCCGAGCCAAACCTCTTCGGCGATGACGCTGAGGAAAGACTCGCGATAAACCGTTACATCGACCGTGTCATGTTCCGGCTGTACGTGCCGACCACCGAAGTCTTTCGCCACACGCACGAATTCTGGATCGGCCGCATCGAGCAAGTGCCGGCTTTCGGCGAACTGCAGCGCAAGACCGTTCGCGCGGAGTACGTGGCGCTCGATACGGCATTGGCCGACCGGGAATTCCTCGCACGCGACCGCTTCAGCATGGCTGATATCGTCGCCTTCACCAGCATCGACTTCGGCAAGGTGGCGGGACTGCGCGTCGGCGACGACCTGCCGGCACTGAAGCGCTGGTACGAAGCGATCCGCGCCCGTCCCAGCGCGCGCGCCTGAGCGCCGCGCGCGACCGCTCTGCTAGAATCCGCCCCCCGCCGGAGTCGATTCGTCATGGCTGAACTGCACGCCCGGGATCACAGCCCGCGCGCCGCGCGGTGGGTCGTCAACACCCTGTGGATCGCCATGACCGGGATGCTCCTGAGCGGCTGCGCCACACCAGGCAACCCAACTGCCGCCCCCTCGACACGAGCCGCACGGATGAACATCCCCGCCTACCCGGCCACCCGCCGCAGCGAGCAGCACGATCTCTATCACGGCACAGACGTGGCCGATCCGTGGCGCTGGCTGGAAGACCTCGGCTCTTCCGACGTGCATGACTGGGTCACCGCCCAGAACGCGCTGTCACAGCCGCTGCTCGCCGCTTTGCCGGCACGGGAACCGCTGCAGCGCCGGCTGACTGCACTGTGGAACTACGAACGCTGGGGCGCCTCGCTGTCCGGCAGTCATTCGTTCTCGGCGCCGGTCGCGCGTCACGGCCGCTACTTCTATCTCTACAACAGCGGCGCACAGGACCAGAGCGTATTGATGGTGTCCGACTCGCTGGACGGCACGCCGCGAGTACTGCTCGACCCCAACTCACTGGCAGCCGACCGGACGATCGCACTGGCGTCGTACGCGGTCTCGCCGGACGGCCGCCACCTCGCCTACGCGACCTCGGACGGCGGCTCGGACTGGAAGGCCATACGCATCCGCGCTGTCGACAGCGCCGTCGACTTGCCGGAGGAACTCCTGCTGGTCAAGTTCACGCCACTGTCATGGGCACAGGACGGGCGCGGACTTTACTACTCGCGCTACCCGCTGCGTGACGCCACGCAGGGTGACGACTCGAAGCAGGTCAGCGTGTGGTACCACGCGAGCGGCACACCGCAGTCGTCGGACCGCTTTGTATACGCAATCGACGATCATCCAACGCGCAACCCGTACGGCTCGGTCAGCGACGACGGCCGCTGGCTGGTGATCTCGGTCAGCGATGGGTTCGCCAGCAACGGCGTGTATCTGCTCGACCTCACCCACCCTGACGCGGAGGCCGTGCGGCTGCTGGACCAGTGGGACGGCCGCTACGAATTTCTTGGCAATAGCGGTCAGGAGTTCTACTTCCTGACCACCGCCGGCGCTCCACACGGCCGCATCGTAGCGATAGACCTGCAACACCCGGCGCCCGCCGACTGGCGCGTCCTCGTCGGCGAGCGGGCCGAGGTCATCGACGGCGCGACATGGGCCGCGGACAAGTTCATCGTGCGATACCTCGACGACGCACACTCGCAGGTGCGACTGTATGACAACGATGGCGGCGCAAGCCGGGAACTGCAATTGCCGGGGCTCGGCGAGGTGCTGGGCCTCGATGGCCGCAGCGACGATACCGAACTGTTCTACGCTTACACCGACTTCCTGACGCCGCACACGATCTACCGCCTCGACCTCACCACGGGCAAGGCGACTCTGTTCCGCCGTCCAGCCGTGGCGCTGGACCCGACGCACTATGTCACTGAGCAGGTGTTCGTGACCTCGAAGGACGGTACCCGGGTGCCGATGTACCTGACGCAGCGGCGGGATCTTGCGCGCGACGGGCAGCGGCCCACCATGCTGTACGGCTACGGCGGCTTCAATGTGCCGCTGCTGCCGTCGTTCAGCGTGCCGGTCGCCGTGTGGCTGGAGCAGGGCGGGATCTACGCCGTTGCGAACCTGCGCGGCGGCGCCGAGTACGGCGAGCAGTGGCATCAGGCCGGCACCCGCCTGCACAAGCAGAACGTGTTCGACGACTTCATCGCAGCAAGCCAGTGGCTCATCGACCAGCGCATCACCAGCCGCGAACACCTAGTGATTCGGGGCCGCAGCAACGGTGGCCTGCTGGTCGGCGCGGCGCTCGTGCAACGACCGGAGCTGTACGCCGCTGCGCTGCCCGCTGTCGGCGTTATGGACATGCTGCGTTACCACACCGCCAGCGCGAACGCGCGTCAGTGGTCGACTGACTACGGCCTGTCGGAACAGGCCGACGAGTTTCATGCGCTGCGCGCATACTCGCCCGTGCACAATGTCGCCAGTGGCGTGTGCTACCCGCCCACGCTGGTCACCACCGCCGAGCGCGACGACCGCGTCGTGCCCTGGCACAGTTATAAGTTCGCCGCAGCGCTACAGTCCGCTGCCGCGCCAAACTGCAACCACCCGCTGCTGCTGCGCGTCGAAACACGGGCCGGCCACGGCAACGACCGACCGGCCTGGATGCAGATCGAGGACTACGCCGAACAGTGGGCGTTCGCCGCCCGCTACACGGGCCTTGAGGTAACACCATGAAGCGCAGATCCACCTATCTCGAGCTCGGCCGGCGCGCGCGCTTCGGCAAGCGCGCCACCAAGTCGGTGGGGCCCCTCGAGCCGCCACCGTGTCCAGCGGACGTCGCAGACTTCGACCTAGGGACCTGGCATGTGCAGCCGGCGCTCGCGCGCATGACGCGCGCGGAGCGCAGCGTGGAGCTGGATGCGCAAGTGCTCTCAGCACTGCTGATCCTCGCCGAGCGGCCGGACGGCGGCGTCAACCGCGACCGGCTGATCCTGCGGATCTACGGACCGGCAGGCGCCGAAACGCACCCGGACAAGATCCGCCGCGTGCTCAGCACCCTGCGTCGCCTGTTCTCCGAGGACGGCTCGGTGCGACTGGTCAACGTCCCCGGCGACTGCTACGAGTTACAGGTCGGCCCACCGCGCGACGAGACACTACCGGCGCCAGAGTCGACCGCGATGCTGGAAAAGCCGGTCGCGATCGAGGGCTGGCTCAAGCGCGGCCGGCGCCGGGGTCGGGCGGTCGGAATCGCCGGTGCAATCGTGGTCGTGATCGCGATCACGCTGATCGCGATGATCGATCGCAAGCAGGGCGTGCTGTACGGTGCCGTGACTCATGTGGCCGTCCTTGCAGGCGAGCCCGGCCAGCAGCTCAGCCCGAGCTTTTCGCAGGACGGCCGGCTGCTCGTCTATTCCTGGAAGAAGCCGGACGGCACCGAGAAACTCTACATCCGCGTCGTTACCGGCGGGGCGCCGCGCGCGCTGACACAGGGCGAAGGACGCGACCGGTTCCCCGCATGGTCCCCGACGGGCGGCTTGATCGCGTTCCAGCGCACCACACAGGCCGGTTGCATAGTGATGGTGGTGCCCTCTGATGGCGGCAGCCCACGCCGCGTCGCCGACTGCGACTTTGGCGGCGGCGGGCCGATGACCTGGCTGCGCGATGGACTCGCCGTCACCTACCCCCGCCGCGTCGCCTGGACGCTGCCGCTGCAGATCGTCTCGATCAACGTCAATGACAATCGGATGATCGGCATCACCAATCCGGTCGCAGGCATGCCGGGTGATTCCAGCCCGTCGCTAGCCTCGACCGGGCGTCGACTCGCGTTCGTGCGTACCCGCACGCCGGGGTACGAGGACCTGACGCTGCTGGAGCTCGGCGGCGGTGCGCCCGAGCGGCTGACCAAGGACGCACTGCCAGTTGCTGGCATCGCATGGGAACCGCGCGGACTGTCACTGCTCTACGCAACCCCGCGCGGCGGCTACGACGCCCTCTGGAGAATCCGGCTCGACGGCGCGGCACCAATCTCACCGGTCGTCAGGCGCGGGGAACCGGTGCGTCATCCGGCCGTCAGCAGCGATGGCCGCTCGCTCGCCTACGAGCACTGGCACATCGCCAGCCGGTTCGTGTCGCATGGCTCGAGCCCCGACGCGGGCGAAGGCACATTGCTGCGCGCAGGCGATGCCCTGGACCGCGGAGTACGCTTCTCAGCCGATCATGCCCGCGTGGCTTTCGTCTCCAACCATGCCGGACGCGAACAGCTGTGGAGCGCGAATGCCGATGGCAGCGACGCGGCACCGCTGACGACGGCGAAGTTTGAGTACCTCGAAACGCCACGCTGGTCACCGGACGGCAGTACGGTCGCCTTCACCGCGTTTCGCGACGGTCACTTCGGTATCTGGGCAGTCGAGGTCGCGACAGGCCACGAAACGCAACTCAGTGACGACGGCGAGAACCGGGCACCGAGCTTCTCCCGCAATGGCA
>SESE01001272.1_pt1 | contig 10390 bp, 9 predicted proteins | sample 3171371 | NCBI WGS metagenome assembly SESE01 (sample SAMN06051881, study PRJNA518727) | freshwater metagenome | biome: subpolar coniferous forest; feature: holomictic lake; material: water; isolation source: holomictic Lake 442, 13 m depth | place: Canada: near Kenora, Ontario | collected...
GTGATCGCCACCAGCCACGTTGAAGTAGCGCAGGAACACAACGCCGCGATCGCGATCCGCAAGCGCGTGTGATTGCACCCACGCGTGCATCATGTGTTCACAAGCAAGTTTGCTTTCTCCGTATGCGTGCGTTGGCCGCTGCGGACAATCCTCGCCAATTGGAATGTGTTCTGGCGCGGGCTCGCCGTATGTGGCGCACGTGCTTGAAAATATTAATTGTCCGCAGTCCACCGCGTCCATGGCGTTGAGCAAAGAAACCGTGGCGCCCACATTGTTGTGCCAATACAGCAGCGGAAATTTGACACTTTCTGGCACTACGGCGAAAGCCGCGAAGTGCATGACCAGTTCCGTCGCATGCAATTTCAACGCCTGGGTTGTGGCATGCTGATCATTCAGTTCAACCCGCGTAAAATGAAAGCGATCGCCGCCCGCGCGCTGCAGTGCCTGCACGGTTCGCTCAAAGCTGCGCGAGTAATTATCCAAGCCATGCACCTGGTGGCCTTCATCAAGCAACTTCAGGCAAGCGTGCGACCCAATGTAGCCAGCGGCGCCAGTCACAGTTATGTGCATTGAAATGGTTCCACTGGGGTATTTTGCAAGCACAAATCAGTCATTTTAGGGAAATAAGGCACCTTGCCTAATCCGTCCATATTTGCGAGAATACACTGTATGGATGGATCCTTTTTTGGGAAGCCTTTAGTGGCGACCCGCGTGACTGAAGTGAAGCCCTCGGCGGAGCCGAATCCCTCACTTCGACTTTCTGGAACAGCGGCCCTGCATGGCGTCGCAAGCAATGATCCAAGGCTGAACGCCTTGCGTGAAGCATGTCTTTTGGCGCAAAGCCTAAAGGATCAAGCTGGCGCATTGACCGCGCGCAGTCAAGCCAAAGGCGTAAAAGACCCAATGACCGTGGCCCAAGGCTGTAATTCAATGCACAAAGCCATTGCCGATGTTGAGGCGTTGATTCGCCAACTTGATGAGGCGCTGGCCGCGCAGTCTTTGGCCAACACAGAGTGAACGGTACACACATGATTGAAACAAATATCAAAGCGGGCGCTGGTGAAGATGCTGGTAAAAATGCTGGTAAAGACGCAAGCGCAAAAATTCAATTGGAAAACATGCGTGTTGACTGCGCACACTCCGCCACATTTGAAGAGGGATTGCAGGCCGCGTGCAGTTTCCGTGGCGACGTCACGCTGGAGCTGAAGGACGGCAGCGCGGTTGAAGGCTATGTGTTTGATCTCAAGCGCACCAACGCCTCGCCCCATGCGGTTCGCATTCTTCCCAAAGATGGACGCGCGCGCATGACCGTGGAGCAATCAACAATTCAAACATTGTGCTTCACGGGCAAGGACGCGGCCGCGGGCAAGACGTGGGAAAATTGGATGCGCCGCTACGCGCAAATGAAGTTGCAAGGCGAAGTCGCCGGCATTGAAAGTGAAACGTTGGAGTGAATTGAATGCGTCACACGCCATTCACGGGGGAAAGTATTCATCGCCAGTTTCGGGATCCAAAAGTTTCCATTGCAATTGTTGATGCAGACGTTTCAGCACGGGCTGCGAGATATCTTTATCGGTGACGGTAAAAAGCATTTGTAAAACAGGATCTTGTTTCGGGGACAATTGAATCTCAATTCCCGGGCCATATAAAACGTCTCCGCCTTCAATGTCCGCGCTGGTATTGCACAGGGAGAGCGCGTGCGCAACCTCCGCACGGCTGCCAATTGCGCTTAGGGAACCATCTTTTGTTTTGGTTCGTGAAAGAATGACCAGTACGAGCGGTGACATATTGAGTGGATAAGGGTAACGGTGTGAACGAAAAAATGTTGGGCTAGTTGAATTGAATGCAGGAAGAAAATTTCAACTTGTCGCAACTTTTTGTGGTTGTGGATGGACAAGACGATCCAACTCTTGCGGCGAGAGCCAGGGCAATGAAGCAAGTTTATTTTGCACGCGTTCTGGCATTGGATTGCCTTCGCGTTCCCATTTTGGACGGCTTTTCCAGCGGCGATGCACCCACAAATATTGTTCAGGCGCAAGTCGAATTGAGTTCTCAATGCCCCGATTGAATCGAGCGGTGATATAGAACAGGGGATCTTCCAAAGATTCCCAATCCTCGGGATTGATTCGATCGACAATTTCCAATCGGTATTTCAGGCGGTCTGTTTCCCTGACCGCGGTGCCCACAAACACAGGCACGCGAAATCGCATGGCCAGAAGCCCGATGCTTTTATAACTGCTGGCCATTTGCCCAAAGAACGGAACAAACAGCCCGTCGTCACCGGCGTTTTGATCGGCAATGAAACCAATGCGCCCGCCTTCAAGAATGATATTTTGCAGTTCTTGCGTGACATTCCATTTGGAGAGCACGCTGAGTCCGCCGCGCCGACGCATGCCAAGCAACCATTTGTCTAAATATGGATTGTCCAAAGGCCGGGCAACCGCGGTGAGATGAAAGTCAAGCACGGCCAATGCAAACCCAAGCAATTCCCAGTTGCCGCAGTGACCCGTGACAAAAATCGCGGGCTGTTTGGAGAGCAAATAATCCATGTGCGGTCCAACCGTTCCAAGTTTGATGTTGTCGGGCCAATTGCGCGCGTGCAGTCGCTGCGGCGTCAGCATGCTTTCCACCATGAAAAGTTGAAACATGCTCTCCACACTTTTGTCCGCCAGGAGATTGACCTGCGCCTCGTTGATATCGGGAAAGGCGCGGCGGATATTCACGCCAGCCCTTTGCAAACGATGCGCGCCCAGCTGCGTAAAGATGCGGCCCAACATGGCCGCAGTCCGCATGTTTTGTTCAGCCTCAAACAAATGAAACAAGGAGGCGAATCCGCGAGCAAGCGCATAGTGCGAAAGGTGGATCAGCCGCTTGGATGCGGCACTCATGATTTAGTTGCCTTGACCGGTCAAAGTACGGAAACGATTCCAGTTTAAAATAGGAATTCGCGCGTCCATGGCTTCTTTCATGATTCGGTTGTAGGTGTCATAGTCATTCTTGGCTTGGGTGTAAGCCTGAATCTCAATGTCCCCGGCGCTGGCCGAAAGCGGGAGAGGTTCTGGCGCCGGATTGCCAATGACAATAAAGTCCAGATCGCCTGTGACTTTGTCGCTGTCCACAACTTGACCGCCCCATTCTTGAATGCGATTGCGAATGACAGAGGCTTCGCCAGTGGAAGATTGTCCATCATTGTTCACGTCAAATTTTCCATACACCATCATGCGATAGGTGTACGTTGGGCTGTACACGGCGTTGATAAGCACATCGTTGCGGTTGATGGGTTGATTGGGAGAACTGCGCGTAACGCGCGCCGTGGAAGTGTCATTGGTGACGCGCAAAACTTGGATACTGGCTTTGCCACGCGGCGCGCCGCCCTTATTGTTTTGCACTTGCTCAGGTGTTGAAAATACTTCGAATGTCATTCCAGGAATAACGCGGTGTTTTTGACCAATGTCAAGATAGATCGTGTTATCCGGCCCGCCAATTTCAATGACGTGGCCGTCCACAAGGCTGGATGGATCTTCGGGTTTGACTTCGAACACAATAAGTTTTTTCTCGGCTTGATCAAGGCGCGTGCGAAGGTTGTCCCGCTCGGCGCCAAGGCCGTCGATATTTTTTTGCATTTCTTCAATGCGTGCTCGGTAGCGTTGTTCGACTTCGTCTTTGGAATCACTGGCGATCTTTTTCATCTCCTGCACATTTTGGGCGTAGGCGGTTGTCGCGCCAGAAAATGGAGCAGTGGTTTGTTTCATTTCGGCATTTGACGCCTTGTACAGTTCTTCATTTTCAGCCAGGATTTTTTTCTGGTTGTCTACTTCGGATTGAAGCGTGGCGATCTGTTTGTCGCGGCTTTGCAAGGCGCTTTCTTGTTGATTCAGTTTGGACTTGTAGGAATCCTTGTCCTTGGTCAACGCCGCCTCACTTGCTTTGATGGATTCAATTTCTTTGTTGGCGATTTCAATTTTTCCGCTCCAGGCTTTCTTCTCATCGCTGATTCTTTTGGATTCCGAGGTGGCGGATTGCATTTGCGAATACAGCACCACTGAAGCCACTAAAAATGCAACTGTGGTTAGAACAAAGACAACAAGTGTTACGAGTACGCCGGATCCGGCGGGGCGAATAGCCATTCGAGGGGGGGTCTCCGGGGCGAAATGCCCGAAATGGCAGTGTGATACGTGGGAGGGTTTTCGTCAAGAGGAAAATGGAAATGCCACTTGCCTTTCTTGTTGAAATTGGTGATACTTGCCGATCCCTCGGAGATTAAATTGCCTAATAGTAAATCAGCTGAAAAAAGAGTCCGTCAAAATAAGAAGCAAAACGCCGTCAATAACCACCGCAAGCGGTTGGTGAAGGAAAGAATGCGTGAGTTCTTATCCGCAGTTCAAGGCGGCGATGTTGCCAAAGCCGAACAACAACTGCGCTCCGCCACGGCCATATTGGATCGCGTTGCCGGCAAGCGGACAATTCATCCAAACACCGCCGCGCGCCGCAAAAGTTTGTTGGCCCGTAAGTTGAACGCGCTTCGTTCGCCCAAAGTTGAAACCGCGGTCAAGCCAAGCAAGTCCAAATCCAAGGCCAGTAAGTCCGCTTGAGACGACCCGCCGTTCGCGGTGCCGCCCACGGAGCGGGATCTGGCTTGGCTTTCAATTACGCCGAGAGATCAAATTGTCCTCTTGAAATTTTTGCGTTCTTGGCGCCTCTTGTTGCGTTCTATGAACTTGGACTTGTGTTTTGGTTGCGCAAAGATGAGCAAATTTTAACCAACCGCGCCCATGGCGGATTCGTTGATTTTTTCCGGCTCTTCGGAGTTCGCGCCGAGGATTTGCATGTTTCCACAATGTCCTTGCCGTCGTTGGCGTTGATATTGACTTTGTTCATTTGGCAATTGGTCGCGCGCCTTCCTTGGAAGATTCGCTGGCGAACCATTCCATATATGTGGCTGGAAAGCTTCGCACTTTCGGCGCCGCTGTTGGTTGTCGCGCTTGTGATCGGTCGAGCGCGCTTGATGATGTCAAGCAGTCAAATTGGCGAGGAATCGATTCGCTCGCTTGATTTTGTGGGACGGGCATCCATGGCGGCGGGCGCGGGAATATATGAGGAGTTGCTATTTCGAATGGCGTTGATGGGTGGCTTGCACATGTTGTTGTTTGATGTGGCCAAGATCAGCGAGCAAAAGGCGTGGGGGATTGCGTTGTTTGTGAGCGCTCTTTTATTCACCATCTATCACCCGATTCGCGACTCAAGCGGGGCGCTGCAATGGGGGCACGTTATTTTTTTACTGCTTGCCAGCGCGTGGTTCGGACTTGTTTTTCAACTGCGCGGTTTTGGCTTGGCCGCTGGAACGCACTCGGCGTATGACGCCACAGCGTTGTTGTTGATGGGTTGATTGCAGGGTTGACTTTGGGCCACGCACATCACATGCAACCACTCATAGTTGTCGCGCCAACGCGCATCCATGTGATGGGTTGCCGCCAGGCTCCAATTCAATCGCCGATTGCGTTAGTCTTACGACATGCAAGCGCTTAGTTCACCAGCGGATATTCAACTTTTAATTCTGGACGCGGACGGCGTGCTAACCGACGGCGGAATTTATGTTGACGACGCGGGTTGTGAAACCAAACGTTTCAATGTCCGGGACGGCTTTGCGATTCGAGCGTGGTTGCAAGCAAAAAAAGAAATCGCGGTTATCACTGGCCGTGGCGGTATGGCTTTGCGGCACAGACTGGATGGACTTGGAGTAAAAAATTTAATCTCCGCCAGTGGACCCAAGAAAAAAGTTCTTGAGGAGCTTTTGAAAAATCTCAATATTTCCGCCAGTCATACGGCGGCTTTGGGTGATGACCTGCCTGATGTGCCCATGTTGAAGATGGTTGGATATCCAATGGCGGTGGCCGACGCGGTGGATGAAGTGAAGGCCGCCGCGAAGTGGCACTCCACCAAGAATGGCGGACATGGGGCGGTGCGTGAAGCCGTCGAATTCTTGCTGAAATCATCGGGCGAATGGGATAGCGCAGTGGAGGCATGGGGTTAATGTCCCTGCGACGAAATCGGTATTTGCCTTGGGTCGCGGCCGCGGTTGGAGTGGTGATTGGCGTGATCGCAATTGTCATCGCATCACAAGTGGGTGATGCGCCGTCCTCCGCCAAACGAACGCCGCGAATTGTTGACGCCCAAGATGTTCCAAAGCCGCAAGCGTTAACCCGCGAGGAGGCGGAAAGTGGAACAAAGCCTTTGCAAGCTGACCAGATTTCTTTGCAATCAGGCGCATGGGTGCAGGTTGCCGACGACACAGGTCGTCTTGAGCAGCAATACCAAGCCACGCGAATTGACCCCGAGCCAGACAAGTGGTTGCGCATGGAATCTCCGCGGGCGAATATGTTTCCTTCGGGCGGACGCATTATCACCATGCGGGCGGATCATGGTCGCATGCGTGTTCCCAAGCGCGCGCTTGAAAGCGGTCAGCTTGAAGGTCATGTTGTGATTCAAGTTTTCAAACCTATTCAAGGCCGCGCAATTGATCTTTCCAAAGATCAAGCGGCCATTGTTATTCGCGCGCCCGAGGCCATGTTTGACAGCGTTCTTGGAGAAGTTCGTTGCGACAAGTCGGTGCAAGTCATCACAGAAGCGCTGCAATTTGAAGGCGAAGGCTTGACCATGTTGCTGACCGAGGACGGCAAGGGAATTGATCGACTCACCGTGGAGCGACCATTGAGCGCGATTGAAATTGAGCGAGTTGTGAGCGCGCCAAGCAGTGCGCCAAGCAGTGTGACAAGCAGCGCGCCAAGCAGCGCGACACCCAGCGCGCCAAGCAGTGCGACAGCCAACGCGCCTAGTAGTCCAACAAATGTCGCGGTTTCGCCTGTGATTGCGCCAGCCACAACGCCTGCCACAACCGCTGTCACGTCAGCTAGCGCAACGCCTGCGGTCATTGGCACAAGCGCGCCACCAACGACCGTGGCCAAGTTGGATTTAAAAACAAAAGCGCCGCCTTCGACATCGAAGCGTTTTTACAAACTCATTTTGGAGAATGACGTGCGCGTGTTGCGAACCTCAACCGAAGGCAATACGCAAATCAATGGCGATCGCTTGTCCATGGTGTTCAGCATGGAAAGTGATGCGGTGGGGCAAAATCTGACGCGCGCATTTCCCACGCAACTCTTGCAGCCATCCAACGCGCTCATGTCATCCGCGATTGACTGGCGCGTGTCGCCATTGGTCTTGGCAATGGCCGCATCCGAGGCGAAGCCTGATCACATTCAAATTCAGTACAAGGGTCGATTGGTTATGACCGTGGCCACCGACGCCTTGGATCAGTTGCCACACGCCGAAGACGTGCGGCTTGAAATTGAAGGAGCGCCCGCGAAGTTGTATGACGAGAAAAGCCAAGCGCGCATTGATTGCGGACGCATGCGCTATCAAACTGGAATTGAAAGCATGTCGCTGCGCGGCTACGGCGAGCGGCCATTTTTGTTGGTCAGTCCGCGGCTTGACCTAGAGGGTCAGGCGTTTGATCTTGCGCGCAAGTCTGGGCAGGGACATTTGGAGGGCGCGGGGCGAATGCGAATTGGCAGCGGCGACGCAGTGGTTTCTGCCATGGCCGCCGCGCCCAATGTGGCGCAAAAAGCCATCGCAAGTGGCGACGCGGCCAACGCCGTCATGGGTCCGCCGGATTTGGGCGCAAGCGCGCGCACTGTTCGAATTCAGTGGAAAAAGTCTGTGGATTTGGAGTTTGAGCCGGGGGAAAATGCCAACAAGTTGTACAAGGCGGATTTCTACGGCGATGTGAACGCCGACGCCGAGGAGGTGCGCATGGTGGCGCAGCGGTTGTTGGTGAATTGTTTCAAAATAGGAAAAGGTTCCGCGGTTGAAAGAATTTTTGCGGATGGCGGGGCCATGGCTATTCGTCAGCCTGAAGGTTCAAGTTTGTCCGCCACGACAATTGATTTGTCCATGGAGCAAACTGAAAATGGAAGTTCCAAGGCCAAGCGATTGTTGGCCACCGGCGGCGTTGAAGCGCAAGACAAGGGGCAACGCTTGTGGACCGATTCACTTGATTGCTCGTTCCGACCAGTGATGGGCAAGGAATCGGCCACGGAAAATATGGAGTTGTCGGTGGTGCAATCCAAAGGCGCGGTGCAAGCGTTGCTGGCCGAGGACGCGCGCTTGTGGGCCACCACCATGGACGCGGATATTCCCGCCAAGCGAGTGGCGTTGCGTGGGCCCGATTTGCTTTTGGTTCGCGGCAATGTGGTGGCGGATGCGATGAATGAACTCACGGTGGACGAAGATTCCGGCAGCGCTCTTGCGCCTGGAACAGGACGCTTTCGCTATTGGCCAAAGGCTATTGCGGATTCCACGCCCAAGCCCGTGGCGCGACCTGCGATTCCAGAGAAGCCGCAAATGGAGGCCTTGTGGAATGATGGACTGAAGTATGTCAAAGATAAAGTTGGCCGCGCCACGTTGGATTTGCGTGGCAATGTGCGCGCCAGCGCCGATCGCACCGTGCGGGAACTGGATCAATTCACGGCGAATAAAGCGGTTTTGACATTGGGCCGCGACACCAACGCGCTTGATCAAGCCGGCGACGCCGCCAAGCGAAGTGGATTGAGTTCGGAGACTTCATCGTTGCAGGAAATTCATGGCATTGGAGAAGTTCGCATTGAAAGCCGCGCGTGGGGCCGTGACGATCGCACCGATGAGCCGCGTTTATTTCGACTGATGTCGAGCGAGGTGATTCACAATGTCATCTCTGGCGAGTCGAATGTTCCAACGGCTGGAACGCTTTTAATTTTTGACCGCGACGATGAAGGCGCCAAGCCCGCGCCGCCTTCCTTGTTTGATGCGCGCGGCTCAACGCGCTTTAGCTGGGACACATCGTTGGTGATGAATCGCGATGGCGCAACGCGCTATCGCATTACGCTTGATGGCGGCGTTGAATTGATCCACGCAGGTCTGCGCCCGCAAGACACGCTGACGCTGACGGCCGATCAACTTGAAAATACGGTGGAACGTTTGGAGGCCGCGCCAGTGAAGGCCGAGGCCACGGAGGCCACGCCGGTTGATTTTGGCGCGCCTGTGAAATTGCTGCGAATTCGCGCGCTTGGCAGGGTTTTTGTCAGGACTCCGGATGTTGATGTGGAGTGCGACGCGTTTGATTATGACCTGCGAACCAAAGTGGCCACGCTGACGGCGCGTGCGGGTCGCACCATCACCGTGATGCAGAAGGGCAAGGGTTCGCCCATCAAGGCCGAAGCCGCGGTGTGGGATTTGGACAATGGCCGCGTTCGTGTGACCAACGCCGCGGGAAGTTCGTTCCGCTAACGGATTGCCCGCGCGGCGAAGAAGTTTTTTGCTGGCAACACTTTCACTCATATTCACCCGCGCAAGTTCGCCAACTAGTTCGCCAACTATTGCGCCAACTATTGCGCCAACTATTTCATTAACTATTTCGATAAGCATGTTACAAGAACGCATGTTGCGCATTTGCCCACGCTGTGCGCACTAGAATGGGTGTTTACAGTTGCGCGCGAATTTCCCAAAGGTCGGGAAAGCTTGGTTGAAAAAGAGTGGCGCGCAAATAGTCCACGCCGGAGGAGCCGCCGGTTCCAGTCTTTGTGCCAATGGTGCGCTCCACCATCTTCACATGTCGATAGCGCCACTCTTGAATGCCCTCGTCAAAGTCGACCAGCATTTCGCACATGCCGCGCAAAGGTCCTGGCGTGTGGTAGACGCGCAGCAGCAACTCTTGAAGTTCCACATTGGCAATGGTGCCGGCGGTCGGGTCGTGTTGCAGCGCGGAAACAGGCACAATTTGCCCCATTTTTGCCAGGCATAGCACAAAGCCCGACCAGAGCGTGGGAAGTTTGGCGTGTTCTTGCAGCGCCAGGCGCTCGGCGCTTGCGGCGGGGTAGCGCTCAATCACTTTCAGATTTCGTTTGCCCAGAAAAAATTCAAACGCGCGAAATTGCCAACTTTGAAATCCACTGGCGTTGGTCAGGAAACTTCGAAATGCCAAGAAAGAAACCGGCGTCATGGTTTCCAACACATCAATTTGCGCCACCATGGTCTTGAGAATCTTCAGCATGCGCGCCAACGTGGACGCCGCCTCCTCCAAGCGCCCTTGAACAAAAAGTTCCCGCAAGTGTTGGCCTTCGTGCAATTGCTGCTTGAACCACAGTTCATACACCTGATGAATGATGATGAATAAAGTTTCATCATGCTCCACCGGCGTGCCGACGGGTTGTTGCAGCGAAAGAAGCTCTTGAACTTTTAGATATTGACCGTAGGTGATGTCCACGGTTGGAGCATACCGCTGTGGCGAGTTGATGGAGTATCCAGCGCGCAATTCAGGCCAAGCTCCGCGCACAAAAGCCGCGCGGTGATTTGCGAT
>SESE01001273.1_pt1 | contig 10389 bp, 5 predicted proteins | sample 3171371 | NCBI WGS metagenome assembly SESE01 (sample SAMN06051881, study PRJNA518727) | freshwater metagenome | biome: subpolar coniferous forest; feature: holomictic lake; material: water; isolation source: holomictic Lake 442, 13 m depth | place: Canada: near Kenora, Ontario | collected...
AAGTGCCCGATCGAAGGCTACTACGCCGAGACCCCCGAGCTGACCGAATATTTTTACCTCGTGCGTGCCATGCAAAGCCTGCCCGCGATAAGCCCGCCGGATGTCTATGCGCCGGTATCGTATCAAGTCCTCTCGGCATTCATGAGATCGCCGATCTTTGGGCCGTTCCACGAGTCCGATGGCCTCTTGCCCCGCTCGCACGACTCACTCTTCTTAGCCCTGCGTGAAACGGCGCCGAACTGGTCGCTCAACCGGGTCATACACACCGCCCAGCAGGTCGCACACGCGAATGATGATATTTCGATGGTTGGCCTTGCGGCGCGCTCCGGCGACTCGGTCGCATTAACGGCCCTGTACGAATCGACCGTGATGCGCGAGGAGATCACACATTTCGGCTTCGAAACATCTCCGCACACGCCCTATGTCTGGATGGTCGATGATGAACTCGTAGAGTCCGCGCAGCGCTTTATCGCGGCCCTGAACATGTTTATCCCTAATGCGCTGCCGACAGCGGCACCCGAACATGCCGCCACGTTCTTTAAAGCCTTCCTCAACAACGATGTCATCGGGCGCTGCGTACGCATCGGCACGACGACGGCATGCCACAACCGGCACTACTACTGGGCGCTGTGCGCCGCGACAGACTATGACGGGAGGGTGTCGATTGACGTCGATATCTTCTGGAGCGATCAACTCTGGACCACCACCATGTACCGCACGAGCCAGGAAGTCCACGTAGGGCAGATGCAGCCGCTCCCTATGCGCCCATTCCAGCTCTACGGCGTCCCAGCCTGATCGCAGCGCGCCTCCGCATCCACACCACAAAACGCGAGGACCAGAGCGTACCCGTACGCTCTGGCCCTCGTGTTATTTCCTGCGCCGTTGCCGGATATGGCGCTCCTCACCTCATGGTCAAACGCGCTCGCGGATCGTGGCCACGGCCCGGTACCACTGCTCGCGTAGTTCCAGGGGCCAGCCGCCCACATGCGCGTTGAGATCCTTGAGCGTGTTGGCGTCGCCGACCCACGCCAGCGCCTCTATCGCCTTGCCCCGCAGGTAGGTCGGCGAGCCGTCGATGTCGCTCTGGCGGGCGGCGATGCTGAAGGTGCCCAGCTTGAGCGGGCGGATCGCCCGCCCGGCGGCGATATGCTCGATGATCTCCTTGAGCGTTGGGCCGGGGCGACCGTCGCCCAGCTCAAGCCGCTGCTGTTCAATGCCCATGCCCATCCAGGCCAGGCTCTGCAGCGCCTTGCTCTTGATCGTCTGGCTGGGGTTAGTAACCAACAGGTCGATCAGCCAACTGACCACCTCGCGGTCGGTGACGCGCAGGCGACCGGCTAGGTAGGCGAGTTGCTGGGCCGCGCTGTTGGGGATGGCGCGCTTGCGCCGGACGAGTACGACCAGCAGCGGGGCCACCTGGTTTGGCTCAAAGAGCGTCAGGGCGTCTGCGGCCGCCCACATCGTATCCTCCCAGTCAGGACTGATCTCCCGATCAGCGCGGTCTCTGGGGCCGAGGATTACACGCAGGAGCTGGCGGGCGTCCTGCAACTTCTTGCCCTGGGTGTTGCTCATATCGCCCAGGGCGAAGGCGGCCAGGGCGCGTTCGGGCGGATTGGGCGAGTTGCGCAGGATATCGCGGAACTCGGCGCGGGCGCTCGTCCCGCTCTCCCAGATCCGCATCAGCCAGACGAGCATCCGGTCGTTGCACAGGCCAGTGATCGCCGGGATGCGGGGCGGACTCACGTTGGCATGATCGGCCATGGATACCACGTCGAACCCGCCGTGGGTGAGCTGCAATCCGTCGAGGTCGTCGTGCGGGTCGTCGCGGTTGAGCTTCAGGTTGCGCGACACCGCGATATTGCGCAGGGCGCGGGCGGCGGCGATGCGTACATTCGTGTATTCGTAGCGCATGCCGCTGCTTGTCGCGCGGACGCGCTCGACCAGGATGCGGCGCAGCTCGTGGCGCACCTGAGGGTGGCTCAGCCGACCCAGAGCCGTGGCGATCTGCTCGCGCCGGTCGGCCACCGGCTCGCGGTCGGAGCGCAGCCGCAGCACGCAGGCGTCGAGCAGTTCGTTGCGCAGCCCGGCGGGCAGACGGGAGTCCTGCTCAGGCGGCAGAGCCTCCAGACAGCGGGCGGCGATCAGGGCGTGGGTGTAGCTCCCGGCGCGGATGGCTGCGGCCAGACCCTCGAAGAGCGGCAGCGGGTCGCCGATCATGCCGGCCAGGGCGTAGATCACCTCCTCCCACCAGATCTGCCGCTGCGGGCTGCTACAGAGCGTGATGATGTCGCGTATGCGCTCGGCGCGATCCGGGTGCGCGACCAAGGCCACGGCGGCGCAGTAGGCTTGGATGGCCGGGTTGACGAAGCGGGTGGCACCCTGGCCGACGCTGATCAGCAGGCGGGCCTCGCATAGCGTGAGGTAGAGATCTTCAAGGCTATAGTCGCGGTCGCGGCGCACATCGGCCAGCACCCGAAATGCCGTGCTGAGCGGCAGTTGATCAAGGTGATTCCAGCGGCTGTGCCAGGCCAGGGCACCCAGGCTCTCGCGGGCGGCGTCGCCGATGCGGTAGCGCGGGGTGAGGTTGCCGAGCGCCTGGTCGAGGTACTCCTGCACCAGTTGGTTGCGGGTGATGCGGGCATGTGGGTCGCTGACCATGCGCGTGTAGATCAGGGCCAGCAGGCTGGGGTCGCGGGCCAGGGCCAGCAGGCGGTTGTCGCGGATCTGGCCGAAAATCTGGTAGGCTCCGCGCTCCGTGCGCTGGCGGATGTAGTGAAGGATCTGCTGCTCGCTGAGCGCCTGGATCACCAGCACGTGGGCGCTGCTGAGTGCCTGAGTGGGGAAGCTCTCCTGCGATGAGGTGATCACGAACTGCTGATCGATCATGCGCGTGGCCAGCAGGCTCAACTCGCTGGCGGCCTCGATGCATGCCTTTTCAGGCAGGCTGTCGAGGTTGTCGAGCAGGAAGACGTAGCGCGGTCGCGGGTCGGCGGCCCGGATCGCCGCCTGCGGGCGGAACAGGTCGGCCAGCGCGTCGCCGAGGTCGGCGCTGATGGCGCGGGCCTGCTCGACGATGTGGCGCTCCAGGCGCCCCGCACCGCGCTGGCTCTCGTAGCCGATGAGCGAGATCATGATCCCCGGCGGGCTGCTCGGGCTGCTCGTTACCTTCACGGCGAAGTCGTAGGCCAGCCGCTGCAAAATGGTGGTCTGTCCAGAATGCGGCGGCCCGATCACGGCGGTGATGTTGCTGGAACTGGCGACCGAGGCCACCGTGCGACGACGCCTATCGGGTCGGCCCTGATCGATGATCCGATGCAGGGCCGCGATCACGCTCACGCTCGCTGGCGCGTCCTCGGGCCGCGCACGCAGCAGATTCCAGCTCTGGCCGGGGGCCACCGTCAGCACATCGGCATCGATGAACTCCGGGCCGCTCCAGCGCACATACGCCGGGTTCGCCAGGATACCCTCGACATACTCCAACTGCGCGTTCGGTGTGAAGAGCCGACCGTCGGCGGAGCGCATGTAGAGGGTTGGCGTGCTCCAGCCGATATCCTCGGGCGTGAAGACCCGCCGCCGCGCGGCGTTGACCGCCACGTCGATCACCCCCCCGCGCAGCAGGTACTCGCTCAGGTGGTAGGTGAAGCGCCGGGCCAGCGTGATCTCGACCAGGCGCTGCATGGCCAGCACCGCCGGCACCCCGCCGCCAATCACGAGGCGCGCAGCTAGGCTGTTTAGCTTGCGGTTGCTGGCCGTCACCGCGCTGTTGCAGGCCACCAGCACGACCATCGCCAGGCGGTGGCTCTCCGGGAGCTGCTGCACCAGATTGAGCAGGTCTTCGGCAGGGTAGAGCTTGGCCCGCCGGGTCGCCGCATCCTCAAGCAATAGGCGCGAACCGAGCTGCTCGTTGTGGGCGGCGTGGCCCATAAACAGCAGCACATCGTAGCCGCTGGGCTGCTCGCCGTCGATGCCGCCCTGAGCGATAGCGTCATGGAGCGCCTCGGCTGAGGCGACCGGCAGGACATCGTAGCGGAACTGGCCCGAGCTCATCATCGGGCTAAAGCGCGTGCGGAAATCGCGCTCCTCGCTGACCCGACCGACGGACGCCAGACCCCAGCGCTCGGTGAGGTCGCCCGGATCGGAGATGACCAGCAGCAGGCGCACCGGGCGGCGGCTCACTTGCACGCCCTCGCTAAAGTCGGCGCTCTCGATGTAGCGCGAGAAGGCGATCCGGCTATCGGCGGCCAGCGCGCGCGCGGGCGCCAGGCCGCCGCTGTCGTCGAAGTGCAGCAGCTCCCAGGGCACCGCGTGGAGCTCGGGCGCCCCGGCGTCGAGGGCCAAGCGCACCCGCAGCAGCCGGTCGCGGGTCACGGCCGCCGCCCAGGCTTGCTGAAAGGCCACCGAGAGCCGCCCGCCGAAAAGCCGGTTGAACATGTCGATCCCGTGGGATGCCAGCGATAGGCGGTCGCCAAGCTGCGGCGCAACATAGTCGTCCAGCTGAAGCTCCTCCTGGGCGTTTACGCGCCGCCCGCCCGCCAGCCACATCTCGACGATGTAAGATGTGCTGCCCGGCCCCCGCCGACCCACCCGAACCAGCAGATCATCAATCTCTTGCATGGTGCCCCGCTTTAGGGCATAGGACACAGGGAGCTCTGTGTCTTATGCCCTGTGCCCTATGGCCAAGGCTAGTACAACGTCGCATGGAACTGCGCCCCAGACCCAGCTTTTTGTTGGTTTTTGGCGGCGAAGCCACCAAAAACCAACAAAAAAAGATCGTTCGGGGATGGCGCAGCCACCCCCAAACCCCCCGCCGGAAGCGCCATTGCAACAGCGCGGTGCCCTATGGTACCGCACTTTGCGCCGCCCGCGAGCGGCGTGCTATACTGCCGCCTGTTCTCTGCGAAAAAGGAGCGGCCCCTCAGTGACCGTACGGCAGCACATGAGGCATCTTCTGCGCATTGGGATAATCCTGATCACCCTGATTGCCTGTAGCGCCCCTACGCCGTCGAGCGGTACCCCCCCACCCACAGCCGATGCAGGCGCGCGCGCGAAGGCGGTGCTGGTACTCTGGCACGCATGGCCGTACCCCGAGAGCCGCGCTCTGGCCACCATCGTCGAGCGCTACAACCGCAGCAGCCCCAGCGTGCAGATCGTACTTCAGGCCCACCCGGTCGCCTCCCTCACCTCTGATTTAGATATCGCGGTGTCTGAGGGCGGCGGGCCGCATATGGCGATCCTCAAGAGCCATACCATTGGCGGCCCGGCCGAGGACGGTCGCCTGCTCTCGCTGGACGGGCTGCTTACCAAGGCCGAGCTAGACCAATTGCTCCCGGCGGCCCTGGGCAGCGCCCAGATCGCCTTGCCCACATCCAGCGCGCGCTATGGCGTGCCGCTCACCTTCGACACCTTGGCCCTCTACTATAATCAGGCCAACTTCGCGACCGCGCCGCCGACCGATACCACCGCCCTGCTCGCCGTGGCCCGTGGCCTCACCGACACCCGCAGCTCCCCGCCCATCTGGGGCATCGCCCTGAACCTCAGCCTCGACCGCACCATCGGCTACCTCTATGCCTTCGGCGGGCGCATTTTCGACGACCAACACAGCTTGGTACTCGGCCTGGAAGGGCGGGCCGGCGTCGAGGCATGGTTGAACTGGTTGGCGAGCCTGCACAGTGATGAACGCATTCTCGCCAGCACTGACGGGATCGCCGTCGATAACGCCCTCATGTCCCGCAAGGCGCTGATGACCTTCGACTGGGCCCACGCGCTAGGCACCTACCACGACCTCTGGAATGAGAACATGGGCGTCGCGCCACTGCCGCGCCTGAGCGACGGCGACCGAGATCCACAGCCTTATGTCCAGAGCGATGTGGTGGTGCTGAACGCGCGCATCGGCGCGACCGAGCGCCAGGCCGCCGTCGATTTCATCCGCTACCTGATCGGTGCCGAGGCTCAGTCCGACCTGCTACGCGCCGGGCGTCAGCCGACCCTCCTCAGCCTTGATATTCGCGTGGTCAGCGATGTCAACCCGCAGATCCGCGCGGCGGCCCTGGTCTTTCGATCCCAGGCCGAACAGGGCCAGCCGATGCCCAACAGCCGCCAGGCCAACGACCTTGTGTGGGGCGTACTCTCCGATATGCAGGCCAACGTGCTGCGGCGTTTGCTCGCCCCCGACCAGGCCGTCACCGGGGCGGACCGCGCCCTGCGCGAGCGGCTGGGACAGCCGCCCGCGCCGTAGGGACGGCTTACGAGCCACCCCTACCGCACCATGTTCATGAGGCGCAAGACGCGAATGCAGGCGTCGTAGAATCTACGGTAGAAGCTAATCATTACACTCCGCTGCGGGCCATAGCCCCCTTTGCCGATTGCCACGAAGCAAACTAGTTGCCCAGGCTCTGGAAATGTAGTAGAATACGCCCAGATGGCCGACAACTGCGGCCTGTATGATCCTGGCACCAATTGCCAGTTCGTTCTCGCCTCTGCTCCAGAACTGCGGACGGCCCCTAAGGAGGATCTGAATGGCAAGCAGAACCGAAGAGATGGTGCGGCATCTGAAGGCCTTGTCTATGAATACGCCCGACATCGAGGCGTCGGCGGTTGTGAGTGTTGATGGCCTCATCATGGCTTCGGCGTTGCCGTCGGATGTTGAGGAGGATCGGGTGTCGGCGATGAGCGCGGCAATGCTCTCACTCGGCGAGCGGATCGCCAACGAGCTTCGTCGCGGCCAGCTCGACCAGGTCTTCGTTCGCGGTGAGGACGGCTACGTGATCCTGATGGCAATCGGTGAGGAGGCGGTGCTCACCGCCCTCGCCCAGAGCCGCGCCAAGCTCGGCCTCGTTTTCCTCGATATGCGCCGCACGGCGAACGAGCTGATCAATCTCGTCTAGACCAGATTCCTCCAGAGGCTACATCAACGGGGCCGGGCGAATATCGCCCGGCCCCGTGTGATCCGGCGCGCACGCCGCCGCTGCCTGCCGCGCCCGCTACCCCCCAAACAGGTTCCCCAGGTTGATGCTCGACCCGCTGCTGCTGCTGCTACTGCTGCTGCTGCTGCTCGGCAGGTACTGCGCGATCTTCTTGGCCAGGTTCATCGCCGGCATGGTCTGGAGCCAGATCCGCCCTGGGCCGCGCAGGGTGGCCAGGAAGAGACCCTCGCCGCCGAAGAGGATGTTCTTAAAACCACGGATCATCTCTACGTCGAACTGCACCGTCGGCTCATACATCGCCACGTGGCCGGTGTCCACCTTCAGCACCTGGTTGGTCTCCAGCGTGTACTCGACGATCTCGCCGTCGAGTTCGACAAAGGCCAGCCCCGGCCCGGTGATCTTCTGCATGATAAAGCCCTCGCCGCCAAAAAAGCCGGCCCCCAGCTTGCGCCGGAAGTGGATGTCGAGCGTCACGCTGCGCTCGGCGCACATAAAGGCGTCCTTCTGGCAGATCATCTGCTGTCCGGCGCCCAGGTTCAGCGGGACGATCTTCCCCGGAAACTCGGCCGAGAAGCCGACGATGCCGGTGCCGCCTTGCGAGGTGAAGCTGACCATGAAGATCGACTCGCCGGAGAACATGCGCTTGAACGCGCCGCCCAGGCCGCCCTCCATGTTCGTCTCCATATTGATGTTGGCGCTCATCCAGCTCATGCCGCCGCGCTCGGAGAAGACCGTCTGCCCGGCGGGCAGTTCGATCACCGCCGCCTGCATGGTCGTGCCGATGATCTTGTACTGTAGGCCGCTGGCACCCTGCCCTGTGCCGACCACCGCCGGATCGGGCAGGTCGATCCGCTCGCCGGGGCGGTTATCGTAGACGTCGGCCATCGACTGGGACACGCCGCCAAGGCGCGGCGGAGCTGAGGCTGAGGCTGGGGCTGAATCAACTACCGGGGTGCCACAGGTGGTGCAGAATCGGGCGTTGGGCGCGAGCTCGGCGTCACAGTTCGTGCATCGCATGGGGTATTTCTCCTGTACTGTACGCGCGCGGGATGCGCGACATCGGCCATCTCTAGCGAATAGTACGTGCGGTGTGGCGGTTTTGTTTCTTCAATATGAATCAAAAAGAGGTTGGAGGAACGGGCGAAGCCCGCTCCTCCAACCTCTCCTCTACGGCTGCCCGCCCTTACTCAGGGTGGCCAGGAAGTCGATGTTTGTCTTCGTCTTGGCCATGCGGGTCAGCATCAGCTCGGTGCCCTCGTTGTCGCCGAGCATGCTCACCATACGCCGCAGCGTCCAGACCTGGCGCAGCGCGTCGGGGGCGAGCAGCAACTCCTCGCGGCGGGTGCTGCTGCGCTGGATGTCCAGGGCGGGGAAGATCCGCTTCTCGGCCAGCTTGCGGTCGAGGTGCAGCTCCATGTTGCCGGTGCCCTTGAATTCCTCGTAGATCACATCGTCCATGCGCGAGCCGGTGTCCACCAAGCAGGTGGCGATAATCGTGAGCGAGCCGCCACCCTCGATATTGCGGGCCGCGCCGAAGAATCGCTTGGGCGGGTAGAGCGCCACCGGGTCGATGCCGCCAGAGAGCGTGCGCCCGCTGGGCGGCATATCCAGGTTGTAGGCGCGGGCCAGGCGGGTGATCGAGTCCATCAGAATTACCACATCCTGCCCGCCCTCGACCAGGCGCTTGGCGCGCTCCAGGGTCATCTCGGCGACCTTGGTGTGGTCCTCGACCGGCTCGTCGAAGGTGGAGGAGATCACATCCCCCTTGACGCTGCGCCGCATATCGGTGACCTCCTCGGGCCGCTCGCCGATCAGCAGCACCATGAGGTGGATGTCCTGATAGTTCTCAGTTAGGCCGTTGGCGATCGCCTTGAGCAGCATGGTCTTGCCGGCCTTGGGCGGCGAGACGATCAGGCCGCGCTGGCCACGACCGATCGGCGCGATCAGATCGACCAGGCGGGTGTGGAGCAGGGTTGGCTCCGTCTCCAGCTTCATCTGCTCGTTAGGGAAGATCGGGGTGAGCTGATCAAACGAGGGGCGCTTGCGGGCCGTCTCCGGGTCAACGCCGTTGATCATCTCGACGCGCAGCAGCGAGTAGAATCGCTCACTTTCCTTTGGCGGACGGATCTGGCCCCAGATCCGGTCGCCGGTGCGTAGGCCGAAGCGACGGATCTGCGACTGTGAGACATAGACGTCATCTGCGCCGGGCAGCATCCGGTCGGTGCGGAGAAACCCAAAGCCATCCGAGACAATATCAAGGATGCCATCGCTGAAGGTGTTGCCCTGCTCCTCTGATTGTGCCTGGAGCAGCTTGAAGATCAGATCCTGCTTTTTGAGCCCGCTGAAGCCGGTAATATCAAGTTTGCGAGCCATCTCGCGCAGATCGCTGAGAGTCTTTGACTCTAATTCTGCGACGTTCACGATGGGTTTCTCCTTGCGGTCACGTGTTTGGTGTGAGGGTGTTTGGTGTGAGGGTGTTGGTGCGGGCATCCTAGCGGCGCGAAGGCATGCCGATAGCGGGCTGCCAAACGGCATGCCACCCCAAGGCCCGGAGTAGGGGCCGAGGAGTTACGCAGGTAGGACACGCCGTGCCGCTAACGCTGCGTTGAGTCCCATGAGCCTACGGACATGTGGTGTGGAAGACGTATGGGCGGAAGCCAGCGATTGGCTCCCACAAACGCCGCGCAGCGGGCCGCATGGCGTTAATGCGACAGGTGCAATCTTTATTAGGAGACTGGAAGATTGGGGAGTAACGGTCGATGAGACTGGCGCGACATCGACACAACCCGAAGAGGTTTGCAGCGATCTAGCCTGCTCCTAGCGGGAGTATAGCATACGTGTCAAGGATATGCAAATATGATCTACCGCGATCTACAGCAGCAAATTGCGCAATGTTGCGACATCAGCGGCGAGGGCAGCGGCCCCGGCGGCGGCCAGCTCCGCACGGCTGCCGTAGCCGTAGGTCACACCGATGGTAGGCAGCCCGTTCTGCCGCGCCCCGATCACATCGTGTTCGCGGTCGCCCACCATGATCGCGTCTGCGCGGGCGGCGGCAGGCAGTTTGCCCAACACATAGGCAATCACATCGGCCTTGCTGTCGCGGCTGGTATCGAGGGTGGCCCCGCCGATCACCGTGAAGTGGCCGATGATGCCGAAGTGTTCTAGGATGCGCTGGGCGAAGATCTGCGGCTTGGAGGTCGCTAGGCAGACGCAGCTCCCGGCGCTGGCCAGGTCGGCCAGCAACTCCGGGATGCCTGGATAGATCCGGTTTTCGAAGATTCCGGTTGGCGCGTAGCGCTCGCGGTAGAGAGCCATGCCCCGCTCGACCATGGCCTCGTCGCCATCGAGGACACCAGCGAGCGAACTGCGCAGCGAGGGGCCGATCCAGTCGCGCAGCACCACGTCGCTTAACGGCGGGCGGCCCAGCCGCTCAAGCGCGTAGCGGATGCTGCGTGTGATGCCCTCT
>SESE01001274.1_pt1 | contig 10386 bp, 7 predicted proteins | sample 3171371 | NCBI WGS metagenome assembly SESE01 (sample SAMN06051881, study PRJNA518727) | freshwater metagenome | biome: subpolar coniferous forest; feature: holomictic lake; material: water; isolation source: holomictic Lake 442, 13 m depth | place: Canada: near Kenora, Ontario | collected...
ACGGCCGATAGAAAGTTCCTTGAGTTCGAGAAGACTCAAGGCAACCGGTGGCTGGGCAGGGGTGGCCATAGGTCACCTCGGGGGTAGGAGGAGTCGGGAGTGGCTCGGGGAGGCTGACAGGATAAATCAGTTTCCCGGATCGGCCAAACCTGACGGGTATTCAGAGATGAATTGCCGCACCCGGACCACAAAGCCCTTCGGATCCTCTACGGGATAGGCGTGGCCGATGCCCGGCACCACCTCGAAGCGGCTACCGATGATCCGCTGGGCCGTCTCCTGGCATTTCCAGGGGGGCGTTAACAGGTCCTCAGCGCCGCTGAGCAGCAGCACCGGCACCCGGATCCGCGCCAATCGGTCCCGGATATCCCAACCCAGGGTGCCCCGGATCTGGTGAAGGTTGCCGTGCCTGGGCCGGTCCCCGCCGGTCACGCTCTGGTGGTAGGCGCGGAGGACCCCGTGCCGGGACTCCAGGAAGGCATCACCCCAAAGGAAAGGTGCCACAGCATCGAACTGCATCAGTGGACCGCCCACTTCCAGGCAATGGGCCCAGTGTTCGGCCTTGAGTTCCATGGCGGTATCGAAGCGGGACATCGCACTGGTGAGCACGGCCCCAGCAAAAGCATCGGGGTGCTCCGCGAGCAGTTCCAGGCTCATGGCACTGCCGTTGGAAAGCCCGATGAGCCAAGGTCGTCGAACGCCTAAAATTTCCAGCAACTCCCAGGCTTCGGCCGCTAGCAGGGCCGTGGGGTAGGGACCATCCAGCGGTGCCTCCGACCGCCCCTGCCCCCGGCTGTCGAAAGTGACAATACGAAAGCGATCCGCCAGTCCCGACAGCACGCCCGCCCACATGGTGGTATCGGACAGGAGACCATTCAGCAGCACCAACCAGGGCCCATCCGGCTTTCCCTGGACGCGGTAGTGCAGTTTCAGCCCGGAACTCAGGGTGGCAAAAGTGGGCTGGATCCTCATATCAGCCACGCAGCTCCGCTGGCTGATACTGGCGCTCGAACTTCCAGGCGCCCTCTTCCCAGCTGATAACGGCACAGCTGGCCTTCTTCATGTCGATGTCGCAGCCGGCGAGGTGGAAGATCAGATCGCTGAGCAGAGGCTGATGGCTGACGAGGACCAGGACCAGGTCGGGAGCCGCTTCAGCCATGAGGCCCCGCAGCCAGAGATCCACTTTGGCGGGCCGACCATCGGGGGTGAGCTCGGTTCGGGGTTCCATTGGAAAGGGACCCGCTGCTTCCTGCAGACAGGTCATGGTTTCTGCGGCGCGCCGATAGGGACTGTTGAAGCCTCGAGTGGGCACCAGGCCACGCGCCACGAGCCCCTTCATGGCAGCGCGGGTCTTCGTCCAGCCCTCCGGGGTCAGGGCCCGATCCCCATCCATCTGACCGGGACGCGTGTCCTCGGCAATGCCGTGGCGGATGAGCAGGAGTGTTGTCATGGATCGATCTTACCGCCACTCTGTGATTTGGTTTTTCGCCTTGTATTTCAAGGGTTTTCATGGAATGCTTTTCGTTTGGGCCACTCCCGGCTGGCGCTGTCCGCCAACAGAGACCGCCGATCGACGGACTCACGCAGGGAAAGCCCCGGGAGACATCTTGAGCGAGAACACCTTCGCAGCCCTCGGCTGCAGCGATGCCCTGCTGGCCGCCCTGGCCAAGCGCGGCTTCGAGACCCCCATGCCCGTCCAGGCCCAGACCATCCAGCCAGGCATTGCAGGACGGGACCTGTTGGTGCAGAGCCGCACCGGCTCGGGCAAGACCCTGGCCTTCGGCCTGCCCCTGCTGCAGCGCCTCTCTGAGGAACGCCACACCCAGGCTCTGATCCTGGCCCCCACCCGGGAGCTGGCCCAGCAGGTGGGTGCCGAGTTGCATACCCTCATGCCCAAGCTCCCCATCGCCTCCCTGGTCGGTGGCGTGGCCTATCCGCCCCAGCTCAGGGCCCTGCAGATGGGCTCCCCCGTCGTGGTGGGCACGCCCGGCCGCATCAAGGACCATCTGGATCGCGGCACCCTCGATCTGAGTCGGGTCAGCATGATCGTCCTGGATGAGTGCGACGAGATGCTCAACATGGGCTTCCTGGAGGACGTGGAAACCATTCTCGCGAAGGTTCCGGAAGGCCCCCAAACCTACCTGTTCTCGGCCACCCTGCCCGCACCCATCGCCAAGCTGGCGGGACGGTTCCTGAAGAACCCCGTTAAAATCCAGCTGGCCGAAGCCGGCGAGCACGCTGTGCATGCCGATATCTCGCACACCCCCGTCCTGGTGCCTGATCACCAGCATGTGCGCGCCCTGGTCAACCTGCTGCTGCGCGATCAGCCGAGCTCCGCGCTGATCTTCACCAAGACCAAGGCGCAGACCGAAGAAGTCGCCGAAGAGCTGACGGTCTCGGGTCTGCCTGCGGCCTTCCTGCACGGCGATCTGGCCCAAGCCACCCGCACCCGCATCCTTGGCCAGTTCAAGGAAGGCAAGTTGCGCTACCTGGTGGCCACCGATGTCGCCGCCCGCGGCCTGGATATCGAAGGGATGCCCCTGGTGGTGCATGTGGGCATTCCGACCCAACTCGAAAACTACATCCACCGCAGTGGCCGCACCGGCCGTGCCGGTGCCAAGGGCACCAGCCTGGCCCTGGTGGGCTGGAAGGAAAGCCGCATCCTGCTGGCCTGGGGTCGCCGCGGCGGCCTCCAGCTCGACTGGCGTGCCGTTCCAACGCCTGCAGAGATCCGCGAAGCCCAGGCGGCGAAGCTCCTCGACGGCGTCCAGGGCTCAGTCAGCGCGGCCCTGCTGACCCAGGCCACCCAGATGCTGAAGGACGCCGACCCCGTGCGCCTCGTGGCCGGCCTCCTGGGTCTGGTGCAGGCCGATCAGGCCGCTGGCTTCGAGCTGCCGAACGAGCCGGAGCGCAAGACCAAGTCCCGCTTCGAGGCCGCCCGGGAGCGCAAGGACGGCGGCCCCCGGCCCCAGCGCACCTATGCTGAGCGCAGCGCCGCCCGCGGCGACGCTCCACGCCCGGACACAACCACCAAGACCCGCCCCGATGGCACCTTCAAGCCCCGGCGCGAATTCGACGAGAAACCACGCCCCTACGTGAAGCCCAAGCCCGGCGCTGTGGCCCCTCCCCGCAAGACCTGGGAGGATCGCCCCGCCAAGGACGCTCCGCGCCCGTGGAAGGCGACCCCTGCCAAGGCCTGGAAGAAGAAGTAGGGCCGTTCTCTTGCTCCCAAACGGGCGCCGACTGGCGCCCGTTTGGGAGTTGGTGAAAAGCGAAGCATGTCGCTCAGGAGACGCGCAAAGCCTCCGGTGGCGGCGACTACAGGCTTTTCATCGCGACATTCGGATCGTTCGGCTTCATCTGATGCGTTCCATCGGCGCCTGCCTGGCCAGGTTTCGGTCCCTAGACCGGCCACCCCTCATGGCATCCAGGAGAGCCAGCAATGCGTACAGTCCCTGGTCTTCAAGGGCTGCCTCGGGGGCCGAACGGTAGCTGGGACTGAAGGACTGACCCCGGACCTTCCCTTCGGGGTGCGGCCAGACGGGGACCGGTTCAATTGATTCCTGGAACGCCTCTAGGAGGGGTGGCGCAGCGTGCGCCGTGGAAATACCCCTGGTTTGTTCCCCGCGATCGGGAGGAAGGGCGTATTTCCCCCCCGTGGATAAGGAACTCCCGAAGGGCCGCAGGATTGGGCCTGGCCTCGGCTTTCGGTTCCATCAGCAGCCCCACCGCGTAGGCCCGTTTCACCCCTCCGTGCACCTCGGCATCCACCACGAAGACACCATCGAGCACGAGAGGCAAATTACCCTCATCACCAGAGTGTGGGAAGCACTCGCCCTGGCCTTTCATATCCCCGCAACGCAGGGCACCACGCGGCGCCCTGCGTTGGGGAGCCTACCCATTCGGATCAGCGGCATTTAAATCCACGGGCTTCACCTCTTCCACCGCCACGGGTCGACCCCAGACCCGATTCTCCATGCCCTGGGTGTGGGCCTTTTCGCGGGCCTCCTTCACTTTCTGAATGGCATCGGCGCTGCTACCGGAGCGGGGCACGGTACCCGGTTTGAAGGCCAGGTGCAGGACCCGATCCGTGGTGGCCGAGGTCGCCAGCAGACCCGTGTAGCGGTCGATGTCGGCCCACTCCATACCCTCGGGGGCCATGAACTCTTCCCGCTCGGTAGTGTGGAGAGCTGCCTTCATGAAATCGATCCAGATGGGGAGAGCGACCTTGGCCCCATCGGCGCCCTTGTAGATGGTTTTCTTTTCATCGAGCCCGACCCACACACCGCAAACGATGCGCGTGGAGAAGCCCATGAACCAGCCGTCGGTGTGGTCGTCCGTGGTGCCCGTCTTGCCGGCCACGGGCCATTCCAATTCATTGCTGCGGGCGCCGGTGCCGCTGTTGGCCACCCCCTGCAGGCACTGGATCACTTGGAACGTGCTCATGGGGTCCAACACCTGTTCCGTGGCGGCGCCCCCGTGGCTTTCCAGCACACGACCGTTCCGGTCCGTCACCTTCTTGATGAAGAAGGGCATGGGGGACTGGAGCCCCCCGTTGGCAATGGTGGCATAGCCACGCACCATCTCCTTCAGGGTCAGGTCCGCAGAACCCAGGGCCATGCTGGGATAGGGCGGTAGGTTGCCGGTGAGGCCGCATTTCCGCGCGAACTCGATCACATTCATGACGCCAGTATCTTCGAGGGTGCGCACGGCCGGCACATTGCGGGAATCCCGCAGGGCTTCCCAGATGGGAATGGGACCCCAGAAATCGCGCTCATAGTTCTTAGGCTCGTAGGGCTTCGCCCCGGCCCGGAGGGGCTTGAAATCGGAGCTCCCATCCGGATGGGTGACCGTCAGGAAATCGTAGGTATCCAGGAAGCGCGTCGGCACATCCTGGACCATGGTGGCGGGGGTCTTCCCACCAGTGAAGGCCGCGCCGTAGACGTAGGCCTTCATGGTCGAGCCCACCTGGCGCAGGGCCTGGGTGGCGCGGTTGAACTTGGAGCGGTTGAAATCGTAGCCGCCGACCATGGCACGGATTTCACCGGTCAGCGGCTCCACCGCCATCAGAGCCCCCTCCACCTGCGGTTCCTGGTCCAGCTCCAGTGTCTTCGGCGTGCCGTCCTCGGCGGTCTTCACCAGGAACAGCGGCGCCGCCCCCCGGGGGAGCAGGCGCGCAAGGTCCTTGCCGGCCCAGGCGAAGGCGCTTTCCGGCACCTCCAGTTGCGCCTTGGCGATGCGCACCTGGGCCTTGCCATTCTTCCAGCCCAGGATCACGCCGCGCACACTGTCGCCTACTTCGAAGTAGCGCTTCCAGCCGTTGAGCTGCGTCGTTTCAGGATCGGCCACGAACTGCACCGCCTCTTTGCGGAAACCCCGACGGCGATCCACGGCCTTCAGGCCATTGCGCACCGCATCGTTGGCCGCCCCCTGCCAGAAGCTGTTCACGGTGGTGGTGACCTCCAGGCCACCGTTGAGCGCCTGCTCTCTTCCATATTTTTCGTACAAATACTTGCGGACTTCCTCCACCACATAGGGCGCGATGGCCTCCTCATGGGCATTCTCCCGGGCCAGCCGGATGGGCTTGTCGATGAGCATGCTGACTTCCGAGGCCTTGAGGTAGCCCTCCTTGACCATGCGGATGAGGACATGATTACGCCGCGATTTTGCGGCCGCGCGGGATTTTGGGTCCGGGTTGTAGGGGTTGTACCAGTTCGGATTCTGGACGAGTCCCGCGAGCAGTGCGCATTCCTCTGGAGCCAGCTGGGGAGCGCTCTTGCCGAAGTAGAACTCCGCTGCGGCCTCAATGCCATAGCGGCCGCCGCCGAAGTAGACCTCATTGGCGTACATCTCCATTATCTGCTTTTTGGAGTAGGCTTTTTCCAGCTTGCGGGCGAGGATGATCTCCTTGAGCTTGCGATCCAGCTTCTTCTGCCGCCGGGCGGTGACGTTGCGCACGAGTTGCATGGTGAGGGTCGAGCCGCCTTCGCGGCGACGGCCGAAGCTGGCGATGAAGTTCCATCCAGAGCGGGCGAAACCTCTGGGCGAGATGCCGCTGTGCTCCCAGAAATCCGTATCCTCCGTGGCCACAAGAGCGTTGACGAAGGCCTTGGGAATATCGCCGTAGGGAATCACCACCCGATGCTCCTCGGCAAAGATGCCAATGACATTGCCGCTCTGATCCAGCACTTTGGTGATCGTCTTCGGCACCCGCAGGGCGAAGAGCGTCAGGAAGCTGTCGGCATCGCGGGACAGCACTGACCAGGACACGGCGAGCAGCAGGGAGCCGGCGGTGCCCGCCGCCACGAAGGTCCAGATGATCCTTCGAATCCAGCGTCGACTCGGCGAAGAGAGGGAGGGCAACTTGTAGGTCATGGTTTAAGGATAGCGTTAGAGTGTTGCCATGCCTCAGCGACTGATTCTCGTGGCCAAGTCCAAGTCTCCGCATCTGGGTGCCACCCTGCGTGAGTCCTTGCCCCTGTTTTTGGAACGGGGCTGGACCGTCACCGCAGAACCCGGACTCGAGGAGGCCTGGACCCAGGCCGGCCTTGACCCGAACCAGCTGTGCACGGACCTCAATCTGGCCGTGGACGAGGCGCCAGCGGACCTTTGCCTGGTGTTGGGTGGCGATGGCACCCTGCTCTACGCGGCCCGTCGGGTCGGCCTGCGGGGGACGCCCATTCTTGGCATCAACCTCGGTTCTCTGGGTTTCCTCACAGCCCATCCCGTGTCGGGGGCGCGGGAGGCCGTCGAAGCCTTCCTGGCGGGGGCCCTGGTGGCGGATGTGCGTCCCATGCTGCAGGCGGAACTCTGGCGCCAGGGGTTCCTTTTGGCCCGACAGGCCGTGCTGAATGACGCCGTGCTCGCCAAGGGTGCCTTGGCCCGGATCATGGACATGCGCCTGCAGGTGGGCGATCAGGATGCGGGCTCCATGAAGGCAGACGGCCTGATCGTGGCCACCCCCACCGGCTCCACCGCCTACGCGCTATCAGCGGGCGGACCCATCATGCACCCCAGCCTGGAGGCCATCGTCATCGCCCCCATCTGCCCCCACACGCTCACCCTGCGCCCCTCGGTGGTGCCCTCCTCCCGGCCCATCACGATCACCCTCAAGGATGCGGAAGACGCCCATCTCACCCTGGATGGCCAGGTGGGCCATCGGGTCCTCCCCGGCGATCAGGTGAAGCTGCGCCAATCCGAAGCCCGCATCACCCTCCTGCAGCGCCCCGGCCTGGACTTCTTCGCCCTGCTTCAGCAGAAGCTGCACTGGGGAGATCGGTAGGTTCTGGGCTGGAGGAAGGGGTTTCGGATGGGATCCTACAGCCCACGGCCCAAAGCCCACAGCCTGCCCCCACAGACCGCCGCCCTGGGAGGCCGTTCCTGACCCATTGGTCGGTGGTGGTCTGCATGGTTCCCCGCTTGTGATCGCGGACACACGGAGCCAGACCGAAACTTCAGGCAGTTAGGCACCTATAACTCTGTCTGGAGCCCCCATGGCCCTCAAAGAACGCCCGAAGCCATTTCTCTTGCCGGAATACTGCAAGGGCTGTGGGCGCTGTCTTGACGCCTGCGCCAAGGATTGCATCACCCTTGGCGACCAGATCAATCCCCTGACGGGCCTGGTACCCGTGGAACTGGATCTGACCAACTGCAACGCCTGCGGTCTGTGCATGGATGCCTGCCCGGAACCCTATGGGCTGCGCCCAACTCATGAAGGCGATATCAAGGACTTCGAACTGGAGGATCCCGCCAAGCTCTTCGGCGTGCGGCACACCGATGCCCCCGACCCAGTGAATGTTCCTGCCGAGATCATCCCCCTGCCCCCCACGGAGCCCCTGGTGATCAAGGGCACCTACGCCTCCGCCCTGGGAGCCATCCTCGCCGGTTGCCGCCATGTCTACGGCTACCCCATCACTCCCTCCACCGAGGGCGCAGAGCTCATGGCCAAGTTCCTGCCCAAGCTCGATGGCACCTTCATCCAGGCGGTGAGTGAAGTGGCCGCCGTGAACATGATGTATGGCACCGCTGGTGCGGGCCTGCCCACCATGACCTTCACGTCGTCGCCGGGCTTCAGCCTGATGCTGGAAGGCGTGTCCTACATGATCGGCTCCGAGCTGCCGGGGGTCTTCGTGGACATCATGCGCGGCGGACCAGGCCTCGGCAATATCGCCCCCGAGCAGTCCGATATCAAGCTGGCCTGCCATGGTCTGGGCCACGGCAACACCCAGGCGCTGGTCCTGGCACCCTCCACCCCGCAGGAGATGCTGGATCTCACCATCCTGGCCTTCGACCTGAGCTTCAAATACCGCAACCCCGTGATCATCCTGGGCGACGGCTACCTGGGCCAGATGACGGGCAAGGTGCAGTTCCCCGCCACCATGCTGAAGCCCGGTGTTCCAGGCTGGGCCGTCTACGGTGATGCCGAGCACCGCCGCAATCTCATCTCCTCCATCTACCTGACGGAGACCGACCTCGAGGCCCACAATATCCACCTGAATGCGAAGTACGATGCGATGAAGGTGGAGGCCCGCTCTGAAGCCTATCTCTGCGATGACGCCGAGGTGGTGCTGATCGCCTGCAACACACCGGCTCGCGTCGCCAAGGGCGCCGTGCAGGAACTCCGCCACCAGGGCATCAAGGCGGGCCTCTTCCGGCCCATCACCCTCTGGCCCTTCCCCCTGGAGGATCTGCGCACCGCCCTCCGCGGCACCCAGCGGCTGGTGGTCGTGGAGGCCAGCGCAGGCCAGCTGGAGGACGAGGTTCGCCTGGCCCTCAGCAAGGCCGGCATCCGGGACTACCCGGAGATCGAATCCGTGCGCCGCATGGGTGGCATCCTGCCCCAGCAGGATGAAGTGATGGCCCAGGTGCTCGGCAAGATGGAGGTCCGCGCATGAGCAAGGCCAGCGTCATCTTCGACAAGTTCGACCGACACTCCCACGGCGAGGGCCTCAAGGGTCACGCCACCCACTACTGCCCTGGCTGCGGCCATGGGCTGGCCCACAAGTTCCTGGCCGAGGCCATCGAGGAGCTGGGCGTGCAGGACCGCACGGTGGCCATCAGCCCCGTGGGCTGTTCCGTCTTTCTCTACTACTACCTGGACGTGGGCAACAGCCAGGCTGCCCATGGCCGCGCCCCGGTGGTGGCCCTCGGCCACAAGTTTGCCAACCCGGACAGTGTAGTGGTGAGCTACCAGGGCGATGGGGATCTGGCCTCCATCGGCCTCGCGGAAACGGTCTCCACGGCCCAACTCGGCGCCCCCATCACCGTCCTCTTCATCAACAACGCCATCTATGGCATGACCGGCGGCCAGATGGCCCCCACCACCCTGATGGGGCAGGCCAGTTCCACCACACCCACGGGCCGGAACCAGTCCAACGGTCAGCCCCTGAAGATGGCCGAGCTGATTGCCGGACTGGATGGTCCGATCTATGTGGAGCGCGTGGCCCTCTACGACGCCAAGCAGCGCATCAAGGCCAAGAAGGCCATCCACAAGGCCCTCCGGCTCCAGGTGGAAGGCCGCGGCTACGCCTTCATCGAGGTGCTGGCCGAGTGCCCCACCCACCTGAAGAAGACACCCGAGGAAGCGGAGAGGTGGGTCCAGGAGTTCATGGAGCCGGTCTACCCCTTGGGCGTCAAGAAAGACCTCACCATGGACCCCTGGTTCAAGCGCAAGCCGCCCTCCTTCAACGCGGAGCTGATCCTTGGTCTCGCCGGGGCCTCCGCGGAACACGCCGATCGCTTCTGCCAGGGCTTTCCCACCCATCTGGCCCCCCACGACATCTCCATGAAGTTGGCTGGATCAGGTGGGGATGGTGCCCAGACTGCAGCCATGCTCATCGCCCGCGCTGGCATCAACGAGGGCTTCGATGCCACACACATCCCCAGCTATGGGCCCGAAAGCCGTGGGGGCACCTCCTACGCCGATGTCCACGTGGCCGAGGAGGAAGTGCATAACCCCGGCTGCCATGATCCGCAGATCCTGATCGCCTTCAATGCGCCGAGCCTCGTCAAGTTTGCGCCCACGGTCCGCAAGGGCGGCATCGTGATCTACGACAGCTCCGTGGTCAACGAGCCCCCGGAACTGGATCCCAGCATCAAGGTCTTCCCGGTGCCCTTCACGGGCATCGCCACTGACCTGGGCAAGGCTGTGGTCAAGAACATCGTGGCCCTGGGCGCCCTCCAGGCCGCCACGGGGATCTTCCCCAGAGAGACCTTCCTTTCGGCCATCCGCGTTGCCCTCAAGGACAAGTGCGCCCTCATTCCCCTCAATGAGGAGGCCTTCGCCTGGGGCATCAGGTCCGTTGAAGCACTGCGTTCCTGATTTCGTGCCGGAAGAGCAATCACCAAGGCACCAAGGAAAAGCCAAGAAGCTGGCCGCAGGCAGCTCTT
>SESE01001275.1_pt1 | contig 10381 bp, 7 predicted proteins | sample 3171371 | NCBI WGS metagenome assembly SESE01 (sample SAMN06051881, study PRJNA518727) | freshwater metagenome | biome: subpolar coniferous forest; feature: holomictic lake; material: water; isolation source: holomictic Lake 442, 13 m depth | place: Canada: near Kenora, Ontario | collected...
GATGCGTTTCTCAAGGGCGGGGTGGACGTCAACACCACTGAGCAGCTTACCAGGGACAGGCGCAATGCGCCGTGGCCAGTCGACGGCAATGAGCATAACGAACTCTGGCGCAGGATTGTGAAAGACCAGTATATCCGGCATATCCTGGAGTCCGAGTTCAAACGAGCCAGGGACGAAGAGAGGCGGTTGAAGTCAGGGACGGATGCGAAGGAATCAGGAACGGGCAGTGAGAAAACCGGCAACCCTGACAGGGAGAAACCGGGGAAGGAAGTCAAGGCGCCGACCCCCGAGGAGCTGATTTCCAAGCGCTACAGGCAGCTTCTGAGCATTCTCGGTGACATGGATGATGACACGATCTTCCAGCAATACATGTCGGCGGTTGCCCGGGCGTTTGATCCCCACTCAGACTACATGTCGGCGAGCACGTCCGAGGATTTCGACATAAGCATGCGCCTGTCGCTGGTCGGCATAGGGGCATTGCTTACAAGCGAGGATGGGGCGGCAAAGATAGTGCGCATCATCCCGGGTGGTGCTGCGGCACGGGACGGGAGATTGAAGCCGGGCGACAAGATTATTGCTGTTGGCCAGGGTGATGCCGAGCCTGTGGATGTTGTTCACTGGCCCCTTTCAAAGACGGTCAGGCTGATTCGTGGCGAGAAGGGCACTTCGGTTGTGCTAATCATCATTCCAGCCTCGGATACTGCTGGTTCAGCAACGGAGAGGATTACCCTGCAGAGAGACGACGTCAAGCTTGAGGATTCCGAGGCCAAGGGGACAAACAGGCTCGTTAAGACGGCCTCCGGGCAGGTGCGGAAACTGGGTGTAGTCTCACTGCCTAGCTTCTACTCAGACATGAAGGGCAGGAACGGCGGGGAGGAGTTCAAGAGTTCCTCCCGCGATGTCGGCACCATCCTGCGCGGCATGGTCGAAGGCAAGGTGCAGGGCGTGCTGCTCGATCTGCGCAACAACGGTGGCGGCTCGCTGCCAGAGGCCGTTGACATGACTGGGCTCTTCATACGGACAGGCCCGGTCGTCCAGGTGAAGGACAGGCGGATGGTTGCGGTGCTGCAGGATGAGGACGACGAAGTGGTCTATGACGGCCCGCTTGTCGTCCTCGTGGATAGGATGAGCGCGTCTGCTTCCGAGATTCTGGCCGCGGCTCTCCAGGACTATGGCAGGGCAGTGATAGTGGGCGATTCCAGGACCCATGGGAAAGGCACGGTGCAGTCCGTGGTTCCCCTGAGGCTCTCCAGACCAGAGCTCGGGACACTGAAGGTTACGACAGCCACATTCTACAGGTTTACCGGCAAGTCCACGCAGAGGGAGGGTGTCGCGGCGGATATTGTTGTGTCGTCGCCGCTAGAAGTGCTTGATATCGGTGAGGAATCTCTTGAGTACTCACTGCCGTGGTCCAGCATAGGGGCGGTTGATTTCGACCGGGAGGCGGCGAGGAATGTCGTCGAGGACCTGCTCTTCTGGCGCTCGCCCAAGGATCCGTCAGAAAGGCAGAAGGTGGGCGACCTCAGGGCCATGATCGGAACGCTCAGGAAGAAATCTGAGGACAGGAGGCTGAAAGATCAGCGATTCACCGCCCGGGCAGAGCTGCTGAAGAGCTTCGCCGCCCGCCAGAAAAAGTCCACGGTTTCCCTGAATCTTGTGGAACGGCGGGAACAGGCGAAAGAAGATATGAGGCTGGACGAGATGCAGCGGCTTACGCAGGACGATGCAGAAGACGGAGAGAAGAAGGAAGAATCAGGCGGCCTCGTGCTGGAGGAGGCGCTGAACATACTCTCGGACATGGTGACTGAAGCCGGCCGCGGCAAGTGATGATGCCGGCCGACAACAGGAATCGGGGGAACAATGAAGATAAAGTTCTGGAAAATGCATGGAGCTGGGAACGACTTCATTCTTGTGGATGACCGTGCAGAGAAGTTCCCGGCCACTGACAGGGAATGGATTGCCGAGGTTGCCGCGAGGCGGACAGGGATCGGTTGCGATGGTGTCATCCTGATAAGGAAATCCGGCAAGTCCGACTTCCGCATGAGATTCTTCAATCCGGACGGCAGGGAGGCGGAGATGTGCGGCAACGGGGCGAGGTGCGTGGCCCGCCTGGCGCACGAGATTGGTGCCGCCGCCGCTAAGATGTCGATAGAAACGAAAGCGGGCATCCTGAGGGCTGAAGTCAGCGGTGATATGGTCCGCCTGCATATGACCGGCCCGAAAGACTGGCGGCTTGACAGGACCATGCAGGTGGAGAAGAAGAGGGTGAGTTACGGATTTGTGAACAGCGGGGTGCCGCACGTGGTTGTGGTGGCAGCCAAGCTCGATGAGGTGGACGTTCAAAGGACCGGCGCCGCCATCAGGTACCACGCCGATTTCGCGCCCGCCGGCGCGAATGCCAATTTCATTGCTGTTACGGGGCCGCAGTCTTTGCGTGTGAGGACATACGAGCGAGGCGTTGAAGCGGAAACCCTGGCATGCGGAACGGGTATCGTGGCCTGTGCTCTGGTGGCCGGGCGACGGGGCCTCGTGACCCCGCCGGTGGCAGTTACCAGCGCCAGCGGTGATGTCATGGAAGTTGACTACGAATTGACCGGTACCGGCGCCAGGAACGTGACGTTGCGAGGGCCTGCCGTGCATGTGTTTCAGGGCGCGGTTGAGTATCGATGAGTCCGGACTGCGCATGAGAATAGCAACGTTCAATGCCAATTCAATTCGCTCCCGCATCTCTGTTGTACTCGATTGGCTGAAGACCAACAACCCCGACGTTCTCTGCATCCAGGAGACGAAGGTCACCGACGATCTCTTTCCTGCCCAAGCGTTCCGTGATGCCGGCTACTCCGTTGTGTTCAGGGGGGAGAAGTCGTACAACGGCGTGTGCGTGGCGTCCAGGACGGAGATGACGGAGGTGAGGTTCGGGCTGGACGATGGCGGCCAGGCTGATGAAACGAGGCTGGTGTCGGCGAAGATCGGACCAGTGCGGGTCATCAACACCTACGTCCCGCAGGGGCGTGAGATTGACAACGCGATGTATCAGTACAAGTTGGACTGGTTCAGGCGCTTGAAGGACTACTTTGACAGGCACTTCAAGCCGTCGCAGAAGGTGGTCTGGGTGGGCGATCTGAATGTTGCGCCTGAGGCCGCTGATATTCACAACCCGTCTGAACAGCAGAATCACGTCTGTTTTCATGTCGATGTCAGGCGTGAATTCGAGGCGACCAGGGCCTGGGGGTTTGTCGATGTCTTCCGTAAGCACCACCCTGAGGCTGGACAGTACACATTTTTTGACTACCGCACAGTGAATGCGGTTGAGCGCGGAATGGGCTGGCGCGTGGATCACATCCTTGCCACCGCTCCACTCGCGGCGAGATCAACCGCAGCCAGTATCGATCTTCGCCCAAGAATGGCGGCGAAGCCGTCTGATCATACATTCCTGACGGCGGATTTCGATATTCCCTGAACGACTGCGGGATCACTCGGCGGCTCTGGAAGAGCCTTTTGCTCGCCGTCGCCAAGGCTGCTGGGTAGAATCAGGCCATCACGACCCCGACAAAACCCACACCACGGACGCACCAGCACGGAAGTCCTCAAAAGAGCACAAGTTGGAAACTGTGTGAGACAACATGACACAACGAGGTCTTCAGACCTGTGGCTGGACAAAGACGTGTCGTCGTGCTGGCTTCTCAACGTTTTGTGCGCCAACACTTTAGAAACAACTCCCAGAAATAGAAGAGAAACATCGCAAAAGATGTATATTCTGGCCTGAATCCTGCTACAATTCACACTATGAAAAAACTACAAAGAGGAAACATAATGTATCGGGGGAAGGTATATGTACGACCTTCCTGTGCCGGAAGGATGATGGGGGTCTTCAGTGGAACGATTAATAACTGGTTTGATGAGGGCAAGGTTGTGGGTGTTATGTTGCCCACAAGAGCGGGCACCAAGAAGGTGCTTTTTGTGCTGAAGTCTTGCCTGACCCCTAAGTTGTACCACTTCAAATGCGGTACATGCGGCAAGAAGTTCCGCTCCAAGGTAGTTAGGACGCCCAGGGAACGGATATTCTGCTCCATGAAATGCCGCAACAAGTGGTGGAACTATCACGCTCCGGTGCGAAAGGGTGTACGGACAAAGAGGGTTGAGTAGCCTGATTTGTCGTGACATCCCGTCGGGCGGCAGAGAAGAGAGCTCTGGGGGTGGGTTTTGTCTCGTCAGGCAGGACGAGGGCGGGACAGTCGTCGGGGCTATTTGCTGGTGTGTACGCGGTTTTCCGGGTGCGAGAGCCGTGTTTTCTTTCCTAAGCCTACCTTCTTTTCTCCTTGATTCAGAACATCTTGCGGGATATACATTCGCGCCTCCGGTGGTTTGGGTTGCAGGAAGGTGGATTCATGGCGGCTGAACTTGCATACGTTCTGATTGATCCTTACACGATTTCCAAGTCGCGGACTGGCGGGGTTGTCGGTAGATATCTTGCCCGTTCTGACCTTGATCTGGTTGCCTGCAGAATGTTCGGACCAAGTCAGGAACTGATTCAACGCTACTCAGACCTTGTGCGTCATGCTGATCCGGCTGACGCTGCCACATGCAACCTGCTTGCAGACTACATCAGGACTTCCTGCGGGCCGGACGCATCAGGGCGTCCCCGTCGCATGATGATGCTTCTGTTCGAAGGTGAGAACGCGGTTGACAAGGTGTGGCGTGTGACCGGAAGTGCGACGCTGAGGTGGGGGAGTGGTGAGAGTATCAGGGACACCTATGGCGACTACATACTGAATGATGATGGCGCTGTGCGGTACTTCGAGCCGGCGGTGCTTGTTGCCCCGAACGCGAAGAGGGCGGCGGCAACACTTCGGTTGTGGTGTGAATACGCGGACACGGATGGCGGTGTAATCAAGAGCGCAATGGATCTTGCCGCTGGTGTTCCAAACGAGACCACGCTTGTCCTGTTGAAGCCAGACAACTTCCGGTATCACAGTTCGCGCCCCGGCAGCATTGTCGATCTGCTCTCGTCTTCGGGGTTGAGGATAATCGGCGCAAAGAAGTTCAGGATGACGGTGTCGCAGGCCGAGGAATTCTATGCACCAGTAAAACCGGTGCTGAGGAGTAAGCTGATGGAGAGCACCACGCGGCGCAGCGGCGAGGCTCTTGTGAGGGAGTTCGGCTTTGAGATTCCTGACGACGTCAAGGCTATGCTGGGCGAGCGGCTTAGCCAGCTTTTGATGGAGCGGGAGTTCGAAAACATAGTGCAGTTCATGACCGGGCATCGCCCGTCCGAATGCGCCGGCAAGGACAAGACTCAGGTATGCGGCGAGGAGTGCCTGGCGCTGTTGTACTGCGGCCCCAGCGCGGTTGCGAAGATCCGCAATCTGCTCGGGGCAACAGATCCCGCGAAGGCGCAACCCGGCTCTGTCAGGCGTGAATACGGCAGCAGTATAATGGTGAACGCGGCACACGCCTCCGACTCCCCTCAGAACGCTGTTCGGGAAATGAACATTATTGACATTCAACAGGATTCGATCAGACCGTGGGTCGAGAAGTACTATCCAAAATGACAACACAAGGCGATTCAATCAACCCCAGTATTGCAGCGATCAAGCCATCGGTAACGCTTTCGATATCGGCAAAGGCAAAAGAGCTGGAGCGCCACGGGCATAAGGTGTGGAACCTGAGTGCCGGCGAGCCGGATTGCGATACCCCCGACAATATCAAGGAAGAGGCTATTTCGAAGCTCCGCGAGGGACAGACGAAATACACTGCCAGTGAAGGTCTGCCAGCGCTTCGCAAGGCTATTGCCCAGAAGTTGGCCGACGAAAACGGGCTCCACTATGATCAGTCGCAGATCATCGTCAGCAACGGAGCAAAGCACTCTTTGTTCAATGTCATTCTGGCGATCTGCGGAAGGGGGGACGAGGTCATCATTCCCGGTCCCTACTGGCTCAGCTACCCCGAGATGGTTTCCATTGCAGGTGCAAAGCCCGTGATGCCGATTGCATCGGAAGAGCACGGATTCAAGATCACAGTCAAGGAGCTTGCCTCAGTGGTGACGCCGGCCACCAAGGCCATTGTCATCAACTCACCCTCCAACCCGACGGGCGCGGTCTACAGTTCCGTGGAACTCCGCGAGATCGCTGATTTCGCAGTGGCGCACGGGCTCTATATCATCTCGGACGAGATCTACGAAAAGAATCTCTACACTGGGGAGAAGCATGTCAGCACCGGTGCTTTGTCGGAGAAGATATTTGCGAAGACGATCACGGTGAACGGCTTCAGCAAGGCATATTCCATGACGGGCTGGCGACTTGGTTATTGCGCGGCTCCCAAGCCGTTGGCCGAGGCGATGTCTGCTCTACAGAGCCACAGCACCTCAGGGCCGTGTACGTTTGCCCAGTATGGAGCAATTGAGGCGCTGCGTGGGCCGCAGGCTGCAGTGGCCACCATGATGAAGGCGTTCACCGAGCGCAGGGCCCGTATGCATGAACGGCTTGTCGCGATGAAATGTGTGACCTGCATCAAGCCCGACGGCGCGTTCTACATGTTCCCGAATATTTCTGCATCCGGTTTGGGTTCTGTCGAGTTTGCGGAACGGCTGCTTGAAGAACAAAAAGTTGCCGTTGTGCCGGGAATACCATTCGGATCGGACAAGCATGTCAGGCTATCCTACGCGTGCAGCATGGAAACTATTGAGAGGGGCATGGATGGCATGGCCCGCTTTCTTGGCTCGCTCTGACCACAGTTGCCGGGCGCGGAGGATGCGGAACTTCAGATGAGCTCTTGCCGGCACCGTTTGCCTGGAAACGCAAAGTCCCACGGCGAGCAGGCTCATCCGGAAGTTGGAACGGCATGGATCTGGCCATGGTGGTGTGCGGGGCAGGGCACATCCATTTCGGGCACAACAATTCAGACCAGACTGATGAATGTCCACTGATTGACGGCTGTCGCAGGCATCGTCTGCTTTACCACTTTTTGACTTTCTCTCATACTGCTAGTAGGATTCTTCCGATACGGGCGAGTGGTGAAATTGGCAGACACGCAAGACTTAGGATCTTGTGCCGCAAGGCTTGGGGGTTCAAGTCCCCCCTCGCCCACCAACCACTTGACGCATTGATAATAAACTTAGATGAGCCGCTGAGCCTTTGTGCCTCCGACGAACGCCGCCGGGAAGGAACTCCCCGCCACGGGCGGCTTGTTCGCCGCCTGTAGCCCTCGTGAGCTCATGGATCCCTCTGTGCGCTCGACAACCCCCACCCTGTCAAGGTATAGAGGGGCCGCATGAATGCCCCAAAAGTCAAAATCATGTCCGTCGTCGGCGCCCGCCCGAACTTCATGAAAATCGCACCGCTGGTCCACGAACTGGCGCGGTTTCCTGACCGGTTTGACCACCTCCTGGTCCACACAGGGCAGCATTACGATGCAACGATGTCGGACGCCTTCTTCCGGGATCTGACTATCCCCGCGCCGGATGTGCACCTGGAAATCGGTTCGGGCTCCCACGCCGAACAGGTGGGCCGCACGATGATCGCTTTCGAAAAGGTCGTGCAGCAACACCGGCCGGACTGGGTGATCGTGGTGGGCGATGTGAACGCCACCTGCGCCTGTTCCATTACCGCCAAGAAAGAACACGTCAAGCTGGCCCATATCGAGGCGGGTCTGCGATCGTTCGACCTCGAGATGCCGGAAGAGATCAACCGCATGGTCACCGACCGGCTGTCGGACCTGTTGTTCACCACCGATGCGCTGGCCGACGCCAACCTCCTGAAGGAGGGGGTCCCTGAAAACCGGATCCGGCGGGTGGGCAACATCATGATCGATACGCTTGAACGGCAGCGGGCCAGGGCCGCCGCACTGAAGCCCGAAGCGATAGCCGGGGAACAGGTCCTCCCCGGCCTCTGCGCGCCGATTCCCCCCCTGCGGGACAACACCTTTGCCGTGCTGACGCTGCACCGTCCGTCCAACGTGGATCAGGCGGTGGTCATGAAGCCGCTGGTCGAGTTCCTGACCCAGGACGTGGCGCCGCTCATGCCCCTGATCTGGCCCGTTCATCCCCGTACACGCCAGCAACTGGAACGCCATGGACTATGGAAGGACCTGACGAGTTGTCCCGGTCTGATCCTCACCCAGCCGCTGGGGTATCACGACATGCTGAGGCTGACCATGGGAGCGCGGGTGATGTTGACAGACAGCGGCGGGCTCCAGGAGGAGTGCTGCGTGCTGGGGACCCCCTGCCTGACCCTGCGCTGGAACACGGAACGACCCGTGACCCTGGTGGAACACGGCGGGGTGAGCGTACTGGTGGGCAACGATGTCCAGCAGATCCGGGCTGAATTCCGGAAGGCGGCGGAGCGGCCGCGGGCCGAACACCGTCCGCCGCTGTGGGACGGTCGTACCGCGGAACGGATCGTGGCCTGCCTGCGCGAGTTGGGACAAGGATTATCTCTATGAACGTGTTGGTCACAGGAACAGCGGGATTCATCGGATCGCACCTGGCCGTCGCCCTGCTCGATGAAGGGCACACCGTGGTGGGGTTGGACAACTTCAACGACTACTATTCCGTCCAGCTCAAGCGGGACCGCCACGCCATCCTGACCGGCCGGCCCGGTTACACGGGCCTCGAGGGCGACCTCTGCGACGCGCCGCTTTTGGGAAGGATTTTTTCGGAGCATCGGTTTGACGCCGTCTGCAACCTGGCGGCGCAGGCCGGGGTCCGGTATTCGCTCACCCATCCCCTCGCCTACCAGAAATCCAATCTGGAAGGCTTCGTGAACATTCTCGAGGCCTGCCGCCATGCGAAGGTTCCGCGCCTGGTCTACGCCTCCAGTTCGAGCGTTTACGGCGGCAACACGAAACTGCCGTTCAGCGAGAGCGATCCGGTGGACAGGCCGATCAGCCTTTACGCCGCCACGAAAAAGGCCAACGAGCTGATGGCACATACCTACACGCATCTTTTCGGACTGCAGACCGTGGGACTGAGATTCTTCACTGTTTACGGACCGTGGGGGCGCCCCGACATGGCGTTGTGGCTCTTCACCGAGGCCATGCTCGCCGGGCGGCCGATCCAGGTGTTCAATCACGGCCGGATGCGGCGGGATTTCACGTATATCGACGACATCGTCACGGGGGTGAAGGCCGCGCTGTTCCGCCCCGGCCTGGCGCCCTATGAGGTGTTGAACCTCGGCAACCACAACGCCGAGAACCTGATGGATATGATCCGCGTGTTGTCGGACAGCCTCGGCGTGAAGCCGAAGACGACGTTTCTGCCCATGCAGGCCGGGGACGTGGAGGCCACCTACGCGGATATCTCGCAGGCGGAAGCCAAACTGGGTTTCCGCCCGACGACGTCCATTGCCGAGGGAATCCCCAAATTCGTAAAGTGGTATCAGGAGTATCATTCATGAACGTACCTTTGTTGGATCTTAAAGCCCAGTATCAGAGCATCCGCCCGGAAATCGACGCCGCCGTGGCGGAGGTGTTCGAGTCCCAGTATTTCATCCTGGGCCCGAAGGTTAAAGCCTGCGAGGAAGCCATCGCCCGCTACTCGAACTGCGCTTACGCCGTGGGCGTGGCCTCCGGCACGGATGCCCTGCTGCTGGCGCTCATGGCGGAAGGCATCGGGCCGGGCGATGAGGTCATCACCTCTCCCTACACCTTTTTCGCGACGGCGGGTTCCGTGGCCCGCGTGGGCGCGCGCCCGGTGTTTGTCGACATCGATCCCGTGACCTTCAACCTGGATGTCCGGCGCCTTGAAGCCGCCGTGACGCCGCGCACCAAGGCGATCATCCCCGTCCATCTGTACGGGCAGATGGCCGACATGGATCCGATCATGGCCATCGCCGCCCGCCATGGCCTGGTGGTTATCGAGGACGCCTGCCAGTCCATCGGCGCCGAGTACAAGGGCCGGCGCGCAGGGTCGATCGGGACCTACGGCTGTTTCTCGTTCTTTCCGTCCAAGAACCTGGGCGGAGCCGGCGACGGCGGGGCCATGACCACCCAGGACAAGGTGCGCGCCGACCGGCTGTTCATGCTGCGGGTTCACGGCATGGAACCGAAGTATTACCACCAGCTCATCGGCGGCAATTTCCGACTGGACGCCCTGCAGGCGGCGGTGGTCACCGTGAAGATGAACTATCTCGACGCCTGGACCGCCCAGCGGCAGGCCAATGCGGCGCGCTACGATCGCCTGTTGAAGGCGCGCGGATTGGTGGCGCCGGACAGGATCCGACTGCCGGATGTGGTCACCAACCGGCATGTCTTCAACCAGTATGTGCTGCGCGTTCCCCGTCGCGACGAACTCCGGGCCTTCCTGCAGACGCGGCAGATCGGGGCGGAGGTCTACTATCCCGTTCCGCTCCACCTGCAGGCCTGCTTTGCCTATCTGGGGAACCGG
>SESE01001278.1_pt1 | contig 10376 bp, 5 predicted proteins | sample 3171371 | NCBI WGS metagenome assembly SESE01 (sample SAMN06051881, study PRJNA518727) | freshwater metagenome | biome: subpolar coniferous forest; feature: holomictic lake; material: water; isolation source: holomictic Lake 442, 13 m depth | place: Canada: near Kenora, Ontario | collected...
CTCAAACGAAAACCGCTGCGACGCCAGGCTCAGTCCGTAACGGGCCAGCGTGCCGGCGAAACCGCCCAATCCCACCAGCACGGCGAGGGCCCACGGGTTTCTCATGATCGTGTCTCCCCAGAAAAATTGGCGCTGGAAAAAACGGTCCGTCGGGCCGTAATGCCAGCGCCAGTCGCCTCTTCATCAGCCATACGGCAGCGGCGAGGCCGCCGCTGCCGTATCCGCTTCGCGCGTATGCTGCTTAAGACCTCGGCAGATTGGCCAGAGCCTGCAGCATCTCGAAGTTCTCCCGGAACTTCTTTTCCGCCGTGGCCAACATTTCCTTGGCATTCGGATTGAGCGTCAGGAGCTGCTTGAAGCGGTTCTCCTGAAGCGCGGTCTCGGCGAACGACTGGGTCGGCGCCTTGCTGTCGAGCTGCAAGGCGTTCTTGCCCTCGATCGCGAGTTCCGGGTTGTAGCGGTAAAGCGGGAAGTGGCCGGTTTCAACGGCGAGCTTCTGGTGCTCCAGTCCGAGACTCATGTCGATGCCGTGCGCGATGCAGTGCGAATAGGCGATGATGATCGCCGGCCCATCGTAGGCCTCCGCCTCGACAAACGCCTTGACCGTCGCCGCCGCGTTGGCTCCCAGACTGACCTGCGCGACGTAGATGTTTTTGTACGTCATCGAGATCATGCCGAGGTTCTTCTTCATCTGCGGCTTGCCGGCTGCCGCGAACTTGGCGATCGCGCCGAGCGGCGTGGACTTGGACGCCTGGCCGCCGGTGTTGGAATAAACCTCGGTATCGAGGACGAGGATCTTGACGTTGCGGCCGGTGGCGAGGACGTGGTCCAGGCCGCCGTAGCCGATGTCATACGCCCAGCCGTCGCCGCCGACCGCCCACACCGACTTGCGGATCAGGTAGTCGGCCACGCCGAGCAGGTTCTTGCAGATGGCACAGCAGGCGCCGTCGCCGATGAGCGTCTTCAACTCGGTGACCAGCCCGCGCATGGCCTCGACGCCTTCAGATGTCTTCTGGTCGACATCCTGTATCTTCAGCCCCACCGCCTTCAGCGCGGCCGGGCAGGTTTCGGAGGCAAGCACCTGTCCGAGCAGCTCCCGTGCGTAGACGTTGAGTTTGTCCGAGGTCAATCGCATCCCCAAGGCAAACTCGGCATTGTCCTCGAAGAGCGAGTTAGCCCACGCCGGGCCGCGTCCATCCGCGCGCTGACAATAGGGCGTGGTGGGCAGGTTGCCGCCGTAGATCGATGAGCAACCGGTGGCGTTGCCGATCAGCAGGCGGTCGCCCGCAAGCTGGGTGAGCAACTTGATGTAGGGGGTTTCGCCGCAGCCGGCGCAGGCGCCGGAGAACTCGAAGAGCGGCCGCTTGAGCTGGCTCCCCTGGATTGTCGTGGCGCCGATCTTGGTGCAATCGGCCTCGGGCAGGCCGAGGAAGAACTCCCAGTTGGCCGCCTCGGACGCGCGCAGCGGAATCTGCGGTGCCAGATTGATGGCCTTCAGGGCCGGGTTGGCCTTGTTCTTGGCGGGACAGCGCTGGATACAGACGCCGCAACCCGTGCAATCCTCGGGGGCGACCTGGATGGTGTATTTGAACCCCGGGAAGCTCTTGCCGACCACGCCCTTGACATCGGCCGACTTGAAGGTCGACGGTGCCTTGGCGAGCGCGGCGGGATCGTAGACCTTGCCGCGGATCGAGGCGTGCGGGCAGACCAGCGAGCATTGCATGCACTGGATGCAGGTGGCGGGGTCCCACACGGGAATGTCGGTGGCGATGTTGCGCTTCTCCCACTGTGTGGTGGCGGTGGGCCAGGTGCCGTCGTCGGGCATCTTGGAGACCGGCAGGGCATCGCCGCGCTGCGCCATGATCTCGGCCGTCACGGTCTTCACAAAGGCGGGAGCCAAGTCGGAGACCACCTTGGGCATCTGCACCTTGCCAGCGGGGCGGGCCGGATAGGCAACCCGCTTGACCGCGTCGGAGGCGGCATCGATGGCGTCCCAGTTCATCTTGACGATGGAGTCGCCCTTCTTGCCGTAGGTCTTCTTGGCGGCCTTCTTGAGGGCGGCGATCGCCTCGTCGGCGGGCAGGATGCCGGAGATCTTGAAGAACGCGGTCTGCATGATCGTGTTGATGCGGCCGCCGAGGTGAAGTTCGTGATCGAGCTTCAGCGCATTGACCACGTAGAAATTGAGCTTCTTGGCGATGATCTGCCGCGCCACCTCGTCGGGGATTTTCTCCCACACCTGATCCGCCTCGAAGGGCGAGGCGAGGAGGAAGGTGCCGCCGGGGCGGATGTTGGCGAGCATGTCGTACTTCTCGAGGAAAGAGAAGTTATGGCAGGCCACGAAGTCCGGCTTAGTGCAGAGATACGTACTGCGGATGATATGTGGGCCGAAGCGGAGGTGGGAGACGGTAATCGCGCCAGCCTTCTTCGAGTCGTAGACGAAGTAGCCCTGGGCGAAATTGTCGGTGTCCTCGCCGATGATTTTGATCGAGTTCTTGTTCGCGCCGACGGTACCGTCGGCGCCGAGACCGTAGAACATGCACTCCTTGCGGCCTTCGTCCGTCAGACTGAAATCCGCCGGGATGGAGAGGCTGAGGCCGGTGAGATCGTCGTGAATGCCGACGGAGAAATGATTCATCGGCGCGGCGCTCTTGGCGTTGTCAAAAACCGCCTTGACCATCGCAGGGGTGAATTCCTTCGAACCGAGGCCGTAGCGTCCGCCGTAGGTTGGGATCCAGGACCGGATGTCGGCAAGCTTGTACTGCATGATCTCGCCGAGCGCGGTGCGGATGTCGACATAGAGCGGCTCGCCGATGGCGCCCGGCTCCTTGCAGCGGTCGAGTACGGTGAGGGTCTTGACCGTCTTGGGGATCGCGAGCGCGAAGCCACGGGCGTCGAACGGGCGGTAGAGGCGTACCTTGATGACGCCCAGTTTCTCGCCCTTCCGAACCAGTTCCTCGACCGTCTCATGGACGGCTTCGGCGCCGGAACCCATGATGACGATGACATGTTCGGCGTCGGGTGCGCCGACGTAATCAAAGAGCTTGTACTGGCGGCCGGTCAGGGTGGCGAACTTGTCCATGGTCTTCTGGACGATGCCGGGGGTCGCGGTGTAATAGGGCGTGACCGTCTCACGGCCTTGGAAATAGACATCGGGGTTCTGCGCGGTGCCGCGGAGAGAGGGCTTCTCGGGGCTGAGGGCGCGGGCGCGGTGCGCGGCGACGAGCGTGTCGTCAATCATGGCGCGGATGGTGTCGGGGCTGACGGCGTCGATCTTCTGCACTTCGTGGGAGGTGCGGAAGCCGTCGAAGAAATGAATGAAGGGAATGCGGGTCTCGAGCGTTGCGGCGTGGGCGATCGTCGCCATGTCCATGACTTCCTGGACGCTGTTGGCGCACAGCATCGCGAAGCCGGTCTGGCGGCAGGCCATGATGTCGCTGTGGTCGCCAAAGATCGAGAGGCCCTGTGCGGCGAGGGCGCGCGCGCTGACGTGGAAGACGGTCGGCGTAAGCTCGCCGGCGATCTTGTACATGTTGGGGATCATCAGCAGCAGCCCTTGTGAGGCGGTGAACGTCGTGGTCAGCGCGCCGGTGGTGAGCGCGCCATGCACGGCGCCGACCGCTCCACCCTCGGACTGCAGCTCGACCACCTGCGGCACGGTGCCCCAGATGTTCTTCAGGCCCTTGGCAGCCCATTCATCGGCCCACTCGCCCATGTTGGACGACGGGGTGATGGGATAGATTGCGGCAACCTCGCTGCATGCAAAAGCGACTTCGGCGGCGACCTGGTTGCCGTCCACCATGATTTTTTCTGCCATAACTGACTCCTGTGGGTTAAACAATGACTCTCGAAAAGACACGCGGCGGGCGGCCTGCGCCGCCCGCCGCGGAGGGGGGTGCTATTTGCAGGCCGCTCGGACGGCGTCGAGCCGGCCCGCCGAGCCAAGCTTGACGTTCTTGGCGGCAATAAACGCGGCGTATTCGGGGATAAAAACCTTGCCCGGGTCGCGCAGGTCGAACATCTCGGGGTGGTCGCGGAAGAACTCGCGGTGGACTCGGCACCAGACCAAGCGTCCGTCGGTGTCGATGTTGATCTTGGTCACGCCGAGTTTGGCGGCGCCGAGGAACTGGTCGGCGTCCACGCCCGAGGCGCCCTTGATGTTGCCGCCCGCGGCATTGATGCGGGCGACCTCGTCCTTGGGAACCGAGGACGAGCCGTGCATGACCAGCGGGAAGCGGGGCAGGCGTTTCTGGATCTCGACGAGAATGTCGAAGCGGAGCTTCTGGTCGCCCTTGAACTTGAAGGCGCCATGCGAGGTGCCGATGGCGCAGGCGAGGGAGTCGACACCGGTCTGCTTGACGAAATACTCGGCCTCTTCCGGCTTGGTGTAAACATGGTCGGCGGCGACGACATCCTCTTCGATGCCCTTCAGCAGCCCGAGCTCGGCCTCGACGACCAACCCCTTGGCATGGGCGGCGTCGACGACGCGCTTGGTGATCTCGATGTTCTTCTCGAGGGGGTGGTGGGAGGCGTCGATCATCACCGACGAATAGACGCCGGAGTTGATGCAATCCATGCAGGTTTCCTCGTCGCCATGATCCAGATGGATGGCGAAGACGGATTCGGGAAAGATTTCATCGGCGGTCTTCATCATCGATTCGAGCATCTTCTTGTGCGTGTACGAACGCGCACCCTTGGAGAGCTGGACGATAAAGGGCGCCTTGCTCTGCAGATTCCCCTTGAACAGCCCCATGGTTTGTTCGAGATTGTTGATGTTGTAGGCGCCGATGGCGTATTGGCCGTAGGCGTGTTCAAAGAGCTTCTTGGTGGTAACGATCATGTGTGCGTCTCCTGTGTGCCCGCGAGCCGTCTGCTCCCGTCCGTAGGGGACAATCCGGGATGCGTAAACACGGGGAAGGATGATACAGATAAGCAGGGCTTCGGGCAAGACCGTTTTTTTAGTTGAGAGATGCAGCGATTTCCGCCATACTCGGTATGTTATTTGCAGTAGAAGAATGGCGAATGTTGTGGCGGACGGAGGTGTGCATGCGGCGAACCGGGATTATGCGGATCGGTGGGATCGTGGCGCTCGTGTTCGGGGTCCGGCTGGCGGCCGCCGTCGACCCGGCGCCATCGGCTGGCGGAGCGAATGTTTTTGCGGAGGCGCTGGAACTGGGTCAGGACATCCGGTCCCAACGCGAAGCGATCGAGCGGAAAGTGTCGGATCCGGCGGTCACCTCTCCCGAGATCGCGGCCGCGCGCAGAAAGGTGGACGCGCTGACGCTGAGCTGGAGCGGAGGGGGAACGGACGCCGAGAAAGCCGACACCTTGAAGCGTCTGCGGGAGGCCCAGCAGGCCTTGCGGGATCTGGTTCGGACGCATCCCAACGTGGCTCAGGCGGTCAAGGCCCTCGAGGCGGATCAGGCGAAGCTGCGGATTTTACAGGAAAAGATAGCGGCGATTCGCGCGGCGGACAAGCGGAAGCTCGAGCAGGCGGTTCCGGCAGCAGACCCGGCCGTGAAGGCGGAGTGAGGCTGTGCTATAACGCGAGGAGGACTTGAATGGCGGTTCGGAGCAAACAGGCGGCGGGTGGCAAAGTGCGGAAGCCGCGCATCTTGGTGGTGACCCCCGAGATCACCTATCTGCCGGCTGGCATGGGCAACATGGCTAACCAGATGAACGCCAAGGCGGGTGGACTGGCCGACGTCTCGGCCTCGCTCGTCGCCGAGCTGTTCGCTTCCGGGGCCGATGTGCATGTGGCGCTGCCGCATTACCGGCGAATGTTCCATGTCGATTCGGCGCGCCTCATCAGCGACGAGCTGCGGGTGTACAAGAGCCGCCTCCCCAACAGCCGCATTCATCTGGCCGAAGATCGCTGCTTCTACTACCGAGACGCGGTTTACAGCAATTATCAGAACGAGAACCCGCGGCTCGCGCTCGCTTTCCAGCGCGAGGTGATCAACAACATCATCCCCACGGTCGCCCCGGATCTGATCCACTGCAATGACTGGATGACGGGGCTGATCCCCGCCGCCGCGCGCCGACTGGGCATCCCCTGCCTGTTCACGATCCACAACATTCATACCCATCATGTGCGGTTGTCACAGGCCGAGGACATGGGGATCGACACCGCCGAGTTCTGGCCGTACCTCTACTACACCCGCGTGCCGCGCAATTACGAGGAAACGCGCGACAGCAACCCGGTTGACATGCTTTCGAGTGGCGCGTTCGCCGCGCACTTCATCAACACGGTCAGTCCGACGTTTCTCGAAGAACTCTGCCGCGGCTGGTTTGACTTTGTTCCGGCCTCGCTTCGGCAGGAGTTGATCAACAAGCGGAACTCGGGCTGTGCGGTCGGCATTCTCAATGCGCCCGATGCGTCGTACAACCCGGCAACCGACCCGGCGCTGGCCCGCACGTACACGCCGGAGACCCATGCGCTCGGGAAACGGGCCAACAAGGCGCTCTTCCAGAAGAAAGTGGGGCTCGCGGCCAACCCGGACGCGCCGATCTTCTTGTGGCCGTCACGGCTTGACCCGATTCAGAAGGGGCCGCAACTGCTAACGGCGATCCTGCACCGGATGGTGGCGAAGCACGCCAAGCGGGGGATGCAGGTCGCGATCGTGGCCAACGGTGTCTATCAGTGCCATTTTCGGGACATTGTGCGGATGCACAACCTGTATGACCGGGTGGCGGTCTGCGACTTCAACGAGGATCTGTCGCGGCTGGCTATGGCGGCCTCGGATTTTGTGTTGATGCCCTCGCTCTTCGAGCCGTGCGGCCTGCCGCAGATGACCGGGGTGCTTTACGGCACCCTCCCGGTCGTACACGACACCGGCGGATTGCACGACACGGTTTCGGCCCTCGATGTGGCGACCGACCACGGGAACGGTTTTGCGTTCAAGATCTATGACAGCGCCGGACTCGAATGGGCGATGGACGAGGCGATGGCGTTTCATGCGCTGCCGGACAAGGTGCGCCAATCCCAAACGGCCCGGATCATGCAGGAGGGGTTGTCGCGATTCAACCACGCCGTCTGCGCCAAACACTACATCGACATTTATGAGCAAATGCTGCACCGCCCGCTGGTGCAGTTCTGACAAGTACCGAAACGGGTGATCGGAGCAGTCCTGATGCAACAACCGACACGCGCTCATCTGCTGGATGATCCTTGGTTGACGCCCTATCGCGACGTGATCCGGCGGCGGGCTGAAGCGGCAACCGCGCAGGCCCGGCGGTTGGCCGAAAAGCCGGGGTCGCTCGCCGAATTCGCCTGCGCACACGAATATTACGGGCTGCACCGCGTGCCCGGTGGCGGCTGGATGTTTCGCGAATGGGCGCCCCGTGCCAGCGCGCTGTGGCTGGTGGGCGATTTTTCGGGATGGAAGACGTGTGATCCATTCCGGTTGACGCGGCTTCCGGGGCGGGATGTCTGGGAAGTGCGACTGCCCTCCGACGCCATACGCCACGGTCAGTTCTACCGGTTGGAGGTGGCCTGGGAAGGCGGCCACGGCGAGCGAATACCCGCCTACGCGCGCCGGGTGGTGCAGGATCCGGCGAGCGATGTGTTCACGGCCCAAGTTTGGGACCCCCCGCAACCCTACCGGTGGCGGCATGCATTTCGCGTCCCCCGGCGGGCGCCCCTGATCTACGAGGCGCACATCGGCATGGCACAGGAAACGTGCGGGGTCGGGACGACTGACGCCTTCCGCCGGAACGTGTTGCCGAAGATCATCGATGCGGGATACAACACGATCCAACTCATGGCGGTGATGGAACACCCCTATTACGCCTCGTTCGGATACCAGGTGTCGAGTTTCTTCGCCTCCAGTTCGCGCTTCGGAACGCCGGAAGATCTCAAGGCGCTGATTGACGATGCTCACGGCGCAGGGGTGGCGGTGGTCATGGATCTGGTCCATTCGCACGCGGTGAAGAACGAGCGGGAGGGGCTGTCGCGCTTTGACGGAACGACGAGCCAGTATTTCCATGCCGGCCTGCGCGGCTGGCACGATGCGTGGGATTCGCGATGCTTCGATTACGGCAAGACGGACGTGCTGCACTTCCTCCTCTCCAACTGCCGCTATTGGCTGGACGAGTTCCATTTCGACGGGTTCCGCTTTGACGGCATCACGAGCCTGCTCTACATGCACCACGGACTCGGCGTGGATTTCACAGACTACGGGCAGTATTTTGACGCGGGCGTCGATGAGGACGCCTGGCTGTACTGCAACCTGGCCAACCGGCTGATTCACGAGGTGAGGCCCGATGCGCTCACGATCGCCGAGGATGTGAGCGGGATGCCCGGATTGGCGGCGCCGATCGCGGAGGGCGGCGCCGGGTTCGACTACCGCATGGCCATGGGCGTGCCGGAGTGCTGGTTCAAGCTGGCACGAGACGTGAGGGACGAGGATTGGAGCGTCGGCTATCTGTGGCACGAACTGACCAACCGCCGTCCCGACGAGCGGACGGTGAACTACGTCGAAAGTCACGATCAGGCGCTGGTCGGCGGCAAGACGCTGCTGTTCCAACTGATGGATGCGGCGATGTACGACAGCATGGCCCGCGAGGCTTCAAGCGTGACTGCGGACCGGGGCGTGGCGCTGCACAAGCTCGCCCGGCTGGCGACGCTGGCGACGGCCGGCGCGGGGTATCTCAATTTCATGGGCAACGAATTCGGCCATCCTGAATGGATTGACTTCCCGCGCGAGGGCAACGGCAATTCGTATCTGTACGCCCGGCGTCAATGGCACCTGCGCGACGATCCGGCGCTGCTCTTCTCCTGTCTGGGCGATTTCGACCGCGAGATGCTCCGCCTGGTCACGGCTGCCGGTGTGCTGGACGACACCGTGCCGCGCCTGCTGCACCTCTCCGAAGCCGACAAGGTGCTGGTTCTGGAGCGCGGTTCGTTGATGTTTCTGTTTAATTTTCACAGCTCATGCTCCGTGAGCGACTATCCGGTACGGGTGCCCCCCGGAAAATACCGCGGCATTCTGAACAGCGACGAGCTGCGCTTTGGCGGCCAGGGGCGCATCACGGCCGATCAGGCGTATCCGCTGCTCACCGAAACGCGCGAGTCCGAATGCGTATTTCTTTTGAGGGTCTACCTTCCCTGCCGCACCGCGTTGTTGCTCGCCAAACCGTGAGAAAACGAGATTTTTTATGAGCGTGAAGTCTTTGCGCGCGGTCATCACCTACATCGGAGTCGGCGTCTTGCTGCTTCTGCTGCCCCTCCTTTCCGCTTTTCTGATCGACGCCATCGGTGCGCGGAGCCTGAGCGCATCCGCAACGAGGGAGACGCCGGAAACCCCCCTGCCGGCCCCGCCGCTTCCCGCGATCAGACCGGCGGCGCCACGGCCCGCGCCTCCGGTCACGCCGAAGCCGGTCACGGCTGCGGCAGCGAAGCCGGCCACGCCACTCGCCGTACGGGCCCCGATCCCGCCGGCAGCAAAGCCCCCCGTGGAACCGCCTCGCGGCCGGGACGCGCGCGCCGACGGTCGTTGGTCCGAAACCCTGCGGACGTTGATCGAGAAAAAGGATTTCCAGCAGGCACTGACGTATCTCCTGTCGCTGCCACCCGATCAACAGGCACATGCGGCTCGCATGCTGTTCAATGCTTGGGGCCGTCAGGATCCGCAAGCGGCTCTCCAGGCGGCGCAGCGGCTGCCCGAGGAGGTGGGGCGGCAATCCATTCTCGGGTTCATTTTCGCCCTGTGGGTGGACCTTCGACCGGAGGAGGCTCTCGCCTACCTGGCGTCCTCAAACCAGTTTGCGCCCGACTTCGGTTGGCAGATTGCGCTTCAATCCCTCAGCGCGAACATCCGCGAGAATGGCCGAGAACCGCTGGACGAAGCCGCGCATCAACGGATCCTGGCATCGGCGTTTGCCTATCTGAATAGCTCTGGGTTGGATGAGGCCGCCTATGATCGAGCCATCTTACAGATGATCGGAATTCTGTCACAGGACCGGATCGAGGACGCCGCCGCCGTGTTGCTCCGCTACGCCGCCAGCGGTCGCATGAGCGCCATCACCGATCCGGCGTTGTTCGAACAGATGGTCGTGACGGCCAAGATCCTGGGCGTTTCCTTTGGCGCGAGGGATTATGCCGCCGCCGTGGAGTGGGGCCGGGCGATGCAGGCCAATTCAGCCGCTCAGGCCTACTTCCTCAGCAACGTCGCCTATAGTCAAGCCCATCAGGGGCGCTTCCCCGACATTTCCTGGCTTGCGGACATGGAACCGGGCGTCGCACAGGTGCGGGTCATCGCCGCAACCGCCATGGGGCTGCTGAACGCGTCCGGCCAGACCCCGCTGGGGGCGCAGCTCAAGCGGCAGCTCGATAGCGACCGCTTCGATCCCAACGGAATCGCCGGGATCCTGCA
>SESE01001279.1_pt1 | contig 10368 bp, 7 predicted proteins | sample 3171371 | NCBI WGS metagenome assembly SESE01 (sample SAMN06051881, study PRJNA518727) | freshwater metagenome | biome: subpolar coniferous forest; feature: holomictic lake; material: water; isolation source: holomictic Lake 442, 13 m depth | place: Canada: near Kenora, Ontario | collected...
GCGTGCCGAACTCCGTCGTCGCTCCGAACAGCTGTGCCGGTGTATTGGTGATTGCGGCAAGTCCCGCCGCCCACGGCAGGCCGCTGGCGACCGCAACGCCGGCCGCCTGGCGCAGTTTGCGCACCTCGTGTGGTGAGCCGCGCAGCGTGAACGCAACGACCACGCCGGCGCTCTGCAGGCGCGCGGCGTTCTGTAGCGTCGCGCCGATCTGATCGAAGGACTCGGGCAGATCATCCAGCGGGTTGATCACGACCGGGACGTGCGCCGCGGCGAGCAGCGGTGCGACCCGCCAGGCCTCGGCGCCGCCGACGATGATCGCATTCAGCTTCTCGCGCCGCGCGAACGCGACCGCCGTGCGGATGTCGACTGCGCGGTCCACCTCGAACAGGAACGGCCGGTGCTCGGCAACAAAACGAGCCAGCACGCGCCGTCCGGCCGGGGTCAGCAGGCGCTGCTCGCCCGCTGCGAGCTGAGCGCCGCGCGCCTCTTCCAGGGCTTGCGACAGCAGCATGTAGGCCGCTGCGCGGCTGTCGCCCGCGAGGGCCTCTGCCTCCTGGCCGAGGGAGACTGACAGCGCCGCCGGCGTGCGCGGGGCACGGCCGTCGAGGCTGGTCACGGCCGCGAGGCCGTGCAGGATGGAGCTGGTCCGCCCATCCTTTGCGCCGGCGCTCGCGCCCGGCACCAGCACGGCGAAGCCGACGCCGTCGACGCGCGCAACCGAGACGGGAATGGAGTCCGGGTTGAAGGCGTAGGACGGATCGAATTCGGGGCGCATCTGCCCCAGGTGCAGCGTGCCATCGTCGGTGGTGGATTCCTCGCTGACCTCGACGACGCCCAGTTGACCGAGTCCGCCGAACAGGGCGGGCGTCACCGGGCGTCCCTTCAGGTCGACGACGCGTGTGCCGGGCGGCGCGCTCAGGTGCTCGCCCAGCCCGCGGATCCGGCCGTCGACGATCAGTATGCTGCCGCCATGCAGGGTGCCGGCAGGGCCTTGCGTGTAAATCTCGCCGTTCTGTAGCAGCACGCTATCGGCATGCGCGGGCGCGAGTGGGGCGATTGCGGCAAGCGCGAGCGCGGCAAGTCGTGTGAGGCAGGGAGAGTTCATGGCGTGCCTCCGCTGGTCGCCGGCTGGCCGAGCAGGAAGTCCGATCGCGGTGGCGCGACGAGGCCACGCTCAAACTGCAGCACGCCGTCGATGTAGACCTGCTCGGCATGGGCGTAAACGCTGAACGGGTTGCGGTCCCAGACCACGAGGTCGGCCATCTTGCCGGCCTCGAGCGTGCCGATCTGGCGCTGCAGGCCAAGCGCCTGCGCCGGATTTTGCGTCAGCCAAGTGATCGCGCGTTCGGGCGGGATCTGGAACCCCGCGGCGACGCCGCGGGCCTGTGCCTTGGCAGCCTCCTGATTGAGTCGCTGCACGCCCTCCTGCGAGTCGGAGTGCACGATCGCGCAGCCCTTGGGGGCGGCGTCGATCAGCGCGATGTTTTCCTCGATGCCGTCATTGGACTCCATCTTGAAGCCCCACCAGTCTGCCCACATCGCCGCGCAGACGCCGCGCTCGGCCAGCAGGTTGGCGATCTTGTAGGCCTCGGTCGCGTGGTGGAAGGCGGCGATATGGAAGCCGAACTCCTTCGACATGTCGAGCATGATCGCCATCTCGTCGGCGCGGTAGCAGTGCATTTGCACCGGGATGTCGCCCTGCAGGGCACCGGCGAGCGTGTCCAGGCGCAGGTCGCGCTTGGGCGGCTTGGCGTCCTCCGCGGCTTTGCCGCCGGCGGCTTTCTTGGCGTCGTAGTCTTTCCAGTCGCGCAGGTACTCGCTCGCCTCGATCCACTGCGCGCGATAGCCGGCGACGTTGCCCATGCGGGTCATTGGCGTTGCGCCCTTGCCGCCGTAGACGCGCTTGGGGTTCTCGCCGCAGGCCATCTTCAGTCCCTGCGGGGCGCCTGGAAACTTCATCGCCTGATAGGTCACGGCGGCGACGTTCTTCAGCACCACGGAGCGACCGCCGATCAGGTTGCCCGAGCCTGGCAGGATCTGCAGCGTGGTCACACCACCCTCGAGCGCGGTCTGAAAGCCGGGGTCGACCGGCCACACCGAGTGCTCCGCCCAGACGTTCGCCGTCACCGGCGCGGTCATCTCGTTGCCGTCCATGTGCGCCGAGACCGCGGGGCTTGGATAGACGCCCAGATGGGAGTGCAGGTCGATCAGGCCGGGTGTCACCCAGCGGCCCGTGCCATCGACAAGGCGGGCACCAGCGGGCTGGGCCAGTGCGTGGCCTACCGCCGCGACGCGGCCGTCGATGACCAGGATGTCGGCGTTGTCGAGGCGGGTGCCGTTGCCGGTCAGTAGCGTAGCGCCGCGGATCAACAGCGCCGGCGTGGCTGCGGCCACGTAGGTGGAGGGGTATGGGTCGGCAGGTTCGGCGGCGCGCGCTGCGCTGGCCGCCAGCACGACCAGCGTGGCGCCTGCGGCCAGCCTTGTCAGTCGCCGGAGGGCCCGGACGGTCTCGTCAAGCATGCTGTACTCCGTGCGCGCGGACTTGGCGCTGGCCGTAGTGTAGCGAAAGGGCGCCGCGGCGGGCGCCGGCGCTTAGCGCCGCGGCCGCCAGGTCAGCGTCGCGAGGTTGCCGCCGGCGAGTGCGTAACGCACGCTGCGGCCGGCCATCCGCAGCGTGAACTCCGCCGCGGCGCCGTCGTTGTAGACCAGCAGGGCGATAGAGCCATCGTCGAGGTTCTGGAACGCCAGCGTGTGCAGGCCGTCGACCTCCGAGGTCGAATCGATGCGAACGGCCCCTGGCCGCACGAAGCGTGAGACATGGCCAAGCGCGTAGTACTCGACGTTGCGGGTCACCTCGCCGCTGCGGGAGTCGACGGTCACCACGCCGCGGCAATTATTGCAGCCGCCCAGATGCGGTCCGTGGTGTTCGTCCAGCGCAATGTTCCACAAGATCACGCCACGGGCCCAGTGGCGCATTGCATCGATCAGCAGCGTGCCACTCATAAAGCGCAGCGCGTCGCGCCAGTCGTGTGACCAGTCGCCGCCGGAGCATTCGGTCAGGTAGGCATCCTTGTCCGGGTGTGCGGCGTGGACGACGCTCTGTGCGGCGGGTTTGCCGCCGTAGCAATGCCAGGCGATGCCGGCGACGTAGCGTGCCGCGGCCGGGTCCGCCAGCACCGCCAGCGGCGAGTCGGGGGCGTCCCAGTTGTGGTCCCAGTCCAGCAGCAGCGGCGCGTTGGCGCGGGCCGCGAGCCGCGGGCCGAGTGCCTCGGCGATGAAACGGGCGCGATCCTCCGCATCGAAGCGCATGCCCGGGTAGGTCGGCGGCTCCGTCGCCGGTTCGTTCTGCATCGTCAGCGCGTACAGCGGTATCCCGGCGCGGGCGTAGTCGTCCGCGAAGCGCAGCAGGTAGTCGGCAAACGCAGGATAGGCGTCGCGGCGCAGTCGACCGCGGATCAGGCTACCGGAGTCCTTCATCCAGGCCGGTGCGCTCCACGGCGAGGCCATCACCTTCAGGGCGGGGTTCAGGGCCTGGGCGCGCAGCACCAGCGGCAGCACCGGCGCCTCCGTGGCGGCGGCAGAGTAGTGCACGAGGCCCGGGTCAGGCCTGCCATCCGGGCTGTCGTCGAGGCTGTAGTGATGGGCGGAGAAGTCGGACGCCCCGATCGTGACCCGCACGAAGCTCAAGCCCAGCCCCGTTCCGGGGGCGAACAGTTCCTGCAGCAGGGCCTCGCGGCGCTCTTCGCTCAGGCTGCCAGTGAGCACCGCGGCGCTCGCGTCGGTGATCGCAGCGCCCACGCCGACGAAGCTCTGGTAGCGCTGCGCGGCGTCGATATCAATGATTCTGGCGAGCGGCGTTTCGCGACCGAATACGCCGCCTTGACCTGGATCGAGGCGGCGACTGCCATCGGCCGAGGTGACCCAGCTGCGCAGCCCCCCGTCCGGATGGGCGGACCGCACGCCCGCGCAGGCGGCGAGGCAGGCGAGGCCGGCGAGGGCGGTGAGGCGCAGCAGCTGCCGCAGGGGAGGTAGGGGTTGAATTGGCATAAAGCTCTACAGTCGAGTGCCGCTGGCGGCGTCGAACAGCGACGCGCGTGCGATGTCCAGCGTGCAGCGCACCTCGCTGCCCTCGCTGAGCGGCGGCTGCGTGGTATCGAGCGCCTGCAAGACGCCACCGCGCCACTCGAGGCTGATCACTTGATGGGCACCGGTGGGCTCGGCGAGGCTTATCCGTGCCAGCAGCGCACCGTGGTCGTCGAGCCGGACGTGTTCGGGGCGCACGCCAAGCAGCACGGCGCGGCCGGCGACGAGCGCGTTGTGGTCCACCGCAGTGCCGTCCAGCGCAAGGTCGAGGCCCGCCGCGACGAAGCGCGGCCCGTTGTCGCCCATGGCCAGCATGCCGGCCAGAAAGTTCATCGGTGGCGCGCCGAGGAAGCCTGCCACGAACAGGTTGGCGGGTCGTGAGTAGACCTCGTCCGGCGTACCCACCTGCTGCAACACGCCCTCTTTCATCACGGCGATGCGTGTGGCGAGGGTCATCGCTTCGATCTGATCGTGCGTCACGTAGATCATGGTTGCACCGAGGCGGCGGTGCAGCAGTTTCAGTTCGCGCCTGAGCGTTGCGCGCAGGCTGGCATCCAGGTTCGACAGCGGTTCATCGAACAGATAGACGCGAGCGTCGCGTACCAGTGCCCGTCCGATCGCGACCCGCTGCCGCTGGCCGCCGGACAGCGCCGCCGGGCGGCGCTGCAGCAGCTCCGTCAGTTGCAAGAGCGCCGCCGCGTCGTGGACCCGGCGGGCAATCTCGGCCCGTGGCAGGCGCCGCACGCGCAGTCCGAACGACAGGTTCTTCTCCACGCTCATGCTTGGGTAGAGCGCGTATGACTGGAAGACCATGCCGATGTTGCGCGTCGCGGGATCCGCGGCGGTGACGTCGTCGCCGCCGATCAGGATCCGACCGGCGGCGATGTCGGTGAGTCCGGCGACGGCGTGCAAGAGGGTCGACTTGCCGCAGCCCGAGGGCCCGAGCAGGACGAGGAACTCGCCCTCGGCGATGTCCAGCGACAGGCCCGGGATGACCTGCCGGCCGCCGAGGTTTACGCGTAATTGCTGCAGGCTGACCGCTGCCATCGTTATCCCTTGAGCGCGCCGGCGGTGATGCCGCGTACGAACCAGCGGCCGGAGCCGAAGTACACCACGAGCGGCACCAGCGAGGTAAGCAGTGTCGCGGCCATGTCGACGTTGTACTGGCGGGTGCCGGTGCTGGTGTTGATCAGGTTGTTGAGTTGTACGGTCATTGGCGCGAAGTCGTGTCCGGCGAACACAAGCCCGAGCAGGTAGTCGTTCCAGACGCCCGTCACCTGCATGATTGCGGCGACCCCGAGCATCGGCGCGGACATCGGCAGCAGCACGCGCGTCCACACCCCCCAGAACCCCGCGCCGTCGATGCGTGCCGCGTTGAACAGTTCGGTCGGCAGCGACGCGTACCAGTTGCGGAACAGCAGCGTCATCAGCGGCATGCTGAACACCACGTGTACCAGCACGATGCCCGGTAGCGAGCCGACCAGTCCGAGCGTGCCGAGCGCACGCACCAGCGGATAGAGCATGACCTGGCCGGGCACGAACGCGCCGACCATCAGCAGGCCGAACAGCCAGTTCGCGCCCCTCACTCGCCACAGGGCGAGCGCATAGCCGTTCAGGGCGCCGAGGCCCACCGCGAGCAGTGTGCTGGGTAGCGCGATGGCCAGCGAGTTCATAAAGCCCGCGCGGACGCCCTCGCAGGCGACGCCGGTGCAGGCCTCGCTCCAGGCGGTGCGCCACGGCGCCAGGGTCGGTGCCAGCGGCCAGGCGAACAGAGCGCCAGCGCGCAACTCGTCCAGCGGCTTGAGCGAGGTGACCAGCATGACGTACAGCGGCAGCAGGAAGAACGCCGCCGCAACTGCGAGGAACGCGGCCATTCCCACTCGGGCAGCGAGCGGCGAGCGGTTCATGCGCCGCGTGCCGCCGCCCGGCTGCGGGCGTAAAGAAAGGGGCTTACCAGAGCAAGCGCGGTCAGCAGCAACATGACCGAGGCGGCCGAGGCCAGCGCGATGTTCGCCCGCCCATACAGGTGATCCATGATGAACTTCGCCGGCACCTCGCTCGCGGTTCCCGGTCCGCCCTGGGTCATCGCGACCACGGCGTCGTACAGCTTGATCACCGCTGTCAGCAGCAGGATCGCGGCGGTTGCGAACGAGTAGCCCAGCTGCGGTATGACGATCGACACATAGATGCGCCAGGTGGGAATGCCGTCAATCCTGGCCGCTCGCCACAGGTCCGCATCGACGCTGCGCAGCCCGGCCAGCAGCAGTGCCATCACCAGTCCCGCGGCCTGCCAGACGGCTGCGATCACGATTGCGTAGATCACCCGATCCGGGTCGACGATCCAGTCAAAGCGAAACGCCTCCCAGCCCAGCGCGTGGCCAACCGCTTCGACACCTTGGATCGGGTTGAGCATCCACGCCCAGACCGCGCCGCTGGCGATGAACGACATCGCATACGGGTACAGGAACACCGCTCGCAGGACGCCTTGGCCCGCGACCTGCCGGTCGATCAGCAGCGCGAGCAGGAAGCCCAGCAGCAGGCAGGCGAGCACGAACAGCACACCATAGACCGCCAGATTTTGCAGCGACAGCAGCCAGCGCTCGTTGGCGAACAAGCGCAGGTACTGCGCAGCTCCCACCCAGCTGTCAGACGGGAACGTACGCGACGCGCTGAAGCTCACTCGCAGCGACCAGAGGATCGAGCCGAGGTAGGCCACCACGGCGGTCAGCGCGAGCGGCAACAGTGCCAGCCGCGCAGGCCAGCTGCCGCTGCGGGCGGCGCGGGCGGTTGGCAATCGCGTCCCAGGCAGTGCGTCTGGCACGGCTCAGTCGGCCAGTGCTGCGACCAGCTTCTGCTGGACCTGTTCGACCGGCACGTCGCGGTTCCAGTAGTTGGTCAGCACGTCGGCCATCGCGCCGTTCTGGTCCGGTGTCAGGAAAACCTCGTCGTTGGGCAGTTGCCGCGAGCGGTCTCGCAGCAAGGTCACTGCCATCTGGCTGCACAGGTCGAGCGAGCCGGGGTCGACATCGGCCCGCACCGGGATCGAGCCCTTGCGGATGCTGAAGGCGAGCTGCGTGGCCGGCGCGGTGACGACCGCGGCCAGCAGCTGTTGGGCGCGCACTGTCTGCGGGTCGCGGCTGTGCGGGAAGACGAAAGCATCGCCCTGGATCACGTACGGTGCGTGTTCGCCAAAGCCCGCGATGCAGCCGTAGTCGCGACCGGCGGACTGGTGAGCGGTGGCGAACTCGGCCTTGACCCAGTCGCCCATGATCTGCACGCCGGCGCGGGCCGTGAGCAGCATCGCCGTGGCGTCGTTCCAGTTGCGGCCGGGCGAGCCTTTGTCGACGTAGCCATGCAGTCGCTTGAACGTTAGCAGCACCCGCCGGAATGCGTCGGAGCGAATCGCCCGCGCGTCGCGGTCGCGCAACACCTGCAGGTACAGCTCACGGCCGCCCAGGTTTGCGAGCACGGCGCGGAACACGAGGTTGTCCTGCCACGGCTGGCCGCCGTGCGCCAGCGGCACCAGGCCCGCCGCGCGCAATCGGTCCAGGGCTACGAACAACTCCTCGAAGCTGCGCGGTTCCTGCGCGATGCCGGCGCGCGTGAAGGCGGCCTTCGAATACCAGATCCACGTTGGCATGTGGATGTTGACCGGTGCGGCGTAGTAATGGCCCCGGATGCGCACGACGTCGAGGATGGCAGGCGGCAGGAGTCGATCCCAGTCGTTGCGGCGGGCGACGTCGTCGACGGTGTCCAGCAGTCCCTGCTCCACCAGGTCGTGGAACTGCCGCGAGGTGTTGAACAGCACGGCGGTCGGGGGATTGCCGCCGGCGATCCGGCTGATCGCGACCGCCCGTGCCTGTTCGGCGCCTGCGATCGCGGTATCGCTCCAGACGCCGCCGGCGTCGCGGTAGGCCTCGGCCAGAGAGCGTACCGCCGCCGCCTCGCCACCCGCGGTCCACCAGTGCAGCACCTCGGCGTGCGGCGCAGGCCCGGCGTTGGGCGGCGGTGCGGGCATGGCGATAGGCATGCCCGCGAACAGCCCAACCAGCAGGCTCGCTGTCGTCTTGCTGGCTCTGCCCATCACCTATCCTCCCTGCGGCGTTCGTGCGGCGCCCCGCGCAGGTCAGGGGGCGCTGAGCGCCGCCGCGAACTGATCGGCACGGTCGCCGACGATAAGGTGCCGGATCGTCGGCGAAACCTCCAGTACGCCGACCACGCCGGCAAGGCGGGCGGCGGCCTCGTCGAAGCGGCTTGCATCGGCAAGCTCGACCCGCAGGCGCGTCAAGGCTACCGCATCGAGCGAGCGCACGTTGGCGCGGCCGCCGAGCGCGGCGAGCAGCGGACCTGCCGCCTCGCGAACCCAGGCCTCGAGCGGCTCGCCGGCCCGTGACGCGGCTGCGCCGGCGGTGAGGGACGACGTGGAGGCTGCCGTGTAGTAGGCGGCCGTCGAGCGCAGGTATTGCTCCATGTCGGACATGAGGTTCTCCGACAGCGGACCGAACACCGCCTGGATGCTGTCGCCGATGGTCAGCACGCCACTTGCGCCTAGCGCCTTAAGGCGGGCCGCATCGACGGCGGCCTGGTTGCGCACCACGACGCGCAGTCGGGTGATGCAGGCATCAAGGCTGCTGATGTTGTCCCGTCCACCGAAGGCCGCGACCAGCGCCGCTGCGCGTTCGCTGCGCGGATCGGCGGAGGCGCTGCTGGCGACGATGGCAACCATCGGCTCGTCCTCACGCCCCGGGGTCTTCAGGTCGAGCCACTTGATCGCGCCACGGAACAGGCCGTAGTACAGCGCCGCATAGAGCGGGCCGAGTACCAGCACCAGCCACCAGTTTTGTGCGTTCTTGCCCAGTACGTTGAATATCAGGAAGTCGATGCCACCCTGCGAGAAGGTGAAGCCCATGTGCATGTTGAGCGTGTTGGCGAGGAACTGCGTCGAGGCGGCGAGCAGCGCGTGCAGCACGTACAGCGCCGGTGCCACGAACAGGAACGCGAACTCGATCGGCTCGGTGATGCCGGTCAGGAACGAGGTCAGCGCCGCCGACACCATGATTCCGCCGACGGCGATGCGATTCTCCGGACGCGCGCTGTGCCAGATCGCAACCGCAGCCGCCGGCAGGCCGAACATCTTGAACAGGAACGCACCGGCGAGCACGCCTGCGGTGCGATCGCCCGCGAAGAAGCGGTTGATGTCGCCGTGTACCACGGTGCCGGCCGCATCGGTGTAGGAGCCCATCTCGAAGAAGAACGGTACGTTCCAGATGTGATGCAGGCCAAACGGGATCAGCAGTCGTTCGACGAAGCCGTAGAGCGTTGCGGCGGTACGCGGATCGGCGACTGCAGCCCAGTGCGAGAACGCCTTGATCTGGTCCTGGATCGGCGGCCAAACCAGCGACAGCACAACGCCAAGCCCGATGGCGGCGATCGCGGTGATGATCGGCACGAAGCGCTTGCCGGCAAAGAAGCCGAGGTACGGCGGCAGCGAAATTCGGTAAAAGCGCTGGAACATCGCCGCGGCGAGTCCGCCGGCGAGGATGCCGCCGAAGACGCCCGTCTGCATGGTCTTGAGGCCCATCACGGTCGCAGGCTCGACGTGCAGCGCATTGGCCATGACGCCCATGGTGGTCGTCAGCACGAGGTAGCCGATGCTGGCGGAAATCGCCGCCACACCGTCGTTCTCGGTGAATCCCACCGCGACGCCGATCGCAAAGATCAGCGGCAGGTTGGCAAAAATCACGTCACCGGAGTTCTTCATCAACGCCGACAGGATCGCCGGCATCCACTCGAAGTTGGCCGCGCCTATGCCGAGCAGCAGGCCGGCGACCGGCAGCACCGCCACGGGCAGCATCAGAGCCTTGCCGATCTTCTGTAGGAAGGTGAACGTATTCTTGAACATAGGGCGATCCTAGGACGTTGAGCCGTCAGGGGCTGGCAGAAAATGAAGCGAGAGCGGCACGGACCTCGGTGGCCGTGCCCAGTTCGAGTAGTGCGGTGGCGAGTCGCTGGCAGTCGCGCATCGACAGGTCGCGGACCTGCGCTTTGATCGTCGGGACTGCCACGGCAGAGACGGACAGTTCATCGACGCCCAGGCCGAGCAGTGCCGGGACCGCGATCGCATCGCCGGCGAGTCCGCCGCAGACGCCGACCCAGCGGCCGTGGCGGTGGGCCGCGGCGACCGTCATCGCGATTAGCTTCAGCACCGCCGGATGGAGTCCATCGGCCTGTGCGGCCAGTTGCGGGTGGCCACGGTCCATCGCGAGCGTGTACTGCGTCAGGTCA
>SESE01001281.1_pt1 | contig 10362 bp, 8 predicted proteins | sample 3171371 | NCBI WGS metagenome assembly SESE01 (sample SAMN06051881, study PRJNA518727) | freshwater metagenome | biome: subpolar coniferous forest; feature: holomictic lake; material: water; isolation source: holomictic Lake 442, 13 m depth | place: Canada: near Kenora, Ontario | collected...
TGATCGCTAGCAGTTGGCCGAGGCGCCGTGCGTGGTTGTAATGATAGTTCCGGCACAATTCGCGCTCGACAACGTCGGCCCAGCGCTGCGCGGTGCCGGCCAAATCCGGGAGCGGTGCTGAAAACTCCAGCAACAAAGAATAGCCGCACGTGGACCTTTCGGAATATCCGGTCGGAGCAATCATGGCGAACTCCGGGCGCGCACCCGTGTCGGTTTCCGCAATGGCCAGCGCTTCGGCCGCATGGCGCTCGTCGAGTTTTTCGCCAACCAGATCGGAGACGGCGTTGTCCTTGCCGACGAATTCAAGGCAGGGGGTCGCGTGACAGCATCCGGACAGGCGAACCTGGTCATGCAGCCGGTAACGCCAGAGTCCTCCGCCCGTCGTGAGAATCACGGAATAGTCGCGCCCCTGTTGCAAGTCCCAGGCCGGATGCACCTCTCCCGTTTCGACGTCCAGAAATTCGAGATAGTGTGATCGAATCGCACAGGGCCTCAGCCGCCCGCAACCGGTCGGCAACGTCACACATCCTTCCGTTGCCATCAGCCCTTTGCCTTGAATCACGGCCTGCGGAAATAGCGTGCGGATTTTTCCAAGTCCGGGCTCGGAACGCGGCCCCTCCCAACAACTGATGACACCGAGGTGCGGCCAGAGACGGCCGACCGATTCCGGATGTGAAATGAGATCCAGCGCCTCAATTTCGGCCGCTCGCCGGAGGTCTTTCTGCCAATGCCGGCTCAGTTGGGCGTGCAGGTCTGGCGGAAGCGCAGCGTCTCCCGGCAGGTTGCCGGTGCGCAGGGCAGTGAGAATGACGGGGAGATGCCGGGGCAGCGCATCGATAAGAAGCGTCAGAAAAGACGGGTGCCAAACGGATATCAGCCGAAGATTTTTCTCCTTGAGAAGAAAGAGCAGCGTGAGCCGGGCGAACCATTCGGGGTCGGCGACCTGGCGTATTTCTCCCGGAACCGCCAAAATGCCGCGTGAAAGCCAACGCCCTGCAAACCCGAGATAGTCGGCGTCGTCGGCGAAACCGACCGGCACGGCCGTTGGAGCGTCGGGGGCGGGGATCGGCGTGTTGGGGCTGACGGCCCAGTACTGGCGGCCGAAGAACAGACGCGGGTGCGCCAGATAGAGCCAGGCGATCCAGGGCTGAACCGCCGCCGCGAATTCACGCCGCACGGCAGCGGTGACGGGAATGAGCTTGGGTGCGCCGGTGGACCCGCTGGTCGGTTCGAGTAGCAGCGGAGACCCGGCCGTCAGGGCAAAAGGCTCCCCCTGCCGGGCGGCGGCGATGGCATCGGCGAAATCCTCGTATTCCGCCAGCGGGACATGCGTGGCAAAGTCCGAGCACGACCGAATGGACGCGAAGTGGTGGCGTCGCCCGAATTCCGTATCTCGATTCTGCCGGATCAGGCGGCGCAAAACACGATGCTGCGCCTGCCGGGGCTGCCGCAGCGCGAATTGAAAACAGATCCAGCCGGGAAGGCAGACCAGAAACCAGAGCATCTGGCAGAAAAAAAGGGTGAGCGGCTTCAGCATTGCCACACCGGGGTTGTAGCGCGGATCACGCGGAGCGCATAGGCATTCAGGTTGTCGCGACGGATGGGTGTCAGGCAGGCCAGTTCATCGCCTTGCGCATAACGGGGGTTGCGCGCCAGAAAGTAGGCGACGTGGGGATCGCGCAGACGCAGGTTCGGCACGCCGGCCAGTTCCGGAACGAGATGGTCGCCGCCTTGCATCCGGATCAGGCCACTGGCCGGATCAAAGGCGTCACCAAACCTGCGGGTGGCGGCTGCCGCCAGGAGCGCGGCCATCGCCGGTGGCGTATCGCGATCAGACGCCGGCCAGAACCGCTTAAAGAAGACGGGCAGAAACCGGTAGGTGCGAAACCCTTTGGAGATCAGGAACCAGTACAGATCGTCTTCGCCGTAGAGATCCATCATCTTCAGCATCAGATGCCCGAAGCAACCGGCGATGAATGGCGTGTTCCAGTGTTCGCGTTCCACAATGGTATCGCCACTGAAGAGGAACCGGGCGGCACCGCCAGCGTCTTGAGGCTGAATGAGTTTCTGGGTGGAAAATCCGGCGATGCCGCCCCTTCGCTTGAGCAGCAGGATAATCCAGTCCTTCTCATCCAGATCGGCCATAAAACGCTCGCGGCGGACATTGACGAAATGCCGCGCATGCAAGCCAAACATGGCTTCGCTGATCGTGGCAGACAGACGGCTGCGGGCAATAATGTGGGGTTCCAGTTCCATGGTCACAGCGTGGCGGTTTCGAGGTGAGGAATGAGGTCCGGGTGGAGGGCTTCACAGAACGGGCGGCCGTCCTCCCAGCACACCAAGTAAAGACGGCTGACATAGTCACAGGATGAAAAGCCCCGCAAGGCCGCACGCAGCGGGTCGCGTTCGTGCAATCCGACGACAAAATAATCATACGGCGAATGCCGGAAGTCGGCATGCAGGTGTTCCAACAACGCGCCGAAGACGACCGGATCGCTATTCCGTATGCACGTGAAGGCGGTATGAAAAAACTTCAGGCACTGTCCGGGAGGAGGCAGCGGCCGACGGCCGGTGATGCGCCAGACTGTGTTGAACAGCGGACGCGCAAACCACAGCGCAGGGGCATAACCGGTTACGACGGTCTGACGATAGGCGCTCTGATCCCACACTGCGGTGACCCCTATGACGGTTCCTTGGCGCAGCGCTACGCGAAACCCTGACGGATCCAAGTCGCGCCATTGCGGTTTTCCGAAATCGTCGCGATCAAGCACGGGGAAGAATTGATGTTTCGGGCCCTCCTCGCGCAGGAAATCAAGGATCGCCTCCAGCGAGACGTCCCCGCCCGTGAGAATGTCAACACCCTCGGGCGGGAGAGCGGCGGCACGACGACGGCCGAGGAGGATGGCCGAGGTGATCAAGCGGCCACGATCCAGGTAAGCCGGAAGGGATGCCCGGCCGCTGGTAAGGAGTTCTTGGGCCGCGCCATTGTTCTCGACGATCATGGACAGATAGGCAGGCACCAACCGATCGCCGTCGTGAAGCCGGCGAAAGAACCGATAGGCGTGAGCCAATGTCAGCGACCGCCGGGCACGTGGAAGCGAGCGCAAGCCGCACAGATATCCAACGTCCGTGATGAGTCCGTTGACATAGACTTTGCGGACCGCTCGAACCCCGCAACCGACAACGGTATCCGCGTCATCCAGGGCTACCAAGGTCTGGTTCAGATGACCGAGCACCTCGTGGCCGAGCGACCAGTCCGGCTCGCGGGCGAAAGCGAGACGGACCCATCCGGGCATGGCCTGTTCGCGAGCCATGCGCCGGAGCGCGGCCCCGTGAGCGGCGGTGGCAAGCATGTACTTCATGGTGTTTCAACCGGAATGCCGAACGGCAGCCCCTGACGGCGGACAACCTCGCGCTGGTGAAGCAGATTCTGGCCGAGAAAGACCAGGGCTTTATAAGGGGTGCGGCAGTTGGCTTTGAAATCGAGCATGCGGCGAGCCACGGATGGGAGCGCATAGAAACGGCGGCGATGGGATTCGCAGAGGCCGGCCAGTTCACGGGGGGACATCTGCGCGGGCTGAAAGACGATGTCGCCGAACCGGACGCCCGGTTCAAGCCACCAGTGCGGGTAAAGCAGGCGGTTCTGCGCGTCGAGCCGGTCGTAGAGCGGTGTGCCGGGGAACGGGACAAGGTGGTTGAAAGCGGTAAAAAAGAACTTCTGCTGAAGGGCAAAATCGAAAACGCGCCGAAAGGTTTCGGGTGTATCGCGGTCATAGCCGAAAACAAAGGTGGCATAGACGGAGATCCCATGATCGCGAAAGGCCTGGATGGCGCGCGGATAGTGGCGGGCCTCCAGGTTGACCGACTTGCCCATATCGTGAAGCGTTTCTGCATCGAGAGATTCAAACCCGACCAGGACGCCCTGACATCCTGAACGGCGCATCAGGTCAAGCAGCGCGCGATCTTCTGCGATGTGAAGACTGGCCTGTCCGATCCAGGGTCGTTTCACTGGGAGCAGGGCTCTGCACAGCGCACGAAGCCGGTCGGGGTCGGCTCCGAGATTATCGTCGACGAAGAAGATCGGTTTTCGCAACGAGCGGACTTCCCGGACGACCTCCTCTACCGGACGCTCCAGGCATCGCTGGCGAAAGAACGGGCTGATCGAACAAAATTCGCAGTTGAAGCGGCAACCGCGCGACGTTTCAACCAAGGAGACCTGGCCATACGGTCGGCGTCCGAAAATCGAGCGATCCGGAGTCAGCCCTGACAGCACCGGCCGATCCGAGCTGTAACGCGCGTGCAGCCTGCCGGCGGCCGCATCGTCAAGCACGTCGCGCCAGACAGGCTCCGCCTCACCGATCACGATGCTGTCGGCCTTTTGGGCAGCCTCATTCGGAAAAAGCGTGGGATGGAAACCGCCGAGGACAACGGGAACACCGCGCGCCCGGAACGCAGCGGCGATCTGATACGCCCGGCGGGCCGTGTAGGTCTCGACGGTGATGCAGACCAGATCCGTGGGGGCGTCGTAGCGGATGGGCTCGAGGCGATCATCAATAAAAGCACGCCGGATTTCAGGCGGCGTGAGGCTGGCGAGCCGGGCGATGCCGAGCGGCTCCATCCGCCACGAGGCGGGATAGGGCGTGCCGTCGGGCTTACGACCGACACAAGGCTGGATCAAGGTGATGTGCATGGTGTGGATACGGGGCGGCACAGGTCCGCCAGACAAACCGGAATGAGTTGGCCATTATGAAAGGTGGCGTCCGGGCAATTGACGCAATGAGTCACGTTCCCGAAAGCATCCACTTCCGCCGGATTTTGAAACAACAGCCTCTTGGCGTGCAACCGGTGGCCGGGCAACAGTGCCGACCCTGCCAGGCGAAAATTTCCCCTGGCGTTGCCGCCCGAAGCGGCGTTGAAAAGAAGTTGGATCCAGAAGCGTGACACGTTCCATGGGACAAAGAAAAGATATCGTCCTGCGAACTGGCGATGCAGCGTCGAGAAAAGACGTTCGCAGGCACTGGCCCTGAGACCCTGTGTCACCAGCCGCCGGCCGTGGCGGCTGGTGGTGCCGACGAAATAGGAGAGCCAGCGGGCATCCTGCGGATCACGGTTGGAGCCAAGGCCCGCAAAGGGGCGAATGTCGTGCTTGTCGAGCAACAGGTGCTGCAGGTCGAGATGGGATCGCATGTTTTCCGGCGAGGCGTGCGGTGTCCCCTCGACGGTCGCCATCAAGCCTGACTCCAGGTTCCCCTCGATAGCCACGATGGCGGCATGTTCCCGAAAACGGGTAACGAGCAGATAACCGAGGTCTTCCGAGTCCAGCGTCAATTGCACACCGTCCTCCACCTCCCCGGGGCGATCCGGATAGGCGGTGATGGTCAACCCCGCCTCCATGCCGGCGGCCGTCACGCAGGCGGCTTTTTCGGATATGAGGTGCCGCCTTTCAGGCCAGGCTGCAGAGGCGGGAAGATCGGGGCGATCTTGGCCACTGTCAATGTGCAGGAACACCAAGTCCGTCCCGGCCTCTTTCAGGCGGGCGCAAGCGGCTTGATCCAGCAAGAGACCATTCGTGAATAGTTCCACGCGCAATCCACGGTGCCGAAGGAACCGAACAATATTGCACAATTCCGGATGCAGGAGCGGTTCGCCGCCAACGATGGAAATAGACTGGAGCCGACGCAGGCGGAGCAAGCCATCCACTTCCGCCTGGACCTCGGCAAGTGGTTTGGTCCGTGATTCCAGATGGTTGTAGCAGGCCTGGCACCTGAGGTTACACCCGCGCAGGATGTCAAGCAACGCATGCGGCACATCCCCGCCGTTATCCCATGGCAGGCGCCAGATGCGGGGATCCCAGGGCGACATTGTTTCGAGGCCGGTCAAGACCTCTCCTCTGCCTTCATCGCCTGCCACAGTTTGAACCGGAAGAAGGCCAGCGCTCCGGCAATACCCATCAGGACTGCGATCGTGGCCCAGTTTGCAGCGGGTGAAACGCCAAGGGCCTGATAAAGATCGTCTGCCTGATAGAGGCGCTGCAAGGCCCGTCCGGTAACAAGCAGGACCCCGACCGTCAGTAATGCACGGTTTTTCACGGGATTCCACGCGGCGATCCCCATGCCGATGCCAAACACGAGCATGTACGTTCCCAGCATTCGTGCCGCGAACAATGACGAAGCATCGGGCATTTTTGTTGCTCCCAGACACTGGGTCAAGGTTGATGAGATGATTCCAACCGGCGCGTTCAGAACGATTCCCAACGTCACATGATACACGCAGACCAACCAGACAACCGCCTTCAGACACATGTACTGCCTTTGCATGATAGACTCCTTGTTTTTTGTTTAGTCACTGAGATACGGGTTGGAGAAGCAATCGCTGACTGCTTTCCCATTAACAACTGTTATGGGATTCCTCATATTCCTTGGAACCGGGAAACGCTTGGCCTCGAAAGAAATGGAGACACCCTTTCACTGGACCGACAGAGGTATGGAAGGCCGATGAGCAACGAGCTAGGCGCTGTTCATCAAGAAACGCAGCCCCCTTGTAATTGCTGATGCCGACATTGACCAGCGAATAGCGCCGTCTGGAAAAGGCAAGCCCGGAAGCGATTCGCAGACAGGAGGCCCATTTTCCGGTCCGGATCGCCCGGAGCACGAACCACGCAGGAGCGAGATGGGTGGAACAATAGTTCCGACGCATCCGGCTCCGAGCCATTCGTGCATACACCGCCGACATGTCAATCAGGCGGTTCAACGGTTGAATGCCATCCGGTGTACGGACAAAGACGAGGTGCGCTCCGCAGTCGGGATGGTTCTGGATGCCCCACGGCAGGTATGCCGGCAACGGCAAAAAGTCATCCAGCGAAAACCCATGCTTCTCCCCGACGGTCAGGAGCTGGCGGATGATCTGCTCGCGATCTACCAAGTTCTGCGGGGCGAGCGTGTAGCGCCCCACGGGAGCGGCGCTGGCAAATGTCATGTTTCGGACGTTGATGCCGACCGCCAGCCCATGCGTCAGCAAATCGCCCATCTCTTCCAAATTGAGTCGGGTGACCGTGCAGTTCAAGCCCACGCTCAAGCCAGCCTCACTGGCGTTTTTGATCGCGTCTTTCTTTTCGCGTAAATAATTGCGCCCCAGCGTCTCCAAAGTCTTTTCATTGAAGGAGTCGAACTGGAGGCATATCCGGGCAAGTCCGCGCGCCTTGAGTTCCCGAGCCAGCGCCTGGTCGGTGCCGAGCCGGACCCCGTTGGTCACAACTCCTGAACTAAAACCGAGGCGGCTGATTTCTTCAACGATAGTCAGAAGATCGGGGTGCAGGGTCGGTTCGCCTCCAAACAGGTGAAGAATCCGCCCGCCCGCCTTCTTGGCTTGTTCGGCGCGTCGGCCTATCTCGTCAACGGAGAGGAAGACGGCCGCTGCCGTGCCGGTCTTTGCGCCAGCGCCGCAGACAGCACAATTGAGGTTGCAAGCGTTGGTGATGGAGATGTAGTTGAGCACATTGCGCAATCCCCGAGGCGGTTCGGCGGAGGTGATGTCGGTCGCACTTTTCTCCCGAAGCGCAATGAACAGATCGGCGTCCGACGACACGTCATGCCGAATGTCGCCATCCGGACAGTGGACCACACCTTCGATGCGGGTTCCGGTTCTCACCAGTTCGGCGGGGTGCGACGCCGATGGGCAACGGTTACATAAAGCCCGGGTCCGTGCAATGATCATGGCGTATTTCCCTCAGATCCGTCGCCGTAGTCTGCCACACAGCAGGGCACTAACGCATCGCCCCTCACAATGGCCGTGGGGCAGTATTCGCAATGCTCGACGCTTCCGTCCGCTCTGCGCAACGGCCCGGAGTCGTAGGCAATCATCTTATGTCGCACCTTGCCTCCAGAAAGCAGTGCAGCGGCGAAAAAGCGGAGGCCTCGGATCGGATGGAACGATGTGAGCGCGTTCAGCCCGACCCGGAAGAGCGTCAGTGTTGGGTTTTGTGTGGTCTTGTGGATGTAGCGCCCCTTGAAAAACCGGGGGACCTTCATCAGCCACACATCCACCGTGTTGGAGCAAATGCGGAAGAGGGTATGACGTTGCCCGGGTCCGTGTCCGCGATAGACGACCGGCACAAAGTACGAGAGCCATGACATTCTATTGCTGTCTTGCGCCGGAATGTAAGCATACGGCTCGATGCCGTACTCGGCCCCAAAGAAGGCCTGTAGGGTGTTGATATCGAAATCGGATGGGAGGAAGGGGCGTTCTCCATCAAGGGCGGGGCCCAAGCGTCCGTGGCGGATGCCATTAGAAACGAAAAGAAACGTGATTTCCGGCGTGCGGAAGAAGAACCGGCTCATGTCCCGCAGAAAGTTGGGGTCGTTGCCATATAACGTGGCAGAAACAGAGACGTCCAAACCGCACCCAAAGGCCAACCCGGAAAGCTCGGAAAGGCGTTTCTCTATTGCCGTGAAGTCTGGATCCTGCGGCAGGTCCGGACGACACTGCCCGGCGTCCACATGGAAGAGAATCGAGTCGAGTCCGCTCTGCTTGAGGCGCAAGAGTCGTTCCCGATCCAGCAGCACCCCGTTGGTGAGAAGAAACACATGGACCTGGCGCTGTTTGACAAGTTCGATGATGCGGTTCAGTTCAGGGTGCAGGGTCGGTTCACCGCCGGAAATGGTCACAGTATGCACGGGACGGAGGTGAGTGCCCACGTCAAGATCCTGCTGCACGTGTTCGAGTGTCTTGAACGTTGTCCCATGCTTCTTATAGCATGCGCGGCACGCGAGGTTACAGGCGTCCGTCACTTCAATCATGAAGTTCGGAGCCGTCAAATGTGTCCATGGCATTTTAATCATCTTGACTCACTGAAGCGGCTGGTTCCATGCCGCAGTCACGCCGGGCTCTTGCGGAAAACGGTCGGCATCGGTTTTCAGGCGGTGACCGTAAAGGCGGTAGGCCAGATTCCCGACGGCGGAAATACGGGTGTTGCTGTGGAAGCGGAGCCGTTTGGCAGCTATGCCGAGCTTGAAGCTGTCGCGCCAAGCCCGGATAAACCCGCGATCCAGCTCGCAGGGCGACATGTGCTTGGGCTTGATGACGACATGCTGGGTGTCGTAATAACGCCAATTCTCGTGGAGGATCCGGTTTTCGGCCGTGAGGCGGTGGTAGGCCAGCGTGTTGGGGAAGGGCGTGTAAAGCGCGAAGCGGGGAATGTCGATACGCAGTTCGTCAATCACGGCCACCGTTTGGTCGAACACATCCGGCTGATCGTCGTCGAGACCGAATATGAAGCAACCCTGAACGACAATATGGCGTTCGTGAAGGGCGGCGACGACATCGCGGTAATGATCGGGGGCGTTAAACCGTTTCCGCATGCCGCGCAGCGCGGCGGTGCTGACCGATTCGAAGCCGATGAGCAGATAGCTGCATCCGGATTGGGCCATCAGATCCAGCAGCTCCGGATCGCGGGCCACCTGGGTGGAGACGAGTCCGCCCCACGTTTTCTTGAGCGGACGGATCGCGGCAAACAGTTCCTTGGCATAGTCCGCATCATCGGTCAGATTCAGATCGTGAAACGCAAAGGTGCCGCCGCGCAGAGAACGGATATCGTCGACGACCTCGCCGATCGGACGCACACTCCAACCCAGCGGGACCGCCGGAGCGACACAAAAGTCGCAGGTCTGACGGCAGCCGCGCGTGGCGTTGACCGTGCGCGGCATCATGTAACCGAACGGTTTCTGCAGGTCGCGACGCGGGAGCGGCAATCCGGCAAGCACCGCAGGACCTCGCTGTTCATAGACGGCACGCAGGCAGCCAGCGTTCCAGTCCTTCAGGAGCTGCGGCCAGGTCTGCTCGGCAAACCCGATCACCAGCGCGTCAGCATGATGCCGGGCTTCACCGGAAAGAAGGGAGACGTGAATACCGCCGAGCACAACCGTTGCGCCGCGCGCCCGAAAATGATCCGCCAGCGCATAGCCTTTGAGCGCCATCCCCGTAATCAGGCTGATGGCGACCATGTCGAACTTCGTATCCAGCGGAATCCGAGAGACACTACCGTCTACATACGTGACATCCAGTTCCAGTTCGGGCGGAACAAGCGCCGCCAGCAAGGCCCCGGTCAATGGCGCTTCGCGGAAAGAAACTTTGAACGGCCACAGCTTCAGCAGATGCGGCTGACCTCCCGGCAACAGGATCAACAGTCTCTTGTTATTCGTCATTTTTTTCATAACTGAGGCTCGTGCTACCCCCTGCGCAAAACCCAGAACGAATCCCACGAGTATTGCACGTTCCTGGGAACATGCTTCATGTCACCATTGTAGACCCCATGATTTTGAATGCAAGCACTATGATCCGTCTCCTGCACGATCAGAACTGCCATGC
>SESE01001282.1_pt1 | contig 10361 bp, 14 predicted proteins | sample 3171371 | NCBI WGS metagenome assembly SESE01 (sample SAMN06051881, study PRJNA518727) | freshwater metagenome | biome: subpolar coniferous forest; feature: holomictic lake; material: water; isolation source: holomictic Lake 442, 13 m depth | place: Canada: near Kenora, Ontario | collected...
GCACGGTTCACAAAACTTTCTCTATGAATTGCTTGATACTGCACCGGATCAAACGGTTTTAGATTATCTGGAAGATTTCTATATTGAATGTTTAGATACGATTAAACACGGATATAACTGTAGAGGCGGCGGTGCCAACGGAAAATTATCTACAGAAACTCGTCAAAAAATGTCCGAAAAACGTAAAGGATTTATTGTTAGTGATGAGACCAAACAGAAAATAGGTAATGCAAATCGCGGCAGAAAATGTTCCAACGAAACAAAACTAAAATTATCACTCCACGAGGTTACCGCAGAATCACGAATGAGAATGTCTGAATCGCATAAAGGCCATATAGTCACAAAAGAAACACGCAATAAAATGTCAAAAAATAATACAGGAATCAAACGTTCCATGGAAACCCGAAGACGAATAGCGGCTTCCCGTAAAATACTGAACAGTTCGCCTGAATTTCATCTTAAATTGAGCAAAGCGGTCAAAACAGTAATGTCTACGGAGGAGAGTCGGCGAAAAAATTCAGAAGCCCATAAGGGGCATGAAGTTTCGAGTGAAACTAAGCGCAAGTTATCAGAAGCATTTAGTGGTAAAAATAATCCGATGTTCGGTAAAATACGATCCATGGAAACACGCCAAAAAATATCGGAAACGTTAAAACGCCGCAAACTAAACACAAAGCAAGGCTAATTTTCATAAATATTTGAAACATGGACAATTTTGAAAAATTTTTTCTGACCGAATGGAAACTTCCTCGCACTAGTGGGATTGTAAACTCTTTGATTGCAAAGAGATATATCCAACGGATCATTGAACGTGCGCCGAGAGCTCTTAAAACCGGTCAGTCTATTCAGATCGGTTCTTTTGAACATACCAATCCTTACAATCAACAAAGAGAAATAATAGACGTCCGTGTTGTATATGAGCCCAATGTTCACAAGTTGGGTGCGGCTATGTTGAACAGCAAACATGAACAGACCTACTGGTTCGTTATGTTCAACTGGCCTGCTATTATGCGCGAACGTAAGCGATCCGGACATCCTATCCGTCATATCCTCGAACGCGTCCTTCGTCACGAAATATCACATGCTATTGACATTCAAACGCGTACCACGGATCATGAAGTGGATGCTTTCCTTCCTACGGAAATCACCGCCTTTATCGGTGATATTGTAGACGACCTTCGCTACATGTTAAAGAATAAACAGATTCGCATAGAAGACATAAAGGCGAAGATAACAAAGCCTACAAAAGAAATGACTGACTGGATCATATCCATTAGCAATCGCGGTGGGAATGCACTAAAGATGTATGCCAAGAAGCAACCCGATGTGATCGAAAGAATCCGTAAGGTTCTACATCATGTGTTTCTCAGTCATTCAGAAGACCTTCCGCCGACATTACCCTGATCTCTTCCCCGGTTTTCCCTTCTCGCAACAGTCGCGCGGCTTCTCTTGATATATAGTTGGCACACAGGACATCCCAACTACCATAACGTTTCAAACTCTCATGTATGCGCTCATCAGAGATAAAGCACCATTTTCCCGTAATCCTACACTTAATACGATTTTTTATTTCGGTTGGCATCTCTGATCTTCCGTCCAATACTTTCTTGCCCACCAACGAAACATAGTTAGCCGCTAAAGCATCTTCATCACCATAACGCGCTAACAAGCGATTATATCGTGAAAGTGTAAAATATGATATATTACCCGTTACGGTGCAACGGAGTTTCTTGGTCATTTGCGAGGCCCTGACATAATCATTCCACAAACGTCACACGTATAATGCTTCCGCCCTTGATGTTCGTGCGTTTCAACGCCCCACTTATGAGGACATATATTCCATAGTTTATCACGTGCCTTTGTGGCTTTGCCAATGGCAACGCTAACATTTGCTTCTGCTCTGTACACACGTTCGACTTGTTTTATAATTTTATTTCTTTGTATTTCTGCGGCGTTCATTCCATTACTCCCCTATAGATCATCGATCAGTTTATCGGTTAATATGCGTTCATACTCTTTGACTTGTTTGCGCAAATCTCTTAACTTTATCGCGTACGCCTCTTTGTCGTATTTAGTATAGATTATTTTTCCGTTACCATCAACGACATGTCCTTCACTTGAAAGATGGGTATTCCATGCCACAGCCATATCAATGGCTCGTTGACGCCCGTCCTTGTCCATCGCTAGGAATTTTATAATATCAGAAGCAATTGCGGTTGTTGACGGAAACGTATATTGCCATGAGCCATCGGCGTTCATGCGAAGTGTACTTCCCATTATCTCTAATGACTTTGCGCGCAGATATGTTGCCAATTCTGGAATCACCTTGGCCATCTGAGCGAATGGAAAGTTTTTCGTTAGTGTACAGAGTTTAGCTATACGCTGGTATGAACTGCCTCCCGTTTCGACCAGATAGATTCCATCTGATAAGAAAGGTCGTCGAGTTGGCCCCTTTGCTCCGCAATCAGATTCACCTTTAATGTAATGTTTTTTATTCATCAAATGTCTGAGGCGCCGATAGCTAGATTAAAACTTCGTAAACTTCAATTTTCATCGGTATCTGAAATTCTACATACCGCGCCATAGTCCTTTATAATACTATCTTCCCCATTTTTTGTTAAAACAAATATAATATTACCGTTGGGTACTTTTGGATTGTGTTCTATTTGACCGTCAGTAAAAACTATATGAAGTCTGCATTTGTAATCCTTTTCATTTAGGTATTCCTCGTATGCAGAAAATTTAGTGCCGCCATCACAATCAACAATCTTTAGTTCTGTCAGTGTATCCTTATTCTGGCGAGTAATCTGATGATCATTTGCTTCATGTACAACGTAGTCCCAGAAGATCAAACGTGCATTGATCTGTTCATATGCACCTAAGATCGCAGCGACTTCACTGATGAAATATTTGCGATCTGGCGATGTAGAACCAGATACATCCACACTAACGAAGACGTCCAAATTCTCTCGAAGCACTCGAGGAGTCCATACCCCAGTCGCATAAAACTTTCTCGATGGTAAACGATTAGTGAAATCTATCGGAATCTCATTAGTAATGAACTTTTGAATACGGGAACGCCAGTCGATAGTCGGATTTAACAGCTTGTCAACAAAGGACTCTGCGCATCCAGGCATCTTGCCTCGAGCGCGCGCATTAGTGGCCGCTTCGATCGTTACTTTCTTCCACTTGCTTTCCGCAGCGGCCGACTGTGCGGGGTCTTTTTCATCATCCAAGTGTTGATCAAAGCCACCATGACCCAAATCCTCTTCCTTACCACCTTTGCCACCATCGCCTTTGCCTTTACCAAGCTGTTGCTGAATCTTCTGTGCGTTCTCAATCAGTTCATCATATACATCTTCAGTTGCCTTCTTAGCGACATTGTATGTTTTACCACCAATCGTGACGTCACCTGCATGATTAGGATTGATAGTGCATTTAGGAAGAGTAAATCCCTCTTGCTTAATGATATAATTGATAACCATGTCGGACGCAATATTCCAGATGAACTTATCGCGGTTGCCCATCCGAAAGAAGTCACCTTTCGCGATATGCATTGTCTCATGGACGAGTACACCACGAACCTCTTCCGGTATCAGCGAAGTAATGAAATTCTCGTCGTAAAAGAAGTTGCCGTGCTTGTCGACACCACAAGTATCAATCCGTTTATCGTTCTTTGCAGTTACCTTGAAGTGCATCAAGATATATGAGAAGAACGGATGATCCTGCTGGATCTTGCACATAGCACGGATGACCGTATCATGTGCACCTTTCGGTGCTACTATAAACTGTGCCATTACATGTTCTCCTAGCGATCTCGTTTAAATCTTCCAGCAACTAGCATCATCATTGTACAAAAACATATTATCCAGATAACACCCATCCAGTCCGAGATCATACGTTCTCCAACAGATATTTGGCAAACTTCGCTGCAAACTGTGCGCCACGATTCAACTTGGTGATCGTCTTCCGGAAACCATCACGATCAAAACCAGAGATCGTGCGATAAGAGAACACAGCAAAGTCTTCCCGCTGAGCATCAACCACGTCTAAGAGTTTCTCCTGGAACTTAATATCACTGCTCTTGCGTTTGAACTGATCAGCAACACCCGCGCTGATGGCGTATTGCTTGTCCAAAGACATGTCCTGAATCTTGGAAGGATCCCGGATGATCTTGTCCCAATCTAGCTGGCTATGAACCTTAGTATACGCCTGGAATTCGGTAGCGAATGACTCACCACATGCGATGGAGACTAGCATATGTGCCCTGTCATCCGTATCGTTGATAATATCAAGATCCGCCAATAGACGAGACGCGCGTTCCACACCGCGCGGTGTGGCTGGCTTGTCCGCCTTGACTTTGTCCGCATTGTACAGATTGGCGGGCTTCCAGTTAATAAACGCAATGACATGCGGATTTACCTTGTTGTGCTGGGCCCACTTAATCCAGTGTTCAACATCGAGTTCCAATTCGAACTCGGCAAAACGATCACGCAACGGAAGTGGCATATCAAACGTATGTCCCTTATCCTGTGCACGATTACCCGCAGCAAAGACATAAACGTGCTCGGAAAGGCGTCGATCCGCAATCACGCGATCATGAATCGCACTGTAAGTAATGCTCTGTACGATCGGGGCGGCCAGGTTGATTTCGTCGAAAAAAATACATCCACGGGCATTCGGTGCCGTGAAGTAAACAACCCAGCTATATGGGATGTTTTCCAGCATGGTCGTGTTCGCCATATTGGGAATACCCGTCAGAGACGTAGTATCCATCTGGCTTGTGCGCATATCGGCGAAAATCCAATACTTCTCTGGATTGGCGATACATGCAGACTTCTGTGCGAGACTCAGATCAGACCATTCAGCGAACTCCCGATTCTCGGCCGCTGCCACCTGCTTGAATACCGAACGTGGAATGGCGCTCTTACCGATGCCGGGAGGCCCACTTACAAATAAGGGTTGGCGCACGGCGTAACAGGAAGCCAATAGGGACTCATACTGGGGTGTCTTAATCTTGTACATTGAGATAACCTTTCATGTTGCTAATGAGGATATCTTAATAGAAATTAAGAGTGAAGTCCCGCCGAAAAGTACAACTAAATTTGTTTTATGGTATGATAGAACCTGCTCAGGCGCGCGTCTTGGCACGCAATGCCGTGTCGCCTAAGTATTGTCAGAATTTCTGTATATGAAATATTCTTTCTAATGTCAAAAATAACGTTCAACATCCGTGTCAGATTTTCATCTGTCATCTTTGTTCTGATTGCGTTAGTTACGTTATTGTGATTACTCTCTATGGTTTCAATAAGCTTTCGGGCTTCTGCAATGGTACTGCAATCGGCCTCGATTATTTCGCGCATCGCTCTGGCGTGAATGGTGACGGCATTCCCACTCATCGCGTACTTGAACTTCAGTGAAGTCGTAATGATATTGTTTTTCAGTGTTTCAGTTATAGGATGATCTGAAGTAACGACCCAAACATTGGGCATATCCTTCAATCGAATGATGTCATTATGTACTGCCTTTAGGTATGTTGTACCTATCGCGAGTATATGTATTTTATCCGGATTCGCCATTACATTCTGATAAATGGAAGTGTTGTTATATTTGCACAACGCATCCCACCAAGTCGATGCATCCTTCACATATGCTATCTTGAAATTCTGTCCGCTATATGTAATGGCATAGGGTGGGATTCTGTCGGATGTCTTCTTCAGCCCGCAGCCGGCTGAAATAACATAGCTATCAATTAATTTGTTTTGGTATATCTTTCTGAATACTGCCCATAGATCACCAATGTAGAGGGAATCCGCTCGAATCTTTTGTGGATGCTGGTTTATTCGCTCAATCCATTCTTTCGGATCAATCGGCCCATCGTGATCGTAATCGAGATTCGCCGGAGTCTTCAGCGATTTCCGCTTAGCGCAGGATGTATAGATGCAATAGTTATTCATTTAGTTGTTTGGCTCAAAATTACTGCAATGAACAACAGAATCACCGGCCTTTGTATTTTTTAGTGATTCATCACAATCTATGCCCCATACAATATTAGCTCCATTACAAGTGGGAAATTCCTTTTTACAATCATCGCATAGATTTCGGATGACTGGATTGAATATCCGTGGCAGCAATGTATGCAATCGACACTGCAACGGGAGTATTATCTCACGCATCTGTGGATGTGCTTTGGTGGATCCGCGCAGTTTCGTTACATGACGCCATTCACGCAAGTTACACGTCATTACAATTTCCGTCTTGAGTGACGTTGGAAGAATTCCCCTCGCAATCTGTGGTGCAAGACCTTCACTAATCTCCTGCTCATATAGATGCTGTACATTCCAATAATGAGCCTCTCGGCGGCTCCGTTGTTCATCCGTCAAACCTCGTGGATGGATCAACCGAATATCTTTATTCTTTGTAGTGGAATAATTACAGTACCGAGTAGATTCCTGACAATATGATGCTAAACGATGGCGTACCAATTCATGAGACACGCCGCGATCGCAAATAAAACGAACTGTAATATGCTCGTGCTCAATGACGGCTTCATGTTCGCTGGCAATAAGCTTTCGCACGAACTCATCTGCTGATGCGGCATTCATCTTCTCTTCACTCTTATAACAGACACGACCGATCTTTTCAATTCGCTTTAACATCCCAGCAATATAGTCTTCTGGAGTCTCAATCTCAAACGATGGCTGTACAATGATCATTTATTTTCCTTCGTCAATCAGTGATGCGGTATTCTCAAGGATCTTTGTTAACTGCGGACAAATACCAAACCGCTTTGCGTTGTGCTCAATAGACTTCCGGAGATTGCCATCATTATGACGCAATGTAGCGCTCTTCCAATCGACCAACATCTCAACCAGATCAATGAGCGACATGTCGTCGATACCATTCTTGTAATGTTCTGGATGGTGTTTATTACGACTATAGTGGTGTTCCAGTGCAGGCTTCAACTGTTCAAGAAACTCGCTATATGTTTCCGAACCATACGTACACGTAGCAAGTCGCCCTGTCCATATGGTGAATAATTCCAATTCGGGAGATTCGAGTTTACTTGCGTCGTGATTCTGTGCACGAAGAAGCAACTCGGCAACGATTATGTTCATAAACCGAACAACATTAATGATATGTGCCCGGGTCTCACTATTCGCAGCAGCTTCTTTGAGTTCTTGTTCAGTTTTCATTTGTTATCCTTTTGATCACACTCACCAGCAATCCAATAGTCGTACCACATCAAATCAGCACCAGTTAGATCACATTTAGCGGTGAGGTCCATCTCTTCCCCATAAGGCTTCAAGTGAGGACATTCACCATCGCAATGGATTCCATCACTAGAAAAATCTTTCGGGATTCGCCGAGCCGCATCCGCGCCCCCTTCCTTGCGCGCCTCTGCAAGCGCTTGCCGTATCATATTTGCCGCGGCCATCAGAGACGCCCTGGCATCCCCCAGTTGACAGTAGTATCCGTTCGGGCCGCGAACTTCCTCGACTTCCGCGTTTTCTGTGACGTCTGCGAGTCGATTTACCAGCGCCGTCAGCGCGTCCCGCTCGGCCTGTATCTTCTGCATTTCGAGTTGCGCGGCCATCATCTTGGAGTTGGCAAGATGTTCCCGCTTTACGGCCATCGATAGCGCGGTCATCAACTTTTTAACAATCTGTTTTGCAATGGGATGCCCGCTGCCGTCCGCCGAGGCGTGCAGATTGGCGTATGCGATTAGCTCGCGTTCGAGTAGTTCAGAAAATCCCGCCATATGCAAGACCGCTTTAACCGCTCCTGTGTAGCCTTCTTTGCAGAGTGTCTCACATATCTTCGCTTGATCCTCAGTTCTCGGTGTCTCACTCACTTCGCCACCTCTTCTGACTTACGAATCCCGGCGGACTCTATTGCTTTCGCTTTCCATATATTCAGTGTCGCTACTGGTAGTTTTCCGGTATGCTCGAACATTAAGCAGCGATCAGCTATTTTATACCGGCAAGACTCAGCAGACTTAAAAGCAAGTCGATCCCACATACGATGCTGTGTCGGATAATATCCAGACTGACCACGACCTGTCCATGTACTATGGCCTTTCAGTGATGCATAAACAAAACGTTCATCTTCCGAGAACCACTTGACTTCCCATAGGCCATTCCAAGTCGTTCCGCTCCACACAGATTCGAAAAACTTTATGATTGATGATGGTACTACCAACTTTTTACTATTTTCGATTGCAAATCTTTCACGTTGGAGATTTATAATTTCAGAATTCAATGGTTCGTTTATTTCGTCAACTTCTCTATAATACTTCTGTTTGGCAACATCCAACTCATCCTTTAGCTTTTGAATGCCGGACTTATCATAAAGATCCTTCGCATTCTTCTCGATACGCTTTTCGATCCCTTCAATCTCACGTGTCAATTCTGCTTTAGTTGTCATTCCATTCTCCTCTCAATTTTCCACGAACATGCATCATTGCTTTGCCGAGAAGGTTCTGTCCCTTCCATAGTTGATCGTCTAGAATGGCGTCGTCGTCCTCTTTCAGACCAACACCCCAAATCTTATCATAAGGTGACGCTTCCACCATAATACGATCACCAGTATTCAATAGCTGCTGTGCGAATTCCGGATTATGGATAAACTTATAATACAGGCCATATGACACAATATCAAGGCGTTCCGTCGCCCAAATATTATCATCGTAGCCTGTTACACGTCTACCAAGATCCTTCTGTTCGCGTGGGCTTGTCGAACTAAGAATTTTACTGGCTATAAAGAGATCGGCGAATAATATAGCCTTTGAATACATCATATACTGTTCGCCGCAGTTGAACTGGCATCCGTGTACTCGGAATGCGCATGGATGCCAGTTCGAATAAATACCAGTGTAGAAGTAGACGTGTGTATCGGTTGTTCTCATGGTTACCTTAGCTGTTGCATGTGATGACCTTAATCATTTTCTTCCAACTATCTTCCGCTGGTGCACCGACACGGATACGAATACCTTGAATCAGTGTGCGAATTCCGTATGTCTCGAAGCAGTCCGAGATCGAACTAATATAATCCAACACCTCACGCTTAATATCAAGATCGATTTTAGGTTCGAGATCGCTGAGGATATTACTCATATGCTCAGTTACTTCTGCATTTGTCATTTGAAGGTTTACGCAGAAGGAACGCGATCGGACAGCTTCGTCAATTCGATCGGCGTACAGGTTGGATATAAAGATGACCCGACCCTTGAAATCGAAGTACGGCTCAATGTCCTCTTTATCTGTAGTCTTATCAGAGAACCAGCTAACACGACGAACATCATAACTGTCGAGAGCCGACTTGAGAATATTCACCGACTTCGGATCGCGGAAACATGAATCGCAATCATCTAGTATGATGAATGCATCCTGATTATCATACAGAAGACGATAGAGACCGAATGCGGATGAATGCCCAGATACAAATAGATAATCTTTATCCTTCTCTAGTCCCGCCTTCTCTAGCGTACTCTTGACGAGAAATGTCTTCCCAATACCAGGACGACCGGTAATCATTGCGCTTGGATTTACACCATCAATAACCATCTGCACGATATCATGGATATACTTGAACTTCTCTTCCATGGTACAGATCGGTTCGGTAGTAACCTTCATCTGTGTGTTATTCACGCCGTCCGTAAGCATGTAAATGAATTTTTTCCCGTCTCGCTTAGCGGTGATCTTTCCCGCATCCAGGAGCTCATTCAACGTATTACTGATCAGAGCCACACTCCCACCAGAGAGACTCTGAATCGTCGTTGAATAAAAAGGTGCACCCTGTGCGAGAACCGTTTGGATAACATCTGTTTTCTTAGCCATATAACCTTTCGTTGTTGTTTATAAGGATATATTACTAAATCGCGGAAGGGAAAGCACGCGGAAAATTGGTAAATCCACGAGCCGCTTTTACAAAATATTATCTTCAAAGAAACGGTGAAGCTTCTTTTGCTGTAGGGGCGTCAATGCCTTGATAATTTCATGCAAATCAGGTGCTATTGCATCGCCTTTTTCATCCCGCTTGATTTCCGGAAGAGCACCTGCACTTTTGATATAACTCAGAAGTTTGTTTTTCTGACGTGGAAGCAATTTCTCTACTGCGTTATGGAGAGATGTCACAATTTTGTCCATTGCATATCCCTCTGCGACGGCAGGAGTCTGTGCAGCCTCAACTCGGGGCATCGGATTGCTACAGTATCCGCAACGGGATTTCTCTGCTCCGTTCCAACTTGAACACTTCATACAGAACCATCTTTTTGACATACAACCTCCATAAAAAAGAAAGCGGGTACCGAAATACCCGCTTATATTCAACATCCGTTCATATCAGGCAAACGTGAATGC
>SESE01001286.1_pt1 | contig 10332 bp, 6 predicted proteins | sample 3171371 | NCBI WGS metagenome assembly SESE01 (sample SAMN06051881, study PRJNA518727) | freshwater metagenome | biome: subpolar coniferous forest; feature: holomictic lake; material: water; isolation source: holomictic Lake 442, 13 m depth | place: Canada: near Kenora, Ontario | collected...
TTTTGTGCTCATGTCACAGCCACACACACCGATCGGCCTCACCACCACAACGCATGCGCCGCTGGCGCAGCCGGATGGTGTTTTCGGCGCCGTCGAGATTCATCAGCATACCGAAGTCGAACTCATCATTTATGAGCACGGCTCCACCAGCATGCTTTTTGGCGGACGAAAGATGAAGATACCGCCCGGCCGACTGACCGTCTTCTGGGGTGCCATGCCGCATCATGCGCTGGGTGCCGATCCCAAGACCCTGTCGCACGTGCTGCGCATTCCGATGCCGCTGGTGATGCAATGGAATCTTCCGGCCTGGCTGATCCAGCAGTTGGTCGACTTTCAGGTGCTGATGGATACGTCGAACCAGTTGCCGTGCTCCGACCTGGATCTGGTTAAGCACTGGATACGCTTGCTGCGCAACCCCACCATTGAGTCGGAACGGATTGTCATGCTGGAGGCGGAAGCCCGCCTGCGGCGTATGGCCATGGACCATCGTGCCTCGCCAGTGTTGGCGCCCCGCACCACCGGCGTTGCGCGTCTCGAACGTATGATTGATGTGATTGCCCGGCGCGGCTTGAGCCGCCTGCGAATCCCCGAAGTGGCGAAGGAAGCCGGGCTCACGCGCGCCTATGCCATGCGCCTGTTCCGCAAGAGCATGGGAATGACGATGCTGGAGTACATCACGCGGCAGCGCGTTTCGCATGCCCAGCGGCTCCTGGCCACCACGGACCGGGGCGTGCTCGACATCATGCAAGCCTGCGGGTTTGTCTCGCCCACCCGCTTTTATGCCGTCTTCCGCCGCTTTGTCGGCGGCACCCCGAATCACTACCGACGCCGGTTTCTTGCGCCACGTTAAACCGTGGGGGCATAAGTCCGACAGGCTGCTAGTGTTTCACCACAACCGGAGCGCCCTTGGGCTGGCCGATGGCCTGCAGCAGTTCGCCAAACCAGGGCGCCGTGGTATCGAACGGTTTGCCGCCCTTAATACGGGCGAACTCAATGGCGCGCAGCCGACCGTTGCGATCCTCGTCCTCGCCCACCACGCCGCCCTTGCCCCGCAGCGCGCACGCGACAGCCTTATTCGCACACCGCTTGATCAGCTTGAGGTCCGCCGCATTGGCAGGCGCGGCGCGGCTGTAGTAACCGCTCTTCTGCACCAGCGTTTTTTCGGCCCCGAGCATGTCAGCAAACTGCTTGGCAAACCAGCCGCCCACGTTGACCTTATCCAGGCGCGGATGCCCAAACGCGTCACGGGGAACTTCCTCGCCCTTGGCCTCGAGCTCCCGAATGATGGTTTCTACACAGGCGCCCTCGGAAACAAAGATGTTTACGCAGTCATGCGCGTCCATGACCTTGCGCAGGCGCGCGGCCTCACCCGCCACATCCAGCGCCATTTCAGGAATATAAACGCCATGCACTTCCTTGCGCGCGCGGCTCAGTCCTATCGCCGGGACAAACTCCATGCCGTCGAGCAGTTTCCGGTATGCGGCCGCAGTGGCGGCCGTGAGCCAGCCGCAACTGCGCCCCATGACCTCGTGCACGATCAGCATGCGGGGGTTGGCGTTATGCTCAGCCACCACATTGGCAAAATAACGCGCTCCCTGCTCGGCCGCAGTCCAGGCGCCCAGACTCTGCTGGATCGGGAAGACGTCGTTGTCAATCGTCTTGGGCAACCCCACCACGGTCAGTTGATAGTTATTGTTCCGCAGAAACTTCGCCAGATCCGCAGCCGCCGTGTTGGTGTCGTCACCGCCAATGGTATGCAGCACATCCACCCCATCCCTGACCAACTGATCAGCGGCCACCTTCTGCGGATCCTCGCCTTCCTTCACAAGCCCGCGCTTCACGCAATCCTTGACGTTCGTGAGCTTGACGCGGCTGTTGCCAATCGGACTGCCGCCGTGGCAAAGCAGTGCCCGGGCATGGGCGCGAATTTCCGGCGTGACGGGCAGGCTGTCGCCCTTGAGCAATCCCATGTACCCGTTCACATAACAGATGATCTCCACCTCCGGCGCGACCTTGGTGTAACGCTCGATTAAATAACCGATGGCGGAACTCAAACACGGGGCAAGTCCGCCAGCTGTCAAAATGCCGACTTTCTTCACGGTGACGCTCATGGATATCTCCTGATTGGCGCGGGTTTGGCTACAACAAAAGTGGAATAATGGGATAAATGCCCGCTCGTGGGCAAGTGGATTTCGCAAACCGCCTTGACGATCGCGCCAAATTAGTTCATGATACGAAATATTAACTCTATGAATAATCAGACCCAGAGCGAGCGCCCGGTGGGCCCGGAGCAGGCGGAGCAATTGGTACAGCTGCAAGATCACCTGATGCGCAGCTTTCTCTTTCAGAACCGGCATGTCCGCAAGCTGGATGCGCCGCTTCCCCCGCAAGAGGTGCGCGTGCTGTTTGCACTGGCCAGTTCCGGTGCCAGCCGCATGGGCGAACTGGCCCGCCACCTCGTCGTGTCGGTCAGCAGTCTCACCGCCATTGTGAACCGCCTCGTTGCGCGCGGGTTCGTCGCACGATGCCCATCCGGAAAAGATCGCCGCGTCGTTCTGGTCGACCTGACGCCCGAAGGGCGGCGCCGCCACGAGGAACGCCGTCTAGCCCGGCTGGGAATGGCCCGGGCCATGCTGGGCGCGCTGACGGCCACGGAGCAGCGCAGCTTCCTGAACCTCATGCGCAAGATTGTATCGCAGACCAGCCTGCTGCTGATATTCGTGGGGCTATCTGCCGGCTGCCAGTCCGTGCGCCAGGCGCGCGCCGTGCAGGATTCTGCCAGCATGCGCCCCGGCGAGCGCACGGTCCGCTGGAACGAACTGAGCACGGATCCCCGCGCCAAACTGCCGGTCCAGGAGGTCGTGCGGCTGGCCATCTCCAACAGTCCCGCCGTGTTTCAGGCGCGCGCCAATCTGGCCGTGGCCGAAAGCCAGTTGCAGGAAGCGCGCTCCGCCTACCTGCCGCAGGTGAACTTGTCTTCCAGCTACACGCGCTCGAAAAACTACAACCCCACCACCGAGGCCAGTCACTCCAGCCGCGCCGGCCTGTCGCTCGGTCAGGAACTGCTTTCCTTCGGCCGCCAGGAAGCTGCGCTCCGCCAGGCCCGCGCACAGTACGCGGCTGCCGCCGCACAGATACAAACGGCGGTCAACACCGCCGCCTACCAGGCGCGCCTGGCTTGCTACGACCTTCTGCAAGCCCAGGACTTGCTGCTGATTGCCAGCGAGAAGGTGCGTGAATTTACCGTGCACCTGGGCCAGGTACGCATCATGGCCGATCTGGGCACGCGCATCCGCTATGACATCACCAAAGCCGAGGTGGATCTCGGCACAGCCCGCCTGGAGGTGCTCACGGCCAGCAACACGCTGCTCACCGCACATGCTGCGCTTGGACGCGTACTCGGGCTGACCGAAGAGTTTAGCGGCGTCCTCGTCCCGCCACCGCCGGCGCCACCGCCAACAGACCCGAACGCACTCTTTCTTCTCGCGCGCCGGAACAACCCGGATCTGATGAGCCTGCAACACCAGTCTGCCGCCGCATCCGCCGCCGTGGATTACGCCGTGGCCGACCTGCGCCCCGACCTGTCATTCAACACCGGATTTTCCTGGAGCGGCGGGGCCTTCCCGCCCGGCCGGAACTGGTCGTTCGGCCCATCGCTCGACTGGAGCCTTTTCAACGGATGGCGTAAAACCAGCGCACTGGACGCGGCCGCCACACAGCTGCAGATCAGCCGCGCCCGAATTTCCGCGCGAGAGCAACAGCTTTTCATGGACCTGATCACCGCCCGAATCCAGTTTCAGACAGCTCGCGCCCAGACGGAACTCGCCGAAGTGATCGTGCGCTCGGCACGCGAAAGTCTCGATCTGGTATCGGAGCGCTATCGACTCGGACTGTCCACGGCCGTGGAACTGACAGACGCGGAAGTGGCGCTGGCACAAACACGAACCCAGCAAGTACAGGCGCGCCGGGATGAATTGGCCGCCGTTGCCCTCATCCGATTTAATGTCGGCGAAGGCGAATAGGTTGTTGCGTGACGGGAGAGGGTGGAAGACGAAATGTGTTGCAGTAGCCATCCCATAACCACTTCAGGTGGCGGCTGCCGGGTGGCCCGGGCGCCACTCGGCCCTGAGCTAGTGGCCGAAGGGCTCCGCGCACGGACAGGCACATGCTCCGCAACGGCCATGGCAACTGGCCCGTGCGCAAAGCGCCCGGACCACCCGGCGGTCCGTACGCACAGAAAACACAAGGGTCTCCCATGAAAACCTGGATCTTCATCTTCCTCTTTCTGGCGGCCGCGGGCGGCGGCGGCTGGTACGCGTGGCGCAAGTGGGGCCGGCAGGAAAAAGCCGCCACCTACCGCACCGTCAAGGTCGAACGCGGCGAGGTCCTGCAAATCGTGCGCGCCACGGGCATTGTCCAGCCGGTCAAGCTGGTGCAGGTCGGCACACAGGTGAACGGCATCGTGCAGAAACTGTACGTGGACTTCAACAGCCGCGTGAAGGCCGGCGACGTCGTGGCCCGGATCGACCCGTCCGTCTACCAGGCCAACCTTTCGCAAGGCGAAGCCAACCTCGCACGCAACCAGGCCGCTGTGGATGAAGCACGCGCCGGGCTGCTCAAGGCCACCAACGACCTGGCGCGCGCCACCGGACTTGCCACGAAGCAGCTGATTTCCAGCGCTGACCTCGACAGTGCGATCGCCAGTGCCGCATCCGCGAGCGCGCAGCTGAAGGTGGCCATCGCGCAGGTGCAGCAAACGGCCGCCGCGCTGGACCTGGCCAGGGCCAATCTCAGCTACACGGTCATCACCGCGCCGGTGGACGGCATTGTCATTGCACGCAACGTGGATGAGGGGCAGACCGTGGTGACCAGCATGAGCGCGCAGACGCTGCTGACCATTGCCACAGATCTGCGCACCGTCCTGATCAGTGCCAGCGTGCCGGAAGCGGACATCGGGCCGGTGAGCCCGGGGCAGAAGGTGACATTTAATGTGGACGCCTACCCCACGACGTTTACCGGCACGGTAGACCAGATCCGCCTGGCAGCCAGCACCGTGCAGAATGTCGTCACGTATCCCGTCATGGTGCGCGCCGAGAACCCCGGCGAAAAGCTCTTCCCGGGTATGACCGCCAATATTTCCTGCGTCATCGCCGAGCGCACCAATGTGCTGCGGGTCGCAAATGCCGCGCTGCGCTTCAAGCCGGAAAACGCTGACGCGGCCGCCAAATCCGGCAAGTCCGGCAAATCCGACAAGCCCCCCGCCGTGGCCGGCAATTCCGGCACACCGCCCCGCAGCGGACGCGGCGGCGAGAAGAAACCCAAGCTGTATGTGCAACAGCCGGATGGCAGCCTGACGCCCCTGCGCATCACAACCGGCATCACCGATGGAACCTTCACCGAGGTTTCCGGCGACGATCTGAGTGAGGGACAGGAAGTCGTTGCCGGCCTGCTGAACAACGGCGCCAAGAGCGCCGTAGTCAACCCGTTCATGCCAACCCCGCCCACACCGCAAACGCGTCCGCCACGCATGTAGCCTGGAATTCGCATGCCTGATCAAGCCATGGTTGTGTCGCTCCGCGAAATCCGCAAGGTCTACCATTTAGGCGGCGAGGATATTGCCGCTGTGGACGGCGTGTCGCTGGACATCGCGAGCGGCGATTTTGTGGCCATCATGGGCGCATCCGGCTCCGGCAAGAGCACGCTGCTCAACATTCTCGGCTGCCTGGACCAGCCCACCTCCGGCGAGTACATCCTGGATGGCGAGAACGTGGCACGCTTTGACAAGAATCGCCTGGCGCGCGTGCGCAACCGGCGCATCGGCTTTGTGTTTCAGAATTTCAGCCTGCTCTCGCGCACCACAGCGCTGGAAAACGTCGAAATGCCCCTGTACTACGGGGTGCACCGACCAGCCGCCGAACGTCACCAGCGCTCCCGGCAACTGCTGCAGCGCGTAGGCCTTGGCGAACGGCTCCACCACACGCCCGGCCAGCTCTCCGGCGGTCAGATGCAGCGGGTGGCCATTGCCCGCGCGCTGGTCAGCGCGCCCTCCATCCTGCTGGCGGACGAGCCAACCGGCAACCTCGACAGCCGCTCCGGCGCCGAAATCATGACGCTCTTCCATGAATTGAACGCCGAAGGCATCACGCTGATCATGGTCACGCATGCCGAGGATATTGCCCGGCAGGCGAAGCGTACCATCCACATGCGGGACGGGAGGGTGGCATGAACCCGCTGCTCCTGCTACGCATGGCGCTGCGCGCCTTGTGGCGCGCCAAGGTGCGGTCGCTGCTCACCTCGCTGGGCATCATTGTCGGCATTGCCGCAGTCATCGCCATGAAGGGCATCGGTGACGGCGCCACCGTCATGATCCAGAACCAGATGAGCAGCCTGGGCGACAACCTGGTCATGATCTTCCCCGGCAGTCAGAATTCCGGCGGCGTGCGCGGTGGCATGGGCACGCAGCAAAACCTGATGGACGGCGACGCCACGGCCATCGCGCGCGAATGCGTGCATGTGCGGGCGGTCTGCCCCATCGTCATGGCCGGCGCGCAAACCATGTACGGCGCCAACAACTGGCGCACCATGGCGCAGGGCGTCACGCCCAGCTTTCAGGAGGTTCGTCGCTGGACCGTCACCGAAGGAACGTTCTTCACCGAAGCCGATCAGCGCAGCGGCGCCCGTGTTTGCGTACTGGGCGCCACGGTGGCCCAGAACCTCTTCGGCGACAGCATGGAACTCCCCGAGAACGCCTTCATCCGGATCCGCAATATCCCCTTCCGGGTGCTCGGCATTCTTTCAAAAAAGGGGACCGCCGCCTGGGGACAGGATCAGGACGACACCATCCTGATGCCGCTCACCACCTGCCGCCGCGTGCTGCAGCGCAATCCATTCGACAATGTCAACCAGGTCATGGTCAGCCTGGACAGCATGGACAACCTCGAGCTGGCGCGCCAGGAGATCACTGCCGTGCTGCGCGAACGTCACCATCTGGCCGTCAGCGCCGACGACGACTTCACCATCCGTGACATGACCGAAGTCACCAAGATGGTCTCGTCCGTGGCCAGCTCCATGAAGATCCTGCTCACCATCATTGCCTCGATCTCGCTGATTGTGGGCGGCATCGGCATCATGAACATCATGCTGGTGTCGGTAACGGAGCGTACGCGCGAAATCGGACTGCGCATGGCGGTCGGCGCGCGGCAGCGCGACATCCTGAACCAGTTCCTCGTCGAGGCGATCCTGCTCTCCGGCGTGGGCGGCGTGATCGGCATCGGCTTCGGGATCGGGGCCGCAAGGATTCTGGCGCACGCCAAGCAATGGCCGGTGCTGATCGATCCCTCCACCATCCTGCTGGCGCTCGGCGTGTCCGCCGGCATCGGCATCTTTTTCGGCTTCTATCCCGCCTGGCGCGCCTCGCGCCTGAACCCCATTGACGCGCTCCGGTACGAGTAATCGGATGCCGCGGACCGCCGGTCGCGTGCCTGCATGCGCCCGGCGCGGCGTCCGGCGGTCAGCCGCCCACTTCAGCCGGGCGGCAGCAGATCACGCGCTGCGATCGCGGATCGGCCAGCAGCCGGAGCGGTTGCTCCGGCTCGAACACGTGGATGCACCCGGCCCATTTCTCGCTGCCCGGCGCGAAGTCTGTCAGATGGTTGGTTCCGCGCAGCACGGCGTCGCTGTCGAACTGGTTCCCTTCACGTCCGGGGAACAGGGCAAAATACAGCATGTTCATCTCGACCAGCTCATTGAAGAAGTGGGTGCACAGGGAGATGTCGGGCGTCAGGGTCGCGTGCATGGTGGCCAATTCGCACAGCGCCGTAATGTGGTTGATCTCGGAAAACCGCACCGGCACCCCCAGCGACGGCGTGCTGGTGCCCCAGCGCCCGGGACCCACCAGCAGGGTCGTTCCGCCACGGCGACCGCAGGCGCGATTGACCTCGCCAATCGCACGCGCGACGGCATGCCGGTCACGATCGGACAGCGTCGAATAGACGGCCGGAATAATATACACCAGCCGGTCTACCGTCGCCACGCGTCCCATGCCCACCACTGCGCCGCACGCCAGCAGCAGCGCCCCCGCTTCGTCCGCCTTTTCGTAAGGCACATCCACTTCGCTGGTGCCCTGAACTTTGAGCGGACGACACTGCAGCAGGTTGATGCGATATTCGGATGGCGTGATGAAATTGGCGGCAAACTCGATGTCCACCGGATGCCCGTAGGCCAGGGCCAGCGCCTGAATCGCCTGGCGCATGTCCTCGACAAAGCGCGTTTCCGCCAGGAGGCGGTCAAAGGTCAGAATCCAGGACTCCGCACCACCGGCGGCATGCGGATCAACCGAGGCAAAAACAGATACCGGCACGTCGGTGGCCTGATGCATGAGGTCGGCAAACTCCCCGGTGACCAGGCGTCCGGCATCGAGGTCAATGTAGTCCACGTGCCGCTGCGAATGCCGGCTGATCTCCTCGAATCCCGACTCCGGGCGACGGGACGGCGCATTGAGTGCCACCACACGCGTGTAGTCGTCGTCCACCCGGTCCACCGCGCGCGTGCCCAATCCGTACACCAGGCGGATGACGCCGGCCGCCGGATCCACGGTCGGGCTCCATTGAAAGGGGTTGAAGGAGAATCCGACGCCGGCCAGGTGCGGGTAGAAGCTGCGCCCGTGCATGGCGCCGGAGACGCGCATCACCAGCAGCGCCATCTGCTCGTCGCGATCCAGCAGCCCGTGCCGCGCGCGGTAGCTCAGCGCCTCGGTGCTCATGGTGCTGGCATAGACCGTCTTGATTGCGGCCACAAAAGCCGCCAGCCGCTGCTCCCGCGGCCCCTGGTTGGCGCAGAACACGCTTTCGTATTTGCCGGCAAAGGCGTTGCCGTAGTTGTCCTCCAGCAGCGAACTGGAGCGCACAATCACGGGATACTGCCCGAAATAATCGAGCAGATCCTCGAACTGGCGCATGATGTAATCGGGGAACTCCCCTTTTTGAATGAGCGCGCAGGCTTCCTCGGCATCCTGCAGAAAAGTTTCGGGATCGCGCTGTTTCTCCCGCAGGCGCCAGATCTTGTTGCGCACAAGATAGGTATAGAACACGTCGGACCCGATATAAAACGAATCGTGCGGCTCCAGCAGCGTGTCAGCCCCAGACCATCCGGTCGCCAGGATCCGGCGGGCCACCAGCATGCCGACCGTCTTGCCGCCGATCAGGCCGCTGCCGATCAGGCGCTTGCGGATGTCGAGCAGATCCTCCATGCGCAGATGCTGCTCGACCAGCGCCACCATGGCCGGATCGCGCGTGACCAGCGCACGCACGATCTGATGCCGCACCTCCGCCTCCTGCTCCGGCGTATACCAGACCGTGCCGCGCAGGGAGACGATCTCCTCGGCGCGGAGAAAGGCCCGCTCCCCCTGTTCATCCGTCGTGGCCCACGGCGAGCCGCCAACCGCCAGGACCTGCGCCGTTACGGCGCTCGAGGTTACCCGTTCGAACGTGCCGTCCGGGCGCCAGGCATGCAGCATGTGAATGGTGGGCGTGTAGCGGAATTGTGTCTTGATCGCGCGGACGTGCAGTACGCTCTGAAAACGAAACACGTCGAGGAACAGCTGGGTCGTGTCGAGAATCGGCGCCGTGGCCTGACGCGAATGCCGGTGACGCAACAGGCCGAAGAAGGCGATGGTATCCAGCTCAAACAGATACGGGCAGGTGAGCATAAAAAAATTGCCGAGCATGGCGTCCGAGTACCAGTCCACCGCCAGATCGGTCAGACAGTCGAACACGTAGTAGGCGCCAAGGCCGGCTTCGCCAATCACCTGGTGAATCCGGTGGATAAAGTTCTCGAAGCCATCCTCCGGGTCCAGCACGTAGGTCTCCACGCCCGCAGCCGCATCCAGCAGCGGCGCATGGCGGGCAAACCGGAAATACACCAGCCGGCGCCCGTCGCGCCGTGCCGCCTGCACATACGGGGTGACAAAAGCCTGGTAGTCCTCGATGCGCTCCACATGCCAGACAATGTTATCGCCTGCCAGAATCCGATTCAGCGCTTCGTCCAGCGATGGCAAACCTGTGGTATGAACTGTGGTTGATTCCGTCATGTCAAATTCCTAGTGTGTGTAACGCCCGGTTGAGGCATGCATGACATGGTAGCATAAAACGCCCCTCGCTTCGCAAATCCGGAAATGAGGTAGCGGGTCGGAGACTCTGAATATCGGGCCCAGGTGGCCCGCGAGCTCCGCGCGCGGGCAGATGCTGAAACTGCCCCTCCCCCGCAACTGCCCGCGCGCGGAGCTCGCGGGCCACCGTTCAAACAGTAACGCATGAGAAGCTTGGCGGTGCTGTA
>SESE01001290.1_pt1 | contig 10318 bp, 9 predicted proteins | sample 3171371 | NCBI WGS metagenome assembly SESE01 (sample SAMN06051881, study PRJNA518727) | freshwater metagenome | biome: subpolar coniferous forest; feature: holomictic lake; material: water; isolation source: holomictic Lake 442, 13 m depth | place: Canada: near Kenora, Ontario | collected...
CGCCGTCAGCGGCTTCATCTGGACCGGTTTGTAGGACAGGCGGTTGCCTTCGCGATACCACAGTGTGTGCTTGTGCCAGTCGGTGTCGTTGCGACCGTTAGGATGCTCCGGACTGTCAGCGTAATCATTGACTGAATGGGCGCCGCGACTTTCGTGCCGTGCGGCGGCGGAGACAATGGTGGCCTGCGCTGCTTCAATCAGGTTCTCGACCTCAAGCGCCTCGATCCGGGCGGTATTAAAGATCCTGGATTTGTCTTTCAAAGTGATGCTCTGGACGCGCTCGCGCAAGGCGGCGATCTTGGCCACGCCTTCGTCCATGCTCGCTTGTGTGCGGAACACGCCAGCGTGCTGTTGCATGGCGCTGCGGATATCGTTGGCTACGTCCTGTGAATACTCACCACTGCTTGTGGCGTCCAGACGCGCGATGCGCGTCAGCGTGGCATCTGCAGCGTCCTGCGGCAAGGGCTTGTGAGTCCTGGTTTCCTTGTTGAACTCAACGATGTGATTGCCCGCCGCCCGACCAAACACCAGCAGATCAAGCAGGGAATTCGTGCCCAGTCGGTTGGCACCGTGGACGCTGACACAAGCGCATTCTCCGACCGCGTAAAGACCGTTGACAACCTCGCTCTGGTTCGCGGCGTTTTGATTGACCACCTGACCGTGAATATTGGTGGGAATGCCGCCCATCTGGTAATGGATCGTGGGAACCACAGGAATCGGTTCCTTGGTGATGTCGACATTGGCAAAGTTGTGACCAATTTCGAACACGGAAGGCAGCCGCTTCATGATGGTCTGGGCGCCCAGGTGCGTCATATCGAGGTTGATGTAGTCCTTGTTAGGACCGCAGCCGCGACCCTCCTTGATCTCCTGGTCCATGCAGCGCGATACGTAGTCCCGTGGTGCCAGGTCTTTATAGGCTGGCGCATAGCGTTCCATGAATCTTTCGCCACGGCCGTTGCGCAAAATCGCGCCTTCGCCCCGGCAGCCTTCCGTGAGCAGCACCCCGGCTCCGTGCACGCCGGTCGGATGGAATTGCCAAAACTCCATGTCTTCAAGGGGAATGCCGGCGCGCGCGGCCATGCCTAGTCCGTCCCCGGTGTTGATGAAAGCGTTGGTGGAGGCGGCAAAGATGCGGCCAGCGCCACCGGTTGCCAGCAAAGTGGTTTTCGATTCAAAGATGTGCACGTCGCCGGTTTCCATCTCCAGCGCCGTTACCCCGACGACGTCGCCCGCAGCGTCACGAATCAGGTCGAGGGCCAGCCATTCGACAAAAAAGCTGGTCTTTTCCTTGACGTTTTGCTGGTACAGCGTGTGCAGCATGGCATGGCCGGTGCGGTCAGCGGCGGCGCAGGCGCGTTGAACCGGCTTTTCGCCGTAGTTGGCAGTGTGGCCGCCGAAGGGGCGCTGATAGATCGTACCGTCGGGGTTGCGATCAAACGGCATGCCCATGTGCTCCAGGTCGTACACGACTTTAGGTGCCTCGCGGCACATGTATTCGATGGCATCCTGATCTCCGAGCCAGTCTGATCCTTTGACCGTGTCGTAGAAGTGGTAGTGCCAATTGTCTTCCGACATATTGCCCAGAGATGCACCGATGCCACCTTGCGCTGCGACCGTGTGGGATCGCGTTGGGAAGACTTTTGATAACACTGCGACTTTCAGACCGGCTCGAGCCAGTTGTAGTGAGGCGCGCATGCCTGAGCCGCCGGCGCCGACGATGACGACGTCAAATTGGCGTCTCGGGAGTTTGGATGTAACGGTCATGATGGGTTCGGAAGTAATGTCAAGGGGGCTACGCTGCCGGGACGGTGGTGCCTGGCGCGGACTCACTGGCGCCACAGAACCTGGATGGCCCATCCGCTACAGGAAACAAGCCAAAGGAGGGAAAATGCCTGCAGGAAAAGACGCAGACCCACTGGCTTGATGTAATCCATCCAGATTTCGCGCATGCCGACCCAGGCGTGAAAGGCCAGGGCGACGATGACGCTGAAGGTCAATGCCTTCATCCATTGAGGGGAAAAGATGCCTGACCATTGGTCATAGCCGATCGGACCGGTACTGAAGATGATCCGGGCCAGAACCAGCAGCGTAAACAGGGCCATCAAGGCTGCAGTCAAACGCTGGGCCAGCCAGTCGCGCAGACCGTAATGTGCGCCCACAACGAGGCGCTTGGAGCCGAAATTGACCGACATGATGCTTTCCTTAATAGATGCCAAACAGCTTTGCGCCCAGCACAACCGTCAGACCGACGCTCATTGACATGACGATGAGCGCTGACGACTTGCCAAATTCTTTGCTGACGGCAGCGTGGCTGGCGTCCATCCAGAGGTGGCGCAGACCCGCGAGGAAGTGATGCAGATAGGCCCATATCAGCTCCAGTGCCACCAATTTCCAGATCAGACCTGGCAAGCCCAGCATGCCGACATTGAAGGCTGAACTGAATTTCGCAAACGAAATTTCTGACGATATCGAGTTATCGAACATCCAGATGATGAAGGGAAGCAGCAAGAACATCATCAGTCCGCTGGCCCGGTGCATGCCGGACACGACGGCAGCCGGTGGCCATCGATAGCCTGGCAGGTCTCTGAAGGCGTGAATATTGCGAAATTCGGGTCGGCTTGTTGATGTGCTTGTTGAGAATTCAGACATGTTTTGTTTTCCTTTTTGCGGGTGAGCGATGCGATGCAATCACCCATTGGCTGCTCGGAAATTCTATGGCAGGCACGCAAGCCCTTGGCACACTCAGCTTAATCGGTTGTGATAGTAGTGAGTGTCGGTGCGATAGTAGCCGCGTCGCAGTTCCATTGGCACATCCTTGTAGGTGTAGGCAATGCGCTCGACACTGAGCAAGGGCGTGCCCTGAGCGATTTTCAGCAGTTCGGCGTGCCCTGGCGTGGCCGGTTCAGCGCGTATCTTTTCTTCAGCACGAACCATCCGCACGCTAAATTCAGTCTCAAACAAGGAGTACATTGGACCCTGGTGGTTCGTCAGTCGCTCGGCGGTCAGGCCCTTGAACGGGGCCGCTGGTAGCCAGATGTCTTCAAGAATCGCGGGCGTGCCAAGGAAACTGAGGACACGGCGTGTCTGAAGCACGGCGTCACCTGTGCGCAATGCCAGTGCACGGGCAATATCTGCGCTGGCGCTGCTGCGACGACATTGCACGATATCGCGATGGGCCGGACCTTCACTGCCTGGGTTGCCGTTGTTGGGTACCAGTTTCAAAAAACGAAACTGCACTTGCTGCTCTGCATGGGTGGCGACAAACGTCCCTTTACCCTGCCGGCGCACCAGCAAATGTTCTGCAGCTAAATCGTCGATAGCCTTTCGCACCGTTCCCTGACTGACGCGAAAACGTGTTGCCAGGTCCATTTCACTGGGAATGGCCTCGCCCGGCTTCCATTCACCAAGCCGCAGGCTATTGAGAATCATGCCTTTGATTTGCTGGTAGAGCGGACTGAAAGAAGGCGTCATGGCGGACCCGTTGTCGTTTGCAGCGGGGCTCGACTGGCTTGTTGGCAGTGGTGATGTGACCATAGGTGTGTGACCTCATACGGCTTGATGCGTATGAGCCACATCTTATCTTATATAAGACATAAGACGAATTTCCAACTCAGGGTTTTCCAGAGTAAACTAGCGACGCATTCTGTGGGGTTCAGCATCCAGATTGAGCTACCCCGGAACCCGGTTTCACAACAACTCTGGAGTCTCACCATGAGCAAAAAGCCCGTCCGTGTCGCCGTTACCGGCGCAGCAGGTCAAATTGGTTACGCAATTCTGTTCCGCATCGCCTCTGGCGAGATGTTGGGCCAGGATCAACCCGTCATTCTTCAAATGCTGGAGGTTCCTTTGGAAAAGCCCCAGGCGGCTTTGCAGGGAGTCATGATGGAACTGCAAGACTGTGCGTTTCCTTTGCTGGTTGGGATGCAGGCGCATTCGGACCCAATGACGGCGTTCAAAGACGCCGATTACGCCCTCCTGATCGGATCGCGGCCCCGGGGACCGGGTATGGAGCGCGCCGAGTTGCTGGCTGTCAATGGTGCCATTTTCACGGAGCAGGGCAAGGCACTGAATGCGGTCGCCAGTCGCGACGTCAAGGTTCTGGTGGTTGGCAACCCCGCCAATACGAATGCCTATATCGCGATGAAGAGTGCGCCTGATCTGCCACGCAAGAACTTCACCGCCATGATTCGCCTGGACCACAACCGTGCCCTGAGTCAGTTGGCCTCCAAAACCGGCAAGGCAGTGGCGGACATCGAGAAGATGGCAGTTTGGGGCAACCATTCGCCGACCATGTACGCTGACTACCGCTTTGCCACCATCAATGGTGCCAGCGTCAAGGAAATGATCAATGACCATGACTGGAACGTTAATACCTTCCTGCCGACCGTTGGCAAGCGCGGCGCCGCCATCATTGCGGCGCGCGGCGTCTCGTCAGCCGCTTCTGCTGCGAATGCTGCTATCGACCATATGCGTGACTGGGCATTGGGCAGCAACGGTAAGTGGGTGACCATGGGTATTCCGTCGGATGGCCAGTATGGTATTCCCAAGGACACCATGTTTGGTTTTGCCGTGACATGTGCAGACGGTGAGTACAAAGTGGTCGAGGGCTTGCCGATTGATGCGTTCAGCCAGGAATGCATCAACAAGACACTCAAGGAACTGCAAGACGAGCAAGCGGGTGTTGCCCATTTGGTGGGCTAAGACGAGTTGCAAGTGCTGCGTGGTCGCGCAGCCGGTTTTGATGCCGGCTGTGCGATTTTTTTGGCGTGGCGCGCTGTTGATTGGACCTGAATTCCTGTCCCCGGCGCATCGACCATCAACTCAATCGGTTCGGGGAGGTGCCATGAAGTCTTTTTTGTTGCTGTCCGTCGCTATGGCAGTGCCCGCAGTGTCATTGCCTCAGGTCGTTCCGTCAGGGCCAGCCCCGGCCAAGGCTGCGACCTCGACGCCCAAACTGACACCTGGTGTGCGTCGCTCCGCGCTCAAGGTAGTGGAGGAGGTGACGCCGATTGACGATGATGTTCAGTTGAATTTGACTGCGGAAGAACTTGACCTGGCGAAATTGGTCGAGGTCGGCGTGATCCCCTGTGAATTGGGGACGTCCGTCACGATCACACCAAGCGAAAAGAAACCAGGAATGTTTTTGGTTCGGACCAAGAACATGACTTTTCGTATGCATCCGGTAAGCAGCCGCACGGGCGCCATCCGTCTCGAAGATCCCAAAGCAGGGGCGATGTGGTTGCAGTTGGGTAATAAGTCAATGCTGATGAGCCAAAAACTGGGTCAGAGGCTGGCCGACGAATGTATCAGTCCGAGTCAGGCTGTGGTGGTTGAAAATTTGAAGAAGAATCCAGTGCCAAGTATTCTTGATGCGACCCGGGCAACCCCCACCAAATAGTTGGAAAATTGGCCCGACTCATGGGTGCCATACCGCTTTATTGATTTTGATAAGGAGTAATCATGTTGCAGAACTATCGCGTCCACGTCGCTGAACGCGCGGCCCTGGGCATACCACCGTTGCCCCTGTCTTCCAAGCAGACCGGCGAACTGATCGAACTATTGAAAAATCCAAGTCCGGGTGAAGAAGCCACCTTGCTGGATTTGATGACGCATCGCGTGCCCGCTGGTGTCGATGATGCAGCCAAAGTGAAGGCAAGCTATCTTGCCGCTGTTGCATATGGCTCTGAAAAGTGTCCTCTGATCTCACGCGAGAAGGCGACACAGTTGCTCGGGACCATGCTAGGTGGGTACAACATCAGCCCATTGGTTGGTTTGCTTGATGATCCGACAGTCGGAACCGTTGCAGCCGACGGCTTGAAGAAGACACTGCTGATGTTCGATCAATTCCATGACGTGCAGGAAAAAGCCGAAAAGGGCAATGAAAATGCCAAAGCCGTCCTGCAGAGTTGGGCTGACGCTGAGTGGTTTACCTCTCGTCCAGAAGTTGCACAGTCGATCGCCTTGACCGTTTTCAAAGTCGAGGGTGAGATCAACACGGATGATTTGTCACCAGCACCAGACGCATTCAGTCGTCCTGACATTCCCTTGCACGCTTTGGCGATGCACAAGAATGCGCGGCCAGGTATCGTGCCGGAAGAAGACGGCAAACGTGGTCCGGTCAACTTCATCGCCGATCTCAAAGCCAAAGGCAATTTAGTGGCGTACGTCGGCGATGTTGTCGGTACCGGCTCCTCCCGCAAGTCTGCTACCAACTCCGTGCTGTGGTTCACTGGCGAGGACATTCCGTTCGTTCCGAACAAGCGTTTTGGCGGCGTCTGTCTCGGCTCAAAAATTGCGCCGATTTTTTATAACACGATGGAAGATTCTGGTGCGCTGCCGATTGAACTCGACGTCAGTCGGATGAATATGGGTGATGTGGTCGAGCTTAGGCCTTACGAGGGCAAGGCGTTCAAAGACGGCAAGGTGATCGCTGAATTCAAGGTCAAGAGCGATGTGTTGTTTGATGAGGTGCGCGCGGGCGGCCGCATCCCTCTGATCGTTGGTCGGGGTCTTACGGCCAAGGCGCGCGAGGCTCTGGGCTTGCCCACAAGCACGCTGTTCCGACTGCCGCAGAACCCGGCAGACACTGGCAAGGGGTTCACACTGGCACAAAAAATGGTCGGTCGTGCCTGCGGCCTGCCAGAAGGGATGGGCGTGCGTCCTGGCACTTATTGTGAGCCCAGGATGACCAGCGTTGGCTCGCAAGACACAACCGGCCCCATGACCCGCGACGAACTGAAGGACCTGGCTTGTCTGGGTTTCAGCGCGGATCTGGTCATGCAATCGTTTTGCCATACTGCTGCTTACCCGAAGCCGGTGGATGTGAAGATGCATCACGAACTGCCCGAATTCATGAGTACGCGCGGTGGTGTTCCCTTGCGTCCGGGTGACGGCATCATCCACAGCTGGCTGAACCGCATGCTGCTGCCTGATACGGTAGGAACCGGCGGCGATAGCCACACCCGTTTTCCGATCGGCATCAGTTTCCCGGCAGGGTCCGGTTTGGTGGCCTTCGGTGCTGCTACCGGCGTGATGCCGCTTGACATGCCCGAGAGTGTACTGGTGCGTTTCAAAGGAAAGATGCAAACTGGCATCACACTGCGTGATCTGGTCAATGCGATACCGCTGTACGCCATCAAGGCTGGCTTGTTGACCGTTTCCAAACAAGGGAAGAAGAACATTTTTTCGGGACGTATTCTTGAGATTGAAGGCTTGCCCAATCTGAAGGTAGAGCAGGCATTTGAACTCAGTGATGCTTCGGCCGAGCGCAGTGCCGGTGGCTGCACCGTGCATCTGAACAAAGAACCCATCATCGAGTACATCACAAGCAATATCACGATGCTGAAGTGGATGATCGCCTCAGGTTATTCGGATGTGCGTACTCTCAACCGCCGTATCAAGGCGATGCAAGCCTGGCTGCAGGATCCACTGTTGCTCAAGGGTGATGCTGACGCCGAGTATGCTGCCGTCATTGAAATTGACCTCGCTGATATTCATGAGCCCATCGTGGCCTGTCCAAACGACCCGGATGATGTCAAGACCTTGTCCGAAGTGGCGGGCGCCAAGATCGACGAGGTCTTTATCGGTTCCTGCATGACCAACATTGGTCATTTCAGGGCAGCCAGCAAACTGCTGGAGAATAAGCGTGATATTCCGGTAAAACTATGGATGGCCCCACCGACAAAAATGGATGCCAAGCAACTTACAGAGGAGGGACATTACGGCGTCCTTGGGTCTGCCGGTGCGCGCATGGAAATGCCGGGCTGCAGTTTGTGCATGGGTAATCAGGCACAGGTGCGCGAAGGTGCGACCGTGTTCTCCACTTCCACGCGCAACTTCCCGAATCGATTGGGAAAGAACAGCTATGTCTATCTTGGCAGCGCCGAGTTGGCTGCGATCTGCTCCAAACTCGGGCGCATTCCGAGCAAAGCGGAGTACATGGCTGACATGGGTGTCCTGACTGCTGCCAGTGACAAGGTCTATCAGTACCTGAATTTCGACAAGGTCAAGGATTACACCGATGCGGCGAACAGTGTCAAGGATGACGCAAGGGTTTAAGCAGCAGAAAAATCTGGCTGGTTCACCCTGGTACTTGGCTGTGCTTGCGAGCTGGGGCATTGCTTTGTTTGAGTATGCGCCTCAGGTGCCGGCCAATCGTATCGGCTTTCAGCAAGCCGGGTTCAGTGTCGGACAACTCAAGATCGTGCAGGAAGTAATTACGCTTGCGATTTTTCTTCCATTTGCTTTGCTCTATCTCAAGGAACCCTTCAAATTGGATTACGTTTGGGCAGTTTTGTGCATGGTTGGCGCGGTGTATTTTATTTTTCGAGCAGCTTGATTTGGCGGGTCAGTATTTGGAGGTCCGGCGGTTAAACTTCGCGCAGTCACAAAGTCGTCAAAGTTTTGACATGTTCCCTTCAGGAGTCAGCCATGTTTTTTGGCAAGCTGTTGCCGCGGGAAGGCAATTTTTTCGAAATGTTCAATCAGCACGCCGACCGCATCGTCGAGGCGGCCATGGCGTTCTCCAAGTTGGTGGCCAACTACAGTGACCAACATTTGCGTCAAAAATACAATCAGGATGTGGACAACGCCGAGCGCGCCGCTGACCGGGTTACGCACGACGTCAACAAGGCTATTCACATCACGTTCATTACGCCAATTGATCGGGAGCAGATTCACACCCTGATCAATACGATGGACGATATCGCCGATCTGATTCAGGATTCGGCCGAAACCATGGCCTTGTATGACGTGCATCACATGACGGAAGACATCACCCGACTGACCGATTTGAGTGTGAAATGCTGTGAAAGGGTGCGCGATGCAGTGTCAATGCTTGCCAAGATCGCTGATCCGGCTACGGCCGCGGCAGCACTAAAGACCTGTGAAGAGATTGACCAACTGGAGTCTGACGCCGATCGTGTGATGCGCAGTGCCATGAGCAAGCTCTTTCGCGAAGAACCCGACGTGCGGGAAGTGATCAAACTCAAGGCTATTTACGAGCTGCTCGAGACCATCACCGATAAGTGCGAAGATGTCGCCAACGTCATCGAGGGCATCGTCCTCGAAAATTCCTGAGATTTGCCTGCCATGGCATCGGTTCAGGTCGGACTGTGGGTGGTGGCGCTGTTAGTCCTGTTGGCGCTCGCCTTCGATTTCATGAATGGTTTTCACGACGCTGCGAATTCCATTGCAACCGTCGTGTCGACAGGTGTTCTGAAGCCCGGGCAGGCCGTGCTTTTTGCGGCCGTCTTCAACTTCATTGCGATATTTGTTTTCCATTTGAGTGTTGCAGCCACGATCGGAAAAGGGCTTGCCCAGCCAGGCGTGGTTGATGTAAATGTTGTATTTGGGGCGCTGGTCGGCGCCATCAGCTGGAATTTCATTACCTGGTACTACGGTATTCCCAGCAGTTCCTCGCACGCGTTGATTGGGGGCATTGTTGGGGCAGTGATTTCCAAGGCGGGTGCTTCTGCCCTGATTGCCTCAAGCATAGTGAAGACGGTAATCTTTATTTTTGTATCGCCGCTGATGGGATTCTTGCTTGGATCACTGATGCTGATTGCAGTGTCCTGGCTTCTTCGTCGCAGCACGCCGAGTCGGGTGGATCGGTGGTTTCGCCGATTGCAACTCGTGTCAGCTGGTGCGTACAGCCTCGGGCATGGAGGCAATGATGCACAGAAGACCATCGGTATTGTCTGGATGCTCCTGATCGCCACCGGTTATAGCGTGGCAAGTGACAAATCACCACCGACCTGGGTGGTGCTGAGTTGCTATACGGCGATTGCAATGGGGACGCTGTTTGGCGGTTGGCGCATTGTCAAGACGATGGGACAAAGGTTGACAAAATTGAAACCAGTGCATGGATTTTGTGCTGAAACCGGTGGTGCCATTACGCTTTTTGTGGCGGCAGTTTTTGGTATTCCTGTATCCACAACACATACGATTACAGGGGCGATTGTGGGTGTTGGTGCCACCCAACGGGCCAGCGCCGTGCGCTGGGGCGTCGCCGGAAATATTATCTGGGCCTGGATTCTGACGATTCCGGCGACCGCCTTCGTTGCTGCAATTGCTTACTGGGTGAGCTTGCAGATTTTCTAGTGCGGTGCGCAGTTGTCACCCGGACCAAGCGGCATATCCATCAGGACGACGTCCAGCCATCGGTCAAATTTCCAGCCACAGGAATTGAGAACGCCTACTGGCCTGAATCCGACCGACCGATGGACTGCGACCGATCCAATATTGGCTGAGTCACCAATCACTGCGATCAGCTTTCGAACGCCGGACCGTTCGGCCTGCGACGCAAGTTCAGTCAATA
>SESE01001292.1_pt1 | contig 10304 bp, 12 predicted proteins | sample 3171371 | NCBI WGS metagenome assembly SESE01 (sample SAMN06051881, study PRJNA518727) | freshwater metagenome | biome: subpolar coniferous forest; feature: holomictic lake; material: water; isolation source: holomictic Lake 442, 13 m depth | place: Canada: near Kenora, Ontario | collected...
ACAGACGGGATCAGGAAGACCACCGGCAGGAATGCGCCGAGAAAACTGCCCAGGGTTGAGATCGCGTAGAGGCGCCCGGATACCCGGCCTGCTTCCTCAATCTGGCGGGTGGCGAGACGTATCGCGAACGGGCTGACGGCGCCGAGGAGTATCATTGGAACTCCGAGGAGTACCATGACGCTCAGGAACGAGCCGGCAAGCAGGCCCATCTTTGCGGCGGCCATCCCCTTGATGGCGAGTCCGAATACCGGCCTGGCCAGGTCAGGGGCGATTCCGATCAACACTGCTGCGATCATGACCAGCCGCAGGACGGTGAAGAGCCGGGGGCTGCGGTCCGCCAGCTTGCCACCCAGCCAGTAACCCGCAGACAACGCGGCCAGGAACAGGCCGATGACGCTGGTCCATATTACGATTGACGTCCCGAAGAAAGGCGCGAGCAGGCGCGAGGCCGCCAGTTCTGTGCCGAGTGTGACCAGTCCGGCCGCGAACGCGAGAACGTATAGATAAGCCCGCATCGTCACTCCTGTCTCCCGGCGGCCGCCGCATTAGCGTGCCGGGTCTTTCACCCCTAATGTCTGGAATGCGGTAGCCCGCTCCACGCATGTCGGACAGCTGCCGCATGGCTTGCGGCCGCCCCGGTAGCACGACCATGTGTTGGCATAGTTAACATCCAGCCGCAAACCGATCCGCAGAATCTCAGTCTTGCTCATTTCGGTGAATGGTGCCCGGATAACGACCGGAAGCCGCCGGTTCAGGGCCAGCACGGTGTTCAGGTTGTCGACGAATTCCTGGGTGCAATCCCAGTAGCCATAGGCATCCTGGGTGTGTGCGCCGTAGAACACATCAGCGCAGCCGTGTGCCTCCGCATAGGCGGCGGCTATTCCAAGCAGCACCAGGTTGCGATGAGGGACATACGTGGATGGCTGCTTCCGCTCGGCCGGGGACAGGCTTGCGAGATCAGGCACAGCGATCGCGTCGTCGGTAAGCGCGGAGGAACCGGCAATCAAGTTTCTGATGAATCGGATGTCGACAATGCTGTGCTCACTTGCCTCCGCGGCTGTTGCCTGCCGCTTTGCCATTGCAAGCTCGCGGGAATGCTTCTGTCCGTAGCTGAAAGAAAGAGCGAAGAGTGAACGGACTTTCAGCCGCTGCTTCACGTAGTGAAGCAGGGTCGCCGAATCCATGCCGCCGGACAATAATACCACTGCGCTCTTCATGTCGCCTGATATTGCACAGGAATCGGTCCGTGATCCAGCCCCATTCCGGCGCAAAGCGCGAATTTGACGACCACCGGCCTGCTGGGTTGGTGGTGCGTGCCGGGTGACGGCCGGCTCTATCGCATTCCGGCAAGTTTATGCAGTTGGAGCTGCAGGCGTACCGGCAGCCGGTCTTTCAGTATCCAGGCGGCGAGGTCGGCGGGCGGCAGTCCGGGCGAAACCGGGCTGAACAGGACGGCATGGCACTTATCCGCCAGGTTGTGTCTTCGCACGAGGCGCCTGGCCCATTCGTAGTCCTTACGGTCCACAACGACGAATTTCACCTCGTCGATCGGCCGGAGGCGGGCGACATTCGCCATGTCCATGGCCATGTGCATTCCGCTGCCGGGGGTCTTGATGTCGACGATGGCGACCACACCCTCCGGGACTGCAGAAATGTCGCAACTGCCGTTGGTCTCAACGAGAACCGGCTTGTGCGTCGTCCGCAGGATCGCGGAGGACAGTTGCCGGAAGCCCGGCTGGAGCAGCGGCTCCCCGCCGGTGATTTCGGCCATGGCAGCACCGCTGGCCCGGCACTTCCTTGCAAGGGCGCTGATTGGAATGGGCCTGCCGGGAAGACGGCCCTGAGGAGTATCGCAGTAAGTGCACGACAGGTTGCAGCCGGCAAGCCTGATGAAGAAACACGGCAGGCCGGCATAGGTTGATTCGCCCTGTATGGAAACGAACGTCTCGCAGACCTGGATAGCGCTGTCGGACATGATTGCGGAGTCTTTCAAACAGTCGCAGGTCACTCCTGCCAGTACGTGACCCTGTTGTCCGGGGATTCTCCCACAGTCACCCTCACCACCGTGTATCTCTTGCCATTGAGTGAGCCGGAGATCTTCCCGAACAGGTGCCGGGCGATGTTTTCGGACGTGGGATTGCATTTCTTGAAAACCGGGAGCTTGTTGAGGTCGGCGTGATCCAGCTCGTCAATGGCCTTCTTTACGCACTTCTTCACTTCCTTGAAGTCGACAAGGATCCCGATGCGGTCGAGGTTCCTGCCCCTGATGTAGACAATTGTCTCCCAGTTGTGGCCATGCACGCAAGCGCAGGCGCCCCTGTAACCCTTGAGGTGGTGGGCGGCGGAGAAACGGGTCTTGATGCTCACTTCGTACATTGGGCGTTGTATTCCCCTCGCGCGTCAGGCCTGGGTGATCCTGTAACAGCCAAGTATCTTCTCGAATTCGCACTTCCTCAGGTAGCCGGCAATTGCCTTGTCGTACGAGGCGGTGTGGGTAAAAGCCTTCCTTGCCAGCTTGAACCGGGTCTCAAGCGACACGAGGCCTCCTGACTTCTTCATTTCGGAGATCACCTTGCGGTAGTCCCGCGGATCCGTGACGGATGCGACCCTGATGAAGTTCTTTGCGGAAGCCCTGATCATGCACGGTCCGCCTATGTCGATGTTGCCGCGCGCCTGCTCCGGGGTGACATCCGGTTTCGCGATGGTCTCCTTGAACGGGTAGAGGTTGACGACCACCATGTCTATCGCCACGGCCCCGGTGCGCTGGAGGTCCTGGACGTGGGCATCGTTGTAAGTCTCGCTGAGGAGCCCCAGGTAGATCTTGAAATCCAGGGTCTTGACCAGGCCGCCCTGCATTTCCGGCTGGCCGGTATAGGCGGACACCTGTACCAGGTTTTGCGAAGCGGACTGGCCGAGAATATCGGCTATTGCCTTGTGGGTGCCGCCGGTCGAGTAGATCTTGATTGCCGGATTGATCTTCACGAGTGCAGGTACAAGCGTGTCGAGGCCGGTCTTGTCGGATACGCTTGCAAGCACACTGTTTACCTTCACGGTGCCATCGATTCTTTCAACAACGTTCAGCATGGTGCGTTTCTCCGCTGTTAGTGGACAAATCGTGAAAACCCGAAAATACCACACGCTGACCGGTGTCCAAAGAAGAAAAAGGGGACAAAAGCGCGATTGACCGGTTTGCCGGCGGTCACTAGGATGGGTGAACTGTGCTTACACTGGCCATAGAACAATCATCCGTGCGTGGCAGCGTCGCCCTGCTCCGCGACGAGGATGTGATTGCGTCACGCGACTGGGAAGTCACCTGGCGGCAGCCCCAGCAGCTGTTCGCCATGCTTCAGGCAGTGCTCAAGCAGGCGGGTGTTGTGCCATCCGCCATTGAGGCATATGCAGCCGGCCTCGGCCCTGGCTCCTTCTCCGGCTGCCGTGTCGCGGTTTCGGTTGCCCGCGCCCTTGCTCTCCCTGGCGGCGTCCGCGTGTTCGGGCTCAGCAGCGGTGACGCGCTGGCTTTTGACCTGTTTGCGGCGACCGGTGCCGATACGGTTGCTGTTGCCGGCGATGCCCGGCGTAACCACGTCTGGCTGGGACATTTTGCAAGGGGTGAGCGCTGGCCGGTCATGACGCGGCCATGGACACTGCAGCCGGTCGAGCAACTTTCCACGGAACTGGCCGGGGCCGCACAGGTGGTGAGTCCGGATTGGGACCGGCTTGCCCCAGTGCTGAAACACGCCTGCCCGGCTGGCACGAAGCTTGTTGAGGAAACCCGCCTGCCGGTTGCCGGCACGCTGGGCCTGCTTGCCGGCAGGAAGATTATCAGCGGCTGCGAAACAGAACCGCTCGCGCCGATCTACCTGCACCCCGCAGTGCGTCCTGAACGCAAGGGGGCATGATGAGAATATGCACGAAAGCCCTTCAGGTTGCCACAATGTTTCCACCAACCCTTGAGTTGATCGTCGGCGATGGGCACATGGGTGACTCCGCTGCAAGCGGCAGGGAGGGAGTGGGGAAGCACCTCAGCGGCGTGTTGGATATCGTATTGACAGACCGTGCAATGCCCGACATGAGCGGTGAGGAGTTGGCAGAGGCGGTCAAGCGGAATAACCCTGGAAAGCCGGTGATACTGGCGACTGGTCTTGTCGACCGTGCATCCCCGGAGAGCCGGGCTGTTTCGGAGCATCGGAAGTGACGTCCAATTTCCAAATATCAGTTCCACATAAGCTCTCGCGGGACGAAGCACTCGGGCGCGTCCGGAAGCTGCTTGAGGATCTCAGGAAGCAGTACGCCTCCAGCATAACGGACCTTCACGAGGAGTGGGATGGCAACGCCGGAAAGTTCCGGCTGTCTGCCATGGGCTATTCAGTCTCCGGTACACTCACCGTGAATGAATCCGAGGTAGGGATCTCCGGTGTGCTCCCGTTTGCAGCCCTGCTCTTCAAGGCCCAGATCGAGGCCGCCATTCGTGCGAAGGCAGCCTCTCTGCTGGCGTGATGGGGGGCTGGTATTGCGCCAGCACGGGTTCTGCGCACGAATCATGCAATATGCCGGCTATTCCTCGTCGATAAAGTCGATAGGATCGGACAAGGGTGTCTCTGCGGCCTCGGGAGTGTTGGTGACGGCCGCAGCGACCGGTGCTGGTCCGGTGGCTGCGCGGGCTCGGAGAACCCGTAAGGCCTGGAGAAGGTCGGCAGCCCGCTCGAGCGGAGCGTCAATCACGCCGCTGTATTCCTTCTTTTCCTGGTCACTGAAGTTTGCGGGCTGCTCTTCGATCGCCCGTCTTGTCAGGATCTTTCCCCATTCTTCGGGTGTGACACGGACCCTGATGTCCGGCTCTATGCCGTGCTTGTGGATCACCCTCTCGCTCGGTGTGTAGTACTTTGCCGTCGTGAGACGGATCGAGGAATCCGGGGCGGTTGCAAGCGGAACCACGGTCTGCACGGACCCTTTGCCGAAGGATCTGTCCCCGAGAAGCGCGGCCCGCTTCTGGTCCTGCAGGGCTCCGGCCACGATCTCTGACGCGCTCGCGCTGCCGCCGTCGATCAGGACAACCATGAGAGTGTCGGTGTCGTGCCACGAGCCTTCCGAAACCAGCCGTTTCTCCCGTGCCTTCCCGCCACGGTCGCGGATAGAGACGATCAGGGCGCCGCGCTTGAGGAACAACTGTGCAACGTCCCTCGCGGACTTGAGCAGTCCGCCCGGGTTGCTCCGGAGGTCGAGCACAAGCGAATCCATGCCCTGGGCGCGGAGTTTCTCGATCTCGTTCCGGAGAGCGAGGGCGGTAGGCTCGGCAAACTGGGTCACCCTGACATAGCCTATGCCGTTACTGAGCATGCGCGCAGCTTTTACCGTTGGGACATTGATGTTGTCGCGGGTGATCTCGAAGGTCCGGGGCTCGGACTCATTCCTGCGCACCACGGTGACGCTCACCTTTGTGGCGGGTTGGCCACGCATCTTCTTGATCGCGTCGCGGATGGATATGCCGGCGGTGGTTTCGCCGTCAATCCTGATGATCGTGTCCTGCGCGAGCAGGCCGGCCCTGTATGCGGGCGTGTCCTCGATCGGAGCTATGACGACAAGCTGTGAGTCGCGCATGCCAACGAGAAGTCCGATTCCGCCGTATTGGCCGGAAGTGGTTTCCTGGAGTTCCTTGACCTGCTCGGGCGGCATGTAGTGGCTGTGTTCGTCAAGGGACTGGAGCATTCCATCGATAGCGCCGTCGACGATGTTTGTGTAGTCACGGTCTTCGACGTAGTGCTTTCGCACCAGGAGCATGACTTCGGCGAGTTTGTGGACCTGCTGGTAGACGCCGTCGGAGGTGACCTGTGTGACAGGGGTGGACTGGCCGCCACCTGTGATATGGCTGCATGCAGGAAAGCAGGCGAGCGCGGCGAGGGCGACGCCGAGAATTACAGGGCCAGGACGGGCTGAACTCAACCGGCGGCGATCTGAGGACATGCGGTATTCTCCACGATTTCCAGGCCCCGACGGACGCAGGATCCTACACGTTCGAGAACTGGTTCCTTCTGACTACCTGGTAACCCTTTATGAGTTCGGCGATGCCATCCTGCAGGGACACGGCTGATTTGAAGCCGGTGGCTTCGATCTTGTCGTTGCTGACGATGTAGTTGCGCTGGTCCTTATCCTTGCCGATGGCGGACTCCAGTATGCAGAAGTCCGGAACCTGCTTCCTGATCTCGAGGCAGAGTTCCATTTTGGACAGGTTGGCCTCGCTGAGCCCGACGTTGTAGGCCTGCTGCTTCATGCGGCTGAAATTGGCCATTGCGTGCATGAACGCGTTCGTTACGTCACGCACGTGTATGTAGTTGCGCTTGAAGTGGGCCTCGAAGAGGATGATGAAGCGGTCGGTCACTGCCCGGTATGTGAAGTCGTTGACCAGGAGGTCCAGGCGCATCCGTGGGCTTATGCCGAACACTGTCGCCAGGCGAAGCGAGATTGCATGGCCCGAGTCCAGCAGGTGTTTTTCGAGGTCAACCTTCAACTGGCCGTAGAGCGATACGGGCCGCATGGGGGTTTCCTCGGTGCAGAAGATCCCTTCCTGTCCGACGCCGTAGCCGCTGTTGGTGGTGGGCGAGATGATCATCTGGCTTTTCGAGGTCATATCAACCAGCATCTTCACTGCGTCCAGGTTGATGGTCCTCGCCTCCACCGGCTTCATGTCGCACACGGGTGCGCCGACGAGGCAGGCCAGTGGTATGACCACGTCAGCCCTGGCGGCGAGCGGTCGCATCAACCGCTCGTCCCTGGCGTCGCCCCTGACGATGGTGAGTTTCTTGTCGGCGCAGCAATCAAGGAGCGATGTCTGGCCGTAGAGGAAGTTGTCGACGGCGATGACCTCGTGGTCATGGCGCAGGAGGGTGGGAACCAATATCGAACCAATGTAGCCGGCGGCGCCTGTCACCAGAATCTTCATTTCGGTCCTCGCGTTCGTGTTTCGCTCTCTTTTTTGCTGTTACCGGCCCGCAGGGCGGGCTATAGGTTGCCAAGTTCGCTGTTGGCGCTGGTTTTGTCAAGTGTCTTGAGGAGCTCCTGTGGACGGGAATGGATGTGATGTGGTGATTCTGTGCGGCGGGCTGGGGAAGCGCCTTCGCCCGGTTGTGTCGGACCGGCCGAAGCCGATGGCAGAGATCGGCGGGAAGCCCTTTGTGCAGCTCCTTGTCGAACACATAGGGCGCTTCGGGTTCCGGCGCTTTGTCCTGGGAGCCGGCTACAAGGCTGAAATGATCGCCGACCACTTCAAAGCTGTGTCGCTTCCGTTCGAGATCAAGGTGGCGGTGGAGCATGAACCCCTGGGGACGGGCGGCGGGCTGCGAAATGTGCGCGGGCTTCTTGATGCCGACACGGTCCTGGCGCTCAATGGCGACTCGTTCTGCAGCGTCGACTACCGGCGGATTGTCGAAGGCCACCTGGCCAGGGCGGCCGACGCCACCGTTGCTGTGGTGCCGGTGCCTGATGCCGGTGCGTTTGGCAGCATCATCATGGACGGGACCGGCATGGTTACAGCTTTCAACGAGAAACAGAGCGGGGGACAGGGGTTGGTCAACGCCGGCGTCTATGTCTTCAGGAGCTCCGTGATCAGGTCGCTGCCGGAGACAACCCCGCTGTCTCTGGAGAAGGATGTGTTCCCGCAGCTCATCGGTCGGTTGTTCGGCCACAAGGTTGATGGGCCGCTGTTTGACATAGGCACGCCCGAGAGCTACCGCCTGGCACAGCAGGCGCTGCCTGTACTCATGTGTCAAGAGCCTCGGTGAAATGCCTGTCCTGCGCCGGCGTGAGGAACAGGTAGATCAGCCCGCCGGCAATGCTCCAGAAGACGCCTCCGGCATAGACCATGAGCGAGAGCAGGATGGCCTGATGCTGGTCCACCGACACTGCCCTGAACAACGATACGAACAACCCCTCGCGCACACCGAGGCTGCCCGGTGTGATGGGGACCGCCATCAGGACGCTGATGATTGGAAACAGGGCAAAGTAGTCGGCCAGGGGAATCCGGATGGCCAGTGCCCCGCCGAAACTCCAGCAGGCGAGGGTCAGGAACGCCATGCTCAGCAGTGATAGTGCGAGCGAGAAGACCAGCAGGCGCTTGTTCTGCCTGAAGACGAAAACCGCCTCATAGGCTTTGCGGATCAGTGATCCAAGCCTCGTATTGTTTTCGAGCCGCCGGAAGAATTCGAAGTGCTCGAACACGTTCTTCCGGAACAGGACGAAGATTCCGGCCATGGCGGCGGCCAGGAAGATGATCATGAGAACGCCTGTGTCGCGAGGACCCTCATTGTCGAGGAAGACGGGCAGGCGGAAAGGGATCATGAGGCAGCAGAAGAGAATCATGCTGAACAGGCCGATGCCGCGATCCATCAGTATGGTGGCCACAGCCTCGGTTCGTTTGCCCTGCCGGCCCTTGGCGACGTAATAGGCGCGGGCAAGGTCGCCGCCGCACGCGCCGAGCATGAAGGCGTTGAAGAACTGTCCGATCATGAATATGTGCAGCACCTTCAATCGTGGGAATTGAAGGCCCTGGGCGTAGAGAATCGCTCTCCAGCGGATGGCTCCGGCCGCCAGGCCGAGGAAAGTCATGATGACCCCCGACACAAGCCAGGGCCAGCGGCTGAATGCGGCTCTGGACTCCCTGAACAGCGACTGTGCGTCGGTCTGGTAGAGCAGATATGCAAGCATGGCCACACAAACCGTGATTCTCACGGCGGTCCAGGACCATTTCCACGCCTTCATCATCAAACGCACAACTGTTTCTTCCTTTCCGCAAAATCATTTTGCAGGACCGGAGCATACTGGAATCTGCCTCAAAAGCCAGCAAAACCCTGTTGTCAGGCTGCAGCCACTAGTGGGGACGGCGGAAGGATGGGGTAAACCGGTGACTTTGGGCTACTGGCGTGACTGGGGCGCTGTCTGCGGGCGGCAATCTTATGCTTTGCCGGGTCCCGCTGGCGAGGGGGCTTTCAACATCTCGTCCACCTCGTCCAGGGACATGCCGATTCTCTTGCATGCGGCAATGACATCTGCCTTCTCAGGCGGCGGTTTCACACGGGAAGCCACGTCCTCTCTCTTTCCGAAACCCCAGCGGACGAGCGCGGCATCCTGGGCCATGTACTTGTCAAAACCAAAGAGCTTGTTGTGGATATAGCGCACGAGGGGATTGATTGCGCAGTTTGAAGACCCGTAGCCGGCGTCGTCCGGATACTGGAATCCCACTTCTGCGGATCCCTGGCGGATAGCCGTCTCGTCATAGTGGACGTAGTCATAGAAGCGAAGCATACGTATTGGCGCCAGTGCCGGGTCATCGCGATCCAGCCGGTATGGAGCCGCGGCCTCCTTGCCGAGTTCGTTCTCGACAAGACGGAACACCAGCGAGGCCATTGTGACATAGTCCCGCGCCGCGATGCCCTCGGCGCGCGGCGCGTGACGGGCATTGAACAAGTCGCGTGGATCCTCGGTTGTCCTGTGCCCGGTTGGATAGTGGGATGAGTCCTGGGATGGCGTGAAGCCGATGGCAATCGTGGGAATGGCCCTGTCGCGAGCGACTCGCAGCATCTCCAGATGATAAAGGGTGCCGCAGGGCCAGCAGAGCGGGCCGATCTCGACGGTGCTGCGGGAATAGATCGTCCCGGATCGCATTTGCACGAGGCGCCGCAGGAGCTGCCTGTACACGGCAGGCATGAATCCCGGCGCCGGCGCGTGCTTTATCCACTCCACGCCGAGGCTTTTTACGACCCGGTCGATATTGCCCCACACGCAGTCTGACATCACCTGTGTGTCGAAGGTGAGTGCCAGCACGCGGCCGGGAAACCACTCGGAAAGGCGCCGTAGCATGAAGGTGCTGTCCTTGCCGCCGCTGTATCCAACGAGGCAGGCCCAGCGCATGCCGTCTGACCGCCTGGCGATCACCTCGCGCAGCGCATCATCGCCGAGCGACGGATACACCCTGCCTTCCACCTCGCGGCAGAGTCTGCAGCAGCCGGTCCCGTCCAGGTCTGCGCCGGGATAGGACGCGTAAAGGCCGCAACGTTCGCATGAAGCATTAGGCATCAGGGCTTCACATTTACCACGGCACAGTTGAGTTGACAAGGCAAGACAGGGGACAAACCATCCAATGGGGACACACAAATAGTAGCACACTCTGGCTCGTTTGGCGGCCGGTTGTACCGGATTGTGACTCAGGTGAGGGTCGGGACTCCATATTCGGCTACGGCGCCGTGGTTGTGGCTGGGTCTGCGGAGTAACGCAGGGTTCTAAGAGGCCGGGCCGTTGTGTCTGGGGCGGACTCC
>SESE01001293.1_pt1 | contig 10302 bp, 8 predicted proteins | sample 3171371 | NCBI WGS metagenome assembly SESE01 (sample SAMN06051881, study PRJNA518727) | freshwater metagenome | biome: subpolar coniferous forest; feature: holomictic lake; material: water; isolation source: holomictic Lake 442, 13 m depth | place: Canada: near Kenora, Ontario | collected...
GTCCAAGTGATCGCCGCCAGCCACATTGAAGTAGCGCAAGAACACAACGCCGCGATCGCGATCCGCAAGCGCGTGTGATTGCACCCACGCTTTCATCATGAGTTCGCACGCCAGTTTGCTTTCTCCGTAGGCGTGAGTGGGTCGTTGCGGACACTCTTCACCAATTGGAATGTGTTGCGCCGCGGGCTCTCCGTATGTGGCGCATGTGCTTGAAAATATTAATTTTCTTGCGTCCACAGCGTCCATGGCATGAAGCAAGGACACCGTGGCTCCCACATTGTTGTGCCAGTACAGCAGGGGAAATCGAACGCTTTCAGGCACCACGGCAAAGGCGGCAAAGTGCAGAACAATTTCTGGCGGATGCAATTTCAGCGCGGCCGCTGTTGCGTCATGATCGTTCAGTTGAACTTGCGTGAAATGAAAGCGCCCGCCACCCGCGCGCTGCAGCGCTTGCACGGTGCGCGGGAAACTGCGCGAGTAATTATCCAAGCCATGCACCTCGTGGCCATCATCTAGCAGCTTCAGACACGCATGGGAGCCAATGTAGCCAGCGGCGCCTGTGACAGTTATTTGCATTGAAATGGTTCCATAATGGATTTTAAGAAGATCAAATCAGCGATTTGCGGGAAATAAGGCAACTTGCCTAATCCGCTCCAACTTGAGAAGATACATTCCATGGATGGATCCTTTTTTGGGAAGCCGTTAGTGGCGACCCGCGTGACAGAAGTGAAGACCTCGGCGGAGCCGAATCCTTCACTTCGACTTTCAGGAACAGCGGCCCTTCACGGCGTCGCAAGCAATGATCCAAGGCTGCAAGCCTTGCGTGAAGCATGTCTTTTGGCGCAAAGCCTGAAGGATCATGCCAGCGCTTTAACCGCGCGTAGCCAGGCAAAGGGCGCCAAAGACCCAATGACCGTGGCTCAAGGCTGCAATTCAATGCAGAAAGCCATTATGGATGTTGAGGTATTGATCCGCCAACTTGATGAGGCTTTGGCCACTCAAGCCCAGGCAAGCAATGAGTTCATGGTGAACACATGATTGAAACACAAAACCAAGCGAATATTGAGGCCAAAATGGATTTGGAAACGACGCGTGTGGACTTTACGAACGCCGCCGCATTTGAAGAAGCGTTGACGGCCGCATGTAGTTTCCGTGGCGATGTCACTTTAGAACTGAAGGACGGAAGCGCGATTGAAGGCTATGTTTTTGATCTCAAGCGCACCAACGCCGCGCCTCACGCCGTTCGTATTCTTCCAAAAGATGGCCGCGCACGAATCACGGTGGAGCAATCAACAATTCAAACGTTGTGTTTCACGGGCAAGGACGCGGCGGCTGGAAAGACTTGGGAAAATTGGATGCGTCGCTACGCGGAAAAGAAGTTGAAGGGCGAAGCCGCCGACATCGAAAGCGAAACGCTGGATTAATTTATAAATTCAAGGCGTGATTTACGGGGTGTATTCAGTTCCCTTGGCGGGATCTAAAAGTTTCCATTGCAAATCTTTGGCCAAGCGCTGAATGACGGGCCATGCAATGTCATCATCGGTGATGGTTAAAAGCATTTGCAAAACCGGATCTTGTCCAGGTGACAATTCAATATCGACGCCTGGTCCATACAAAATATCCCCGCCATCCATTTCAGCGACCGTATTGCGCAGGGCAAGTGATTGGATGATTTCCCGGCGGCTGCCAATAGCGCCAAGGGAGCCATCTTTGTTGTTTGTTCTAGAAAGAATGACCAGTTGTCGCTGCGGCATATTGAGTCACGAAGATTAGCGGTGAAAGTGAAAAAATGTATGGTTGATATTCGTGAATGGCAAAAGAAAATATCAATGAGCGGGCGCGGCCTCAATGTTCGGGTTGAATAGACGATCCAACTCCTGTTCTGTCAACCACGGAAGCGAGCGCAATTTTTCACGAACACGCTCGGGCATGGGCTTGCCTTCACGTTCCCATTTTGGACGACTTTTCCAGCGGCGGTGAACCCATAAATATTGTTCAGGCGCCATGCGGATCGCGGTTTCAATGCCGCGGTTGAACCGAGCCGTGATGTAGAACAAAGGATCCTCGAATGCTTCCCAGTCTTCTGGGTTGATTCGATCCACCATTTCAAGACGGTACTTCAGGCGGTTTGTTTCCCTGACCGCGGTGCCCACAAAAATTGGAATGCGATAGCGCATGGCAAGAAGCCCAATGCTTTTGTAACTGCTGGCGAGTTGGCCAAAGAAGGGAACAAACAGTCCATCGTCACCGGCATTTTGATCCGCGATGAAGCCAATGCGTCCACCTTCAAGAATGATGTTTTGCAATTCCTGCGTGGCGTTCCATTTGGAAAGAACGCTGAGACCGCGGCGTCGGCGCATATCAAGCAACCACTCATCCAAATAGGGATTGTCCAGCGGGCGCGCGAGAGCCGTGAGATGGAAATCAAGAACGGCCAAAGCGAAGCCAAGCAATTCCCAGTTGCCGCAATGACCCGTGACCAAAATAGCGGGTTGCTTTGAAAGAAGAAAATCCATGTGCGGCCCAACCGATCCCAACGTGATGCTGTCCGCCCAATTTCGCGCGTGCAAGCGCTGCGGTGTGAGCATGCTTTCCACCATGAACAGTTGAAGCATGCTGACGACACTGTCTTCGGCAAGTTGATCGGCTTGCGCTTCGGGCATGTCGGGAAACGCGCGTCGAATATTCACGCCCGCTCGAAGAAGGCGTTTCGCCCCAAGCCGCGTGAACAACTTGGCGAACATGGCAGTGGTGCGCATATTTTGCTCGCCTTCAAACAGATGAAAAAGGCCTGCGAAACCACGGACAAGTGCGTATTGCGAGAGGTGCGTCAGCCGCTTGATTGCGGCGCTCATGATTTAGTTGCCTTGACCGGTCAAAGCCTTGAAGCGATTCCAATTCAACATTGGAATGCGCGCGTCCTTGGCTTCCTTCGTGATGCGTTCATAGGTGTCGTATTCGTTCTTGGCCTGCGTGTATGCCTGCGTTTCAATGTCGCCAGCGGTGGCCGAAGGTTCAGTTGGTTTTGGCGGAGGATTTCCAATGACAATGAAATCAAGGTCGCCCGTGACTTTCTCACTGTCAATGACAACCCCGCCCCATTCTTGAATTCGATTTCGAATGACGGAGGTTTCACCAGCCGTGGCCTTGCCGTCATTGTTCACATCAAATTTTCCGTAGACCAACATGCGATAGGTGTAGGTTGGGCTGTAGACCGCGTTAATCAGAACATCGTTGCGATTGACCGGCTGATTGGGCGAACTGCGTGTCACGCGCGCGGTCGAAGTGTCGTCGGTGACGCGCAAGACTTGAATGCTGGCCTTGCCGCGAAGGGCGCCGTCTTTGTTGTTTTGCACTTGCTCGGGTGTGGAGAAAACTTCAAATGTCATTCCTGGAACAACCCGATGCTTTTGTCCAATGTCCAAATAGACCGTCGAGTCAGGTCCGCCAACTTCAATAATGTGTCCGTCGACAAGGCTGGAAGGATCTTCTGGCTTGACTTCAAATTGCACGAGTTTTTTCTCGGCTTGCTCAAGCTTTGTTCGAAGCGTGTCGCGCTCGGCGCCAAGACCGTCGATATTTTTTTGCAAGTCGTCAATGCGCGCGCGATAGCGTTGCTCAAGCTCCTCTTTGGAATCATGGGCGATCTTTTGCATCTCCTCAACGCTTTTGCTGTAATCAGTTGTCGCGTTGGTGAAAGGCGCGATTGTATTTTTTGTGGCCTCGGTTGCCGTGAGATGTTCAGCGATGGCGTCCGCAAGGGATTTGTTGAGCGCGTCAATCTGCGACTGCAACTCGGCCGCTTTTTTACCAGTTCCTTGCAGCGTGCTTTCTTGTTGCGCAACCGTGGACTTCAATCGATCACGATCCGTGGTCAATTCAGTTTGCGTTGCGGCAAGAGCCTCCGCATCTTTCTTAGCGGTAGCTAATTGGGAGTTCAGGTTTTTATTTGTATCTTTTATTTTCTGCAAATCGCTGGTGGCCGCGGATGATTGTCCAAGAACGACAACAAACGCAACCATGAATGCAACGGTGGTCAGAACAAATACAACAAGGGTGACGAGGACGCCGGATCCGGCGGGACGAGTAGCCATTCGAGGGGGGGTCTCCCGGGCGAAATTGCCCGAAATGGCAGTGTGATGCTTGGAGCCGTTCTCGTCAAGAGGAAAATGAAAAAGCCACTTGCCTTTCTTGTTGAAATTGGCGATACTTCTCGACCCATCGGAGAACCAATTTGCCAAATAGTAAATCAGCTGAAAAAAGAGTCCGTCAAAATAAGAAGCAAAACGCCGTCAATAATCACCGCAAGCGGTTGATTAAGGAAGGCACCCGTCAATTCATGTCAGCCCTTCAAGCGGGTGATGTGGTCAAGGCGGAGCTTGAACTTCGATCCGCCACCGCGATTTTGGATCGCGTCGCTGGCAAGCGAACAATTCATCCGAACACTGCGGCTCGGCGTAAAAGTTTGTTGGCTCGCAAGTTGAACGCACTTCGTTCACCAAAAGCGGAGACCGCAACGACCAAGCCAAGCAAGTCAAAGGCCAAGACCAAGGTCAGTAAGACCGCTTGAGAAAAGCCGCAGCCCGCGGCGTTTCTTCACGCGTGAAGACTGCAACCCAGTCACGCTTTACTTCGCGATTTCATTACGCAGAGGACTCAAATCGTCCGCTGGAAATTCTTGCGTTCCTAACGCCACTTGTCGCATTCTATGAATGTGGATTGGTGTTTTGGTTGCGCCATGATGAAATGGTTTTGACCAATCGCGCGCACAGTGGCTTGGTGAATTTTTTCAGGCTCTTTGGAGTGCGCGCGGAGGATTTGCATGTTTCCGCAATGTCGTTGCCATCCGTGGCGTTGATATTGACCCTGTTGATCTGGCACATTGTGGCGGGATTGCCGTGGATTATTCGATGGCGCACCATTGCATTCATGTGGATGGAAAGTTTCGCGCTTGCCGCGCCGCTGTTGGTGGTTGCGGCGGTGATTGGCCGCGCGCACTTGCTCATGGGTGCAAATCAAGTCAGTGAAGATTCCATTCGTTCGCTTGATTTTGTTGGTCGTGCGTCCATGGCCGCGGGCGCGGGCATTTATGAGGAATTACTTTTCCGAATGGCGCTCATGGGCGGTCTTCATATGTTGCTTTTTGATGTGGCCAAAATGAAAGAGCGCAACGCCTGGTTGATCGCCCTTGTGGTGAGCTCGATCTTGTTCACGGTGTATCACCCTATTCGCGATATCACAGGCGCATTGCAATGGGGGCGCGTGATTTTTTTAATGCTGGCGGGTGGTTGGTTTGGACTTGTTTTTCAACTGCGCGGTTTTGGCATAGCCGCGGGCACGCACGTCGCCTACGACGCCGCTGCGTTGTTGTTTACCAGTTAGTACGCCGCTGAATTTCAATATGCAATTGATCGCGAATGCGCATTACGCGCATGGAATGAATCGCTTTATGAATTCACGACGCAGTTCCAATTTTTGCGCCGATTGCGTTACTCTTGCCCCATGCGCGAGGCCGCTTCCCCAAACAATATTCAACTTCTCATTTTGGACTCGGATGGCGTGTTGACCGACGGCGGAATTTTTGTCGATGATCGCGGCACGGAAACCAAGCGCTTCAACGTGCGAGATGGTTTTGCGATTCGCGCGTGGCTTGAGGCCAAAAAAGAAATCGCCGTGATTACGGGTCGTGGTGGTTTGGCGTTGCGTCACAGGCTGGATGGACTTGGCGTGAAAAATTTAATTTCCGCCAGTGGTCCCAAGAAAAAAGTGCTTGAGGATCTTTTGAAAAAATTTGGAATTGACGCGCAACATACCGCTGCGCTGGGTGATGACTTGCCCGATCTGCCCATGTTGAAGATGGTTGGATTTCCAATGGCCGTCGCGGATGCCACGGATGAGATTAAAGCGGTGGCGAAGTGGCACGCCACAAAAAATGGCGGACACGGCGCCGTGCGTGAAGCCATTGAATTTTTGCTGAAATCATCGGGTGAATGGGAACGCGCGGTCGAGGGTTGGGGCTGATGTCGCTGCGGCGAAACCGTGTGTTGCCTTGGATTGCGGCGGCGGTTGGAATTGCCATTGGACTGATTGGAATTCTGATCGCGTCGCAAGTGGGCGACGCGCCGTCATCGGCCAAGCGAACGCCGCGCATTGTTGACGCAAAAGATATTCCCAGACCGGATGCGTTGACGAAAGAAGAATTAAATAGCACAACAAAAGTTCTACAAGCCGATCAAATATCCCTGCAATCAGGCGCGTGGGTGCAAGTGGCTGATGACAAGGGACGGCTTGAGCAGCAATATCACGCCACGCGAATTGATCCCGAGCCTGACAAGTGGTTGCGCATGGAAGCGCCCCAAGCCGTGATGTTTCCTTCCGGTGGTCGCATGGTCACCATGAGCGCGGATCATGGACGCATGCGTGTTCCCAAGCGCGCGCTTGAGAGTGGGCAACTTGAAGGACATGTTGTGATTCAGGTTTTCAAACCAGTGAATGGCCGCGAGATTGATCTTGCAAAAGATCAACCGACCATCATCATCAACGCGCCTGAAGCCACCTTTGACAGCGTGCTTGGTGAAATTCGTTGCGACAAATCCGTGAAGGTGGTGACGGAAGCGCTGCGTTTTGAGGGCGAAGGCTTGACCATGTTGTTGACCGAGGATGGAAAAGGGATTGAGCGGTTGACGGTTGAGCGGCCATTGAGCGCGATTGAAATTGAGCGGGTGGTAAGCGCGCAAAGTTCCCAGCCAAGCGTTCCTGCTGCAAATACAACGGCGCCACCAATAGTGGCCAGCGCAAATACGCCTGCAATTCCCGCTGTTGTTGCGGTGCCCACGCCAAGCACGAAGGACGCGAATGCAACTGGGCCAACAAAATCGGCCGCGGCCCAAGCCGACGTAAAGGCGCCCGCGGCAGCGACAACTGCAAAACGTTTTTACAAACTTATTTTAGAGAATGATGTCCGCGTGTTGCGAACATCAACCGAAGGCAACACGCAAATCAATGGTGATCGCTTGGCGATTGTGTTCAGCATGGAAAGCGACGCGGTTGGTCAAAATATGACGCGCGCATTTCCAGCGCAAGTATTGCAGCCATCCAATGTCCTTTTGTCATCCGCGGTTGACTGGCGCGTATCCCCGTTGCTGTTGGCCATGGCCGCGCCCGCCGCGCAGCCGGATCACATTCAAATTCAATATCGCGGACGTTTGGTCATGACCGTTGTGACCGATGCCGCGGATCAATTACCCAACGCGGATGATGTCAGATTGGACATAGAAGGAATGCCCGCCAAGTTGTATGACGAAAAAAGTCAGGCGCGCATTGATTGCGGACGCATGCGTTATCAAACTGGAATTGAAAGCGTGTCGTTGCGTGGCTATGGTGATAAACCATTTTTATTGGTGAGTCCGCGCTTGGATTTGGAGGGTCAAGCTTTTGATCTTGCGCGCAAGTCTGGTCAAGGACATTTGGAAGGCGCCGGGCGAATGCGAATTGGAAGTGGCGACGCCGCGGTTTCTGCGATGGCCGCGGCTCCAAACTTGGCGCAAAAAGCGATTCAAAGTGGTGATGCCGCCAACGCCGTGGTTGGTCCGCCGGATTTAGGCGCGAGCGCGCGCACGGTTCGCATTCAATGGACAAAGTCGGTTGATTTGGAATTTGAGCCCGGGGAAAACGCAAACAAACTGTACAAGGCGGATTTCTACGGCGACGTGAACGCCGACGCCGAGGAAGTTCGCATGGTGGCCCAGCGGCTCTTGGTGAATTGTTTCAAAACTGGAAAAGGTTCCGCGGTTGAGCGCATTCTTGCCGACGGCGGCGCCATGGCCATGCGTCAGCCTGAAGGTTCAAGTTTGTCGGCCAAGACCATTGATCTCACCATGGAGCAAACTGAAAATGGAAGTTCCAAGGCCAAGCGTTTGTTGGCCACCGGCGGCGTAGAAGCGCAAGATAAAGGGCAGCGACTCTGGACTGATTCACTGGATTGCTCTTTCCGTCCAGTCATGGGCAAGGAATCCGCCACGGAAAATATGGAATTGTCCGTTGTGCAATCCAAAGGCGCGGTGCAAGCGTTGTTGGCGCAAGACGCGCGGTTGTGGGCCGCGACCATGGACGCGGATATTCCCGCCAAGCGTGTCGCGTTGCGTGGGCCAGATTTACTTTTAGTGCGCGGCAACGTGGTCGCGGATTTAATGAATGAACTCACTGTTGACGAGGATTCTGGCAGCGCGATCTCGCCTGGAACAGGTCGATTTCGATATTGGCCAAAGGCCATTGCGGATTCCGCGCCAACGCCCGTGGCGCGGCCAGTGATTCCAGAGAAGCCGCAAATGGAGGCCTTATGGAATGAAGGTTTGAAATATGTCAAAGATAAAGTTGGCCGCGCCACGCTTGATCTGCGCGGCAAAGTGCGCGCCACCGCCGATCGCACCACGCGTGAATTGGATCAATTCACAGCGAATCAGGCTATTTTAACATTGGGTCGTGACACGAACGCTTTGGAAAATGCGGGCGATGCAGCAAGGCGAAGTGGGTTGAGTTCGGAAACATCCTCGTTGCAAGAAATTCATGGCGTGGGAGATGTTCGCATAGAAAGCCGCGCGTGGGGCCGCGAAGATCGCACTGATGAGCCACGATTGTTTCGCTTGATGTCCAGTGAGGTGATTCACAATGTCATCACGGGCGAGTCGAATGTTCCAACAGCGGGAACGCTTTTAATTTTCGATCGCGATGATGAGGGTGCGAAACCCGCGCCGCCTTCCTTGTTTGACGTGCGTGGTTCGACTCGATTTCGTTGGGACAATTCGTTGGTGATGAACCGAGATGGTGAAACGCGCTATCGCATTACGCTGGATGGTGGCGTTGAATTGATCCACGCCGGCATGCGGGCGCAAGACACGTTGACGTTGACGGCTGATCAATTAGAAAATACGGTTGAGCGTTTGGAGGCCGCGCCCGTAAAGGCCGATGCCACCGAGGCGACTCCAGTGGATTTTGGCGCGCCCGTGAAATTGCTGCGAATTCGCGCGCTTGGAAGGGTTTTTGTAAGAACTCCAGATGTGGACGTGGAGTGCGACGCGTTTGATTATGACTTGCGAACCAAAGTGGCCACGCTCACTGCTCGACCTGGTCGAACCATCAGCGTGATGCAGAAGGGCAAGGGTTCGCCAATTAAAGCGGAGGCCGCGGTGTGGGATTTGGACAATGGACGCGTGCGCGTGACCAACGCCGCGGGAAGTTCATTCCGCTAAGAATTTCTAGCGCAACTTGGTTGCGCGCAGGCGCGTCTGAACGCAATTCAGTTTCACCCAAACATAATTCAATTGAAATGTGGTGCGCGTGCTGTGGCGATTACAGTTGCGCGCGAATTTCCCAAAGATCCGGGAACACGGGTTGAAACAATGTCGCGCGCAAATAGTCCACGCCCGATGAGCCGCCTGTTCCAGTTTTTGTGCCAATGGTGCGCTCCACCATTTTGACATGGCGATAGCGCCACTCTTGAATGCCCTCGTCAAAATCAACCAGCATTTCACACATGCCGCGCAAAGGTCCTGGCGTGTGATAAATGCGCAGCAGCAACTCTTGCAATTCTGGATTTGAAATTGTGCCGGCAGTGGTTTCGCGTTGAAGCGCGGAAACAGGCACTTTTTGCCCCATTTTGTGCAGGCATTGCACAAACCCCGACCACAATGTTGGAAGTGTTGCATGGTGTTCCAGCGCTTTGCGCTCTGCGCTGTCGGCGGGATAGCGCTCAATGACTTTCAGATTTCGTTTGCCCAGCAAGAATTCAAACGCGCGAAATTGCCAGCTTTGAAAGCCGCTGGCGTTGGTCAGGAAATTTCGAAACGCCAAAAATGAAACGGGGGTCATGGTTTCAAGCACATCGATTTGCGCCACCATGGTCTTGAGAATTTTCAGCATGCGCGCCAGCGTGCTTGCCGCATTTTCCAAATTGCCTTGCGCCAAAAGTTCCCGCAGGTGCTGGCCTTCATGAATTTGTTGTTTGAACCACAGTTCATACACCTGATGAATGATGATGAAAAGTGTTTCATCATGCTCCACGGGTTCGCCGACAGGTTGTTGCAGCGAAAGTAATTCTTGAACTTTTAGATATTGACCGTAGGTGATTTCCACTCTTGAAGCATACCGATTGAGGGAGTTGGTGGAGCGTCGAGCGCGCAGCGAAGGCCAAGCTCCGCGCAGAGAAGTCGCGCGGTGATTTGCGACGATAGAAAGATCACTGGTAGCCCCGATCCTGGATGCGTTCCGCCGCCGACAAACCAAGTTCCTTCCACGCCGCGCATT
>SESE01001295.1_pt1 | contig 10294 bp, 8 predicted proteins | sample 3171371 | NCBI WGS metagenome assembly SESE01 (sample SAMN06051881, study PRJNA518727) | freshwater metagenome | biome: subpolar coniferous forest; feature: holomictic lake; material: water; isolation source: holomictic Lake 442, 13 m depth | place: Canada: near Kenora, Ontario | collected...
GCTGGCGGCGCGCAACCTGCTGCAGCGTTTTTACCTCGAGACCGCCGGCGGCGACGCCATTACGCGTGTCGGCCAGGTGGGCGTATGAGCGCGGCCGGCGGGAGCGCGCCGCCCATCCTCGGCGGGGTGGGTGCGGCGTTGCGCCACGACAGCGCCCATTTGCACGTTGCCGGTGCGGCGCCATATGTCGATGACATTCTCGAAGCGCGCGGCACCCTGCACGCCGCCTTCGGCCTGTCGGAGCGCGCGCATGCACGCATTGTCTCTGTCGATCTTGCCGCGGTGCGCGCGGCGCCCGGCGTGGTCGCGGTGCTGCTCGCGGCCGACATCCCGGGCGAGAACAATTTCGGTCCCATCCTGCACGATGACCCCATTCTCGCCGGTGACGAGGTGCAGTATTTCGGCCAGCCGGTTTTTGTCGTGGCGGCGCACACGGTGGATGCGGCGCGGCGCGCGGCGCGCCTTGCGCGCATCGAATACCAAGACCTGCCCGCGCTGCTGACCATTGACGACGCGCTTGCCGCGCAGTCTTTTGTCATTCCATCGGTGCGGCTTGCGCGCGGTGATGCCGTGGCCGCGCTGGCTGCCGCGCCGCGGCGCGTGCAGGGTGAGTTTCGTTTCGGCGGCCAGGAACAGTTCTATCTCGAGGGCCAGATTGCCTACGCCATTCCTCTCGAAGACGGCACCTTGCGCGTGCACAACTCGACGCAGCATCCGGGCGAGGTGCAACTCAAGGTGGCCGAGGCGCTTGGCCTGCCCGCGGCCAGCGTCACGGTCGAGTGCCGGCGCATGGGCGGCGGTTTTGGCGGCAAGGAAACGCAACCGGCGTTGTTCGCCTGCGCCGCGGCCTTGCTCGCGCGCCATACCGGGCGACCAGTCAAGCTGCGCGCCGATCGCGACGATGACATCATGATCACCGGCAAGCGCCACGATTTCCTGGTGCGCTATGACGCCGGCTTTGACGCCACCGGCCGCCTGCTCGGCCTGGAATTGATGCTCGCTTCGCGCTGCGGCTATTCGGCCGACCTGTCCGGGCCGGTCAACGACCGCGCGATGACCCACGCTGACAATTGTTACTTTCTTGAACACATCGCCATCACCTCGCACCGGCTGAAAACCCACACCCAGTCGGCCACGGCGTTTCGCGGCTTTGGCGGGCCGCAGGGCATGATGGCCATCGAATATGTGCTTGACGAGGTGGCACGCGCCCTCGCCCTCGACCCGCTCGAGGTGCGCCGGCGCAATTTCTACGGCGCGAACGGGCGCGACACCACCCATTACGGCATGCGCGTCGAGGACAACATCATCCACGAGCTGGTGGCTGAGCTGGCCGGTGAGGCGAAGTACGCCGAACGGCGCGCCGCCCTTGCCGCATGGAATGCCGCGAGCCCGGTGATCAAGCGCGGCATCGCGCTGACGCCGGTCAAGTTCGGCATTTCCTTTACCGCCACGCACATGAACCAGGCCGGCGCGCTGCTGCAGGTGTACACCGACGGCACCGTGTTGCTCAATCACGGCGGCACCGAGATGGGTCAGGGCTTGTTCACCAAGGTGGCGCAGGTGGTGGCCGAGGAATTGCAGATCGATGTGGCAAAGGTGCGCGTCAGTGCCTCAGACACCAGCAAGGTGCCCAATGCCTCGGCTACGGCCGCTTCGAGCGGCAGCGACCTTAACGGCAAGGCGGCGCAGGCGGCGGCGCGCACGCTCAAGGAGCGCTTGATCGCATTTGCCGCCATGCACTTCAAGGTCGCGCCTGCGGCGGTGCGCTTTGCGGGCAACCGTGTGCATGTCGGGGAAAATGACATCAGCTTTGCTGAACTCGCGCGCCTAGCCTGGTTTGGGCGCGTCTCGCTGTCTGCGACCGGGTTCTACCAGACGCCGAAAATTTCCTATGACCCGAAAACCCTGATGGGGCGGCCGTTCTATTATTTTTCCTACGGTGCGGCGGTGTCCGAGGTGGCCATCGATACGCTCACCGGCGAGACGCGGCTGCTGCGCGCCGACATCCTGCATGATGCCGGGCGTTCGCTCAACCCGGTCATAGACATCGGCCAGGTCGAGGGCGGGTTTGTCCAGGGCATGGGCTGGCTTACCAGCGAGGAATTGTGGTGGGATGACAAGGGCAGGTTGCGCACCCATGCGCCTTCGACTTACAAGATTCCGGTCGCCGGCGACGTGCCTGAGGCGTTCAATGTGCGCCTTTACGAGCGCGGCGAGAATGTCGAGGACAGTATTTTCCGTTCCAAGGCGGTGGGCGAGCCGCCGCTGATGCTGGCGATCTCGGTGTTCCACGCCATCAAGGACGCCGTGGCGGCGGCGGCCGGCTCCCGTGTCAGCCCGCGCCTGGACGCGCCGGCAACACCCGAGCGCGTGCTGTTTGCCGTCGCTGCGGCGCGCGCGGCCGCCGGCGACACCAAGGCAGCGAAGCAATGAGTCTCAATGCAACATGGCTAAGCGCACTGCGCACGCAGGCCGAACCGGCGGTGCTGGTCACATTGGCGCGCGCGCAGGGCTCGGTGCCGCGCGAGGCGGGTGCCAAAATGCTGGTGACCCGCGACCGGTTGTTCGACACCATAGGCGGCGGCCACCTGGAATTGCGCGCCGCGGAGATCGCACGCGAGATGCTCGCCGACACGCAGGCCGCACCCGTGGTGCATTACCGCTTTCCTCTGGGGCCCAGCTTGGGCCAGTGCTGCGGCGGCGTGGCCGAACTGGTGTTTGAATACCTGCCCTGGCCGCGTCCAGTATGGGTCGAGGAGTTGGCTGCGCTGCTTGACGCCGGCCGCGCCGCGGATTTGCATACGTCGTTCGAAGCCGGTGCGCCCAAAGTCATTGCCGCTTCGTCAGCCGGCCATGGCGTGTGCGAATTGCGTCGCGACGGCGTCGCACTGGCGCTGGCCGAGCGCATCTCGCCCTGCGATTTTCGCATCATGCTGTTTGGCGCCGGCCATGTGGGCAGCGCGCTTGCCGCCATCCTCGCCGCGCTGCCCTGCGAGCTGACCTGGCTGGACGGCCGCGAGGGGCAGTTTCCCCAAGCGCTGCCCGGCAATGTCCGCGCCGAAACAGACGATGCGCTGGAAAGCCGCGCCAGTCGGGCGTTTCCGGGTACTTATTATCTGGTGATGACGCACGACCACGCCCTCGACCAGGCCGTCAGCGAGGCGATTTTGCGCCGCGGCGACTTCGCCTGGTTCGGCTTGATAGGCTCGGCAACCAAGCGCAGCCTGTTTGAGCGGCGGCTCCTGGCGCGCGGCATTGCGCAACAGATGCTTGATCGCATGACCTGCCCGATAGGCATCGCCGGCATTGGCGGCAAGCAGCCGGGTGTGATCGCGGTGGCGGTGGCGGCGCAACTGCTGGCGGCGCGCGAGGCCGAGCTGCACGCGCGTTCCTTAGCGGGGCTTGCAAAGGGAGCGTCGCTCCCTGTCAAAGCAGCGGGTTAGTGCAGGCGCTTGCGTGCGCTCGCCGACAGGTGCGCGCTGGTGGTGGTGCTGGTTGTGCCGCTGCCGCCGCGGCTGCGCGTGAACAACTGGTTGACCAGCGACACTACCTCGCCGATTTCCGCCTCGGTGAAGTGGCGCCCGAGCAGGCGTGACATTTCTTCGACGAGGTAAAGCCGTTCGGCTTCGTGGATGGATTCGGGCGTGGGGCCGACGAACAGCATGCTGAATTCATCCTGGCCGTCGTCGTGGTAGAAACTCAGTGACACGCCCGAGGCGCGCTCGGTGTAGGGGGCCAGTTCGGCCAGGGCCGCCTGGACTTTTTCGCCGAACTTGCGCCCGACATCGCCCGACCAGCAGATGCTCAGCAGGTGCTCGCGCGCTTCGTAGAGTATGCCAGGCTCGTCTTCATAGACGCTGCGCACATCGGCGAGGTTGTCCTCGTCGATGTACTCGAGCAGCGGGCGCAATGCCGCCTCGACCTGGGCGGCGGTGACGCCGGCGCGCAGCGCGACCTCGCCGTGCACATGAACTTCAATTCTCACTGTGTTTCCTTCGCGTTCGCGCTGCATCTGATGCATGCCTGAAAGCGTAATTTTACTACGCTAGCTTGGCGGCTGCTTCACATATGCGGCACGCCGATGCACCCGGTAACCGGGTAAAAAGTATTTAAAAACATCATCATGCCTTACAGGCAGGCTTGGGCGCGGGCGGTTAAAATGCAATCATTGCGTCTGCCGGTTCAAAGCGAAAATAAAATGGCCTTCAAGCTGCTTGTAAAAGGGGGAGGTCTGCTGGTCGCGGCCCTGCTGGCCGGCTGCGCGCTGGCGCCGTACGAGCCCGACAGCGTCCCCTTGCCGGATGTGGCCCACTTCTCGACCGGCCAGGCCGGCGCGGCGCTGCCCGGCGGTTGGCGCATCTGGACTTTCTCGCGTTTCAAACGGTCCACCGACTACCGGCTGGTCAGCGATGACGGGCGCATCGCCATTCGTGCCAGCGCCGACTCCTCGGCCTCCGGCCTGATTCACGATGTGAAGGTCGACCCGCGGCACTATCCGCTGCTGCACTGGCACTGGAAAGTCACGCAGGAGATCGCCACTGCCGACAACGTCACCCGCCGGTTTGAGGACGCACCGGCGCGCGTGGTGCTGTCCTTTTCCGGTGACAAGTCGAAATTCTCCTTCGATGACCGCATGCTGGCCGCGCAGGTCAGGGCATTCACCGGACAGGAAATGCCCTATGCCACGCTGATGTACATCTGGGGCAACCGCCGGCCGCCCGAATCGCTGATTACCAACAGCCATACCGGGCGCATCAAGATGATCGTGGTGCAAAGCGGCCGCGACAAGACCGGCAGGTGGCTGGAAGAAACGCGCAATATCGCCGAGGATTATCGCCGCGCCTTTGGCGAGGAGCCGGCCACTATTGATTCGGTCGGCATCATGACCGATACCGACAACACCGACACCAAGGCGCAGGCCTATTACGGCGACATCAGCTTCCTCAAGAGGCTGCAAAAGTAGCCGCTGCGGGCCCGGTCTGCTTAGTCTGGTTTGCGCGCGGCCTGCCCGGCCTGGGTGGCGAAATTGGGCGCCGGGCCCTGTTTTTGCCGGCGGCTGACGCCGTCTATGCCGCCGAGGATCGCCCACTCGGCGAAATTCTCCGGTCTTGATTCGAATTCGCGCGGCTGCCATGCCGGGGTGAGCATGTCCTCGTCGGTGTAATACTCGACCAGCCCGCCGCCGGGGCTCTTGAAATACCAGAAGTAGGCCGATGAGATCGGGTGCCGCCCCGGTCCCAGGTCGGTCTCCCAGCCGCACTTGGAAAAGTGCAGCCCGCCGCCGAACACCTCGTGGATGTCGCGCACGGCAAAGGCGACGTGGTTGACGCCGCGCTTGCCGGTGGGCAGTTGCAAAAAGAACATGTCGTGGTGGCCGCCGTGCGGCGCGCAGCGCAGGAACAGGCCGCGTCCGGGGTAGCGGTCGGAAACGGCGAAGCCCAGGCGCTGGCAGTAAAACGCCTCGACCTCGGCCAATGCCGCGGTAAAGAACACCACGTGCCCGACTTCGACCGGTTCGGCCCGCTCGTAGACGCGGGCGCGCGTGTCGATGCGCTGCGCATCGCCCCAGCTGTTCATCGGCACGCCCTTGATGTCGATGGCGCGCTTTTGCGTCACGCGCACGCGCAGGGCAAGCCCGTTCGGGTCGATGGCTCCGGTTTCCCCGTCGCGCTCAAAGAAACCCGGCGCCCCGGCCAGTTTGGCGGAGATCGTTTTTACATTGACCGGTGAAGCCACGCCCCACACCACCTCGCGCACCGTCGGGCCGGTTTCCATCGCCGGCGCGAGCGAAGCATCGTCGCTGCGCGCGATGATCACGCCGCAGCCGTTAAGGCACTCGAATTCCAGCCTGTCGGCGCTTTCGCGCACGAGCTTGAGGCCCCAGTCGAGAAAAAACTGGCGGCAGGTGGCGGGGTCGTCCACGCCGTAGGTGATCTGGTCTATTCCGAGGATGCTCATGGTTTGGTCCTTGCGTTCTTTGCGTTCTTGTCGTTGCGTTGCGGGTTCACTTCGCCCAGGGCAGCGGTTGTTCGTTGAGGCCCCAGTAAAGGCTTTTCTGTGACGTGTATTCGAGCAGGCCGAGGCGCCCCTTTTCGCGTCCGAGGCCGCTGTCGCGGGTGCCGCCAAACGGCGTTGATACGGAAAACAGCTTGTAGGTGTTGATCCATACCGTGCCGGTATCAAGGCGTCGCGCCACGCGCCAGGCGCGTTTGTAATCGCGTGTCCACAGGCCGGCGGCAAGGCCGAACACGCTGTCGTTGGCCTGGGCCACCAGGTCTTCTTCGTCGTCAAAGGGCAGGGCCACCAGCACCGGCCCGAAAATCTCCTCCTGGCAAATGCGCGCGCTGTTGGCCAGCCCCTCGAGTATGGTCGGCGTGTAATAGTTGCCGCGCTCATAAATCGCGCCCTCCGGCCGCTTGCCGCCGGTGAGCAGCCTGCCGCCCTCATCGAGGCCGAGCTTGACGAAGCCCTCTATGGTGTTGCGGTGCTGCGGCGTGATCAGCGGGCCCATTTGCGTGCGTTCGTCCTTGGGGTCGCCGACGCGCAGTGCCTGCGCCGCCCTGACCAGGCGTTGCATGAAGTCGGCATACAACCGCCGTTGCACGAACAGGCGCGACCCGGCGATGCACGATTCGCCCGATGAACTGAATATGCCAAACAGTACGCCGGCGATGGCGTGATCGATGTCGGCATCATCAAATACCACCGTGGGCGATTTTCCGCCCAGTTCGAGCGACACCGGCATCAGCTTGTCGGCGGCGATATGGGCGATGCGCCGGCCGGTGGTGGTGCCGCCGGTAAAGGCGACGCGGCGTACCAGCGGATGACGAATGATGGCCTCGCCAATGACCGAGCCCTTGCCCGGCAGCACGCTCAGCACGCCCTTGGGAAGGCCGGCCAGTTCGCAGATTTTCGCCAGTTCCAGTGCGGCGAGCGGCGTCACCTCGGCCGGCTTGAGGATCACGGCGCAGCCGGCGGCAAGCGCCGGCGCGAGTTTTTGCGCCTCGCTGGCAATGGGCGAATTCCACGGCGTAATCGCCGCGATCACGCCCAACGGCTCGTGCACGCTCATGGTGAGGTAATCGCCGCGCGCCGGGGTGATGGTCTCTTCCAGTGTTTCGCAGGCTGAGGCGAAAAACTGGAAGGTCGCCGCTGCGCTGGCGACAAGGGCGCGCGTTTCGTTGATCGGCTTGCCGTTGTCCTGGCGTTGCATCTGCGCCAGTGCTTCGCTGCGTTCGCGGATCAGCGCGGCGATGCGATAGAGTATGGCGGCGCGCTCGTGTGGTTTGATGTCGCGCCAGTTCGGCCGCTGCCAGGCGGCGTGGGCGGCCTCTATGGCGGCGTTGACGTCATCAAGGCTCGCGGCGGCGAGTTCGGCGTTGACGCTGCCGTCGGCCGGGTAGTGCGAGGTATAGACCTCGCCGCCGCCGCGCCGCCATTCGCCGGCGATGAAAATCGGTTCCAGGGCGCCCATGTCAGATCATCCTTTTCAAATCACCGGGGTTAAATAACCTGGGTTAAATAACCTGGGTTAAATAACCAGGGTTAAATAACCAGGGGCGCAACGCGGTTGCGGATCGCGCGCACCGCACTGTAGGCGGTGAGCGCCGAAGTCTTGGGGTTGTCGGGCAGCGGATTGCCCGAAATGGTCAGGTCAAGTTCGCCGAAAGTGCCGCGTGCCTGCACGCGATGGATGTTTTTGCTCACGCCGGGATCGGCGATCAGCGTGGCGCGCGTGCGCTCCAGGCCGAGGCCGGCCAGTGACACGGTCGCGGCGACGTTGGCATTTTTCGGGTACAGGCGCGCCGCTTCGCCGGCGCTGCCTTCGAACAGCACCGCCGGGCCGGTAAGCTTGGCGAGGTCGACGATTTTTTCCGCCGGCGTGCCCTGCCACCCGAGCGGCGGTTTGCGCCCGGTGTAAATCACCTCATCGAGGCCGCCGACGCGCGCCGAGGCGATGGCGTCGATGGCGGCAATGGCACCGGAGATCAGGGAGAGTTGCGCGCCGCCTGCGCGCGCCGCCTGCTCGAGCATCTCAATAATGCCCGGTTCTGCCAGCGAGCCGATTGAAACCAGGATGACATCAATGCCTTGCTGCAGTAATTGCGGCACATGGGTTTTCACCGCGGCATGGCCGGCGCATTCGACAGCGAAGTCCGGCTTGCCATCCAGTTCTTCCAGCGAGCAGATGGCTGTGCCGCTGTCGCCCAGTTCGCGTTGCAGCGATTCGCGCCGCGCCGGCATGTCGAGCACCCAGCGCATGCGTATGGCGGGGTCGCCCTTGAGTTCGCGCAACACCACCGAGCCGATGGCGCCAGAGCCGATAAGCAGGATGTTATGCACGCGAGGTTTCCTTCGGCGCCTGTTTTTTCACCGGTGGCCCGGCGAAGGCGGTGGCAAAGGGGCCGATCGTCAGCATGTCGATTTCGATCAGCGTCGGACCGCTGCGCGCGAGCGCCGCCGCCAGCGCCGCCGGTGCCGCCGCCAGATCCTTTAGCCGCGTGAACGGCAGGGCAATGGCGCGGGCGTGGGTTTCAAAGTCGGGGGTGTGCAGGTCAACATACGCCCGCCGCCCCCCATACTGCGCATCCTGGATGTTGCGGATCACGCCATAGCCGCGGTCGTTCATCAGTATCACCACCACGTCGGCCTTTTCCTGCACCATGGTGGCGAGTTCGCCGATGTTGACCTGCAGGCCGCCGTCACCCACCAGGCATAGCGTTTTGCGGCCACCGGCGGCCAGTGCCGCGCCCACCGCCATTTGCACGCCCTGGCCGATGCCGCCGCCCAAGGCGTGCACGCCATCGCGCGGGCCGTTGATGGCAAGCGCGCGGTTGCCCCAGGTGCTGTTTGAAACGGTGACGTCGCGCACCCAGACAAAGTCCCTGCCCGCGGCTTTTTGCAGGGCATCGACGAGGGCGCTGTAAGGACCGAGGCCGTCGCGCACCAGCTTGTGTGCGGCGTTGCGTGTCGCGGCAAGGTCGGCCGCGAAGGCGGCATCGACGTGCATTTTTTTGGCCAGCCGGTCGGCAAGACCGGTGAGCGCCAGTTCGGCATCACCGCTGACAAAGTAGTCGCTGGCGTAGCAGCGGTTTTCCGCCTGCGCGTCGCAGTCGATGCGGTACAGCGCCTGCGGCAGCTTGAGCTTGTAGGTCAGGGTTTCATTCGAACGCAGGCGCGAGCCGACCACCAGCATGGCGTCGCAGCTTGCATAAAATTTCTCCACCGGGCCGTACAAGTTGTAGGCGCCCAGCGTCATGGCGTGGTCCTCGGCGACAATGCCGCGGCCCTGTACGCTGGTCACCACGCCAAAGCCCAGGTCCATCAGCCGTTTTACCGCCGTACCGGCGCCACGGGCGCCGCCACCCAGCCACAGCATCGGGCGCTTGGCACCGGCCAGCTTTGCCGCCAGCGCATCGAGCGCGGCGGCCGAAGGAATGCTGCGTGCCAGGGGCAGCGGTTCGAGGTCGGCGGGCCAGTCTATGAGTGCGGCCTGGATGTCGATGGGAATTTCCACGCTGACCGGACCGGCCGGCGCGCTCATCGCCACGCGCACCGCTTCCTTGATGGTCGGCAGCGCCGTCTCGGCGCTCCATACCCGCCAGGCCGCCTTGGATACGGCGCCCAGCATGTGCATCTGGTCGCGTGCCTCGTGGATGTAGGCGAGCTTGCGATCGAGGTATTCCAGTTCGATCTGCCCGGTGAGGTGCAGCACCGGCGTGCCGGCGGTGAGGGCTTCGACCATGGCGCCGCAGGCGTTGCCCGCCGCGGTGCCGGTGCTGGTGATGCCCACGCCTAGGCCGCCGCCGACACGGGCGTGGGCGTCGGCCATGTTGATCGCGCCGGCCTCGCTGCGTGCCGGTACAAAGCGCATCTTGCCGCGCCGGTGAAAGGCGTCGAGGATGGGCATGTTGTGGATCGATATCACACCAAAACTGGTCGATACACCACAGCGTTCCAGAAAAGCCGCTATCACTTCACCAACGGTAACTTTGCTCATAGAACCTCTGATATGGGGGATATACAAGGGGGCGTCGCCCGCTTGTTCGCTAGGACGCTAGGGAAACGCTGAGCAAGACCGTCATCCCCGCGAAAGCGGGGAACCAGCGACTTTCGACGCACGTCACTGGATTCCCGCTTTCGCGGGAATGACGACACAAGGGAGTTATTCAGTGTTTTCTTAAGCATGTCTGTCCAGTCCGCCGGATACATCCAGCGTGGTTCCGGTTGTGTAAGAGGAAAGCGGTGAGGCGAGAAAGAGGATTGCCTGTGCCGCTTCGGTGGGGCGGCCGAG
>SESE01001296.1_pt1 | contig 10290 bp, 6 predicted proteins | sample 3171371 | NCBI WGS metagenome assembly SESE01 (sample SAMN06051881, study PRJNA518727) | freshwater metagenome | biome: subpolar coniferous forest; feature: holomictic lake; material: water; isolation source: holomictic Lake 442, 13 m depth | place: Canada: near Kenora, Ontario | collected...
GTCAAACTAATCGCTTTTCGAAAAACCAAAAGGGGCATTGCAACGCATGACTAGGCCAAAAACCGTTACGACACCTCCCACGAACGCCCACCTGCGCATCACGGACACCACGCTGCGCGATGCCCACCAGTCGCTGTGGGCCACCCGCATGCGTACGGATGATATTCTGCAGATTCTCGAGACCGTGGATAACGCCGGCTATTATTCGCTGGAGTGCTGGGGCGGCGCAACGTTCGACGTCTGCCTGCGCTTCCTGCGCGAGAACCCCTGGGAGCGCCTGCGCCAGATCAAAGCCATTGCTAAGAAGACGCCGCTGCAGATGCTACTGCGCGGGCAGAACATTCTCGGCTATCGCAACTACCCGGATGACCTGCTCTACCGGTTTGTTTCACTGGCCTGTGAAAACGGCATGGATATTTTTCGCGTCTTCGATGCGCTCAATGACACCCGCAACCTGGAGCATGCGCTGGCCGCAGTCAAGAAGTGCGGTGGGCATGCACAGGGCACGATCTGCTACACCTTCAGCCCCGTGCATACGGTCGCGAAATACGTTCAGATCGGCAAGGAGCAGGAGTCCATGGGCGCAGATTCCATCTGCATCAAGGACATGGCCGGCATCTTGTCACCGGCTGCCGCGCGTGAACTGGTCGGGGCGCTGGTACATGCTCTCAAGATTCCCGTGCAGCTCCACTGCCATATGACCAGCGGCATGGCAGTTACCACCTATTATGAGGGCGTCAAGGCGGGCGCCGGCGCTGTGGATTGCTGCGTGGCCACCATGTCCGGTTTCTCCTCGCAGCCCGCGGTCGAGACCGTCCTGGCCATCTTCGAGGATGCCGGCTATGAAACCGGCGCCGACCATCACGCCATTGAAAAAATCAACAACTACTTCCTGGAGCTGAAGCCCAAGCGCGAGCCCGCGCATGGCGCGGTCGAAGTTGTGGATGTGGATGTGCTGGAGCACCATATCCCCGGCGGCATGATCTCCAACTTGCGCTCGCAGCTGCAGCAGCAGGGGGCGTTGGATCGCCTGAGCGAAGTGCTGGAAGAGCTGCCGCGTGCCCGCAAGGACCTCGGCTATCCGCCGCTCGTCACGCCGACCAGCCAGATCGTGGGCGTGCAGTCCGTGATGAATGTGCTCGCCGGCGAACGCTATGGCATGGTGCCGCAGGAGACCAAGGACTACGTCAAGGGGCTGTACGGCCGGTCGCCGGCGCCGATTGACCCCCAGGTGGCCAAGAAGATTCTGGATGGCGACAAGCCGATTACCTGCCGTCCCGCCGATATGCTGCAGCCGCGTCTGCCAACCGCCGCCAAAGAGATTGACCCCAAGCTGATCCAGAGAGAAGAGGATATCATCTCCTACTGCCTCTTCCCGGAAGTGGCGTTGGGATACTTTAAATGGCGTGCACTCCCGCCTGCGGAACGTCCGCCCACGCCAGCGGATCTGGAGAATGCGCCCAAGAAGCCTGCGTCCGCGCCGGCTGCCGCCGCGACCGTGCCGGCTGCATCGGCGGATGCAGATCAGGTTCGTTTTGCCGAGATCGGTCGCCTGGTTGCCAGCTTGGCTGGAAAGCTCGGCGGCGGCACAGGTATCGCCCTGCCGGCTGTTACGGAAGCTCCTGCCGCTGCAACTGCGCCCGCCGCAGTGGCGGCTGCGCCGCAGCCTGCCGCACCGGTTGCAGTTTCGGGACCAACCATCAACGCGCCACTCAATGGCACATTCTACCGTTCGTCTGCCCCCGGTAAGCCGAATCTGACGGAAGAGGGGACTGCTGTCAAAGCCGGCGACGCCGTCTGCATCGTCGAAGCCATGAAGCTGTTCAATCAGATCAAGGCCGACAAGGCATGCAAGATCGTCAAGTTCCTGGTCAATCACGGTGATCACGTGAAAAAAGGCCAGCCCATGGCGACGATCGCCTTGCAGTAGCCGCGCGTCACGTCCGACCGTAGCTCCGGCCCGCCTCGGGCCGGTGCCATAGTATGGCATCCAACCCCGGTTCGCCACGGGCCGGGGGCTCATATTGCGTGTAGCGTTTGAGCGCTTTTGTTGACCTTTGCTTCCCTTTCTTTGTTGGGTTTTGCCCAATCTGGTGGATATAGGTTGAGCACGCGCATCGCGATCGCTGGCCACTGCATGCCGGGTACGATCCGCTGCGCTGCGCACAAACGCGGGGAATACATGCGCCTGCAAATTTGGTGTCTTGTTTTTTTGGGGGTGCTTCTTGCTCAGGCCGTCCGGGCGCAACGCGTGGCCGAGATCCCCGTGAATCTGACCCGAACGAGTGAGCCCATCTGGCACGATTATGGTTACGACGTTTGGACCAGCGGGCAGAAGGTCCACATCCCCATGCAGGTGCCGTTTTTTAAGACCATCAGCATCAAGACAACGGTTTACGTAGCGCTCGATGACGTCCAGGCCGTGACTGAAAAGATGCAGGCCCGGCGCGTAAACGGCAACTCCGACCTCATGGTGGCAGCCACGGCCGGAGAGATCGAGGCCGTGCGCACGTTGCTGGCTAAGAACGCGATGGTGAACACAAAGAACATGTACGGCTCCACGGCGCTCATGGGCGCCGCGGCTGGCGGGCATGACGAGATCGTCAAGCTCCTGCTGGCGCGTAAGGCGCAAGTCAACCTGAAGAACAGCCAGGGGTACACGGCGCTCATGCTGGCTGCCTCTGGCGGACATGAGTCGACAGCGCAGCTTCTGCTCGAAAACAAGGCAGCCCCGGATGTCGCCGACTCCGTCAACCGCACGGCACTCATGTATGCCATCCATGGCGGATATGAAAACGTCGCGAAGTTGCTGATCGCCCGCGGCGCCCGGACCGACTACACGGACCGCGTCGGCGTGTCGCCCCTGTCCCTGGCCTCCAGCCGCAAGGACCGGAAAAATATGGTTCTGCTGCTGACCGGTGCACCAGCACCGGCGGGAAAGTAAAAAAAGGTATCGCGCCGATGCAAACGGCCAACGGATCCATTACCCGCAAATGATTTCCGTCGTCGCGCAGCGACGGCGGAAATCAGCTTCGGTAATTCGGTGCTTCCTTGATGATCTTGATGTCGTGGGGGTGTGCTTCGCGCACGCCGGCGGCGGTCACGCGGTACATGCGACCGGTGCGCTGCAACTCCTCGACCGTACGGGCGCCGCAGTAGCCCAGCGAGGAGCGCAGCCCGCCGCAGTACTGCGTCATGATCTTTTTCACGGAGCCGACCAGCGGCACAATCCCCTCGATCCCCTGTGGCACCAGGTTGTCGTCGCTGACATTGTCCTGCGCATAGCGCTGCCGGCTGCCGGACCCTTCCTTCATGGCGGCCAGGCTCCCCATGCCGCGATAGATCACGTACTGGCGCCCCTCGTGGATGATCTTCTCGCCGGGGCTCTCGTCCGTGCCGGCCAGCACGGATCCAAGCATGATCGAGTCCGCGCCCGCCACCAGCGCCTTGGGCACGTCGCCGGAATGCCGGATGCCGCCGTCGGCAATGACCGGGATCGATCCGCCCAGGGCATTAGCTGCCTCGTAAACCGCCGTGATCTGCGGAATGCCGACGCCGCACACCACGCGCGTGGTGCAGATTGAACCTGGCCCGATGCCGACCTTGACCGCATGCGCGCCCGCATCCCGGATTGCCAGCGCGCCTTCGGCCGTGGCCACATTGCCGGCAATCACGTCGATCTCCGGGTAGTGATTAACCACCCACTTCACCATTTCCAAAATTCCCTTGGTATGCCCGTGCGCGCTGTCCACCACAATCACGTCCACATCCGCATGCGCGAGCTGCTCGGCGCGGGCATGATCGGATTGGCTGACCGCCGCAGCCACGCGCAGACGGTAGTGGCTGTCGCGGTTGTAGAGGGGCTGCTTGTTTTCCACCAGGGTCTTGACGTCCGTGAAACTGTACAGCCCGACCAGCTTGCCTTTGGGATCAACCAGCGGCAGCTTGCCGAACTTGTTCTTGACCATCATCCGGTAGGCCTCTTCCAGCGTGGTGCCGGGCGGGGCTGTGACCACCTGCGTGGTCATGATCTCGCTGGCTTTCTGGTTCAGGTTCTCCGTGAAGCGCATGTCGCCCGAGGTGATGATGCCCACCAGCTGATCTTGCTCGTCAAGGATGGGAAATCCGCTGAACGAAAGACGGTGTGAGGTCCGGTATTCCTGGATGTGCGCGATGGTGTCGTTGGCGTGGAAGAAGACCGGGGTGAGAATCAGTCCGTTTAAGTGGTGCTTGACGGCCGCCACCTGCTGCGCCTGCACATCGGCCGGTAGATTCTTGTGAATGACGCCAATGCCGCCGAGCATGGCCATGCTGATCGCCATCTGCGACTCCGTCACCGTGTCCATGGCCGCGCTGACAAATGGGATATTGAGGTTGATGCGCGCGGTCAGGCGCGAGCTGATTGACGTGTTCTCGGGCAGGAAATCGGCGTATTGCGTCACCAGCGTGACGTCATCAAACGTCATCCCCGTCTCAGGGAATTGCGCCATGAATTGTGCGACTCGCGGATTGATATGCACTGCTGTCTCCCATGTAGGCCGTTGCCAATGATTCTATATCGCACTTCCGGCCTTGTGGCAAACACAAATGCGCGCAAGGTCTTTTCCTGATCCTTTCTGCATTGTTTCGTGGCGTCGCTGCACGTATGATGATCTTTTGGGTAACGGAGCGATTACTGGAGGCGCATGGCGTACGTATTTTACAGGATGTGGTTTGGTTTACTGTTGGCTGCGGCGCTCAGCGCGCCCGATGCCACTGCGCTTGCCGACACAAATGACATGCAGCTGATTGATGAACTCGAGCGCACCGGCTTGGCCCTGTTCCGCGACCAGATGCATCCGGTTACCGGACTGATCCCGGATGCCGCCCGCACTGACGGGTCCGGTCGCGGGTCTGTCGCCAATGTCGCCGCCAGCGGTTTTGCGCTGGCCGCTTTCTGCGTGGCAGACGAGCGGGGCTGGATGGATCATACGCAACTCGTGGCGCGCGTGCGCGGCATGCTGCGTTTCCTGGCTACTCAGGCGCCGCACGAGCATGGCTTCCTCTACCACTTCCTGGACATGGAGACCGGCGCACGCGCCTGGGAGAGCGAGGCCTCCAGCATCGACACGGCGCTGATGCTCTGCGGCGCGCTTACGGCCCGCCAGCATTTCGATGATCCCGAGATCCGCCGTCTCGCCACCGTGCTTTACGAACGCGTGGACTGGCCCTGGATGCTGGACGGGCGTCAAACCCTCTGCCAGGGGTGGACACCGGAAAAAGCCTTCACGCGCTACCGCTGGGAAGGCTATGCCGAACACATGGCGATGTACCTTCTTGGCATCGGCTCGCCTACGCATCCGCTCCCCGTGGCCAGTTGGTCCTCCTGGCGTCGCGAGCCGGTCGGCACGCACGCCGGCTATACCTTCATCGAATGCCCGCCGCTCTTTTCGCACCAGTATTCCCAGGCCTTCGTGGATTTCCGCAACCAGCGCGATGCGTTTGCCGATTACTGGCTCAATTCCGTCTTCGCCACCCGCGCGCAGCGTGCCATGTGCGCGACGCTCCAGTATGAGTTCCCGAAGTTCTCCACGAATCTCTGGGGCCTCACGGCCTCGCAGGCTGCCGACGGCTACAAGGCCTGGGGCGGACCGCCACGCACCTGGTTCTCCAACTGCTTCGACGGGACGCTGGTCCCTTGCGCGCCCGGCGGCTCTATTCCGTTTGCACCGCAGGAGTGTCTCGCGGCGCTGCGCACCATGCGCGCGCAGTACGGCGACACGCTCTGGGGGAAATACGGGTTTGCCGACGCCTTCAACCCGCACACCGGTTGGGTGGCAGGCGATGTGCTGGCCATTGATACGGGCATCACGCTGCTGATGGCGGAGAATTTCCGCAGTGAGCTGATCTGGCGTCGCTTCATGCGCAACCCGGAGATCCGTCTGGCCATGACGCGCGTGGGTTTTCAACCTTATACACCCGCCACCAACGCCACCCGCAGCGTTTTCACGACGACCCAGCAGCGCTTCGACGCGCCACGCCGCGCCCGGGCGTGTCGCCTGCCCAGCCCTGAGGCTGCCTGGGACTGGCAGACGCTTGATGCCGCCTCGCGCGAAAGCGTCTTCGATGGCGACGGACTTGTGCACATGCGTTTTGCCTTTGCCTGGGATGCCACGAACCTGCACTTCCGTGCCGAGGTCACGGATCCGGACGTGCGCAACGAAATGGAGCCGGCGGTGATCTTCAAGCAGGATTGCGTCGAGCTGTTTGTGAATCCATCCAACACGATCTTGCGCTGGCTGGGGCCCGACGACATGCAGTTTGGCTTTGCCGTCACCAACAAGTGCCAGGAGTGGTTTGGCAACCGGCCGCTCGACTCTGCACGAGCCACCGGCACAACCAACGGCTATCGCGTGGAAGCGGCCGTTCCGTGGACACTCCTGAAACTCCAACCGCGCCCCGGCCTCTCCATCGGCGTTTCACCGGCACTCAACAGCGTCTCGCACCTGGAAGAGCCCGCCATGCTTCTGAACTGGCGCTGGAAAAAACGGAGCGACGATACGTTCGAGCTCGGAACCCTCACACTGGAGTAGAGACGGCTTGACACCTTTTTCCCAACCCGTCACACTCCTGACTATGTCGAAAACGGTTCCTGCGCTGCTTACATGCCTCTGTCTTCTCATTGCAGCTGCCGGCTGCGGTCCGCGCACGGATCGTCGCACGGCGGACGGCCGTGTCATCGTCACCTACTGGGAAAAGTGGACCGGCTTTGAGCTCGATGCCATGCAGGCTGTGGTGGACGACTTCAACCACGTGCAGAACCGCATTGAGGTTCAGATCCTGCCGGTCAGCCAGATTGACGTGAAACTGATGCTCGCCACGGCTGGCGGTAATCCGCCGGATCTGGCCGGGCTCTGGTCGTTCAGCGTGCCGGATTTTGCGGAGAAGGGCGCCCTCACCCCGATCAGCAGCGCGTTGCGCCGCGCCGGGCTCACGCGCGATCACTTTATCCCCGCGTATTGGGATCTCTGCGGGCACCACGGCTTTCAGTGGGCTGTCCCCACGACACCCGCCGCGCTGGCACTTCACTACAATCGTGCCATCTTTCGCGAAGCCGGCCTTGATCCGGACATGCCGCCGCAGAGCCTGGCCGAACTCGAAGCCATGAACGAAAAGCTGACGCTTGTGGAGTTGACGCGCACCGGGCAGGTGGTTCGTGTGCCCTTCTGTCAGCTCACATCCGCCGAGCAGCAGGCCAGGAAGTTTACGATCCTGCGCGTCGGGCACCTGCCACAGGAACCTGGCTGGTGGCTGGATATGATGGGCGTTTGGTTCAACGGCCGTCTGTACGACGGCGATCGCCGCATCACGGCTGAGGCGCCCGGCAATCTCGCGGCCCTGCAGTGGTTCCGCGACACCGTCGCCAAGTACGGCATCGAAAACCTTCGCAACTACGGCGCCACCGGCGGGAACTTTGCCTCACCACAAAATCCGTTCCTCAGCGGACGCGTGGCCATGGAACTGCAGGGGGTCTGGATGCATAACTTTATCGACAAATATGCGCCGGACCTCGACTGGGGCGTCGCCCCGTTCCCTACGGCTGATCCTGCCACCAGCAAAGATACGACCATAGTCGAGACGGATGTGCTGGTGATTCCGCGCGGCGCCGCGCATGCCGCCGAGGCGTTTGAGTTCATGGCCTATTTGTCGAGCCGCGGGCCGGCGGAAAAACTCGCGCTCGGGCAGCGCAAGTTTACGCCGCTGCGCGAGGTCAGCCCGGAGTTCTTCGCCACCCACCCGAACCCGCATATTCGCGAATTCGTGCGCCTGGCCAATAGCCCTCGCGCCTGCAGCGTGCCGCGTCTGAGCATCTGGCGCGAGTATCAGGAGGAGATGCGCGTGGCCTCCGGCAATGCGCTCTGGCATGTGACAACCCCCGAGGCTGCTCTGGCTCAGGTACAGAAGCGTGTGTCCTGGCGCTGGGAACGCGCTCTGGCGCGCTGGGATCGCGTGGCCGAAACACGGCGGAAGGAGTGGCAGAAACGTGACCTCCCGTGAGCGCCATAACCTGGGTCTGGGGCTGCTGTTCGTCAGCCCGTGGATTCTCGGCTTCCTCGTGTTTACGCTCTACCCGGTGCTGGCGTCGCTCTTCTTTTCGTTCTGCGACTACGACGTGCTTTCCGAGCCGGTCTGGGTGGGCGCCATGAACTACCGCGACATGGCCGCGGACGGTGTCTTCTGGAAATCGCTCTACAACACGCTCTTTTTCACGCTCATGTCCCTGCCGCTCGGGATGATCCTGGCGCTGCTGCTGGCCATTCTCCTGAACCAGCCGGTGCGCTGTCGCGGCGCGTTTCGCGCCATCTACTTCCTGCCGTCGCTAGTTCCCATGGTGGCCGGTGCCATGGTCTGGCTCTGGATTCTCAATGGCAAGCTGGGCCTGCTCAACCAGTTTCTGGCCACCCTCGGGATTGACCACCCGCCACAGTGGCTGAGCGATCCAAACTGGACCAAGCCTTCGCTGGTGCTCATGTCGCTCTGGGGCATGGGCAACTCCGTGGTAATCTATCTGGCTTCGCTGCAGGATGTGCCGCAGTCGCTCTACGAGGCGGCGGAGATCGATGGCGCTTCGGCCTGGATGCGCTTATGGCATGTCACGATTCCCATGATCTCACCTGTAATCTACTTCAACCTGATTATGGGGATCATCGGCACGCTCCAAACCTTTGCCTCTGCCTACGTGATGTTCAACGGCGGCGGCCCCAACCGCTCTGCGCTCTTCTATGCCGTGTATCTGTACCAGAACGCCTTCGAGTTCCGCCAGATGGGCTACGCCTGCGCCATGGCTTGGGTCCTGTTTCTACTGATTCTGGCCCTTACCTGGCTGGCCACTCGCGCCACGCGGAAGCATGTGTTTTATGCAGGCGGATGAGGCAGGTGGTGGGGGCGAGGGCGAGGGGATGGTCATTGGTCAGTGGTCATTGGGGGTAGGCACGACGAGAGGCCGGTAGGGCGGGGCCGGATTCCCATGAGAGAAGTCGAATGGCCGGACCCGCCGGAGCGGAGTCGAAGGAAATTCTCGATGTTATTAAAACGAAAGCCGACGCTTCAACATGCGGCAGGCCAGCGGGTGCGTAGCCCCCGCTGTACCACCTGCCACCTGCCACTTTCTTCCCTATGAAACCCTCCCGCTCCTCCCAATTCATCTCCTACGCGCTGCTCCTGCTGGGCGCGGCCTTCTTCCTGCTGCCCTTGCTCTGGATGCTCTCCACAGCCTTGAAGCCTGTGGAGCAGACCATGTCCCTGCCACCGCAGTGGCTCCCGCGCTCCTATTCGATTGAGCGGGATGGTCAGCGTGTAGAAATCCGTCGCAGCGACACGCTCATTGTGGTGCCCAGCCTGCTCGTGCGCCCCGAGTCCGGCGGCGCCGCGTTTGCCGTGCCCATTTCCGAGGTGACGATCGCCCCCAGTGTGTCCGCTTCGGCCATCTGGCGTCCTGCCGGCTCGTCCGGTTCCGGAACGCCAGTCACGATCCTCAAGCAGATCCCCGCGTCCGCCACCTCGCCGTGGGTGTTGGTGTACGAGGGGAAGGGGAGCTTGGCAGACGCCATGTCCGTTGACCAGATCATCGCGCGCGTGCATCCGCGCTGGGAAAACTTTGCGGGCGCCGTCAAAGCCATGCACCATTTCCCGCGCTATTTGGCCAACACGCTGCTGCTTTGTCTGCTCAATGTGCTGGGCGCCGTCACGTCCAGCGCGCTGGCGGCCTACGGTTTTTCGCGCATTGAATGGCGCGGACGTGAGCGCGTATTTCTGCTGGCCATGGCCACGATGATGATTCCGTTCCCGGTGGTGATGGTGCCGCTGTATTCGCTCTTCCGTGCCATGGGTTGGATCGGCACGCTGCAGCCGCTGTGGATCGGTTCATTCTGTGCCGGGGCGTTCAACGTCTTTCTTTTGCGACAATTTTTCCGCACCATTCCGCAGGATCTCACGGAGGCTGCGCGCATCGACGGCTGCAGCGAGTTTCGTATTCTGTGGCAGATTATTTTGCCGTTGTGCCGGCCCGCGCTCGTGGTGGTGGGGCTGTTCACGTTCCTGGGCACATGGAACGACTTTCTGGGGCCACTGCTCTACCTGACCGACCAGAAGGATTTCACCCTGGCGCTGGGGCTGCAGTGCTACCAGAGCCAGAGCGGCGGCACGGAATGGCACTACCTCATGGCAGCCAGCACGCTCGTGATCCTCCCGGTGATCGTCCTCTTCCTGCTGGCCCAGCGCAGCTTCATCGAAGGCATCTCCATGACCGGC
>SESE01001297.1_pt1 | contig 10278 bp, 9 predicted proteins | sample 3171371 | NCBI WGS metagenome assembly SESE01 (sample SAMN06051881, study PRJNA518727) | freshwater metagenome | biome: subpolar coniferous forest; feature: holomictic lake; material: water; isolation source: holomictic Lake 442, 13 m depth | place: Canada: near Kenora, Ontario | collected...
GGTCGTCGGGCGTCTGCTCGGTGTGCAGGAACGGGTAACGAGGATCTAGCGCCTGGGGCCTGTTTGGCGACGGTGTTGCAGGGCGGCTTGCCGCGGCAGGCTCGCCGCTTTCGCTCATCTCGCCGCTGTGCGCGAGGTAGGCGTAGCTGCTGCCGGCAAAGCTGGCTGTCTTGTTGAGACTGAGGCTGTGTGCGTATTCCGTCGCGGCTCGGGTTGGTGGCAGATCAACGGGACCGAAGAGGAGTGCGGCGAGGCTGACGGCAAACAGGAAGAGGGTCGCCCTGGGCGGCGGTCCGGCGCGATGACGACTCAGCTGCCGCGCTAGCACTAGCCACAGCATGAGCAGGGCGGCCACAGTGCCAGCCGCCAGGACGACATTGATGTGCGGGCCGGCGACGGTTTCCCGTATCTCGCGCAGCGTATAGGTGTAGAGATCGGCGCCTAGCGGCACCCGGGCGGTGATGAAGTACTCGGCCAGGCACGCCTGTGCGAGCAGCAGCGCGGACCCGGCGATGCCCAGCGACCAGAACGTGAGGCGGCGCGATTCTGTGACCAGTACCGGCAGGCAGAGGAGAAATAGTAGCGGCAGATAGCGAAGTGCCGTCAGGACGTCGTAACTCAGCGCGTCGACGACTATTGCGACGGCGTCCACCGTTGCAGTGCCGACCGGCCACGCGGCTATGAGTTCTGCAGCGCGCACACACAGCATCCCGGCGAGCAGCGCCGGCAGCAACGCAAGGAAGCGGGCGGGCGCAGTCAGCAGGCGCATCCTGACCGTGCGGCTCGATCCCGCTTCCGGGAGGGCCGGTAGTGCGCCTATCCCGCTACGGTCTACCATCGTGTGTAGACGGATCCAAAGATGCCGCGGTTCGAGTAAGGCTCGCTTTCAAGCCCGTAGCCAACGTTGATGCCCAGCTTGAAGCCAAGGTGCGGGTTGACGTACTTCACGAATGCGGCGCTGCCGGACCAGCTGTGATTGGCAGACAGTGGGCCGACGATGAACGAAGTGGCCTGCTCACTGCGCCCCAGACCGCCCGCCACCTCGATGTAATTGTCGCCATCTCCCGCGTAGTAGTAGCGCACCACCAGTCGGTCGCTGTTGCTGCTGGAGGGGGAGCTGGCGGTGCTTGGAATATAGAGGTGGCGAAGGCGTACATACCAGTTTCGGTAATATCGGCCGATACCTACGCCATACAGATCGATGGCGGTGTTGAAGTTCATCCGATCGACGCTGCCGGAAAGCTCCCAGCCCTGACCGACGCCCTGAAAGAGTTCGGCGCGCCAGCGCGTTCGGGGGAACAGCTTTTCCGACGGGCCTTGCTGGAATCGCAGGTTCAGGTACGCGCGCTTCCACAGATCGACATAGCCGTCCAGCGCCCACGCCTGATCGCTGATGCCAAAACGCTTAGCCGTGAGCGCTTCCACTGCCAGCGAGCCGCGGTTGAAGTAGCGCCGTACGGAGGCGACGTAGTCAGTCCAGTTCAACTGCGCTGAGGGCAATTGGTTTTGGTCCAGGCCAAGGCTCGCCGACCACCGATAGCCTCCAGCGGCGCGTACGTTCGAGTCGGGTGCGCGCGTTGTCGCGGCAGGCGGTGTGGCTGAACGCAGGTACTGTGCGACCTCTGCCGAGTCTGCGCCGCGCACGCCCGCAGCCTCGAAATCCGCACGGGCAGAGGCCAGCTCACCGGCCGCGCGAAAGGCACGTCCGCGGGCAAGCAGGGGCGCGGGCTCATCGGAGCCGGCAAGAGCGAGCCAGCGGCCGTAGGCCTCGACCGCCAGTAACGGACGGTCACTCCACAAGTACATATCGCCCAGCGCTGACCATGCATCGGCCGTAGACGCGGTGTCGGTGGCGGCGCGAAGATCCAGCTCGGCGTCCGGCCAGCAGCCCATCCATGCGTAGACCCGACCGCGACCCAGCAGTACATCGACGTTTCCCGGCGAGGCTTCCAGCAGCGCTGAATAGGCGGCCAGGGCCGCATCGCGCTGGCCGGAAATGGCAAGATCGCGCGCGGCGAGAAACTGCTGATCGAAATCGGCTGGGACAACTTCCGCGCGGGCAGGCGGTGCGCTTCCCAGCAGGGCCGCGCAGGCCAGCGACAACAGCACGCGCTTCACGGCTTCTTCTCAACGCTGGCCGCTGTGACGCCCGTCGCGGCGACCACGGCTGTGGTGCCGGTCGTGTCGCCGGCATCGGGTGAATGCCAGGAGCCGTCGCGCACGATCTGCCCCCAGTCGCTGCGGGCCTTGCCGCTGAAGACCCAGCCGGCCAGGCCCATCAGTCGATAGATGGCGGTCAGTTGTCGATAGCCAAAGTTCTCCAAAATGGCGACGACGAACAAGATCAGCTGCTGGCCGACGCGGGGGTACATCTGGAATGACAGGCGCTCGAGGAAGATCGCGTTGGTCGACAGCAGAATTCCCATTCCTACGGACAGGAACAGGAACACCAGGAACGACTGTAGCGGGATCATGTGCAGTAACCACAGTGTAAGCATGCCGATGTAGCCGGCCGCCTCAACGATCGGGCCGAGCAGCTCGAATAGGATCATGAATGGGAATGCGAGCAGGCCGACGGCGCCGGCACGGCGACTGAACAGCAGGCGCAGGTTGGGAATCAGGCTCTCCGCCAGGCCCCGCTGCCAGCGCGTGCGTTGGGCGCGTAGCGACTTAAGGTCTGAGGGAACTTCGGTCCAGCAGATGGGATCCGGGACGAAGGTGATGCGGTAAGGTCGCTTCTCGCGCCTGAGCTTGCGGTGCAGGCGGACGACCAGGTCCATGTCCTCACCGACTGTGTCGGTCCGGTAGCCTCCGACGGCAACGACGTGTTCCTTGTAGAACACGCCAAAAGCGCCCGAGATGACCAAAAGTGCGTTGATCGGCGACCAGCCCATGCGGCCGAACAGAAATGCGCGCAGGTACTCGACGCTTTGGAACAACGGCAGCATTGCCCGCGGCAATTCAACCTTCTCGAGGAACCCGTTCTTGACGGTGCAGCCGTTGAGAACCCGGACTACGCCGCCACTGGCGACGGTCGTCGAGTCATCCAGGAACGGCCGCACGACGCGCGCCAGGCTGCCCGGGTTGAGGATGCAGTCGGCATCGATCGCGCAGAACAGCGGGTAGCGAATGCAGTTAATGCCTGCATTGAGCGCATCCGATTTGCCGCCATTGTCCTTGTCTACCAGCCGCAGGCGGGGAAAGCGCGGTGACGCATAGATTGCACGGATGCGTTCGGTGGGGAGTCGCTGCCGGTAGGCCTCTGGAAATTCGTGAAGCGAAAATTCCGCAATGACCCGCGCGAGCGTCGCGTCGGTGGAGCCATCGTTGACGATGACCACCTCGAACTCCGGATAATCGAGCCGCAGCACCGAGTGTATCGACGAGACGATCGACTGCTCCTCGTTGAACGCCGGGATGAGGATGCTGATCGGTGGCTGGTAGGACGGCAGGATCTTTGGCAGGTAATCGGCGCGGTTGTCGCGCATGTAGTGCAGCGTCGTCACGACGGAGACGTAGTGCAGCGCGAGGTAAGCCACGCTGATTAGTATGAAGTAGGCGAAAAATACCCACTGCAAGTTGAGCAGGCCGGCCGCCAGGAAGCTGGTCACGATCCAACCTCCAACGTGCGTTCCGCCAGTACGTGGTCGATGATGTCCCGGGCGTAGGCGTCCGTATGGGACTGCTGTATGAGGCGTGCATCGTCGGCGCTGATAAAGCTGAGCTTGAGCAGCGCCTGGGCCGCGCGATAGCGGACCCACCACTGGCCGTCGCTCAGTAGGGTGCGGAGCCGCAGCTCGTCGCCTGGTACGCCGAGATTTCCGAGCGTGGTAGCGGCCTGCATGCGCAGATACCAAAGTGGATGCGACAGCAGCGGCCGGACGCAGTCCAGATCGGCTGGGTTGCTCATGGCCTGCAGGCAGGTGGAAATGATGCGTTCATCGCTGGCGGTGCGCAGCGCTTCGCGGATGATGGGCGCTGCCGATTCGGGATGCACGCCGGCGAGAAAGCGGATCATCCGCGGCGCGACGTCGGACGTTGCATGCAGCGTCGCATCGGCAAGTGGTTCAGCGACGAGCTGGCCGTCTGACTCCTTGAGGATGGAGGCGACGACACCCTGCGACCAGTAGCCGCGCTGCACGATCAATGGCACGAGTTTCGGCACGGCACGCACGGGGTCGATCTGCATCAGCGAGCGTGCAGCGCAAAGTGACATGATCGGGCTCTTGTCGTCCAGGCTAGGCAGTACCCGTTCGAAGCTGGATTCGTTCTTGATGTGTCCGAGGGCAATGATGGCCATGACGCGATGGTGAAAGATGGAGGTATGGAGGAACCTGATCAGGTGAGCTTCCAGCGCGACGTTGTCGGCGATCTTGGCCAGCCGGCCCGTGGTCGCAGGGTGTAGTGGCTCGTGGGCTTCGTTCCACACGTGGATGAAGCCGCGCAGGTCGCGGCGGGCGAGGCCGGGCAGGGTGCCTACGGCGTCCGTGGCGGGCGCCAGCAGGAGCGGGCGCCAGTGCGCTTCGGCGCGCGCGTCGATGCGTTCCATGCGCAGTCCATTCAATCGCATTGCGATCGTGGCCAGCAGCATGAGCAGCGTCGTCGCGCAGATCACCACGCCTAGCAGGAAGGCGAACTGGACGATCGGTGCGGCACCGCTCAGCAAGTTCATGCTCAGACGCTACGCCGCGATTTGGGCGATCCAGAGGTCCCGCTGCGCGGGCTTAGGTGGGCTCGGTGCTTCATGCTGACGCGATTCCTTCTTCGATCAGCCGCTGGGTCGGCGACCCCTGCGTTGGGCGCTGCACGGCGCAGCGGCTGCGTATGTAAAACACCGGCGAATGTCGCGCAAGACAGTCTCACTGCGGCGCTCGGTGGTGCTATCGGCCTCCAGGCTGCTGCTTTCGCAGGCCTATCTGGTGGCGGAACCCAGATAGCATACGGGTACTGGACATAAAGCTGTCAAAGTCGGCTGCAATTATTGCGTCTATATTGCTGAATTAGCTGAGAATCATGACCTGCGTCTCACTGTGCGCAGGTGCGCACCCCTGCGCAGGGCACCGTGACTGCTCAAGCTCGGTCAGGCGAGGATGCTGGCGAGCCCGCCACAATGGCTCGGCCTCGGCCTTCCGCTGGACGAGGCTTTTGCCGCGCAACCCGGGCAGCTGCCGCCAGCGGCTCTGGCTGCGGCTGTCAGCCAGTCCAGTCGAGAATGACCTTGCCGCTCTGTCCGGAGGCCATCGTCTCGAAGCCGAGTCGGTACTCCTCGATCGACAGGCGGTGCGTGACGACCGGCGAGATATCAAGGCCGCTCTGCAGCATGCTCGACATCTTGTACCAGGTCTCGAACATCTCCCGTCCGTACACCCCCTTGATCACGAGGCCCTTGAAGATCACTTCATCCCACTGGATGCCCGTGTCCTTGGGCATGATGCCGAGCATTGCGATGCTGCCGCCGTGATGCATCGTGCGCAGCATCTCGCGGAACGCGGACGGCACGCCTGACATTTCCATGCCGACGTCAAAACCCTCTTCCATGCCGAGCTCGCGCATGGCCGCGTCTACCGTCTCGGTGCGGATGTCGAGTGCCCGCGTCGCTCCCATCTGGCGCGCGAGCTCAAGGCGGTAGGGATTGACGTCGGTGATGACGATGTGGCGAGCCCCAGCGTAGCGGGCGATCGCCACTGCCATGATGCCGATGGGGCCGGCGCCGGTGATCAGGACATCCTCGCCGACAACGTTGAACGACAGCGCCGTGTGGGTGGCGTTGCCAAACGGGTCCAGGATCGAGGCGATGTCGTCGCTGATCGCCGCCGACAGCTTGAAGACATTGGATGCCGGCAGGGACATGTATTGAGCGAAGCAGCCGGGGCGATTGACGCCGACCCCGACGGTGTTGCGGCAAAGGTGCCTGCGCCCGGCGCGGCAGTTGCGGCAGTGGCCACAGGTGATGTGGCCTTCGCCAGACACCCGGTCCCCCACGTTAAGGCCGGCCACTTCGCTGCCAATTTCGACGATCTCGCCGCAGTACTCATGCCCGACCGCCATGGGCACCTTGATGGTCCGCTGCGCCCAGTCGTCCCAGTGCCAGATGTGCATGTCGGTGCCGCAGATTGCGGTCTTGCGCATCTGGATCAGTACGTCGTTCGGGCCGATCGTCGGCTCCGGGACGTCCATCATCCAGATCCCGGGCTCCGCTCTTGCCTTGACCAATGCCTTCATGCGCGGATCCTCAGCCGATGAGGCCGAGCTCGCGCCCGGCGGTGGTGAACGCGGCGATGGCGTGCTCTAAGTCTGCGCGCGTGTGCGCGGCACTCATCTGGGTGCGAATCCGCGCCTGTCCCTTCGGTACAACCGGGAACGAGAAGCCGATCACGTAGACCCCGAGCTGCAGAAGTCGCTCTGCCATGCGTCCGGCGAGAGCGGCTTCGCCGAGCATGACGGGGATGATCGGGTGTTCGCCCGCCACCAGAGTGAAGCCCGCCGCGGTCATTCCCGCGCGGAAAAACTGCGCGTTGTCGCGCAGTTGGTGTCGCAGCGCGTCGCCGTCGGCGATCAACTCCAGCACGCGCAGCGAGGTCGCCGCAATGACCGGCGGGAGTGAGTTCGAAAACAGGTAGGGACGTGACCGTTGGCGCAGCCATTCCACCGCGCGCGCCCGTCCGGCGACGTAACCGCCGGCCGCGCCACCGAGGGCCTTGCCGAGCGTACCGGTCAGGAAGTCGACGCGTCCCATGACACCGGCGTGCTCGTGGGTACCGCGGCCCGCCTTGCCCATGAAGCCGGTCGCGTGCGAGTCATCGACGACGACCAGCGCGTTGTAACGGTCCGCCAGGTTGCAGATTGCCGCGAGCGGGGCGAGCGTGCCGTCCATCGAGAAGACGCCGTCGGTGACGATCAGGCGGGTACGGGCATCTGCTGCCTCCTGCAGGCGCGCCTCCAGATCGGCCATGTCACGATTTGCGTAACGGTACTTGCGCGCCTTGCACAGGCGAATGCCGTCGATGATCGAGGCATGATTGAGTGCGTCGGAGATCACCGCGTCCTGTTCGCCGAGCAGAGTCTCGAACAGCCCGCCGTTGGCGTCGAAACAGGACGAGTACAGGATCACCTCGTCCGTGCCGAGGAACGCCGCAAGGCGCTGCTCGAGTTCGCGGTGCACCGCGTGGGTGCCGCAGATGAAACGCACCGAGGCCATGCCATAGCCGTAGCGGTCGATCGCCCGATGGGCCGCTTCACGGACGTCCGGGTGGGAGGCGAGTCCGAGGTAGTTGTTGGCGCAAAGGTTGATGACCTCGCGGCCGTCGCCGACGCGGATGACCGCGCTCTGCGGTGAGCTGAGTAGCCGTTCGGTCTTGTACAGACCTTGTTCGCGCAGGGCCTCGAGGTCGGTGCCGAGGCGATCGTAGAAAGCGGTGTCCATCGGGGCTGCCTGTGCCTTCTTGGGGCGGCAAGTATAGGCAATAATGCCCCTCGCCGGGCCGCTGTGGCCGGGTCAGGGGAGGGCCGATGGCGTCAAAGGGCGGACGAGGATCGACAGGCAGTGATGCGCCGGATGCCCTGCGCCTGGACCGTTGGCTGTGGTGTGTGCGCCTTTACAAGACGCGCCCGGTGGCGGCCGCGGCCATTGTCGGTGGCCACGTGCACCTCAACGGCGAGCGCGTGAAGCCGGCCCGGGAGGTCGCCGCCGGCGACCGGCTGCGGCTCGCGATCGGCGGCCGGGACCTCGAGTTGGACGTGGTTGCGATTCCGGCGCGCCGCGGGCCGGCGCCGGAGGCGCGGGCTTGTTACCTCGAGACGCCGGAAAGCCAGGTGCGGCAGGTGCGAATGACGGAGGTACGCCGTATCGACGCGCTGTCGCGCCCGAGGTCCGAGGGTCGTCCCGACAAGAAGGAGCGGCGCGAACTGCGCTCGCTGGCACGACGCCAGGGCGGCGACTGACCGGTGAGTAGTCAGTGCATCAGTGAGGCGAGCCGCCGGCGATAACCGACGACTTCCTCGTCGTGCTCGCCGAGCAGGCAAAACGCGGCCTTCATCAGCGCCGGTATCACGCGGCGTGCGTAGGTCGGATGGCTGGCCATCAACGCCAGCCAGCTGTCCAGTGCAAGCGCGGTGTGGCCCGCGAGGAAATCTCGTGCCGCCGCTGCGGCGATACCCTCGGCACTGTCTGGCTCAACCTGCATCGCGGCAGGGACTTCGATCGCGAGTCGTGCGCGGCGGCGTTCGAGTCCCGCGTTGCCCTCGAATATCAGTGGCGCGTGTGTGATCGCGCTTGCCGCCGCCTCGAGGCGACCGGCTGCCGTGAGTACGTCCACAAGCGCCAGATAGTGCTGCGGCCGGTCGGGTTCAGCGGCCGCCAGGCGCGTCAAGGTTGTGACCGCGCTGCCGACCTCGCCAGCAACCGCTGCCGCCATTGCCTGCTCGCGCTCCCGATCGCCTGGCCGTTCCACGTGGCGTTCGATAAGGCTGCGCAGTGCCGCTTCTGGCTGTGCGCCGAGCACTGCGTCGATGACGCCGCCGCCGCGGAATACAGCTAGTGTGGGCAGGCTGCGCACGCCGTAGCGAGCGGCGATCGCAGGCTCGGCGTCGGCGTCTACCTTGACCACGTCGAGGCGACCGGCGTACTCGACCGCGAGCCGCGCCAGCAGCGGGGCGATCGCGCGGCAGGGTGCGCACCATGCCGCCCAGAAATCCACTAAGACAGGCCGCTCGGCGGATGCGGCGAGCACGGTCGCGTCGAAGTCGGCGCTGGTGGCGCAATGGGGCAGGGCGGTGTCGGTCATGGAGGTCTCGCGTGCGGCAGGCGACACACTGCGGCCGTCGCCCTTGGGTATCAAGAGCGCTGCGTGGATGGGATACTCGAATGATGGCTGCTCCCCCCACCCCGCCTGTTGCCGCCGACATGATTATCGAGATGGTCGATCGGCCGGGCCGACCGATCGTCTTGATCGAGCGCCGCTTCCCGCCGCCCGGCTGGGCGCTGCCGGGCGGCTTCGTCGAGATTGGCGAGACGGTCGAGGCGGCGGCGGTGCGGGAGGCCCGGGAGGAGACTGGGCTTGAAGTCGAGCTGGTTGGCCTGCTCGGTGTTTATTCGGATCCGGCACGGGATCCCCGCGGTCATACGGTAGGGATCGTCTACATCGGCCACGCCCGCGGCGAACCGGCAGCGGCTGACGATGCCGCAGCAGTGCTCGTGGTCGATCCGCGCTCGCCGCCGCCGCTGGCGTTCGACCACGCACGCATCCTCAGGGACTATCTGGCGCGGCGGGCTGACTGACCCGGCTTAGCGCTCGTCGATAGGGATCGCTCGTGTCGACTTCACTTCCTCCATCACCACGTAGGTGTGGGTCTGCTCGATCCCGGCCAGCGCGGCGAGGTCCTCCAGGAAACGGCGGTAGGCGGTCATGTCGGCGGTACGGACCTTGAGCAGGTAGTCGAATCCGCCGGCCACCATGTGGCACTCCTGCACCGGCTCCAGTCCGATCACGCCGTCGCGAAAACGGTTGAAGACGTCGGGTGTGGTCCGATCCAGCTGGACCTCTACGAACGCAATCAGGCCTGCGCCAAGCAGCGCGGGATCCAGATCCGCCGCGTAGCCACGGATGTAGCCGTCGCGCTCTAGCCTGCGGACGCGTTCCAGACACGGGGTCGGGCTCAGGTGCACACGGCGGGCGAGCTCGGCGATCGACAAGCGGCCGTCCGCTTGCAGCAGGGTCAGCAGGCGGCGGTCGGTACGGTCAAGAATCGGGTTCATTGGCGCCTCTAGGCAGTCGATTCGTCTACTTTACAGCGCAAAAAACAGATTAAACAACTACTTCGTAGCACATAAAGTAGTCGGATCTAATGGGGGACCGCAATGACCACGTTCATCCGTCCGGCTGGCGAAGCGCTGGAGCGGCCGATCGCCGCGGCCTTGAACCGACTCTGGCTCGCGGACGAGGAAGTCGTGCTGCGCGAACTGCTGCCACTGGCCCGACTGGAGCCGCAGCAGCGCGCTGAAGTGGCCGCCCACGCCGCATCGCTGGTCGAGGCCGTGCGCGGCGCGCAGGTCGAAAAGACGGCGATGGACGCGCTGCTACGCGAGTACGACCTCAGTTCGCAGGAAGGAGTGATCCTGATGTGCCTTGCCGAGGCGCTGCTGCGCATCCCCGACGCGGTCACGGCGGATCGTCTGATTGCCGACAAGATAAAGGCTGGCGATTGGGCGTCCCACCTGCTCGACAATGGCTCGTTGTTCGTCAATGCCTCGACCTGGGGCCTGATGCTGACCGGCCGCAT
>SESE01001301.1_pt1 | contig 10247 bp, 17 predicted proteins | sample 3171371 | NCBI WGS metagenome assembly SESE01 (sample SAMN06051881, study PRJNA518727) | freshwater metagenome | biome: subpolar coniferous forest; feature: holomictic lake; material: water; isolation source: holomictic Lake 442, 13 m depth | place: Canada: near Kenora, Ontario | collected...
CGAAGTCCGTTAAACAGCCTTCAAAACCAATTTATCTTACTAAGATCGAAACCGATCTCTTTTGAGCCTGTCAAAAATCTGCAATAGAACAATCTAATTTGCAGCCACAAGCAAGCGGAGCTAATTTTAATGACTGTCGGAATTCTCGGCACAAAACTTGGCATGACCCAAGTTTTCGATTCGGATGGCAATGCCGTCCCTGTAACCGTTGTCCATGCTGGTCCCTGCACTATTACGCAGGTTAAGACCGACACCAAAGAAGGCTATAAAGCTATTCAAATTGGTTATGGAAAAACCCGTGAGAAACTAATTTCTAAACCAGAATTAGGACACTTGAAGGTTTCAGGTGCAGACCCTGTAAAACATTTGCGTGAATATCGTTTAGGTGATGTCAGCGAATATACCATTGGACAAACTCTAGACGTAAGTCAATTCAAAGATGGTGACATCGTTGATGTGATTGGCACTAGCATTGGTAAAGGCTTCGCTGGTTATCAAAAGCGCCACAACTTTGCTCGCGGTCCAATGGCTCACGGTTCTAAAAACCACAGACAGCCTGGTTCGACTGGCGCAGGTACAACCCCTGGTCGTGTATATCCCGGTAAGCGTATGGCTGGTCGCCTTGGCGGTAAACAAATTACCGTAAAGAAGCTAACTATAGTGAAAGTCGATGCAGCGAACAACGTGTTGCTAATTAAAGGAGCAGTACCTGGTAAACCTGGTGCATTGCTTAACGTCATTCCTACCGTAATCATCGGTAAGGCGAAATAAAGGCGCAAGTAAAGGCGCGAAATAAAGACTAAGTAGTTTGTTCGTGAGATCGAGAGAATATAAGTTATGCCTACAATAATAGATTGGACAGGGAATGAGGTTGGCGAAGTAAACCTTGAACTGCGGGTTGCTAAAGAAGCAAGCGCTAAAGGTTTAGTTCACCGCGCCCTTGTCAGACAGTTAGCCAATGCCCGTCAAGGTACAGCCAGCAGCAAGACTCGCGCCGAAGTCCGTGGTGGTGGTCGCAAACCTTTTAGACAAAAAGGTACTGGTCGCGCCCGTCAAGGTTCAACCAGATCGCCTCTAACCCGTGGTGGTGGCGCTATCTTTGGTCCTAAGCCCAGAGATTATGAAACCAAGATGAATCGTAAAGAGCGCCGTCTGGCTCTGCGTACTGCATTCATCGGTCGCGCTGCTGATTTGATTATCGTTGAAGATTTTGCCATAAATCTAGCCCAGCCTAAAACGAAAGAATTGTGTCAAGCCCTTGAGCGTTGGGGTGTGACCGTCGGTAAAAAGACCTTAATTATTACCGATCGCAAAGATGAGAATGTCGTCTTGTCTGCACGTAACATTCAGAAACTGCAATTGATTGCCGCCGATCAGCTCAATATGTTCGACATTCTTAATTCTGAAAAGATTGTGGCAACTCGCTCGGCGATCGCCAGAATTCATGAAGTATATGGTGGCGATGCAAAGTTGGCAACCGAGATCGTAACCACGGTCGAAGACGCAGAATAACGGAATCTAAGTAGAAGAAAGAAACAATATGGCTAAGATCCCTACCGAATTCGATCCCCGTCGCTTGCCCGACATCATTCGTCGCCCTCTGCTCAATGAAAAGGCAACCAGACAACTCGAAAGCAACAAATATACTTTTGATGTTTTCCACGATGCCACCAAGCCTGAAATCAAAGCTGCGATCGAGAGCCTCTTCTCAGTCACAGTCAAGAAAGTAAATACCCATAATCCACCTGCACAAGCGCGTCGGATCGGTAAGTTTGCAGGCAAACGCGCTCAAATCAAAAGAGCGATCGTCACCCTCGCAGAAGGCAGCAAAATCGATTTGTTCCCCGATGTGTAAGCAATAGCTTTTTACAAAAAAGGCAAAATCAGAGAACTGTTCTTTAACAAAATCAGACAATTATGGGCGTTCGTGCATATAAACCGTATACCGCAAGTACAAGACAAACCGTCGTCTCGGACTTTGCGGAAATCACCAAATCAGAACCCGAAAAGTCTTTAACCACCCATGTCCATCGTAAACGTGGACGTAATAACCGTGGTGTAATTACTAGCCGTAGACGTGGCGGCGGTCACAAGCGCTTATATCGGATCATCGATTTCAAACGCAACAAACGTGACATCATCGCCGAAGTGATTGCGATCGAGTACGATCCTAACCGCACTTCTCGTATTGCGTTATTGCAATACGAAGATGGCGAAAAGAGATATATCCTTGCTCCAAAAGGAATCGCTGTTGGTAACAAAATCCAAGCAGGTACAAGCAACGTTCCGTTTGAAATCGGCAATGCGATGCCCTTGGTAAACATCCCTCTCGGTACAATTGTTCACAACGTTGAACTAGTCCCTGGTAAGGGTGGTCAAATTGTGCGATCAGCTGGTGCTGGCGCTCAAATTGCCGCAAAGGAAGGTGATTTTGTTACCCTCAAGCTTCCTTCTAGTGAAGTTCGCCTCATCCGCAAAGATTGTTTTGCCACCATCGGACAGGTTGGCAACCTTGATCATAGCAACACGAGCCTTGGTAAAGCTGGTCGTAGCCGTTGGTTGAACCGCCGTCCGAAAGTCAGAGGTATGGCGATGAACCCCATCGATCACCCTCACGGTGGTGGTGAAGGTTGCGCTCCTATTGGACGTAGTGGACCTGTTACACCTTGGGGTAAACCAACCTTGGGTTACAAGACGCGCAAGAAGAAGAAACTCAGCGATGCCCTCATTGTTCGTCGCCGTCGTAAGTCCTCGAAGCGCGGTAAGGGCGGACGTAACGCCTAATCATATATTTTCCCGCGTAGCGGGAAAATATATATCGAAAGTTTTTACAGAGAATAAAAATTATGACGCGATCGCTGAAAAAAGGCCCCTTTGTTGCCGATCACCTATTGACCAAAATTGAAAAGCTCAACGCCAAAGGCGAAAAGCAAGTTATCAAGACATGGTCACGCGCTTCCACCATTCTTCCTCAAATGATCGGGCATACCATTGCTTGTCACAACGGAAAACAACATGTTCCTGTATATGTCACGGAGCAAATGGTAGGACACAAACTCGGTGAGTTTGCCCCTACTCGCACCTTCCGTGGTCATGCCAAGAGCGATAAAAAAGCTAAGAGATAGGTATACAGGTAGATAAAATGATCCTCGCTCAAAACGAAATCCCTGCCGTAGCCAAATATATTCGCATGTCACCCCACAAGGTGCGTCGAGTACTAGACCAAATCCGTGGTCGCAGCTACCGCGAAGCATTAATGATTCTCGAATTCATGCCTTACCGCTCTTGTGAACCAATTACGAAAGTACTGCGTTCCGCTGTCGCTAATGCTGAACATAATTCAGGACTTGATCCTGCCTCATTGGTAGTTGGTCAAGCCTTTGCCGACATGGGACCTAGCCTCAAACGCTTCCGTCCTCGCGCTCAAGGTCGTGCTTACCAAATCCGCAAGCCGACTTGCCACATTACCATCACTGTAAAACCATCGGAGGAAGAATAGGCATGGGTCAGAAGATTCACCCAACAGGGTTACGCCTCGGCATCACCAAGTCACATCTTTCTCGTTGGTACGCTGATGTCAATCGCTACGGCATCTTAGCTGAAGAAGATAGCAAGATTCGTAAGTTTGTCGAAAAAACTTTAAGCAATGCTGGCATTGCAGAAATCTTGATCGATCGCAAAGCTGATCAAGTTGACCTAGAAATTCGCACCGCCCGTCCTGGGGTTGTTGTTGGTCGTGGCGGCGCAGGTATCGAGCAATTGCGTCTCGGACTGGTAAAGCACCTCGAACATGATGGCTCGATCAAAAAAACTGGTACTAGCCAAGTTCGGATTAATGTCACCGAAGTAACCAAAGTTGATGCGGAAGCGCCTCTCATTGCGGAATACATCGCTCAACAAATCGAACGCCGTGTTTCCTTCCGTCGTGTTGTTCGCCAAGCGATCCAAAGAGCGCAGCGTGCAGGCATCGAAGGTATCAAGGTGCAAATCAGTGGTCGTCTAAACGGCGCTGAAATTGCCAGAACCGAATGGGTTCGTGAAGGTCGTGTTCCTTTGCATACATTGCGTGCAGACATTGACTATAGCTATAAAACTTCCAGAACTATCTACGGTGTCATTGGCATCAAGGTCTGGATTTTTAAAGGCGAAATCATCGAAGGCGAAGAGGCTCCAACTCCAGCCGCCCAACCCCGTCGTCGCCAGCAACGTCGCCCTCAATTTGAGGATCGTTCTAGCGCTGAAGGATAAATTCCTGTCACCCTTGAGTTTTGAAACATGTTAAGTCCTAAACGTACAAAATTTCGTAAGCAGCAACGCGGTCGGATGGCGGGTCCCGCTACCAGAGGAGCGGAAATCAACTTTGGTGATTATGCTATGCAGGCGCTAGAGCCTTGCTGGATCACCGCCCGTCAAATTGAATCCGCAAGACGTGCCATGAACCGCTATATCCGACGCGGCGGCAAAATCTGGATTCGCATTTTCCCAGATAAGCCCGTAACTATGCGTCCTGCTGAAACCCGTATGGGTTCTGGTAAAGGTGCGCCCGAGTTTTGGGTATGTGTTGTTAAGCCTGGTCGGATCATGTTTGAAGTCGCAGGCGTGACTGAAGAAGTGGCTAAAGAAGCGATTCGTCTGGCTGCATCCAAAATGCCAATCAAAACTAGCTTTGTTACCCGCGAGAAGGAGTAAAAATATGGCGCTCCCAAAAGTCCAAGAAACTAGAGAGCTATCTGATGATGAGTTGCAAGCGCAAATCTTGACCGTCAAGAAAGATCTATTCGATCTGCGTTTTAAACTAGCAACTAGACAGCCCGTGCAGCCGCATCAGTTCAAACATGCCAAGCATCGTTTGTCTCAACTGATGACTGTCGAGCGCGAACGCCAGTCCAGAGCTTAAGAGTTATATTCCCAAAAGTAAAAGACATAGGAGTTTTAGCAATGGCAGTTAAGGAAAAAGTTGGCGTTGTCGTCAGCGATAAAATGCAAAAGACGGTGGTTGTTGCGGTCGAAAACCGTACTTCTCACCCAAAATATGGAAAAATCGTGGTTAAAACGACTAAGTTTAAAGCCCACGATGAAGAAGACAAAACCCGTGAAGGCGATCGCGTCAAAATCCGGGAAACCCGCCCCCTTAGTCGCACAAAGCGGTGGGAAGTTGTAGAGATTCTCTCATCTAGCTCGGAAGCATAAGTCATGATTCAACAAGAGTCTTATTTAAATGTAGCGGATAACAGTGGAGCCAAAAAACTGCTCTGTATCCGCGTCTTGGCTGGTGGTAATCGCGCCTTTGGCGGAGTTGGTGATGTAATTATCGCCACTGTCAAAGATGCTGCACCGAATATGCCAGTCAAAAAATCTGATGTTGTCCGCGCCGTGATTGTGCGTACTCGTAGTTCGATCAACCGTGATAGCGGCATGAGAATTCGTTTTGACGACAATGCTGCTGTAATCATCAACCAAGACGGAAACCCCAAAGGAACCCGTGTATTTGGTCCAGTTGCGCGGGAATTACGGGATAAAAATTTCACTAAAATTATCTCCCTAGCGCCAGAGGTACTGTAATGCCCTTCAAACCAAAGCCTAAGTATCGCGGAAACCGTCATTCTTTTAAGATGCATGTCCAAAAAGATGACGTGGTGCAAGTAATTTCAGGAAGCTCTAAAGGCACTGTTGCTAAAGTTCTCCAAGTTTTCCCCCAAGACAGCACCATTATTGTTGAGGGTGTGAATATGAAGACCAAGCATATCAAACCTCAAGCTGATGGCGAGTCTGGACAAATTATCACTCGCGAGTTCCCGATCCACAGTTCCAAAGTTTTGTTGTACTCCGAAAAGGAAAAGACCGCTAGCCGTTCTTGCTACACCTTTACGGATGATGGCAAGAAAGTAAGAATGTTGAAAAAGACTGGCGAAATCGTTGATTCCGTTAAGACTGAAACCAAGTAATTCTATATAACCTGACCAAGCCCAGGAAAACTAATCGAGGAAGATAAAATGCTAACGCCGTTTGACGAAGTTTATGCCAAACAGGCTGTTCCTAAACTCATGGAACAGTTTAAGTACACCAACATTCATCAAGTTCCTAAATTTGAGAAAGTTGTCATCAATCGCGGTCTGGGCGAAGCTGCCCAGAATGCGAAATCACTGGAAGCTTCTTTGACTGAGATTGCCACGATCGCTGGTCAAAAGCCCGTGGTAACTAGAGCGAAAAAAGCGATCGCAGGTTTCAAATTGCGTCAAGGAATGCCCGTCGGCATGATGGTCACACTCCGCCGCGACAAGATGGAAAACTTCTTGGATCGTCTGATCAACTTCTCATTGCCTCGCATCCGAGATTTTCGCGGTGTTAGCCCTAAGAGCTTTGATGGACGCGGTAACTATACCCTCGGTGTGCGCGAGCAACTTATCTTCCCCGAAATCAGCTACGACAGTATTGAGCAAATTCGGGGGCTTGATATTTCCATCATTACCACTGCCAACACGGACGAAGAAGGACGTGCGCTCCTGAAAGCAGTTGGTATGCCCTTTAGAGAATCATAAGTAGATCGAATTAGGAGATAAGGATGGCTACCAACGACACCATCTCGGATATGCTTACCCGCATTCGCAATGCCACACTCGCAAAGCATCAGACTACTGCAATTCCTGCAACCAAGATGACTTTGAGCATTGCCCGAGTGATGAAACAAGAAGGTTTCATCGCAGATTTTGAAGAAACAGGCGAAACTATCGACCGTGCATTGGTCGTAGCCCTCAAATATGAAGGCAAAAATCGCCAGTCGATTATCAAGCGTCTCAAGCGCGTGAGCAAACCTGGTTTACGGGTTTACTCAAATTCCAAAGAATTACCCCGTGTATTAGGTGGGATCGGCATTGCGATCATCTCCACCTCTAAAGGGATCATGACCGATCGCGAAGCCCGTAAACAGGGAGTCGGCGGTGAAGTCCTTTGCTATATCTGGTAGTTCAGCGAAAAACATTACAAGCAACGGAAAACAGATATGTCTCGTATTGGAAAACGTCCCATCCCTCTGCCTCCTAAGGTTGCGGTCACGATCGCAGGACAAGAGGTAACAGTAAAAGGACCTAAAGGTGAATTAAAGCGCGTGTTGCCAAAGACTGTAGAGATTCTACAAGAAGAAAGCAACTTGATCGTCAATCGCGCTAACGAATCGCGCTCTGCAAGGCAACAGCACGGTTTATTCCGTACCCTTGTTGCCAACATGGTCGAGGGTGTATCTACAGGCTTTAAGCGTCGTTTAGAAATTCAAGGTGTTGGTTATCGGGCCAACAAGACTGGAAACAATATTGTCCTCACTGTGGGTTATAGCCACACTGTCGATATTGTGCCTCCTGATGGAGTTTCTCTTGATGTTGAAGATGCTACTGGCAAACTAGTACCACAAGGTACGTTTATTTCTGTCAATGGTATCGACAAGGAAATTGTCGGCAACTTAGCCGCGAAGATCCGCGCTGTGCGTCCACCCGAAGTTTACAAAGGCAAGGGTATTCGTTACTTTGGCGAATTTGTCCGACGTAAAGCTGGTAAGACTGGTAAGAAATAAAACACAGAATCGATAGGTTACGAATTAGGTAATTAAAAATGAGTGTCAGTCGTAGACAAGCAACTATAAGCCGCCACAAACGTATTCGCAAGGCGATGACAGGTACACCTGAACGTCCTCGCCTATCCGTTTACAGATCAAATAATCACATCTTGGTGCAGGTTATTGATGATGTAGCGCAGCATACTCTCGTTGCTGCATCAACACTTGAGTCAGCAGTGAAAGAAGGGCTTACTTCTACCGCAAATTCCGAGGCTTCGGCTAAAGTTGGTGCTTTGATTGCTGAAAGAGCGATCGCCCAAGGAATTACTCAGGTAGTATTTGATCGTGGTGGTAATCTTTATCATGGAAGAGTCCAAGCTCTCGCTGAAGCTGCCCGCGAAGCAGGTCTCGATTTTTAAGCAATGAATCATTCAGTTAATCAATAGATATAACAACTATGGCTAAGAATAGAGAATCAAGACCAGGTGCTGGTCGCGACAGTGGTGGCGGTGATAGTGGCGATAATAATCGCGATGAAAAACGCAAAGGTAAGCGCGATAGTAAGAAAAGCGATCGCGCCCGCACCGAGAAAGAATCTGAATGGCAAGAACGGGTTGTCCAAATCCGCCGCGTAACTAAGGTTGTCAAAGGTGGTAAAAAACTCAGCTTCCGTGCGATCGTGGTCGTCGGTAATGAGAAAGGACAAGTTGGTGTTGGTGTTGGCAAAGCTGCTGATGTGATCAACGCGGTTAAAAAAGGTGTTGCCGATGCTAGGAAACATGCGATCGATGTGCCATTAACCAAAGCTAACTCCATCCCTCACCCCACTAATGGAATTGGCGGCGGTGCTAAAGTTATGATCCGCCCTGCATCTCCTGGTACTGGCGTAATTGCTGGTGGAGCCGTTAGAACTGTATTGGAACTTGCGGGAGTCAAAAACATTTTGGCGAAACAACTTGGTTCTAGCAGCCCCCTCAACAATGCTCGTGCGGCAATTAATGCCCTTTCGACATTGCGTACTTTTGGTGAAGTTGCCAAATCACGTGGTCTCACACTAGAACAGTTATTTAACTAATGTAATAACGGCTCTAAGCGCCGTTACTACAGCAACGATAAATGAGAAAAAACTATGAGAATTGACGATCTTCAGCCTCAAGAAGGCTCACAGCATCGCAAGCGTCGCATTGGACGCGGAATTGCCGCAGGGCAAGGTGCTAGCGGTGGATTTGGTATGCGCGGTCAAAAGTCTCGTTCAGGTCGCCCCACCAGACCTGGCTTTGAAGGCGGTCAAATTCCCCTTTACAGACGAGTACCCAAACTTAAACATTTTACAATTGTTAATCCTAAACATTTCACAATTGTTAATCTTGACCAATTAAGTGATTTACCTAGTGGTACGGTAGTAACTCTTGAATCCTTAATGGATGCGGGAATTATCACTCAAAATGATGGTGTGTTGCGCGTATTGGGACGCGGTGACGTAAGTGAAGCGCTAACTGTTCGCGCTCATTCGATTACTGCATCTGCTAAGACAAAAATTGAAGCGGCTGGCGGCACTGTAGAAGTGGCCTAGTCATAAAGAGAATATGTGGCGAAGTGTTCAGCACTTCGCCACATATTCTCTTTTGTTGTTTTTGGTGAATAGCGACTTACGCCATTCTTCATGCAACTACAATATTTAAATAATCTTGAGGAGCAATCCTGTTAAAAGCAGTATCTCCTTAACCTACTAGATGCTTTGAGGTAAGTTTAGTTATGGTTGTTAGCAAAAGCAAAAACCCAACAGCACAAGAAACTTTTTTGCAAATGGCTCAAGCCGCAGGTTTGCGCGGACGTTTGTTGGTTACTGTTGGCGTTTTGATATTGGTTAGACTTGGCATTTATTTACCATTACCAGGTGTAGATCGCCTACGATTTACTGAAATCGTTAAAAATAATGCCGTAGTTAATTTTTTAGATATTTTCTCTGGTGGTGGTTTATCACTACTAGGTATTTTTGCATTGGGTATTTTGCCATTTATTAATGCTTCGATCATCATGCAGTTGATGACCTCGGCATTGCCCAGCTTAGAAAATCTCCAAAAGAATGAAGGTGAAGCGGGAAGGAGAAAAATCTCTCAATACACTCGCTATGTGGCCTTTGTTTGGGGCGTGATTCAAAGTTGGGGTCTGGGCGTTTGGGTACAGAATTCTAATGTACTCTCAGATCCGAGCGCCAACTGGATCACCATTGGCGATGGACGAGTGATTTTCTCTAGCTTTATCCTTCAAACTACTTTGGCGCTTGCTGCTGGCTCAATGTTTGTGATGTGGGCTGGTGAACTAATCACCGAAAAAGGTGTGGGTAATGGCGCATCTTTGCTAATTTTTATTAGTATTGTGGCAAATTTACCAACTTCCTTGGGAGATACGATCGCCCTTGCTCAGAAAGATAGCTCACGGGTCGGCGGTGTGATTTTGCTGCTGATCGTATTTTTGGTGATGATCGTTGGCATTGTATTTGTGCAGGAAGGCACGCGGCGGATTCCGATTATTTATGCACGCCGTCAAGTTGGTCGCAAGCTCTATAGTAGCCAGTCTTCTTACTTGCCTTTACGTCTAAATCAAGGCGGGGTGATGCCCATTATTTTCGCTTCTTCAGTGATGATTTTGCCTGCATATCTTAGTCAAAGCATCAATAATGAAACATTCGTGGCGATCG
>SESE01001302.1_pt1 | contig 10237 bp, 8 predicted proteins | sample 3171371 | NCBI WGS metagenome assembly SESE01 (sample SAMN06051881, study PRJNA518727) | freshwater metagenome | biome: subpolar coniferous forest; feature: holomictic lake; material: water; isolation source: holomictic Lake 442, 13 m depth | place: Canada: near Kenora, Ontario | collected...
AACGACTTCTGCACGATTGCGTTTGTACTATCATGGAGGCTGAACCTATCGTTGCCGCAGGAGCATTACCTATGACTGAAACCGACGCAGGGCGGCGGATCGCGGAGTTGCACGCGATTCTTCGCGAGCATAACTATCGCTACTATGTGCTCGACGCGCCCAGCGTCAGCGATGCCGCGTACGATGCGTTGATGTGCGAACTGCGCGACTTGGAGGCGGCTCACCCCGACATGCTTGCGCCCGACTCGCCCACCCAGCGCGTCGGCGCGCCGGTCTCTAGCCAGTTCGCTAAGGTGCGCCACCCTCAGCAGATGCTCTCGCTGGGCAACGCTTTCGATGAGGCCGACCTGCGGGCCTGGCGCGAGCGCGTGCTGAAGATCCTCGGCGCGGACGCCGCCATGGCCTATGTGGTCGAGCCGAAGATCGATGGCTTGGCGATTGCGCTCACCTACCGCGCGGGCCGCCTGGCGGTCGGGGCCACCCGTGGCGACGGCGAGGTTGGCGAGGATGTGACCGCGAACCTGCGCACGGTGGGCGGGGTGCCGCTGGGCCTGCGCGAGCCACAAAAAGATGAAGGGAGAAAGATGAAGGATGAAGGATCATCCTTCATCTTTCTCCCTTCATCCTTGCCCTCCAGCATCGAGGTGCGCGGCGAGGTCTACATGCGCAGCGCCGATTTTGAGGCGCTCAACGCGGGTCTGGCCGCCGCCGGCGAGAAAGTCTTCGCCAATGCGCGCAACTCGGCCGCCGGTAGCTTGCGCCAGAAGAACCCGGCCCTCACCGCCGCCCGCCCGCTGCGCTTCTTCGCCTACCAGGTCGGCCCGCTGGAGGGTGCGGAGCTGACCTGCCAGTGGCAGGCGCTGGCCTACCTGCGCGCCCTGGGCTTCCCGGTGAACCGTGACGCCTGCCGCTTTACGGATTTCGACGCGGTGCTGGCCTACTGCCGTGAGTGGATGGCCCGCCGCGACGACCTAGCGTATGAGGCTGACGGGATTGTGGTCAAGATTGACGACTTCGGCCAGCAGCGCGAGCTGGGCGTGGTTGGCCGTGACCCGCGCTGGGCCATCGCCTACAAGTTCCCCGCCCGCGAGGCCACCACCCGCCTGCGCAACATCACGGTTAATGTCGGGCGCACCGGCGTGGTCACGCCCGGGGCTGAGCTTGAGCCGGTGGTTATTGGCGGGGTGACGGTGCGCAACGCCAGCCTGCACAATGCCGACTACATCGCCGAGCGCGACATCCGCATCGGCGATGATGTGCTGGTGAAGCGGGCCGGCGATGTGATCCCCTATGTGATCGGCCCGATCACCAGCCGACGCGACGGTAGCGAGCAGCCCTGGATCTTCCCGGCATGCTGCCCGGCCTGCGCCACGCCCCTGGAGCGGGTCGAGGGCGAGGCGGCCTGGCGCTGCCCGAACTTCGGCATCTGCCCGGCCCAATTGGTGCGCCGGGTCGAGCACTTTGTGAGCCGGAGCGCCCTCGACATCGTCGGTATCGGCGAGAAGCAGGCCGAGCTCTTCGTGAGCGCTGGCCTGGTCGCCGATGTGGCCGACCTCTACGCATTGAAGGCCGCGCAGTTTGTCGGCGTGGAGGGCTTTGGCCCGAAGAAGATCGCCAACCTGCTGGCGGCGATTGAGGATTCGAAGACGCGCCCGCTGGATCGGCTGTTGGTCGGGCTGGGCATCCGCTTTGTGGGCGGGGTGGCCGCCCAGGATCTGGCCCGCCACTTCGGCGACCTGAGCGCGATCATTGCCGCGAGCCAGGCTGACCTGGAGGGGATCGATGGGGTTGGCCCAGTGGTCGCGGCCAGCGTGGTGGACTTCTTCCAGCACCCCGCGAACCTCGCCCTGGTGGAGAAGCTGCGCGCCGCCGGACTCACGCTCAGCGGCGGGACACCCCGCGCGCGGCGCGGCGACGGGCTGGTGGGTAAAACCTTCGTACTCACCGGCACCCTGCCCACGCTCACCCGCGAGCAGGCGGCCGAGCTGATCGCCGCCCACGGCGGTAAGGTCAGCGAGAGCGTCAGCAAGAAGACCAGCTATGTGGTGGCTGGGGCCAGCGCCGGGAGCAAGCTGGCCAAGGCCGCGCAGCTCGGCGTGCCGGTGCTGGATGAGGCCGGGCTGCGGGAATTGGCCCCGTAGGGGCGCAGGATCGGCCCCGGATTGATCCCGCATACGCAAGATCTCCGGGGCCGCTGCTTCACGCCTACGCTCGATCCATCCGGGAAACCCATTGCTGCGGGTTGCGGATCTCGCCCATGGTCGGCAGGTGCTCGACGCGCTCCCAGACTCGGGCGGCGAAGGTGATCCCACGGGCGTCCACCACCGCGTTGACAAACGCCTCGCCCTGCTGGTACTGGGCCAGCTTCAGATCCATGCCGGTGAGCCGGTTGAAGAGTTGCTCGACCAGGGGGCGGGTCTGATGGCGCTCGGCGATGCGCTGCTCGATCGTATCGAAGCTGGGCAGGAGCTGGCGGCCCACGACATTCATCACGTGGTTGCCATAGCCCTCGACGAGTGACATCAGGGCCTGGAGCTTGTCGAAGATCACGCGCTGCTGGGGCGTTTGCACGGCCTCGATCCAGTGGGTGTCCGTGCCGAAGCTCTGGGCCACCCGCCCGGCCAGCTGGATGAGGCCGCTGCCCAGGCTCTCTAGCTGGGTGTTGAGCTGGTCGAAGTACTGCTGGAGCAGGTCGTTGAAGTGGGCGCGCACCCACGGGTATGCCTCGAACTCGAAGGCGTGGGTCGTCTCGTGCAGAGCGATCCAGAGCCGGTAGTCCTCGTCGTTCAGGCCGAGGCCGGCCTGGACTTGGCTGATGTTCGCCTCGACATAATAGAGCGCACCGCGAGTCTCCGGGTCGGGCGAGAGTAGGCTGAGGTCGTACTGGCCGAGGACACGGCGGGCCAGGAAGCCGAGCAGCGCGCCGATCTGGGTGCCGAGGACTTTGCTATTCAGGTCGCCCAGCAGGATGGCCATCGCGCCGTTAGCCCCGCCGTTGCGCTCGTAGATCGCCTCGATCGGGCGGAAGAGTTGCTCGAAGGAGACAAAGTTGGCCTCCAGCCATTCGCGCCGGTCGAACACGTACACCCGGCTGATTGGCGCGGGCAACTGAACGCCCAGGTAGTCGGCGATCAGCGGCTCGCTTCGCTTGACCAGGCGCACGTACTGATCGCGGCGGAAGGTTCGGTCGGCGATCGGAGCCTGATCCCATTGCGAGACGCGCAGGGCCACGTTGCGGGCCTGCTCCCAGTCGATCATGCGCGTGGGCGGAATCCCGCTGCGGGCGCGGGCCTCAGCATAGTAGCGTGCGGCGGCCCCAGCCACCACCCCCAGCAAGAGGACGGTGCCGATCCGGCGTATATCTTTGTCGGGCTTTGCCACGGACGTATCCTTTCTCAGTGGTAGGAAGACAAGCGAACCGGGAAAAGGGAAGGCGCACCCGCCGAACCCTGCCAAACGGATTGAGGGGAGTGTAACACGTTGCGGCGGGGCGTGTCTAGGTGCGTGCGGGGCAGCTCTAGGGCGGACGCATTCCCCGCCGGTCGGGAACGATCCTCGCCCCTCCGACGTCTGTATAGCGTAGATGCAGACACAAATAGGTGGCGAAGGGATCCGCTGGACGGATCCCTTCACCACGTTCGCAGGAGGAGTACGACAATGATGCGTACAACTTCACATGCATCGCGGCGGTGGCGACTGGTCGCCCTGCTGCTGATTGCGGCACTTGTGGCTGTCCTTCGCCCCGCCTTGGCGCAGGTGGGCGTCCCTGGCCGCAGCCCGCTGGTGCCGAACATCGAGCCCACCGACGCGGGGTTGCTCGCCGACGGCCCGCTGAATGAGGCCGCTGCGGTGGCGACGGCTCTCGCTGCCTTCGCGGAGTTGCCCCAGCCGGCCATGCCCCCGGAAGGTGCCCTGCTCGATCTGCCCGCCGACGCGAGTCTCAGCGCGGCCAATACCGTTTATTTGCCGCTGATCTGTCGATCCATCGACTCCGGCAATGCGCCGCCTCCGGCGACGCCCACCCCGGTGACGCCCACCCCAGTGACGCCCACGCCGGAGACGCCCACGCCGAAGCCAGGTAGCTCGGCCAATATCGCGGTGGCCCTTCGAGCGACGCCGAGCATCTGGGTGGCCCGTGGCGCGCTGCTTGAGTATGAGATCCGCGTCGTCAACTACGGTGATGGCGGGGCGCACGGCATCGATGTCACCCTGCCCTATTATCGCGGGCAGTACACCCTTGAGTCCACGAGCCTGAATAGCAAGAAGGGCGACTGGGTGCGCCAGATCGATTCGCGCAGCTTCACCGTGCGCTTCGGCCCGTTGAGCGCCGACACATGGCGTAGCGGTAGGATCTTCCTGCGCGTGAACGCCAACCTGCCCTACCAGACGCTCCTGAACATACGGGCGGTATACAACTGGGACGGCGGCCCGCATGACGACCGGTTTAGCAACTGGGCACCGGTGCTGGTGGGCAATGGTGCCGCCGACGCGCCGTACATATGGATGGCGATCACGCCTGATCGCGGCCTGACCGGCACGACGTATCGCATTTTCAGCAACCGCTTCTTCCCCGAAGAGATGATCTCTACCTGGCTAAATACCCCGTATGGCGTGCGCCCGCTGAGCCTGCGCGGCAGCGCGGACACCAAGGGCGGTCTGACCCTGCGCTACGTGAGTTCAGGGCTGGTGCCGGGCAATTACCAGATCGTGTTTTATGGCAACCGCAGCGGGCTGACTGGCGTGGCCAGCTTCATCGTCCTGTGATGACGCTGTTCTGCTGGCCAATGATCATCCTGTGCGGGCGGGTCTAGCGCGGGCGCGACGTCAGCCGCCCGCCGGAGGCACCAGCGCAACAAACCGCGCACCCCCGCCGTCATACCGGCAGACGCGAGATGCCGGTGGCCACGGGGTCGCCGGAGACGCAAGGAAGGATACGGACTATGGATGGCAGCAAGCGCATTACCCGCAGCCAGAGCGACCGACTGCTCGGCGGCGTCGCCGGCGGCCTGGCGGCATACGCTGGGATCGACCCGCTGATGATCCGGATTGGCTTTATCGCCCTGACCTTGCTAAACGGTTTCGGCGTCATCCTCTATCTGACCCTGTGGGTGCTTGTGCCCAACGAGGATAGCGCGACGGACGCTCGTGGTAACGTGCAGGTGGCGATCAACGAAATGCAGGCCGCCGTCGAGCAGGTTGTGGCCCGTGTGCAGGCCATCTTCCAGCGGTAATTCTTATGTATGGCCCGTGGTGGCACCAGAGGTGCTACCACGGGCCATACGATTCTTGTTTGACCAAACTGGTGGCTTCAAGTATGCTTGAGCCGCTATGAAGCTGCTCCACCCGACCCTGCTGTCGCTTGCCCTGGTCGTCGCCTTGACGGCCTGCGCCGCGTCGGCCCCTGCGCCCGTCATCCCGCCCACCCCCGCCCCGGCGGCGGCGAGTCCTGCGCCCATGGCTTCCCCGTCGTCCGCACCGCCCATAGCGACCCCGGTTCCCGCTGCCACCGCCGCTGCCACCGCCGCCCCCGCGCTGCGCGACCCACTCTTCGACCCGCGCCGCATCAGCTACGCCTACGAGTTTACCGGGCCGGAGATCCAGGCATTCCTGGAGGCTCGCGGCAGTGTCCTGGCTGGCGTGCGCTTCCAGGTGGGCGGCCACGCGCAGAGCTTCACTGATGTGCTGGTGGGCCTCTCCAGCCTCTACAGCCTCAGCCCCAAGCTGCTCCTAGCCCTGATGGAACTGCAGGCCGGTCTCATCAGCGGCGCAGCGGATAGCTCATGGGCCATGGGCTACCAGGGCGACAGCGGCGGGCGGCGTGGGCTCTCCAGCCAACTCCACTGGGCGGCCCGCGAGCTACGCTACGCCGTGCGCGACTACGCTCTGCGCGCCCCGACCGACCCGCCGCCGCCCCTGGTCTTCGCCGGCGGCGCGCGCCAGGACGTGAGCGCCGACATCTCCTTCAGCCGCTACGTGCTGGAGCGCGTCTTGGCCCCCACCACCGGCCCCGGCGGCCTCGGCTCACGGCTCAACGGCCTGGTGAGCGTCTACACGCGGCTCTTCGGCGACCCGCGTGGCCTGCCGACGGACTGGCCCGCCCCGGCGGCACCTTTCATGATCCGGCCCATGGCCAGCCTTATGCCGACGACCTCGTTCTTCGACCACGACGCGCCATTCCTGCGCCAGAACGGCTCGCTGGCGACCTACTGGGGCCGCCAGGAGACCGACGCCGCATTTGCCTATGACGGTCACACCGGCTGGGATTACGCGATGGGGTCGCCCGACAAGGTGTTCGCCGCCGCCAAGGGCAGCGTGATCTTCGCCGGTAACTCCGACGACGGCTGCGCCACCCCGGCCCACGCCGTGATCATCGACCACGGCAACGGCTACCGCAGCCTCTACTGGCACCTCGCCGAGATCAGCGTGGAGGCTGGGCAGCCGGTGGCGGCGGGCGACCAGATCGGCGTCGCCGGGGCCAGCGGCTGCGCCAACGGCGCGCACCTGCACTTCCAGGTGCAGTACCTCGGCCGCGATGTGGATCCCTACGGCTGGTGCGGCGCATCCCCCGACCCGTGGGCGCAGAGCCCGGCGGGCCAGGTGAGCGTCTGGCTTTGGGCTGACATGCCCACGCCCTGTGGCCCGCCGCCACCCGGCGTAGTGGTGGTGGACGACGGCGGCCCCGGATTCCGCAGCAGCGGTGACTGGAAGCTGAGCGGCGTGGGCTACGGTGGCGGCTCGCGCTACGCGGCCAGCAGCTTCCCCGGTAGCGCGGCCCAGCCCTGGCGGGCGGCCGCTCTCGCGCCGCCATCTCTGGCCGTCTGGCACCCGCAGTTGCCCGCCGCCGGGCGCTACCGCGTGCTGGCCTACATCCCCTACGCCCTCAACGGATTTGACGAGTCGCGCCAGTTGCGCTACCTCATCCGGCACAGCGGCGGCGAGAGCGTGGCGACGGTGAACTCGGAGGATGCCCGCAACTGGTGGGCTGACCTGGGCACCTACGATTTCACCCCCGCCAACGCCCTGGTGCTAGGCGGCACCCTGGCCGGCGATCAGCGCCGAGGCGTGTGGATCGACGCGGTCGCATTTGTGCCGGTAGGGCTATCGCCCTAAGATTCTACATATATTTAGCCAAAAAAATGCCAGCTTCGCTGGCATTTTTTTGGCTAAATATATATGATTATTATTGGTGACTGAAGATCAGATCTCTGCGAGAGAAGGAGTAGATCGCCAGGCCGAGCAGCGAGATCAGCAGCGACGCCTGGGCAAACAGGTTCGCCCAGGCCGTGGAGGTGGTGTAGTCGCGGGTGACGGCCAGCTGAAAGCCGTAGAAGGCCGGCACGAGCGGGCCACCGAGCAGCGCCTGGGCCGCCCGCAGGAACATCAGCGCCGAGTCGGGCATAGACTCCAGGAGCGTGCCGCCGATAAAGTTGCTTGAGAAGGCGAGGGCAATCAGCCCCAGCACGAAGAGCCGCCAGATCGTGGCGAAGACCATCGGCGAGAGCATGATCATCAGGGCGGACAGCAGCCCGACATTCAGCAGCAGCGGCAGGGTGCCCAGCAGCCACCCCGACAGATCGAGGTCCGGCGGGCGGTTGAGCAGGGCGGCCATGATCGAGAGCAGCCCGTAGGATCCGGCCACGATCACCAGGGCGCTTAAGAAAATGCCCAGCAGGTAATCTATCCGGCTCACGCCACGCGAAAGCAGCACGTAGCCCTGGGGCCGGTCGCCGATGCCAATGAACGCCGCCGTGCTGTAGAGCGTGAGCGCCGGCGTGTAGATCCCGGTGACGCTGAAGAAGTACTCGGCGTTCATCGCCAGCCCGACCCGCCGCAGGAACATAAAGTAGACCACCAGGGTGGCGATGACCTCAAGGGCGACCCGTCCGGAGCGGATGTATTCTAGCAGGGTGAACCCGGTGAACCGCAGGGTACGCATACGCCCTCGCTTCTAAGACAAGGTTACTAAGATATGTTTCAGACACATTTGACCGTTCAGCGACGAGACGATGAGGCGATGGGAGCGCACCATCGCCTCGTCGCCTCATTGCCTCATCGCAGGACGGTCAAGCTGGAATGGCCGATTTTGAACCATGCCTAAGGTAGAGTAGAGGGAGCCGCTTCAGAGCATCGGCAAACCCTGCGCGGATCATAGCGGTAACGTATCACGTTCTCTAAGCTTCATCCGCGTGATCGGCACTGGTTCCCTGCTCCCTGCTCCCGGTTCTCTGCGCCGGCTCCTGGTCGCCGCCCCGCCGCAGCAACTCATTGAGCAGCGTGTCGCCATCACCTGTGCTTCGGGCGGCGGGAACCGTCGGGGCCGCCAGGGGCAACGGCGGGGCGGCGGGTATGCGATCACGGTAGATGCGCGGGGGCGGGGGGGGCTTCCGAATCGATACGCCGGCCTGCACCGCATGGGTATAGAGTTGCTCAAGCGGACTCTCTAGCGGTTCCAGCGAGATTACCGCCACCCCGGCGTCGATCAGACGCCGTAGCACCATGGCCTGGAGTTGCGGCGTGTTCTGGCGGATACGCACCGTGCGCAGGTCACAACTCACCCCGCGCCCCAGCGCCTCCAGGCTCCCGCGCAACTCCGTGCTGATCGCATCGACCTCGATCAGCGCGCTCCCGCCGGGCGTCCGCAGGTCGCGGACGGTCGCCTCTGCCGCCAGCCTCCCGCCGGTCAGCACGCCCACCCGGTCGCAGAGTTGCTCGATCTCGTGCAGGTAGTGCGTGCAGAGAAACACGGTGTGCCCACGGTCGCGCAGGGACGACAGCAGGTCGATCACCTCACGCTGCCCGGCCGGGTCGAGTCCGCTGGTTGGCTCGTCGATCAGGAGCAGGGCGGGATCGCAGAGCAGCGCCTGGGCCACGCCAACACGCTGGATCATGCCCTTCGAGAAGGTTCCCATCGACCGGTCGGCGTCATCTGCCATACCGACAGCGCGCAACTCCGCCTCCACCCGCTCGGCCAGGCCGACGCCGCCCAGCCCACTGAACTCGCCGATGAAGCGCAGGTACTCGCGGGCGGTGTAGCGGGTGTGGTAACGCTGGCGCTCGGGGACATAGCCAATCTGTGCGCGCACCTTGTCGAGGTTGCGGCTGCCGAGTACCCGCAGGCTGCCCGATGAGGGCTTGAGGAAGCCGAGCATCAGGTGCAGCAGCGTCGACTTGCCTACGCCGTTTGGCCCGAGGAGCCCGTATACCTCACCGGCGGTCACGCGCAGGCTGAGGCCACGGAGTACTTGGACGTTACCGTATGATTTGGCCAGATCTTCGATCTCGATAACATCCGTACTCACGCCTCGCTCCGTCTGCTTCACATCGGCCGTCCAGCAATGATCAGGGCGGCGGTCGCTGCCACCGCGAGAGGGGCCACGTAGATCCAGCCAAAGCGCAGGATGGCGGGCAGGGTCAGGCGCGGAATCCTCCCGCGCAACTGGCGCAGCAAGACGCCTACGGCGATAAACCCGACCGCGACCTGGGCCAGGCCCAGCCACGCCGGGCCGCTGGCGCTGGGCAGGGTGGCGATCAAGGCGGCGGCCAGCAGCGACGCGGTGGCCACCGCGTGGGCCAGTCCGTCGAGCCAGCGCAGGCTGGGCGGCAGGCCGGCCTGCACGCCCGCCCCGGTGATGCTGACCTCATCGTCGAACGGCCCCCAGCCGACGGCGATTGGGAAGGCGATCAGGGTAGTGCCAAGCGCTAGGATGTGGGCGGGCAGCGCGGCGATCTGCCACTCGGTGTGGATGGCCAGAGAGGTCGCCATGGCCATCCAGAGCAGCGCCCGGCCAAAGGCACCGATCTGCGCGCGCCGCGCGGCCGCCCGCACCACCTGCGGTACACCAGCCGCCAGCGCGGGGGCCAGGGGGATGAGAAAGGCCAACTCGATCCCGGCCCAGGCCCAGAGCCAGCTGCGCGTCGCCCCGGCGGGGTGGGCGGGCCAGGGCAGCGCGGCGAGGCCCGCCGCCGCCGCCAGCATACCCGCCAGCGCGGCCAGACCCTCGCGCGAGCGCAGGGCTGCGCCGAGGCCGCTCGCGCCCCCGTGTTCATCCGCGCCGCCCACCAGCCGCCAGTAGATCACCCCCAGGGCCAGCGCGGTCAGGAGGCCGGGGTATATGATTCCCGCGATGATAATATCCATGGTGTGGAATGCCGAAGCATCGCGCACATAATGCGCCACGCATTAGACAAGGTTTCAGGTGCCAGGTTTCAGCTTTACCGTTTGGCGATGAGACGATGA
>SESE01001303.1_pt1 | contig 10236 bp, 12 predicted proteins | sample 3171371 | NCBI WGS metagenome assembly SESE01 (sample SAMN06051881, study PRJNA518727) | freshwater metagenome | biome: subpolar coniferous forest; feature: holomictic lake; material: water; isolation source: holomictic Lake 442, 13 m depth | place: Canada: near Kenora, Ontario | collected...
TCACCCGGTGCCGAGGCATCTGCCCAGCACTGCCTTGAACGCCTGTTCCGGACTGTGCTGGCACTGGGTGGTACCCTGTCTGGCGAACACGGGATTGGACTGGCCAAACGCGATTTCGTCGCCTGGGAGATCGATCCGGTGACACTGGGTTACCACCAGGCCATCCAGCGAGTCTTTGATCCCGCGCAGATCCTCAACCCCGGCAAGGGGTTGCCATTCGCTTTATCCCCAAAATCCCAAGCATCCCAAGCATCTCAAAAACCGGATCTTGCCTGAGGCTCTACCATGGCCACCTGTGTTTCCTCGTCCAACCGGGTTCATCTCTTTCATCTCCTTCTGATCAAGCCGTCCCACTACGACGACGATGGCTATGTGATCCAGTGGTGGCGCTCCTCTCTGCCATCGAACAGCCTGGCTACGGTCTATGGCATTGCCCTGGACTGCGCCGAGCGCCAGGTGTTGGGTTTTGGGGTTTCGATCCGCGTGCGCGCCCTGGACGAGACCAATACCCACATCGATCCACCACGCCTGATCCGCGAGTTTGAAAAGACCGGTGGCCGGCTGCTGGTGGGGCTGGTGGGGGTTCAGTCGAACCAGTTTCCCCGGGCGCTGGATCTGGCCCGCCAGTTCCGCGCTGCGGGCGTGGCGGTGGTGATCGGTGGGTTCCATGTGAGCGGTTGCCTGGCCATGTTGAAAGAAAGGCCCGTAGAGCTGCAAGAGGCCCTGGATCTGGGCATTAGCCTGTTCGCCGGGGAATTGGAGGGACGGCTTGCGAGTCTGCTCGAAGATTGGGTCGCGGATCGGCTCAAGCCTATTTACAACTACCTGCTCGATCTACCGGATATGACCGGCACCCCTACGCCCATTCTGCCCGCTGATCGGGTGCGCCTGACCATGGGACGACGGGCGAGCTTCGATGCCGGGCGTGGCTGTCCCTATCTCTGCAGCTTCTGCACCATCATCAATGTCCAGGGCCGCAAGTCCCGTCACCGCAGTCCCGATGACGTGGAGCGCCTGGTGCGGGCCAATGCCGCCCAGGGTATCCGTAATTTCTTCATCACCGACGACAACTTCGCCCGCAATACCCTGTGGGAGCCGATTTTTGATCGCCTCATCGCCCTGCGGCAAGAGGGCATCGCGCTGCAATTGGTGATCCAGGCGGATACCCAGGCCTATCGCATTCCCCGCTTCATCGAAAAGGCCGGTCAGGCTGGGGTCACTCGCACCTTCCTGGGGATAGAAACCATCAACCCGGATGCGCTCAAAACGGCCCAGAAGGGTCAGAACAAGATCACCGATTATCGTGCCATGCTCCAGGCCTGGCACCGCGCCGGGGTGCTGACCTATGCGGGCTATATTCTGGGGTTTCCGAACGACACGCCAGAGACTATCCGGCGCGACATCGCCATCATCCAGCGCGAATTGCCCGTGGACATCCTGGAATTTTTTATTCTCACACCGCTGCCGGGTTCCAAGGATCATCAGCGCCTAGTGGAGGCCGGCACGCCGCTGGATCCGGATCTGAACCACTACGACACCCAGCATGTGACCCTGGATCATCCGCGCATGACCCGGGCGGAGTGGCGGGGGATCTTCCGGGAGGCCTGGGATCTCTATTACAGCCCGGAGCATATCGCCACCGTTTTGCGCCGCTCCCGGGTCTGGGGCTATGATCCCAAGGAGATGTTGGGCAAGCTGTTTGCCTTCCACGCCCCCATGATCTTCGAGGATATTCACCCCCTGGAGGGGGGACTCATTCGCATCAAGCGGCGGCGCGACCGCCGCCCGGGGCTGGCCATCGAGAATCCCCTGATCTTCTATCCGAAGCTGGCCATCGAATTCATGGTCAAATATGCCAGTGCCTATGGGATGCACCGGCGCTACCGGCGCATTCTCGCCCAGATCATGGCCGAGCCCGCCGGGGACTATAGGGATGCCGCCATGACGCCGGTGGAGCCAGGGGAGGAAGAGCGTCTGGATTTGTTCACGACCACAGATGCGGCCAAGGAATATCTGCGGAAGCGCCGCGCCCGGGAGCAGCTGCGAAAGGGGTAGAATGGCCCCGGTCACTCACCTCAGGACACTTCACCATGTTTGGTATTCGTTTTATCAAGACTCAGCCCACCACTTACCTGATGCAGTACGCCAAAGGGCGTCTGAAACGCGAGGGGCCAGGGCTGGCCTTCTTCTACTTCGCGCCCTTGACCTCCCTGGTCACAGTGCCGTTGGCCAGCGTCGATGTCCCCTTCATCTTTCATGAGGTCACCTCGGATTTTCAGGAGATCAGTCTCCAGGGACAGGTGACCTATCGGGTTCAGACGCCCAGGCGGTTGGCGGAATTGCTCAACTACACCCTGAATGCCCAGGGATCTGGGTATGTCTCGGACGATCCGCAAAAGTTGCCGCAACGATTGATCCAGCTGATTCAGGTGCTGGTGCGTAGCCAACTCAAGGATCGCCCCCTCCGGGACACCCTCACCGCTGGGGACGAGCTGGTGCAGACGGTGTTGAGCGGGTTGCGGGCCTCGGCGACCATCGAGGCCCTCGGGCTGGAGGTGATGGGATTGTCGCTGCTGGCCATCAAACCCACCCCGGAAACCGCCCGCGCCCTGGAGGCCGAGGTACGGGAGCAATTACTGCAACGCGCCGACGAGGCGCTTTTCGTGCGGCGCAACGCGGCGGTGGAACAGGAACGGGCGATCAAGGAAAACCAGCTCAACACCGAAATCGCCGTCGAGAATAAAAAGCGCCTGATCCGCGAGGCCCAGATGGAAGCCGAACGGGCGGTGCAGGACAAGCAATGGCAAATGCGCGAGGCCGACATGACGGCCAAGATTGCCCTGGAACAACGCAACACCGAGCTGGTGGGGTTTGCCATGGACAATCTCAGGCGCGAGTCCGAGGCCAAGGCCCATGGCTTGGCCGTCACCATGCAAGCGCTGGCGGGCAGCGATCCCCGGGTACTCCAGGCGCTGGCCAGCGTTGGCATGGCACCAGGGCAGCTCATCGCCCTGGCGTTTCGCGATCTCGCCGATCAGGCCGGCAAGATCGGCCAGCTCAATGTCACCCCGGATCTGTTGCGCGAACTGTTAAGCACAGAGCAAGATGCAACCCGCCAGCGAAAATAACATCGTCCTGGTGGTGCGGCAAACCCGGCTCGACGGCCTGATCGCCCGTTTTAATACTCTGGAGCAGGCCCGTTTTTATATCGAACAGGGCAGCGGCGATTTTGCCGATTACCTGGCCGAACACGAACGCTATCAGCAGGCGGTGACCCTGGCCCACCGTCTGCTGGCGGCGCTGGGACGGGTGCATCAACTGGAACGGGAATTTTTGCCCAATTACCTGTTTGGCCCCGGCGATCTGGTCGTCGTCGTCGGTCAGGATGGTCTGGTGGTCAACACCCTCAAATATCTTAAGGGTCAGCGCCTGATTGGCATCAATCCCGATCCCCAACGCTGGGATGGGGTGTTACTGCCCTTCAAGGTCAGGGATCTACCCCGCGTGGTCATCGAGACCTTTGCGGGCCGACGTCCGGTGCGCGAGGTCACCATGGCCCAGGCTCGCCTCGATGACGGCCAGACTCTCTATGCCGTCAACGATCTCTTCATCGGGCCACGTTCGCATTCTTCAATTCGTTACCGGATCGAGACGGGCGGCGTGGCGGAAGAACACTCGTCGAGCGGCGTCATTGTCTCTACAGGCCTGGGCTCCACCGGCTGGCTCAAGAGCTTGCTCACCGGTGCCCAAGGTATTGCCGCAGCCCTGACCGGTGCCCCGCACCCCGAAAATTTCCCGCCACCTGCCACGACACCCTGGGACGCGCCCTACCTCCATTTTACCGTCCGGGAACCCTTCCCCAGCCGTACCTCGACGACACGCCAGCTATTTGGCCAGGTGACCGCAGCCGATCCGCTGATTCTGACCTCTCGTCTTCCAGAACAGGGGGTGATATTCAGCGATGGTATCGAAAGCGATTTTCTGGCCTTCAACGCCGGCACCCGCGCCGTCATCAGTGTGGCTGACAAACGCGGTTATCTTGTTGGGTAGGGATATGGCCCTACTCAGGGTGACAGCGGTAACTCGGTCTCCAGGGTCTCCATCATCGTCAGGCGCCGTACCGCCTCCTGCCAGCGGGGGTTGATCCGCAAGTGATTCCGGTTTACCGCCTTGCGGCCATGCATGCGCAAAAGACGCAGGCGTTGCGCCGGATCATCCATCAGGGGTAGGTGATCGAGCAGGGCCACCACCCCGGAGGGATTATTGCAGACCAACACCATGTCGCATCCGGCACCCAGCGCCGCTTCGGCGCGTTCCACCCAGCCACCCTGCACGGTCGCGGCGGCCATGCCCAGATCGTCACTGAAGATGACACCCTGAAACCCCATCTGTTTGCGTAAAACAGTCTGCAACCAATATCGGGAAAACCCCGCCAGTTGGCGATCAATGTGGGGATAGATCACATGGGCCGGCATGATCGCCTCAAGACCCTGGGCCATGGCCCGTTCAAAGGGTGCCAGATCCTCCAGGCGCAAAATCTCCAGACGGCGTTCGTCCACCGGTAACGCCAGATGCGAATCTGCGGTCACACCGCCATGCCCGGGAAAATGCTTGCCCACCGCCGCCATGCCGGCGTCATGAACCCCGCGAATCCATTCGCCGGCGAGTTCCGCCACCACCTCCGGCTGGCTCCCGAAGGCGCGATCACCGATCACGCTGTTGAGTCCCCGGTCGAGATCCAGCACCGGGGCAAAGCTGAAATCAACGCCGACCGCCCTAAGTTCAATGGCCATCAACCAGCCCCCCCATTGGGCCAGTTGACGGCCCTGTAGTGGACTTTCCCGATGGATTTTTCCAAAATGGCCGGCGGGAGGGAGCGGCGTGAAGCCTTCCTTAAAACGCTGAACCCGGCCACCTTCCTGATCCACCGCGATCAGCAGGCGGGGCTCCCGGAGCTGGTGGAGGGTCGCCGTCAGGCGTTCCACCTGTTCGGGAGATTCAAAGTTGCGGGCAAACAGAATCACACCTCCTACCAAGGGGTGGGTTAACATGTCCCGCTCCGCAGCGGTGGATTCGAGACCTTCCAGATCCATCATGATAGGGCCGAGGCTCATATCGAGGTTCCCATTTAGTTATTTATATTTAGAGGGTGTGTCATGAAACTATTGTTCCCCATTGGCCTGGGCCATGCCAAGCCGTTTTTGCGCGATATGGTGCGAACCCTGCCTGTCATGGCGCTGGGCTGGGCGGTACTCGGCATACCCCTCGCGGTCGCCTCGGGCGGCGGCGGTGGCCCGACACCCTTTGTCAAACTCGAACCCGCGATTGTTGCCAATCTCGCGTCCGGTGGCAAATACATCAAGGCGGATATCCAGGTTCATGTGGAAGATCTTACCCAGAGTCCCGAGGTCAAATTGCATGCCCCGGCGCTGCGCCACGAGCTGCTTCTGTTGTTCACGGAGCAAAACGGGACGGAGATTCGTAGCCCCGAGGGCCGCGAAAAACTCAAGAAGCAGGCTCTGGAAATCACCAATAACACGCTAAAAAAGATCCTTCACACCAGGAAGGAACTTATCAGCGATTTGTATTTCACATCCTTCATGGTTCAGTAACGCCAGTGGCCTACGGCCTGATACGCAACCGTTCAACAATCTCGCTGCCCATCAGGTGCCGCTCCAGAATCTCATCAAGGTCTTCCCGGTCTACATAGCCATACCACACCGCCTCCGGGTAGACCACCAGCAGAGGGCCTACTTCACAACGATCCAGGCAACCCGCCGTGTTGATGCGTATTTGGCCCGGGCCACCGAGGCCGCGTCGCTTGACCTGCTGTTTGAGGTAATCCCGCAACTCGGCGGCACCGTGGGTCTGGCAGCAGGAAGCGCCGTCCGCTCGCTGGTTGGTGCAGAAAAAGACATGATGGCGGTAATATGACACGCAGTTCTCCCTAAAAATCCCGTGAGGGGTGATTGAGAAACAGTATACCGCCACCCCCCCCTTTTTTTAATCTTTGCCCGCTAGAATCCTCTCCCTCGTGTCCGTCGAGTCTCTTTCGCCCTGTCCCACCCCAGATGCCTTGTGGCACCTGGCTGACCGCTGCGTTAAATGTGGTCTGTGTCTCCCCCATTGCCCCACTTTTCGCCTGAGTCAGGATGAAGGAGAATCTCCGCGCGGCCGCATTGCCCTGGTGCAAGGTCTGTTAAGTCAGGCTCTAAAACCCTCGCGTCGCCTGGCCGGGCACCTGGATCGCTGTCTGGGATGTGGTGCCTGTGAACGCCACTGCCCGAGCGAGGTGGCCTATGTCGCCCTGCTCGATGGCCTGCGAACCCTGACCCCCGCGCTGCCGGGTGCCCGGCACCGGCGTTGGCTGGCCAGATTGTTGTCGGCCTCCCCGGCGGCCAGGGCAATGGGGGCATTGACCTGGCCCCTGACCGTCCTGCCCACCGCCGCCCAGGCCTGGCTGGCCCGCCACATCCCCCTCATCGCTTACCGGCCCGTCACTCCATGGCCTTTTCCGCTCGGCGGAGACTATCCCGCTGCCCAACCCGGTGCCCCGGTGGTGGCAATCTTTACCGGTTGTCTGGCCCGGCTGTGGGATGCAGAGGCCCTGATGAGCGCGGTACGGGTACTCAACCGTCTGGGGTTCAGCGTGACCGTCCCGGCCGGCCAGGTATGTTGCGGTCTGTTGTCCCGCCATCATGGTGATGCCCGGTGGGCGGCGCGGCGGGTAGCGCAAAATCGCCAGGTTTTTTGTGATACGACCGCCACGGCCATCCTCGCGCTGGGTTCTGCCTGTGCCGCCGAGCTGATTGAACAGTGCCACGACTCCGGAGGGCCGCCTGTCAAATACCTGGATCGGTTTTTGCTGGATGCCGTCTGGCCATCGTTGCCAAACACCCCCGTGACTTGCCGGGTGGCCATCCATGAGCCCTGTTCGCTGGTTTACCGCTTGAACGGCCAGGGTATCCTGGCCCGGTTTATGGGTCGTCTGCCAGGTGTCGAACCCGTGGTTTTGCCAAACAGCGGCCGTTGCTGCGGGGGTGCGGGGCTTTACGCGCTCACCCAGCCGGGGATGGCGGCAAGGCTGCGTCAGGAGCGTCTGGACGCCCTCCGGGGGTTGAACGTCCAGACCCTTGTGACCGCCAATATCGGTTGTCGTCTACATCTCGCGGCGGGTCTGGCGGGAACCGAGATCCCCGTGGCTTACCCCGTGGAATGGCTGGATCGGGCGCTGGATGCCCAAGCCTTGAAGCCCGGCTGAAAATAGCCCATTGGCTTGTATTCCCATAAACCGTCCACCATATCTCACCGGGCTAGGACGGAACCGTCCTGAATTTTTATACGCACCGTGACGACGAGGTATCGAGATGGTGAAGCTTAGCGACATTCTCATCGCCAATCAGGATCTGGAACGGTTTTCAGACCTCGAATTGGCGATTCAGGCGATTGCCCGGCGCGGAGAGCGTTTTTTTCGCATCGATGTCCGCCCTCCCTTCCCCGACACCCCCCACCACTGGGAGGATCGGCTGGAGGCGGTTTTTAGCGGCCTGGTGCGCTAATGTTTCGAGATAACTGTCAAACGCGTTATACCCATGTCACTTGACCTTGTTTCCACCCAGGGATCTTACGAAGAACCCACTTATTTCCCCCCTCAGGCCTCCCATGAGACCAGCCTGGAACTGCATCTACATGCGTTGCAGGATCGTCTGCGTGACCTGGAACGTCTGCCGGCGGCTGAGGAAACCGCCGACACCCAGCTCCAAATCGCCCGCACCCTGGTGGGTCTGGATCGTGGACAGGCGGCCTGGCCCCTGGCCCGGACGGCCTTTGCATTCTTTCTGGCCCGCGAGGACTGGGAATCGGCGGCCGATGCGTGCGAGGTTCTGTTCCAGGCCGACCAGCCCCAATCCCTCAGCGCCCTAGGGCAGGGTATCTGGCTGGCGGTCACCTATCCCGTTGATCCGCAAGTGGCCTTTGAATTGTTGCGTCATCTGGTTGAAGAAACCCACAGCGATGCCGACGGCACGGCGGTGGCCGCCACCACGGCGCTATTTCTGGCTGATCGCCGGGCGACCGGCAATGATCGCGACAACCTGCTGTTTTTCACCAGCCAATGGTTGGGCGATGTGGCCCGCCGCCAGGGTGGCGTGGACTCCCAGGCCGAGTTCGACCAGTGGATGGAGACACTGGAATTGAAGGAGCCGGATTGCTTCCTGCCCCGTTTGCGGCGGGTTGTCGAGACCCTGGTTCAAGAGGATTGGTGGTTCGACCGCTCCGCCCTGCAAGCCCAGTTGCCGGCGAACTGACGATGTTTTGGACTGAAGAGGAAACCAATTCTGCCCAGGTTCCCGGCGAGGTCATTGATCTCCGGTTTGCCATCAGCTGCCGCGAACTGCCGGTGGATCATGCCTACCTTTTGTCACAGGCGATCCTGGCACAGTGTCCCTGGTTGATCTCCGAGCCGCTCGCAGGCCTTCACATCATCCACGGCGCGGGTTCGCAAAATGGCTGGGAACGCCCACCACACAGTCCAGACGAACGGCTGCTGCTATCACGCCGCACCCATTTTGGACTACGCATTCCCCAAATCCTTGAGGATCGGGTGATTCAGGCGCTTCGTGGCGTCATCTTGGACATCGGCGGCTGTGCCATGACCCTCGGGGATGCCCGCCGGCACCTCCTGACGCCGAACAGCACCCTCTTCTCCCGTTTTGTCGCCAGTCCCTGCGGGGAGGACGAGACGGTCTTTCTTCAGCGCACTGCCCAGTCATTGGCGTCGGATGGCATTCGCCTAAAAAAGGCCCTGTGCGGCAAGACGACGCCCCTGTCTGTTCCCGGTGGTTTTTTCTTCACAAGAAGCCTGTTGTTGGCTGGACTTAACCAGGAAGAATCTCTACGGCTCCAATGGCAAGGTCTCGGCACGCACCGTTTGATGGGCTGCGGCCTTTTTATCCCCCACAAGGGGATAGAATCGGTCAAGAAAACCGGAACCGGCTGAACGCTCCAGTCCTGACTCTATCCATTGGGGATGTTCACCGCTCTGTTGTTGATCCGTACAATTCCATCCAAGGCTGCTGTTGCCTCGCGCACCGCGCCAGAGCCGGTAGTCGATTTTAATTTTATTTTATCTGCGAAGTCCTTCTATACCCGTGCTTCCAACCTAGGAGAACCTGATATGTCTTTCGAGTGTCATGGCAAAACCATTGAAACCGTCGCCAATGGCTATCTGGCGGATATCAACGACTGGAATGAAGACGTTGCTAAAGAATTGGCACGTCAGGAAGGTCTGGATCTCACGTCGGATCATTGGGATCTTGTCCACTTTTTGCGCGATGCCTATGTCAACGACAATGGCCACCAACCCAATGACCGAGAGATCAACAAGTTTCTCGCCGAAAAATGGGGCCGCAAGGTCAGCTCCAAGGATGCCTACGATTTGTTTCCTGGCAAACCTTCCAAACAGGCGGGCAAGATTGCCGGATTGCCAGAAACCCTCCGCAAGGGTGGCTACTGAAGGAAAAATCGGAGACATCACGAGACCCCGAGGGGAATTTCAGGCCATGCGGCTAAAGGTGGTAAAGTACTGCGCCAATGCCGGTAGTCTCCGGGATCCGGTATCTCCCCGCTCGGCACCTGTGCCGACTTCCCCGGATTTTGTTTAATCCCAATTTATTTGAGGTAATAGAAATGAAAAAAGCTTTGATACTAGCCGCTGGCGTGATGGGTCTGGCATGTGGTGTGGTTCAGACCGCTGCGGCCGATGGTGCCGCCCTTTACACCGCCAAGCTGTGTACCACCTGTCATGGTGCCGATGGCAAGGCCCCCATCATGCCCAGCTATCCTAAGCTTGCTGGCCAGAATGCGGATTACTCCTTGCAACAAGTCAAGGATATTCGCGACGGCAAGCGCACCAATGGCGGAGCCGCTGCCATGATGGGTTTGGTCAAGGGCCAGAACCTGAGCGATGCCGACGCCAAGGAAATTGTGACCTGGTTGTCTACCAAGTAATGGCCTAAAACTATCCTGTGGCGGCGAGCCAGTCTCGTCGCCAGTGGGTTGTTTATGTCTCCCAACACATACTCCGTATATGGGCATGGCTATTCCCGATGAACATTGTCTGGTAGAGTAAGCGTCCGCCGGTCCCCCCGCGACGGATTGCTGTGAACCCGGTCAGGCCCGGAAGGGAGCAGCCGTAGCAGTTCGTCCGTGCGCCGGGGTGTGGCTGGCGGATTATTA
>SESE01001306.1_pt1 | contig 10229 bp, 18 predicted proteins | sample 3171371 | NCBI WGS metagenome assembly SESE01 (sample SAMN06051881, study PRJNA518727) | freshwater metagenome | biome: subpolar coniferous forest; feature: holomictic lake; material: water; isolation source: holomictic Lake 442, 13 m depth | place: Canada: near Kenora, Ontario | collected...
GCATGATAATTGAATATATGCTATAACTATGCCAAACTTCTGTCATATTCCTATCATATTCTCTGTGTTGCACCGCAACATGGCATGAGAACTGCAATATAGCAAGCAATAGACCAAACTATCCTGGTCTAAACTCTGTTTCCGCCATAGCAAAACTAATATCTGGCATATCCTTTGCAATATGCTAGTTATCATGCCAAGAGTATCTAAGTAGGTTTGGCACGATAGCTGCAATATGCAAACTGACCATGCCAGTCCAGCCTAAGAGGGGAGCGGCGTCCCATCGTACAATGCAAGTCGCCGATAGATGCGACAAGCAAACGAGAGGGGCAAGCGAATAGCCTGTCCGCCGATCCGGGGAAAGCCTGGAATCGTTGGACGGTGCCAGCTTCTCCCATCTTCCAACGGTGCGAACCAAAGGGAGAAGGGAGCACGAAAGTATGAGCAACGATTCCGTGATCGCGCACCTCCTAACCCGTCACGCCGCGTACACCGCAGAGAAGGCGCGCGAGACGGCGACCGAGACAACGCACGTCGCGAAGAGCGACAAGCCCGTCAAGGCTGGTAAGGGCGAGAAGTCCGACAAGCCGGTCAAGGCGAGCAAGGCGCCGGAGGAGGCACCCGCGGGGTTCAGCCCCACCATCGTCGGGCGGCGCGAGCAGATCGGTCCCGAGGAGTTTCTCCTCCGAATGCGGTCCGTGCGCTTCGTCTCGCCGGAAGGTAGGCACCTCTCGCGGTCCCCCGACCGCGCCGAGAAGATCCAAACCATCGCGGACTTCATGGGGTCGTACGTCGAACAGGAAGGCGATGCGTTCGGAACCATCGAACAGCGGGCAATGATCGAGTGCCGTCGGCTGCGCGGCATGATCCTGGTCGGGCAGGACCGGCGCGAGGTGCGCTCGGCTCAGGCGAGCGTCGGTGGCTTCGTCACCGGCATCGCCGATGCGAAGGAAAAGCTTCTGGCTTCCTTGAAGGGTCGTGAGCGCGAGGCGGTGGAAAATCTTATCGCTGCCACGAACGAGGGCGACTCCGATGCGGTCGCGATCGAGCAGGCGCGGCTCAAGTCGATTCGGCAGGATCTCGCGAGCCTGTAGCAGAACACGAGAGCTTGAGAGCCGGCAGCCCGAAAGGGTGAGCCGGCTTTCGCGTTTCTACATTCAGATTGGCACGCCCATTGCAATATTCAAGTCCCGCGCCAAATAAAATTCTAATATCTAATCGCGCCCCATAAGGGCGCATCAAGGCGAATAGCTTACCACCTTTAGGTGGCATATCTTTTGCAATAAGCAAAACGCTCATGCCACTTCGTACTTCCTTATAAGAGGAGAGCGGGCGTCCCATCGCATAATGGTTTGGGACCATGAGTGTCGGAAACGTGATAGGGTGCTTACGGTAAAGACCGGGCGACATAATCCCTACACCGCGGCTAAGGTCTGAAAGCTGCCCTCCCATCGTACAACGGTACTGACCGATAAGCGCAGCAATCAAGCTGCGACGGAGACATGAGCATGAAGGTTCAGATTCTCGTTGGCATTCCGGGTTCGGGCAAGTCGACGTACTCCAAGGGTCTGCCCGGCAAAGTGGTGATCGTCAGCGCCGACAACTTCTCCATGAAGGATGGCAAGTCCGACAAGCCGGTCAAGGTCAAGGGCGACAAGTCGTCCAAGATCGAGAAGGTCAAGGCGAGCAAGGAGGAGGCGCCCACGGGGTTCTCTCCCACGATCGTCGAACACAAGAAGGCGATCAATGCCGAAACATTCCTGACTAGAATGCGCACCGTGTGGGAAGTTTGGATGACGCAAGCAAACTCTCCCGAGAGAGATATCTTCTTTGGTTCGGTCGTTACCTATCTTCCCATCGAAGATTGGGCAACTTTCAACGGCTTTAAGGTGTTCCACATCTGCGGTACCCGCCGGGCGCTGCCTTGGGAACGAACTAGCATCCTGTAGTTCCTTGGAGATCCAAAGGGTTCTCCGCGAAGGTACGGAACGCTACTTCGTGAGCCGCTAAGTAATTGCCTTAGCCCGCTTATCACCAAAGGCGACTTTGCCTAAAGGTGTAGGCGGGCTTGAGGCGTCAAAAAAACCATGAAAGCAAACGCACTAGTCCAGTTCATCGTTGGCGGGGTTCTTGCGCTAGCTTTGGTTGGCGCTTGCGGGAAACCGCAAGAGGAAACCGCAAAGGCGAAGTTTCAGTTGATTCGCGTGGTCGAATCGGATAACTGGAATAGTCTTGCGCAGGTGGTCAAAGATCCCATCAGCGAACGATGCTACCTGCGAAGTAGCGTACACGGCGGCTGGAGCTACATGCTTCTGTCCGATTGCAAGTAACATAACTCTATCCCATAGTAAGGGAGAAAGTAGGGTCATGCATTATATTCGCGACCGTCTCATCGTATAAGCTCAAGTACCCTAATAGACGAGCTCCTTGGGAAAGCAAGGATGCTCCAAACCTTAAACCACATAGATTAAAGGGCGATATGGGAGATGCCATTCGGGATGGTCCGATAGTTGTAGGTCGTAAGGGGAAAGGGGCGAACGCGCCCCTTTTCCCGTTTCTGCGTATGGTTGGCACGAACCTTGCAATATGCCACATATTATGCCAACTCCAAAGTTTCACCCGCCCGCATTTATCCCTCTATTCTATAAGGTAAAAGGTGGTGGTTTTGGCACGCCTCTTGCAATATGCAAACATCATGCCATCCAACCATGCACCCGATTCCTCAATGGTTCCGCATAGATAGACTCGACATTATCGCCAGAGCGATATTATTATCGGCGGAGCGATATTCCGTCCGCATGGGAATCCGTTGGCAATGGAATTTCCGACATAGCATGGATTTTGCTAGGTGCAAACGGTGTGCCCGTGAATTTGACCATACATTAGGTGATGATATATGTATTGTCATTTTAGGATGGCATGGCTATTGCTAGGTGCAAGCGGGGTGCCATCTCGCGCGCGTTCGTTACATATAGGCGCGATGCGCTCCCATCGTATAATGCAAAGCGGGGAGAAGTGTCGAAAGCGAAACGAAACGGTGCGACGGTGAAACGCTCCGGCTTTGCGGACGTTGGACGGTAGCAAAGGACGCGACGTAACGGAAGGTCAAGCCTTCCCATCCTACAATGTGACCGCCGCTGAATTGCAGCAAACGACAGGAAACGAAACGTGACGTAATGGGAGGATGAAACCTTCCCAGCGTATAAGGGAGGAAGTTAGAGTCATGGGTAAGGCAATCGTGCTGATTCTGGCGGGCTGCGGTATCGTGGCTCTGTTGAACACCTACTACCCGAATACCTGGAAAACCGGGTTCTTGGTCCAGGGGCATCTTCTGCCATTCGCGTTCCTCGCGCTTGGCATCGGTTTGCTGGTAGTCTATAAGGTGAGGTGACGCGGCGAACCAAGCCGCTCCCATCACACAACGTCTCACGAGGTGAATCATGGATCGGCTCATTCAACGTATCGCGACGGCTCTGAGTGCCAACGTTCCGTTCAGTGAGATTCACGACACCATCGTGAATGGTACTAACGAGCCTTGTACGGAGGAGGACTTTTTCCTCGCGTACCATGCCGCCGAGATTCTGCTCGGAACGTAATTCGCTCCCAGGATTCACTAAAGGTAACACGAACATGACGATCAATGAGAAGGCTGCGCGCAAGATGGGTCCGAAAGGCTTTCTTTTCCAAGCTGGAAAGGCGAACGGAGGCAAGATCAGTGCCAACGGATTCCTGACCGCTCATAAGGAGTGGCTGTCCACGGGTGAGATTGGGGACATTACCCAACCGATTCTGGACAAGTGGGAAACTGGCGCCATCATGGCGACTCCTGCTCTCCAAGAGATCAAGAAACTGGTACTCGACTACCATCTTGCGACGGAAGCGGAAAAGCTCGCAAGCAAGGGTGCCGGTGGTCGTACCGCAAAGGTCAAGCCTTACACCGCGACGATCTACAACGCGAAGGGTGAGATCCAAACCGCGAAGAATGCGGAAGGCGAGGATGTGGATCTGGTCAAGAGTTTCGACCTGATTCAAGAGGCGAATCGGTGGGCGGATCGGCGTCTATTCGAGGGCGCTCCCGATTGGTTCGGAACGGTCGTGAGTAATCTGCAATCCGATTCGGAGGGGCAGAATCTCTCTTGGACGGTTCTGCGCGACGAGGCGATTGGTCGGATTCTGGCGCAAAAGCCGGGAGCCGTCTGCAAGAAGCCGCCTAAGAGCACGGGTCGACTCTCGCAACAGATGAAGGTTTCGCAGAGTCATTGCAGCTTTTCCAAGGGATAAACGGTTCCCATCATTTAACCAGTTAGCGGATCTGGCTGTGCAGACGCTACGGCGAGTGCCCTAATCAAAACCGCACTTGACTTCTTAGCTTAGTACCATGGCATGAGTGCTTCGACGGATGCGGGGCAGTTAAATTTCCGCATCTAATAGGGGTTGAATTCCTCTACATGCTGCCAAGCCTTACCCTGTTTAGCGTCATGCGCTTGGACAGATAACCAGGGGTCGCCCTTAAAGCGACAAGAAAACTGTCAGTCCCCCATCACACAAAACAAGGTATACATGAACAGCGGAATCATCGTATCTCTGGTCAAGAAACCTGACGGAACATTCGACCGCGAGGAAGCGATCGGCGCCCTAGATGCCGAGTTGAGTCGGATCGAAGCTATTCGCGGAGAGGTGAAAGCGTGTGTCGAGCGAGAACTAAAGGTAAGCGAGGACCCGATTCATTGGGTTACATTCTCGCATAGGGTTCTAGCTAAGTTGGACGTTACGCCAAACAATTACCACCTGGTAGAGGGGGTCGTGCGCGACACCATAAAGGATCTTGGTTACATGGTTGTAACTAAGAAGCCCGGCATCATACACTCAAAGACAGACTAAACTGTCAGTCTCCCATCACATAATGTGATGCCGGTGAAACACTAGGACAGGAAAGGATGGTCGGTTGAATACGATTGTGATACTGGAGCTTTAAGTGAGCGCGAAGGCGTGAGAACCTTCATTAAAGATATTGAGTAAGTTGCGCGGAGCGCGCGGCGAGGGTTTGCGGTCATCCCATAAAACCGCTTGAGCTTGCGTGAATAAGTGTGAACTGCTTTGGACTGTGGTTGAGTCCACATAAAGATCGGCTTTGCGCCTGACTAGTGCAAAGTAGTTCAGACATATTCACGGGCTCAAAGTTATCTGGTGAGAACGTCGCAAGCGCCAGCTTCCGCAGGCGAAGCCAAAGGCTAACCCTTGTTGGTAAGGAAAGCGTGCGGTTCGATTCCGCTTGAGTCCACCCATCGCATAACCATAACGGAGCACGGACATGGCAGCAGTCATCGAAGAGAAACTGAAAGCGCAATTCCTTGGAAAACGTGTGCGCAGTTTCGCTACTGTTGGTGAGGTTGTCGGTGTTCGCGGCACCTTGCTCGATGTTCGTGAGGGCGATAACGTCTATCCCGTATATTACGAAAAACGCAACCATAATCGAATAGGGGCACGAACGTGAAACCTGTTTGGCAACAGAAGCTCCAAGCGAAGATGGATCGTAATCCTCTCTATTGGGAGGAGCCGACGCCCGACGAAAAGGCTGCGAATCCTCATTGCCCATCGCATATTCGTTGTCAGGAATGCGGGGGCAAGCCTAAGAGTGAAGGTGGCACGGGTAAACGTGTCACGCTGCGCGAAGCTGTCAACTATAGCTTCCACACTTGCGACTACTGCAAACGAAGGATTGCGTAGTCATTTCCCATCACATAACCAAAGACGGAGATACATACAGGATGGCTACCAAAGAGGCTGGTTACAAGTTCGACGACGCGACCATTCATGCGGTGCCGAAGGATGCGCCTACGCTTTCGATGAAGGCGAAGATTGGTCATGCGAAGCGAGAGTTGAGGTATGCGAAGCGTGCGCTTGCCAAGGTCGAGCGTCAGAATAAGCAGCTCGAAAAGTTGCGCAAGCAAGCGAGCGAAACGTGGGATGCGATCCTGGTCGCACGCGACGATCAGAACACGCGGTACTAGCGTAGCTTCCCATCACACAACGTTACTCATCTAAATGAATCACGTTCACGGCGCGATGGAAGATTGACCATCCCATTGTACAATCGGTCACGGTCATAAACGCAACGGTCACTAACTCAAACAGAAAAGGACACTAGAAAGAATATGAAGTCGCTCACGGTTACGCTGGTTCATTTCTCGGATGGTTCGGTCGATACGGATGGTTCGGTCGATGCGTTCCGTTCGGCGCTGGACGCTGCTCTGATCGAGCAGGATGCCATGAGCGAGGGTATCGCTTTCGCTGTGGAAGCGGTGTTCGATACTCTGAGTGGCGCACGGGCGAATATGCCCTACGTCATTAGCGAGACGCTGCAGCGTCTGAGCACGACGCCTGCGAACTATAACCTTCTGACGGATAAGGTTGGTGAGTTCATTCGGGCGAACGCGCAGGGTGACGAGCCCACTTACCATATCGGTAAGGGTAAGGGTGGTGGCGTGATTCGCCTCTGCGACGAGTCGGAAGATGCGCGTAAGAAGCGCACCGCTTCCGTGGATAAGAAGGCGGAGAAGGACGCGAAGTAAACGTCTTAGTGTGAATGGGTTTGCGGTTATCCCATAAAACCGCGTTTGCGACCAAGCTCACGGAGAAGCTCCAATGCCTATATTGCGTTGGAAGGGGTGGTTCGAGTCCACTGGTTGCCCCAAAGAATCCCATCACATAACCAAAGGAGGTAAGTCATGTGTTACTGTGACGCTGCTCGCATTCGCGCGATTTGCTGTGGTTCGACAGCTTGTCACGCAGGAAGAACCTGCGAATTTCACGCGCTCTCATATAACTCCAAGTCCGAGGAAACGAAAATGAATTACGAGCTCGCTTGGAAGCGAATGTGTTTGCTATATCCAATCGTGTATGGCGCGAATTGCGCAACTCCTACACTCGATTACTCGTCTTATGACGGGTTTGCTGTCAGAGGCAGAAGCAATGGTTTGATTGGCAAGGGGGCAACGATTGAGTATGCAATTCAAACGGCGTATACGTATTTGCGAGGGCGAGTGCTCGATATGCAGGTTGAGCAGCAAAAGCAGATTGACACATATCATGTTGCGCTCGACGGAAAGATCGATGAGTAAGCTTCAATAGCAAGACTGCGGGAGCTTGCAAAAGGGTTCGCGATTATCCTTGGAAATCGCAAAACTTGCGCCTGTAGTTTTAGGTATAGCTAGACGTAAGCTACCATGGGAAAACGGCAGTCACTATCTGGCTGGCAAGCGGGCGCACTAAATTCTGGAAAGGAAACAATGAAAACTCTGCTCATTCTCGGGCGCATTCCCGCAAAGAAAGAATGCCCGTTCATTCTCCGGTGTCAAACTTGGAGAGATGGAAATTGTACTAGGTCGGCTGCAATCAATGCGCCGTATCTGTGCGAGATTGCGCGTCTTTTTGACATTGAGCGGTCGACAAGTTCAACGGAGGAAGAGTAATGATTCGCAAGCATAAGGTAGCGCGTATGTTTTGCCAGGCGCGTGGCATGGAGTTTGCATAATACAAATTTCATTCCAATCAAGGCGGAGCGATCCCATCGCATAACGGTTGTGAACGATGATTGTGGCGAGCGTTTGAATCCCCGAGATAGAATCTCGGATTGACCAGTTCTACGACGCTCCGCTTGGATTAAAAACGTCCAAGCGTTCGCCAGAGTGCATTGTTCCCATCGTAGAACTAACGAGGAAAAGGATCATGTCAAGCAATCGAGACGCATACGAGAACAAGTACACGACGTTGGGTATTGCGGCGGCGGGTGCATATGCGACGATTGGTGATAATTGTCGGGTGACGATGTATGATCGTCGGCTATCGCCTTACTATGGTGATCTTGCTGAGGGTGGCATTGTCATTGATAAGCGTCCTTGTCTGAGTCATCCTAGTTTCATTGAGATGGTCATTTCTGGACCGATGCTCAATGAGAGTCTCCCATCGCATAGCAGCGAGAGAATGTTCTCGGAGGTTCAACCTTGCGAGGATGCGCGTTGTTGTAGGAGCATGGATTACATTTCCATGGATCTGTATCTGGATCTTTGGCGTCCTCTTGGAGCCAAGATCGGAAAGCGGATCGGGAATGAGATTGTCTGGGAAAACGGAGATGTGTCTGTTATCCCGGATGAAAAAGACCGATGGAAGAATGTGGAGGGCTGACGTGCAAGATAGCGTGATGACGCCTGATGAGGTTCGGGAGAAGTCAATTCCGATTGTTCGATTGAATCTTGAGAAGATCAATCGGCAATTGTGTGAGGGCAAGCGATGTTTCGCTCCCCAGCCTGGACATATTGCGATGTTGGCGCAAGCCTTGCGTGATGCTGGTTGGCGAGTGAATGCGAGTGAGTACACCATTACTGTTCACGGTGAAGGTGACATTCCTAGTCGTGATTTACCATAACGATTCCCATCTCATAATGGAGGGTAGACATGAGTGACGACAAGTTCTTTCAAGTGATTCTGGCTATTCTTCGACGAGCGAAGATGAGGGTGTCGAATTGAACGACAAGGAATTGCGCGCACATAAAGCCACGCACGATAAGAGTAATTCGTGGTGGATGAATGATGGAAGGGGAATTCCGCTTAGTCGAGTGTGCGATGAGTGCATTCACGAAGTGAAGAAGGGATATTCTCCAGAAGTTCTTGGGGAGTCTGGCAGATACGAAGATGTAGTTGAGGATACGATTGAGCCCGAGGATGGTTCTCTATTAGAAGATTGGGACTATGATTGTCCCTAGTGCTTGGCTTGGGTTATGTGTGTGCCCATAAAACACTTATATCGGGTCCATAGCGCAAATGGATAGAGCAGATGCCTTTTAAGCATCAGGTTTCGGGATCATACCCCGATGGACCCACCAATTTCCCATCATCTAATTTGACAACACAAGCAAGAAGGAACGCGGAAACGAATATGGGCAACAAGATCAAGCCTCGTCGGGTTGCAGCACAGGAGGAGAATGGTCGCAAGAAGGTGCGCAATTGGGTTGAGCAGGATGCGAATGAGAGTGGACGTTACAAGGCTGGTCCTATGAGGGATCGTCGTGAGCGTCGCCCCAAGGATGCGCGCAATCGTGCTCGGGAGTTCGATTTCGAGACGGACGATTGAACTTCAAGTTCGCGGTTGAACTTGGTTCTCAATAACGTTCAAGGAGACAGAGAAGATGAGTAAAGAGATTGTGATTCGGTCGGCTCGTGGCATTTCTCGCAATGCGTACTGCTATGAGTACAAGTGTGATCCTGTGACCAATCGTCACCTTCTGATTGCGAAGGGTGGAGCGCCAAAGCTGGCTGGTCGAGTGGTTACTCGACTGATTGCTACTGGTGGTTGCACGAAGGAGGATCTCGTTACGTTCTTTGCGAATGACAAGCGTACGAAGAATGGACTGAGTATCAACGAGAATGATTTCTCGCAGGTGTTCAAGCTGCTCAAGTCGCTTGGATGTGTTACGTCTACTCGTGGTCGTAATGCGACCTGGACGCTTACGTCCAAGGGTGCTGCTGTGTTCCGTTCTGCGAAGGTGGAATGGATCGGCAAGAAGCAGTAATCTAGGGTTCTTTCAGGACAAAACAGGTTTGGTGTGCGCCTATAAAACACTATTTAGAAAAATGAAAAGCGTACTTCGATATCTTGGAAGCGTATACACTTCGCCATTCCCGTGTGAGTGGAATATTGCGGAGGATGGTTCTGTCGAGTGTTCTCCCATCGCACAATGCGATGATGAGGATCTCGATGAGGATCTTGACGATGAATCAAAGGTTCATGCGCGGACCATTGAGGGTTTGCTTGCGGAAACGAGCAAGTATCAAACCAAGATGGAATTGGTGCAGGAGTCGGTGCTTTCATATCTTTCTAGTGGACCCAAGTGTTCACAGGATGTGATTGAGTATCTGGAATCGAAGCATTCCGTTAGTGAGAGTAGTGCGAAAAGGTACGCTTACAAGTGCGTTGGGATCGAGAAAAGATATGGAATGTGGAGTTTGAGGCAGCAGTTGCAACCCCCTATTCCGGAGAAAGCGGATGAAACTTCGAGGACGGACGAACAAGGGCAAGAATCGAATCCGTGAACGCGTCGCCATGAAAGGGCTGAATTGGGCGAGGATTGGATTCTCGTCAAAGAATCGGAAACGGTTTCATTTTCAAGTGAGCGTGGATGGCTGATGATTCAGCCGCTTTCCAATCCCGATAAGGGAAGGTGGATTCTTTC
>SESE01001307.1_pt1 | contig 10227 bp, 10 predicted proteins | sample 3171371 | NCBI WGS metagenome assembly SESE01 (sample SAMN06051881, study PRJNA518727) | freshwater metagenome | biome: subpolar coniferous forest; feature: holomictic lake; material: water; isolation source: holomictic Lake 442, 13 m depth | place: Canada: near Kenora, Ontario | collected...
GGTGAACAGACTCGCTCTCTTTACCGGAAAGATAATCCGGCCAGGATTTTCTGTGAATGAGGAGTTTATTGGCGGGGTTTCTGTGAAAATTGGCGACACGATCTATGATGGTACTATAAGCCACCAGCTTCAGATGCTCAAGAAGGCTCTTGTTTCCGAAAAGGCATGAGCGCAGCAATTGTTTGACAGCTTTAAAAGTCAATAGCCTGCGCCTGTGCAGGCTATTTTTTTTGCCTTTTTTTAGTTGTTGCATTTGCAGGCAGCGCTAAAAATTTGTAGCATCACAATCGGGGCTTTAGCTCAGTTGGCAGAGCGTCTCGTTCGCAATGAGAAGGTCAGGGGTTCGACTCCCCTAAGCTCCACAAGTATTTATTGCATTGTCCTTGTTCTCACTTTTTTAAAAAGAATAATGGAGTTATTCTATGTCGGGTTACAGATTCTTTTCACGTTCAGCGCTGATGCTTTTTACAACAGGAATCTTCTTTAGCTCTGGCTGCTCCTCCTCAAAGCCCGAAACAACACCTAATTCACTTGTTAGTGAGGGTTATGCAAGCTCGGTGAAACTGTACGAAAAAGGAGATTATTCGGCAGCTATTCTCAGGCTCGAATCATTGCTTTTTACCGCTCGTGCAACGGCGCTTGAGGATGATGTCCTGTACCTTCTTGGAGAGTCTTATTACCATTCTGGCGACTATATGCTGGCAGCAGAGATGTTTTCCCGGGTGCAGCAGATCTCTTCTACACCTTATGCCAGAACATCCCAGTTTATGATGGCAAAGTCCTATGAACAGCTCTCTCCTCATTTTGAGCTGGATCAGCAGTATACCCGTAAATCCATAGAGCAGTTTTCCCTTTATCAGGAGCTTTATCCTGTAGCTGATTCATCAAAGATCGTCGGCGATGTCAAGACATGGAGTGAGCTGCTTAAGATTAATCCCGAAAACATATCCTATAAGCAGAACTACGCATCGGCAATTACCCAGTTATCCCGTATTGACAGCTTGAGATATTCGGGAAAAGCAATCAGGACAATGAGAGAGAAACTGGCTAAAAACTCATTCTTTATAGCACACCAGTATGTTCAGCTCGGAAAATATAAGGCAGCAGGTATATTCTACGACGAGGTTATCGCGCATTATCCTGATACCATTTATGATCAGCCCGCTCTTGAAGGAAAGATTGATGTGCTGATCAAGCGGAAAAAGTGGTTTGACGCGGGGCTGGCGCTTGATCAATATTTGCAGCTCTTTCCCGAAAAACGGAAAGAAATGCAGGTGATCAGGGATACAATAACTCAGAATAGCAAAAACTGAAAGGCACCAATCGTGCATCTGGCCGTTTTTGGAGGTACTTTCGATCCGCCGCATAATGGGCATCTTGCTCTCTGCCTGTTTGCAAAAGAGCTGCTTGAAATTGACCGGTTGATTATTTCGGTATCAAATAATCCTTTTAAGCAGCACAGGGAGGCTGGTGATGGTCATAGAATGAGGATGGCCGAGCTCATTTCTTCGGAAATAAATCGTACGGACTCTTGCTGCGAGGTCAGCGGATGGGAACTGGAAAAACAGCACGCATCATATACGGTTGATCTTTTGCGTTATCTCCATGCACGTTACCCGCACGATCGGTTGACCCTGCTCGTCGGGGAAGACAGCTTCAGGGAGTTTTCGTCGTGGAAGGAGCATGAGACGCTGTTGTTATTGTGTGATGTCGTGGTGTTTGGAAGATCGTCAATAGAGATGAGCCGCACCTCCTGTCTCACTCCCAATGCAGTTGCTATAAGATTTATCGATTTCGTCTGTCCGGTTTCCTCAACTGAGGTCAGGGAGCTTGCGGCTGCTGGTAAATCAATTTCCAGGCTTGTTCCAGACTCTGTGCGCCGTTACATTAACCAGCACGCTCTTTACCGCTGACTCCACTTCTCTACATCGACTCAGGGGCAGAAACGCCAAGAATCCTGAAGCCGTTGCGCAGCACTTGACGTGTCGCCAATGAAAGAAAAAGTCTTGCGTTACAGATATCAGGTTCAGCCTTGAGTATAGGGCACTCCTGATAAAAGCGGTGAAACAGTTCAGCCAGAGAGTGCAGATACTCAACCATTTTTTGTGGTTCAAGCAAGCGCAGGCTAGTTTTTATCATATCGGGATAGTCAAGCAGCGCAAAGCCAAGCTGAACTTCAGCAGGAGAGCTGAGCTGGCACAGTAACTGGTACTCTGCAGCGCTGTCCGAAGGGTTAAACCCCGTTTCCTGCTGAGCCATGCGTAAAAGGCTGCAAATTCGCGCATGAGCATATTGCAGATAGAAGACCGGGTTTTCTTTGGACTGTTTTTTTGCCAGTTCAATATCGAAGTTAAGGTGAGAGTCCTTGCCGCGCATGATGAAAAAGAGTCGTGTGGCATCTGCGCCGACATCATCAATCAAGTCGTCCAGCAGATCAGCATTCCCTTTTCTTGTCGACATTTTAAGGGTTTGTCCATCAACCGTTGTTGTTACAAACTGGTTGATGGCAATTTTGATACGGTCGGTATCATAACCGAGAATCTTGAGAGCCTCAAGAACGTCCGGATATTCATCGATATGATCAGCGCCGAAAACATTGACGATCATGTCGTAGCCCCGTTCGAACTTTGTGATATGGTAGGCGATATCGGGTAATCGATAGCTCGGTTCGCCAGACGATTTGATGAGCACCTTGTCCTTTTCCTGGCCAAGCTTCGTTGTCAGAAACCAGACAGCCCCGTCATATTCTGAGATAAACTCTTTTTTTCTGAGTTCATCTATAACTCTCTGGTTTGCCGATATCCCATGAATGTCGGGGTTGTAGAGAGTATGTTCATTGAAAAACGAGTCATGCCGAATGCTGAGTCGGCCGAGTGTTGTGCGTATCGATTTGAAAATGATCTCTTCAGCACTCTTTTTAAAGAGATCGAGGTCACTGTTTATTTCCAGCGTTGTTCCATGATCGGAGTACAGCCCTTCTGCAATCTCCCGTATGTATTCGCCCTGATAATGGGTTGCGGGAAACTCTGTCTCTCTGCCACAGCACTCCAGATAACGCAGCCGTACCGATTCCCCCAAAATCTGCATCTGCCGGCCAGCATCGTTGAAATAGTACTCCCGTGTGACCTCATATCTTTGCGTTTCAAAAAGATTCGCTATACAATCTCCGAGCACCCCCCCCCTGCCACGTCCTATGGTCAGCGGGCCGGTTGGATTGGCACTGACATATTCAACGATAGCCGTTTTGCCCTGGCCGATGTTTCCTTTTCCGTATTCATCTCCCTCCACCAGCACTTGCTCTACGGACTGCATGATAAAGAGCGGCGTAAGATAAAAGTTGATGAATCCTGCTCCTGCCACCTCAATTCTGGCAACCGTATCCGGAGGAAACGTCAGATGCGGGATAATTTCCTGCGCGAGTTCACGGGGGTTTCTCTTGCACTCTTTTGCAGCAAGCAAAGCTATATTTGTCGAAAAGTCTCCAAACTTCTTGTCAGAAGGCTGTTCAAGACGGATTGGCTTGTCGGTGGTCACGCCTGCCGAGCAGAGGGCTCTCTGGATGACAGGAAGAAAAAATTCGAGCATAAGATTCGTTATATAAGTGTCACGTGTTCTCTTCTGGAGAGCTTTTCAAGAAGATCATCAGGACGAAGCTGTGTAAAATCGTCGATAACCTGTACAATATTTTCGAAACTGCTGAATGCTTCGGCACGGTTTGTGGTCGTTACAGCAACGCAATGCATGCCAGCCTTTTGCGCAGCTTCAACCCCGGGCAGGGCATCCTCAAAAACAATACATGCTGAAGGGTGAACCCCAAGAAGTTCGGCTGCACGCAAAAAAATGTCCGGATGTGGTTTGCCGCGAGGAACCTGAAAGGGGTCAACAATAGCCTGGAATTTTTCAGTAAGGTTCAGGATCCCGAGAACATAATCAATATTTTTTGGACTGGCGCCAGTGCCAATTCCAAGAAGCACTTCTCGGGTTTTGGCGGCATCAAGAAACGCCTCAAGTCCTGCCAATGGTTTAATGAGCTTGCGAGAGGTGACACGGTAAAGAAAATCCTTGAGTTCCGTAAGCCGACCGGCTTCAGCTTCATTGATGTTCGGGTCGAGAAAGTAGCGGAGCACGTCAAGGCCCTTCATGCCCGCAGTTTCTACCAGGTAGCGTTCAGCATCAAGTCCCTCAAGACCGAAATCTCTGAAAAGTTGAACCCATGAGTCGGCATGAAAGCGCATATTATCAGTAAGCACACCGTCCATATCAAAGATAAATGCGTGTCTTTGTTTGTTCAGCATTTGGCTTGTCCGTGATGGGTGGAGATGGTTGTTTCGCCAATTCTCATGGCAGTTCTCACCTCCTGCATGGTATGGTTGGCAATGAGCCGCGCCTTAACTTCTCCTTCAAAGAGGATCTCTTTTACAAGATCGATATGCATTTCATAATAACGGCGTTTTTCAATCAGCGGGGCAAGATCCCGCGAAATATTTGCCGCGCAAAGTTTCTTGCAGTCAACACAGCCAAGCGTCCCCGCACGGCAATCCTCCTCTATAGAGCAAAGTTGTTCGGGAGGAGCAAATTTGGCATGATAACTGAACACCGTGCAGACCTCAGGGTGTCCGGGGTCATTTTTCCGGATTTTCCGGGTATCAGTTACCGCCGTGCGCATTTTTTTCAGAACATCGTCAGGCTCGTCTGCCAGCAGAATGGTATTGCCAAGAGACTTTGACATTTTTGCTTTTCCGTCAAGACCAACAAGTCGTGAGAATTTTGTGATTTTTGGGGCGGGTTCAGCAAAGACCTCTCCGAGAACAGGGTGAGGGTAATGGTTGTTGAATTTACGTGCAATCTCTCTGGTAATTTCAACATGAGGGATTTGGTCCTCACCAACGGGCACAACATTACCTTTGTAGAGAAGAATATCTGCCGCCTGGAGAACCGGGTAACCCAGGTGACCGTAGGTCATCGATTCCATATTCAGGTCGCGTACCTGCTCTTTCAGGGTCGGGTTTCTTTCGAGGCGCGACGAGGTAATTAACATGGCGAAAATCAGAAACAGTTCAGCATGTTCCTTGACCTGCGACTGGCGAAAAACCGGACTTTTATCAGGATCAATGCCTGCAGCAAGCCAGTCGATCAGCATGTCGAGGGTATGATTATAGATCTCTCCGGTCTCAAGCGAGGTCGTCAGGTTGTGATAATCAGCAATGAGGAAGCATGTTTCATAAGCCCTTGAACCCTTTTCGTCAAGCAGATTTTGCTGCTCAACCCAGCTTTCAAGAGCGCCGGTATAATGTCCGAGATGGAGTTTGCCGGTTGGGCGCATTCCACTTAAAATCCGCTGTGTTTCCATAAAAATTATTGTTGCCGCATCAACCGGCAGAGAAGGCGGCTGTATCAGGCGGGGTCGTAGAGTTTTCCATGTAAAGCTTTCGATGTCCCTGAATTTATAACAGTTGACAGAAAGATAAAAGGTATTTGTTTGTTTTTTGTTTTCAGCGCACTATGTAGTATATTTGCGCACTTGTTTTCGTTTCACATTGGAGAATAAGAATTCGAAAACCTGCCTCTTTGGAGAGTAAGTCCTATACAACGCTCAGTTGCCCAACCATGTCAGATCCGGAAGGAAGCAGCATCCGGTAATTTGAGTGTGTGATATAGTCAGCTTACTCTCTTTTTTTATTTCGTCACTTTTAATCACATCGGGAGCAGTTATGCCGTCAGGATTCAGCAAAGAGGAGTTACTGAGCGCGCCGGTACGCCATATTGATATCAAGCAGTTGAATATTGTCCCTCTCATCGACCAGATGAGCGATACCGCATTTCAGGCAAGGAATCTGGCAAGAGCGGCATCTATTGTTGATCTCATGCAGCAGGACAAGGAGTGTGCGGTTATTCTTACCCTTTCCGGTTCACTCATCAGCGCTGGATTAAAGCAGGTCATTATTGATATGATCGACAACAATATGGTTGATGCCATTGTTTCGACCGGCGCCAATATTGTTGATCAGGACTTTTTTGAAGCTCTTGGATTCTGCCACTACAAGGGAACCCAGTTTATCGACGATGCCATTCTCCGGGCGCTGCATATCGACCGCATTTACGATACTTATATTGATGAGGATGATCTTCGTGTTTGTGATGATACCACCGCGATTATTGCGAACTCAATGCAGCCGGGAACCTACTCTTCACGTGAATTTATTGTGGAGATGGCTAAATATATTGCGGCAAATAATCTTGACAGGAACTCTGTTGTCTACAAGGCTTATGAAAAGGGAGTACCGATTTTTTGTCCGGCATTTTCTGACTGCTCTGCCGGGTTCGGTCTGGTACACCATCAGTGGAACAACCCCGATCAGCATGTTGCCATCGATTCAGTCAAGGATTTTCGTGAATTGACCAAAATCAAGATCGAGAATGACAAGACAGGGATTTTGATGATCGGAGGCGGAGTTCCAAAAAACTTTACCCAGGATATTGTTGTTGCTGCAGAGGTGCTCGGTTACGAAGATGTGACCATGCACACTTATGCCGTGCAGATAACTGTCGCTGACGAGCGTGATGGTGCGCTTTCCGGTTCAACCCTCAAGGAGGCCAGTTCGTGGGGCAAGGTTGATACTGTTCATGAGCAGATGGTTTTTGCCGAGGCTACCATTGCTCTGCCTCTTATTGCCGGTTATGCCTATCACAAACGCAACTGGGAAGGTCGACAGGCTAAAAACTTTAATGCCATGCTTGATCGTCAGCAGGTAAACATCTGAGGAGAAATAATGAAATTTTTTATTGATACGGCCAATCTTGAAGAAATTCAGGCCGCAAAAGAACTTGGAGTCCTTGATGGAGTGACTACCAACCCGTCACTGATTGCTAAAATTGTCGGTGATCCGTCCACGTTTACCTGGCAGGATTTCAAGGATCATATCGGCAGGATCTGCGCTATTGTTGATGGCCCGGTGAGTGCTGAGGTGACCTCTCTTGAAACGGAAGGGATGATTTCCGAGGGAGAAGAGCTTGCGGAAATTCATGAAAATGTGGTCATCAAATGCCCGCTTACACTCAACGGCCTTAAAGCGATAAGCCATTTTTCAGCGCGCGGAATCCCTACTAACGCCACTCTGGTTTTTTCGCCGAATCAGGCTTTGCTTGCAGCCAAGGCCGGGGCCAGCTATGTCAGTCCCTTTGTCGGGCGGCTGGATGATATCAGTACCGAAGGAATGGCGCTTGTCAAGCAGATTGTTACTATCTACGATAATTATGGCTATATGACCGAGGTGATTGTCGCCAGCGTGCGGCACCCGCAGCACGTCGTAGATTCTGCCATGATTGGTGCCGATATTGCCACCATCCCCTACAGCGTTATTCGACAGCTTGTCAGTCATCCGCTGACCGATATCGGGCTTAAAAAGTTTACAGAAGATGCCGCTGTCATGAAGAAATAGCTATAACCTGAACCTTCAGGTTATTGATTGAGGTTATCGGGAGATAACCTCAATCTTGACTTTAGCAGTGCCTTTTTCGAAGAATCCGAGTCGTTTTGCCGCTTCTGTGCTCAAATCAATAACACGGTCGTCAACAAAGGGCCCACGATCATTGACACGGACAATAATTGATGTGCGGGTATCAAGATTGGTTACCTTTACCAGAGAGGGCAGCGGAAGATATTTGTGTGCGGCGCTTGGCTTTGTCGGGTCGAAAATTTCACCGTATGCGGTTAACTGTCCATTATGCTGATCAAGGGTTTCCTGGCCGTACCAGGACGCAATACCCGTCTCCTCATAAGAGATTGTCTCATCATAGCTCATGGGTACATACACCTTGCCGTCAACGACATAGGGTGTATTCTTGGTTTTTCCCAGTCGATAAGCCTCTTCGGGTGAAATACCAGTGAAGTCGAGCCTTGAAGATGAGCACGAACTGAGAACCAGAGGCAACAACAGAGATCCAATCAGTAAAACCTTGCGCATTGTTCGGTTTATTGTTTAATAAGTATTCATTAAAAATAGCTATTAAACGGGAAATTCCCTTATTTACTTGTATTTTGCTCTACTGTGTATTCGACAGGCTATTCAGTGGTATGCTATGTTTCACTGATATTCATGCAGATTATCGGAATGTTATTATGGCTGGCCAACACAACGAGCGGAACTCTTATGGCGTTCTTATTCTTCACGGTTTTACGGCGACGCTCGATAGTGTAGCTGCGTTGTGTGCACCCCTTCGGGAGCTTGGTATTCCGGTAAGCATGCCTCTGCTTGCAGGCCATGGCGCATCATCGCCCGAGGCACTCCGGGGCGTTGGGTGGGAAGCATGGGTGGCGGATGCTGATAAGGCGCTGCAAAAGCTGATGCTTGAAGCTGAGCGGGTCATTGTGATTGGTCACAGTATGGGAGCTATCCTCTCCCTGAATCTTGCCATCAGATATCAGGGCAATATAGATTCTCTCGTACTTGCTGCACCGGCAATAAAGCTTGTTTCCGTTTTCGCTCCAGGCCGCCCCCTCCATTTTGCGGCACCATTTGTCAGCAGGGTCATCAGGAATTGGGGGCTGGATTCGCTTTATTCCGGGCCACAGAGTGTCACCAGTATTCCTCATTATGCCTGGGTGCCATCTGATGCGATTATCTCGCTTTTCGAGTTGATCAACCAGAGCCTTCCCCTGCTTGGTCTTGTGACTGTACCGGTTATGATTCTGCATTGCCGTCAGGAAAAGACAGTTCTTCCTGAAAGTGCAACGATCGTGTACAACAGGGTTGCCACTGAACCCTCAGCCAAATCTATTGTATGGCTGGAGTATTCCGGGCACCAGATTTTTTGTGATTGTGAAAAAGAAAAAGCAATTCAGACGATTATTGACTACGTTTCGGGCAGAATCGGAAGAAACAGGGAGAACGGTGATGCAGGTTATTGATCTGAGTCATACGATTGAGCCAGGTATGCCCTGCTATCCGGGTACCCCGGGTCCCGTTTTTCAGTCACTCCGTTCCATTGAGGAAGATGGTTTTTCCGAGCAGCTTCTTACGCTATCCTCCCATGTCGGAACCCATGTCGATCTGCCTTCGCATATTCTGAAGGACGCCCCATCGCTGGATGCTTTTGGTATCGAGCGGTTTACCGGCAAAGGGCTTGCGATCGATGTTCGAGGAGCCCCCTTCCGGGAAATTTCAATTGAAGCTCTTCAGCCAGCTCTTGCTCTTATCCGTGAATGTGAGTTTTTGCTGCTCTGCACGGGATGGAGCAGATACTGGAATACTTCTGACTATTATGAGGGCTACCCGGTACTTTCTTCTGAGACCGCCCTGTGGCTGAAAGGATTTGACTTGAAAGGTGTTGGAGTGGATACGATATCGGTCGATGCGCCCGACACCAAAACTTTTCCCGTTCATAAAATATTGCTTCAGAATGGCACCCTTATCATTGAAAATCTTTCGGAACTTCAGTCGCTTCTGCATCGTACTTTCATCTTTTGCGGCTTTCCGCTGAAACTTTCCAACGCTGAAGCTTCACCGCTCAGAGCAGTTGCTCTGGTTGATTTTCTCAATGAGAGCTGATTTATCTGTTGGATTATAGAAAATGAAGTGCTACATTGACGACCACGGGATGTAATCCTCTGTTCTTTCCCATTGAAATAACCCTTGTATGAACACTATGCTTATGTATTCATCCATTACCAAAAAAGTGCTCATGGCGCTTGCCGGGCTTTTTCTGGTTACCTTTTTATGCGTACATCTCGGTATCAACCTGATGTTGCTGAAAAATGATGGAGGTCGTGCTTTTTCGGAAGCAGCAACCTTCATGGGCACCAATCCAGTCATCAAAATTGCTGAAATTGTGCTCTTTGCAGGATTCCTGCTCCATATCGTTTTCGGTTTGGTCGTCTCCTTCCAGAACCGTTCCGCAAGGCCTGTTGCCTATGCGCGAAGCAACAGTTCAGATACCTCGTTCTTTTCCAAGTACATGTTTCATACAGGAATCATTGTATTCATCTTCCTCGCCCTTCATTTTTGTGATTTCTACTTTATTAAAATCGGACTTGTAGCACCACCTCCCGGGATTGCAGTTCATGATTTTTATAGTCGTACACTCCTTCTCTTTTCAACACCCTTGTATTCACTTTTTTACATTGTCAGCTTTATTTTTCTTGGTATTCATCTGAACCATGCGATTCAGTCAGCATTTCAGACTCTTGGTTGGAACCACAGCAAATATACTGATGCGTTAAAGGTAATG
>SESE01001310.1_pt1 | contig 10219 bp, 13 predicted proteins | sample 3171371 | NCBI WGS metagenome assembly SESE01 (sample SAMN06051881, study PRJNA518727) | freshwater metagenome | biome: subpolar coniferous forest; feature: holomictic lake; material: water; isolation source: holomictic Lake 442, 13 m depth | place: Canada: near Kenora, Ontario | collected...
TCTGCTGGCCCTTGACCAGTTCATAGACGCCGTCGTCGATGAAAACCAGGCTCACGTCCTGGTCAAACGTGGCGGCGATCAACACCACCTCCAGGCTTTCCAGTGCGTAAATGGTGCCGTAAGGTGCCTTTCGGTTCACAAACATGAACTTCTTGACTTTGGGGCCGCTGCTGCCGCTTGTTTGTTGTTCACTCATTTTTTGATCTCGTCCGTTGCGTCCATCAATCGCCAAAAGTGATCAAGCGATCCGTCTTGATACCGCTGTCGACCAACTGGCCCAGGCCTGAAATTCGAAAACCCGGCGCCAAAACTTCTTCCTTGATACCGCGGCGCAAGGCCGCTGCCACACACACCACCAGATCCACCTTGTGCGCTGCGGCCAGCGCCGACCAGCGGTTCACTACATGGCGGTCGTCCTGCGGCGGCTCGGTCAGGCGGGTCGCATTGTTGACACCGTCGTGGTAGAAGAACACGCGTTGGATCTCATGCCCTTTGGCCAGTGCCGCCACCACAAACTGGTAGGCGCTGTCGGAAGCCTGGTGCGTGTAGGGGCCTTCACTGACAAGTAAACCGAATTTCATGATGTTCTCTAATCAGTTGGGGACAGAGCAAAGTTCGCTTCGTGTAACGCTTGGTCTGTCCCGCAATGTTTCAAAAGCGGATGTGGGTCGATGCATTCAGGCTCGCGCGGGAACCGCGCCAGTCATCAATCAGGTATTTCGAGAAAGGCAGGTCGCACTTCTCAAAGAACCGCGGCCAGCCGATACGCTCGACCCAATCGGAAAGACGCTCCCAGGGCCGGCCGTCCTCCTTGTAGACGTGCAGGATCTTTTTCACAACAGCGGCGACCTCAACCCAGCGCGGCGGATTGTTGGGCAATCCTGAAGCGACCATTTTCATGAAAGTCGGCTTCGCGCGGGCGTTCGAATTCTTGCCGCCCACCCAGATCGAGAGCTTGGTGTGCTCGGCATCGTTGATTTGCATCGGCGGGCACGGTGGGTAGCAGGCGCCGCAACACATGCACTTGGCCTCATCAATTTCCAGCGACGGCTTGCCGTTGACCATGGCCGGCCGGATAGCGGCCACCGGACAGCGTGCTACCACCAACGGGCGCTCGCACACATTGGCGACCAGATCATGGTTGATCTTGGGCGGCTTGGTGTACTGCACGATGATCGCTATGTCGGCCTGTCCACCGCAATTGATTTCGCAACAGGAAGTGGACATGTGAACCCGATTGGGCATCTCCTCGTGCCTGAATTCATAGTGCAGTTCATCCATCAGCGCCTTGACCACACCGGAGGCGTCGGTGCCCGGAATATCGCAGTGCAGCCAGCCCTGCGTATGGGCGATCATGGTCACCGAGTTGCCGGTGCCACCGACCGGAAACCCGCTGCTCTCCAGGGCTTCGATCAAGGGCGCGACACGAGTCTGCTCGGCCACCATGTACTCGATGTTGGAACGGATCGTGAAGCGCACATGGCCATCGGCATAGTTGTCGGCGATGTCGCACAGCTTGCGCACAGTGAACAGATCCATCTGGCGCTGCGTGCCGGCGCGTACCGTCCAGATTTCATCCCCGCTATGCGCGACATGGTGCAGCACACCCGGGCGTGGCCGGTCGTGGTACTTCCAATTGCCATAGTTCTTCAGCATCAGCGGGTGCAGATACTGCTTGTTATCGGGTACGCCGCTTTCAATGGGGGTGCGCATAGTTGCCATGTTTGTCTTCCTGTTTTCGTCAGAAACTTTGAACTACTGTCATGCTGTCATGTGGCGGTCGCCTGCTCCTTGCCACCGCCTTGTCTCAACCGTCAATCCGGACATATGGGTTGGTGCGTGGCGTGGAAACCATGCTGGGATCAATCGCAAGTTCTATGCCTTCAAGGAAGTTGACCAGGCCGATCCGCTCGATCATTTCGCCGGTGCGCTCGTGTTCCAGCGCATTCTCGGCAAAGAAATCGATGGTCTTCTGACCGAGTTCCACCAGGGCTTCATAATCTTCTTCGGTCTTCATGGGCATGAAGGGCACCACCACCGTGCCCATCAGGTCACCAATCTTGAGCGTGCGTTTGCCACCCATCAGGATCGTCACGCCCTTGTCCGTGCCGGTGGCCAGAGCCCCGGTCATGACATTGATGCAATGCATGCAACGCACGCAGTTGGCGTTGTCGATTTCGAGCGATTGCGTGTCATTGATGGCGACGCTGGAAATCTTCGGACCCATGCAGAGATCCTTGGTCTCCTTGAGCATGATGGTCTTGGTAGGACAGCGGCTCACCACATCGTTCACCAGCTCGCCCATGCCGTGCTTGGCGAACCACTTGCGTGCCAGCGCTTCGTCGGTGCGCATGTTGTCTCTCCAGGTTCCAATGACGGCCATGTCGGACCGTTGAATGGAATTCATGCAATCGTTCGGGCAACCAGAAAACTTGAACTTGAACTTGTACGGCAAGGCCGGACGATGCATGTCGTCCAGAAAGCTGTTAACCACCTTGCGGTGCGCCCGCGCTTCGTCAAAGCAGGACTGCTCGCAGCGCGCCGCTCCGACGCAGGACATCGAGGTACGCAATGCCGGGCCCGCGCCGCCCATGTCAAAACCCATTTCGTTTAACTCATCGAACGCACCCTGCACTTTGGCCGTGCTGGTACCCTGGAACATGATGTCACCCGACTGCCCATGAAAGGCAATCAGACCGGAACCATGCTTTTCCCAGACGTCGCACAATTTGCGCAGCACCTCCGTGTTGTAGTGCATGCCGGCCGGCGGTTGAATGCGCAGCGTGTGAAATTCTTTGGAAGCAGGGAACATGTCTGCCACCTCAGAGAAGCGGGGAATTACGCCACCGCCGTAGCCAAAAACCCCTACCGTGCCACCCTTCCAATAGCCCTTGCGGGTCTTGTACGAGTGCTCGAGCTGACCCACCAGATCGGTCATGTATTCATTGTCCTTGGCCAGGCGTTTCAGGCCAGTGACGAAGCTCGGCCACGGCCCACTCTCCAATTGATCGAGCATGGGGGTGTCGTGCGGTTCTTTGCTCATGGTGTCTCCTATCAGGGGCGAACGGTGTGCGCCGATTGGTCAATTTCTCTTGGTTGACAGTTGCCTCTCGGTGGACGTTTCTCAGTCAACTCTGAAGCAGATAGTACGTGTCACTGAGCGACATCCGCTATCACCCGCGTTGACTATTCTGTGCTACCCATTGGGGCTATATGGCCCCACCCGTGCCGGTTATAGACGGCAGAGCTGCCATTGCGCCAAATTAGAGGTGTTGATAGAAAATCGGCTCAATGACGACCATTACACCGCTCGCAAAGCTGACCTGTCCCATGGGCGGACAAGTCATCGAACTACAGCAACTGGACTATGACGCCGGTGGCATGAGCTTGCTGCGCACTCGTATTCGAGAAAGAAGCAGATTCACCGTGTTTGAAATCGACCCGCAGACCGCTCGACTTTGGGGTCAGGCCTTGCTCGACTGGGCACAAGTTCAGACGCCAGCGGCGCCACCAGCGCAGGAACCGCAATGACAGCTTTGCAAGCAATGGCCGATACAGTGGTTGATGCAGTGTTTCCGATCAAAGGGGCAACCTTGCAGCGTGACCACGCACTGCCCTTGCAGCAACTGCTGTGCGCGCAGTGGCCTTGGCTCGAGACCGATCCGCTGGCCGGAATTCACCCCATCAAAATGGTGCAAGACAGCCTGGAATCAGGCCTGCTGTCGCAACGCGCGCGGCTGGTGCTTCGGGTAACAGCCCAACGCTCAGCCGACTTGCTCGCGCTGCCACGGCTCGAACTCAGCGTGGCCGGACATCGCATCGACCTGGGGCCGGCCCGCCTGCGTGTCCTACAGCCCCACGCCACCTTGTATGCGTACAAAGTGGCCGCCGACAGTGAGGACGAGATGAGCTTCATGGCGCTGGTGGAGCGTGAGCTGACGGATTTGGGAATCACCGGCGAGCGGGTCTGCGGAAAACACCAGAAGATGCTGGCGGCGGGCTCGGAGCTCAACACCTTCAGCCTGATGCTGCACTCGCTGCCGGCGCAACAGTCACTGCGACTACAGCAGCGCGGGCTGGGGCGGCACCGGCTGCTGGGTTGCGGAATCTTTGTGGCTCACAAGTCAGCTGCTGCGGTCTAGAGAATGCTTCATATTTTTGCTAAAAGGAGAACACGCAATGGGCTATAACATCAACGGTGAAGAGCACGAAACAGACGCTCAAGGCTTCCTGCTGGAGCCCGATTACGATGATGAAGCAGTTCGCATCATCGCACTGGCAGAAGGCATTGAGTTGACCGATGCGCATTGGGAGGTCCTGAACTACCTGCGCGAGCAATACCGCGAGCACGGTCACACGCCGAACTTTCGCAACATGCTCAAGGGCGTGGCTGAAATCCGTCCGGCAGTCGACAGCAAGTACCTGTACGACCTGTTCCCCCTTGGTCCGGCCAAGCAGGGGCCCAAGGTCGCCGGTCTGCCGCAGCCGCTTGGCAAGGGTGGGTATTAAATGCCCCCACGCTTGTCACTGCGTGTACTGCGCTGCCCCCCGAGGGGGTTGGCCTTGCTTGGGGCGGCCCGGCGCGGCGGCCCGATGCCCCCACGCTTGTCGCTGCGTGTAATGCGCTGCCCCCCACAATTACTGGTTTGATATGGCCAAAATCCGGATCAAGAGCGGGTGGTTCCAAGGCGGAGCCACCAAGACGTCGCAGCAAGTCGCCAGTGTGATGGCGTCTGTCGCCTGGCGAGTGGCACAAAATACGCTCAAACAAATGCGTTCAGCCGACTTCGATATCGAAGTCGGGCCGCAGTATTTTGCGTTCACCCGTGAGGTGCTGGTTTTCCTGACCCATGTGATCGACCGCATGGCGTATCTGCGCATGGAGACACTCCATCGCGCCGAATTCACCACAGCGCTGGTGCGGCGCGTGGCCGAAGTTTTGCAGGAAAACGAGGACCTGTTCCTGGGCCTGCCGCCGACCGGCCAGCCCAGTCATTTTGAAACGTTTATTGACCTCTTCAACGAGTCGGCTGATGCTTACGCCGAGTTCGGCTACGACGCGCAAGGACCTGACTTTGGCTTTGTGCGCTATCTGGGACATCGTATTGAGTCGTACATGCCCAAGAAGGACCAGCGTTGGGTCATAGATCAGATGATGGCCACTGAAATACCGCAGGCCATGGAAATGCTGCAACGCGCGATGCAGGGCGCGTTGTCCACCGAACCACGCGCACCGCGCCCCTCGCGCGGCCTGACTCGCAGCATGGCAAGCGCCGACTGAGCACACACCGTGACAGACACTCCCTTTGACCTGAACCATCAAGCCGCCTACCAACGTTGGCGCGAAACCAAGCGGCAAAACCAGCCGCGCCTTGCCAGGGACCTTATCGTTCCCGTGGTCGATCCGTGCGCACTGAGTCTGTCTGAACAGCAAGCACTGCTGCAACGCTGTAACGTCGCCAATATGGCGATCTATCGCAGCCCGCTGCACCGGGAAGGCAAAGACATCCCGCGCCTGCTGGCGCAGCAACTTGGCATGCATCGGCTCGACGGCAATTGGCTGGCCGACGAGGACTGCATTTCGCAGATCAGGGTAGCCACTCCAGCGGGCGAACGTGCCGGGTTCATACCGTACACCAACCGACCCATCAAGTGGCATACCGATGGCTACTACCACCCGCAGTCACGGCACATCCGGGCCATGATTTTGCATTGCGTGCGTGCCGCAAGCGCAGGCGGTGAAAGCGCGCTGATGGACCATGAAATGGTCTACATTGCTTTGCGTGAAGCCAACCCCGACTGGGTGCGCGCGCTGATGGCGCCCGATGCGATGACGATCCCAGCGCGGCTGGACCAGGATGGAGTGGCACGCCCGGAACAGACCGGACCTGTGTTCTCGGTGGATCCTTCAGGCAGCGCACTGCACATGCGCTACACGGCACGCACGCGCAGTGTGTTGTGGAAGAAGGATTCGGTGACACACGCTGCCGTGGCGTTTCTCGAGCAGTTCCTGGCGAGCGATGCATCGCCCGTATTTCGCCTGACACTGCAGCCCGGCATGGGGCTGGTATGCAACAACGTACTGCATGACCGCGCCGGCTTTATCGATGATCCGCAGCAGGCCCGCTTGCTCTACCGCGCCCGTTATCTGGATCGCCTGCCCCCGCCGGGACCCGCCATCGAGCGAGTGCGGGCTGCGTAGTCACTGAACAAATAGCAGACAACTACCATGTCACAGAATGTAAGCATTTCGCGCGCCGCCCAGTTGCTCGGGGTTGCACGCAGCGTGCTGCAGAGCCAGGTGCGCGATGGCCTGCTGGTCCTCGATCAAGGCCTGGTAGCGATTGACTCCTTATTGACTCTTTATCCTCATACACGGTTGTTGGTATCAAGGTCGCTCGACCAGGAGCAGGAAGTGCGCGAGCGTCTATTGCCAAGTCAGGAGGTTCTGGCGCAGCGGGTGTTTGCACAAAGCCAGGAACTGGCCGACGTGCGGCGCCATTTGCAGCGCTACCACGGCTTGGTCATCTCGCTGCAAACGAGAGTACGCGAATGCGTCCGTCAGCATCCAGCCGATGCCGCGTGGCGAGAACTCGAACAACAGGTCACCCAGGGCCTTGCCAAGGCCCTGGCGACCGAATCGGTTGAATTGTTGGAAGTGATGGGCGACATGCTCAAAGTCATGACAGCACAAGTCACTGTGCGCCCCAGCGGGCACGAGTTCCTGGTTGAAGGCCGTGCCAACCTGTTGCAATCGGGCCTTCATTCCGGCCTGAAACTTAATTACGGTTGTTCGGATGGCAGTTGTGGCATGTGCAAGGTGCGCGTCATTTCTGGCGAGCTTGTCAAAACCCAGAATTTCGCCTATGTCCTTTCGGAAACCGAGAAGGCGCAGGGCTACACCCTGATGTGCTGCCACACAGCAGCAAGCAGTGAGCTGACGCTGGAGATGCTGGAAGCCCGTGGCCCGCAGGACATTCCGGAACAACACATCATGGCTCACGTGCGGGCCATCAGTGAACTGGCTCCCGATACACGCCTGCTGCACCTGCAATCTCCGCGCAGCCAGCGGCTGCGCTTCCTGGCGGGCCAATCGGTGTCGCTGGGCTGGAAGCTACCCGGACAAGATGATGTGCAGAGCACCTACCCGATCGGAAGTTGCCCGTGTGATGACCGCAATTTGCTTTTCTTCATCGGCCGTGATGATTCTGACCTGTTCGCTCAACTCCTGTTTGCGGGTGATATCGAGCCCGGCGCCGCCATCACCGTAGCGGGCCCGGCCGGCGAATTTGTGTTGGCCGAAGGGCACCGGCCCCTGGTATTTGCCGCCTGTGACTATGGCTTCGTACCCATCAACAGTCTGATCGAGCACGCCTTGTCACTCGAAGCGTATCCATCACTCTCGCTTTTCTGGCTGGCAACACGGCGCGAAGGACATTTCCTGGGCAATCATTGCCGCGCCTGGTCGGAGGCGCTGGACCAGTTTGAATACGAACTGGTGACGCATCCGGACGTCACCGTCGGCGCACAGAAAATCCTCAAGTCCATGCGCGCCGACCTGTTTGATATTGACTGCGATTTTTATTTGGCTGGACCGCGCGCTTTTGTCATCACGCTGCATGATGAGTTACGCGCCGCTGGCGTCGCCGCCGCGCAGATCTTCATGCAAGTGATGTAGAGCCAGGGCGCAAGGCCGCTCCAGCATGGGCCCCATCACCCGACAAGGGCTGCACCACTCTGCGCCGATGTCGAGCAAAACGGGTACCGTCTGCGAACGCTCAAGCACGCGCTGGTCGAAGTCCGCTTCCACTGCGTCATACGATAGTTCGAGCATCTCGAAAGCAGCCGGCCCGGGCCGCGCGCTAGCGCTGTCTGGCCACCTCACCGCAAGGCCTCAGATGAAGAGGCAAACGTCGGATTCGCCGGCAAACTTCATGAAGGTGGCGGCCCCGCCATATTCAATGCCGTCAATGAATTCGCTGGTCTTGAACTCGAACAAGTCCACCGTCATCTGGCAGGCAACAAACTTGACCTCTGCCTCCAGGCAGATATCCCTCAACTCCTGCAGCGACGCAACGCCCTTCTTCTTCATCTTGTCCTTCATCATCATCGTCGCCATGGATTCCATGCCCGGCAGCATCTGGACGAAGACCGGCATCGGTACGGGCATCGGCATGGCAGGGTTGGCCAGCGGACTGATCTTGATGCCATCGAGGCTCTTGCGCAGCAGCTGCAGACCATAGAAGGTGAAGAAAATCTGAACGTCCCAGCCCAGCGCGGCGGCGGTTGAGGCCAGGATAAACGGCGGATACGCCATGTCCAGTGTGCCCTTGGTGGCGATGAGCGCCATTTTTTTGCTTGCCATAGGTGTACTCCGTCTGGGCTTGATTGATAAAGCGGCTCAGGCCTTCTTGAGATAGAAAACGAACTTGCCGTTTTCGCTTCCCTGCTCGAGCAAGGCATTACCGGTCTGCTCAGCGAAGGCGGCCATGTCACAGACCGAGCCCGGGTCCGTGGAGAGCACACGCAGTACATGACCTGACGTCATATCGGCCAATGCCTTCTTGGTTTTTACGATCGGCAGCGGGCAGGCCAGCCCGGATGCGTCATATTCCTTGTTGAATTCCATATCTTGTCTCCGTTGGAAGGCTGTTTCTAGTTGCTTACCTTGGTCGAACAGCGGCACCATTGCGCTCAAACATGCGCCGTCCTCGCAGCGATCATTCTTGAGGAGCTGTCTCGCTACGTCTATCACCGCAAAGGGTAATGCTACGTAGCCCATTGGGATTACACCATGCGCGCCCCGATCTGAGTCACGGCATCTCGGGTTTCACCTTGCGCCAGACACTTGCCAGCCACGGTTGCTGTTCACGCGGCAAGCCCTGAGGCCGGTAATAGTGCGTCAGCGCCACAAACCCAGCCGCTGTCAGGTAGTTGCACCAGGAGGGCCAATCGTAGAGCGCGCTATACCGGTCGCCATTCCAACCCTCCTGACCGACGCCACGCGGATTCGAACAAAACAGGACACCGCCGGGTTTCAGTGCCATGTGGATCTCCCTGAGGATGCGCGCAAGCTCTTGGCTGGGAATGTGGAACAGCACGGCATTAGCAAACACGCCGTCAAAGCGCGCGCTTGGCAAGTCCAGTTGCAGGAAATCCTGCTCCAGCACCTGACATCCGCTGTTGGCTCGGGCCAATGCTGCCAATCGAGCAGAACCCTCCAGGCCCGTCGCACGGTGACCAAGCGCCTTGAATCGCATGAGGTCGCGACCGGGGCCACAGCCAAAGTCAAGCAGTTCAAACGGCGATGCAGACTCGATGGACGTCAGCAAGGCGTTGATGTTCTGGCTCACGTCGTGATCGCGAGTGCCCTCCCAGAACGCCTGGGCGTTCTGGTCGTAGTGTGCCAGCGTGCGCCGGGTGATGATCCTCAATTCTTCGGGTGTCTTTTCCATACGATATTGTTTCATGGGAATTCCCGATACCCATGTGCGGCTGGCCTTGCACAGCGCAGCTTCTTGCGGTCATCACTTCATCCGGCTGCACCGACATGAAGCGCGCTCGTATGGCAGTAACATGAATACCCTGGCGAGTTGGATTAACGAAGGCGGAGCCTGCAATCTCATGACAATGAACGAAGTTTATGCTGCGATCGAGCCGGCGCGCGCCGAAATTGACATGCTCCAAGGGCCTGCTCTGCTCGAGTTTGGCAGTCCATCGTGCGGATACTGCCGCGCGGCCCAAGCACCTCTGGCATCAGCCCTTGCCGATCGCCCGCGCCTGCGCCATATCAAAATTGCTGATGGCCGCGGCAGGCCTCTGGGGCGTTCATTCAAAGTGAAGCTTTGGCCCACCTTGGTGTTCTTGAGCAATGGCCGGGAAGTCACTCGCTTGGTTCGATCTGACGACGCCACCGAGATCGGCAGCGCCCTCGCACGGATCGAGTCCTCAGCTGGGACGGCGGACGGCGCATCCTCCGTCTAAGCTCCCGGAAAACTCGCCACGCCGTGTGATGTCACGCTGGGCCGTAAGATGGTGCCCCGGACCGGAATCGAACCGGTACGCCTTTCGGCTGGGGGTTTTAAGCCCCCTACGTCTACCAATTTCGTCACCAGGGCAAACTTCCAGTTGTGGCACAGAGTGGCTTGACTGGAGGCGCGACCCAGAGTCGAACTGGGCTCCACGGATTTGCAATCCGTTGCATAACCGATTTGCTATC
>SESE01001312.1_pt1 | contig 10212 bp, 8 predicted proteins | sample 3171371 | NCBI WGS metagenome assembly SESE01 (sample SAMN06051881, study PRJNA518727) | freshwater metagenome | biome: subpolar coniferous forest; feature: holomictic lake; material: water; isolation source: holomictic Lake 442, 13 m depth | place: Canada: near Kenora, Ontario | collected...
TATCGTCGAGGCGGCCCTCCTCAATTTTCTTTGGCAGATAGGGGTCGGCGATGGAGGGGCGCGCGGCCCCAATCATGTCCAGAATGCCACGCCTGATCTGCGAGACCATGGTGTCGGGCGAAGTAAATCGGCCGACACCGACCACCGGTTTACTGGTGACTTTCTTGACCCAGTCGATGAACGGTTCCTGCGCGCCTTCGCAGGCAAAGCGCGACGGCACCGAGTCGTTGTACCAGGCGGCCAGGTTGACATCCCACAGGTCGGGTAGATCGGCCAGTAGGTGCACGATTTCTTTTGCCTCAGTCAAGGTGACACCGCCATCACCCAGCAATTCTTCGGTGGCAAAACGCAGCACCACGCCGCAGCTGTCACCTACCGCGTCCCTGGTGTCTTCAAGCACCTCGCGCAACAGCCGTACCCGGTTTTCCAGCGAGCCACCGTATTCATCGGTGCGCTGGTTGCGGCGTTTCTGCAGAAAGTGCATGGCCAGCGATAAATCGTGCGCGGCGTAAACATAAATCAAATCAAAGCCGGCGGCTTTGGCGCGCAGTGCTGCGCTGCGATGCCAGCGCCGATACTCGGCAATGTCGCGCTTGTCCATGGCCCGCGCTTGCGCCGGGTAACCATATTTGCTGGGCTGGTGCGACGGCGCAAGCAGCACTTCGCGCGAATATAAATTCGACGCTGTGGGGCCGTTGTGGGTCAGCTCAATGCCCGCCAGGGCACCGTGCGCGTGCACCTTCTCGCACATCAGACGCAAGGCTGGAATGTCGTGGTCGTCCCATAGGCGCGCCTCGACGTACGGTGACACATCGCTCGACGGGTGAATCTCGCACTCCTCGGTGCAAATCACGGCCCAGCCACCCTCTGCCTTAACTTCGCGCATGGCGGCGTGGGCTTGCGGCATGGCGTGGCCCATGCCATTGCAATGCGGCACTTGAAAGAAACGGTTTTTGGCCGTTACCGGGCCAATTTTGATGGGCTCAAACAAGATATCAAAACGAGGATCACGGGCCATAAACTTTACGCTTTCAAAAAGACCTGCTCGATTAAAACCATCGTGAAGTAGCGACAATCCGGTAGCCTCCAAGGTATGAACTTTCATGGCCAACCATCAACCCGACGATCATGGCACCGATAAGTTCATGAAAACGAGCATATTGGTCTTCACCTCGGGAATCGACCAGTACGCCGCTAGTGAATTGAATGATAGTTCTGTCATGACACATTGGGTCAAGCGCAGGGCTTGAGACCACGCTTGCTGGCCATGTCCTCGCTGGCTGCCAAACGCCCCAATCAGTTAGGATATCAGCCGCGGACAACTGCATCAATCACTGATGCCTTAGCGCAGTTGCAGCTTAAGGGGAAAATGACATCGACGCAAATTTGTTGAACGATCTGCGCATTGAAGGCCGACAGCGCGACGACGGCGGTCCGCCACGCTGGTTGTGGCCAGCGCTGGGTGCTGCTGTGGTCGTGCTTTTGGCCGGCGCCGGTGGGTGGTTCCTGCTGGCGAGATCGACAACTGTACAAACGGCTACGGCGGTGGCTGCGGCCACGGGGGGTGGCGCCGGTGCGGTGCTACAGGCTACCGGCTACGTTACGGCGCGTCGTCAGGCGACGGTCTCGACTCAGATCACCGGCACCCTGACCCAGGTCCTGATCGAAGAAGGTGACCATGTTGAAAAAGGCCAGGTAATCGCCCGTCTTGAAGACAGCGGTCTGCGCGCCAGTTTAAGCGTAGCGCAGGCCAATCTTCTGTCGGCACAAGCCCAGATAGCACAGGCGCAGGCACAACTTGGCCAGGCCGAAGCCGATGCCCGCAGGCAGACCGAACTCGCCGCCAGCGGCATGCTTTCCAGGCAGGCGGCAGAACAGGCGCGCACGGCGGTCGCCACCTTCAGCGCTCAACTTGAAGCGCGCCGACGCGAAGCCGATGCGGCACGCGCACAGTTGGCACAGGCGCAGGTGAACTTTGATTACACCGTCGTGCGTGCGCCGTTCTCCGGCGTGGTCACAGTCAAGGCCGCGCAAGTTGGCGAGATTGTCTCGCCGCTGTCGGCTGGTGGCGGCTTTACGCGCACCGGCGTTGGCACCATCGTCGACATGGATTCGCTCGAAGTCGACGTCGACGTCAGTGAGGCCTATATCGGTCAGGTGAAACCTGATATGCCCGCCGAATCCGTACTCGATGCCTACCCCGACTGGAAACTACCGTCGCACGTGATCGCCATCGTGCCTGCGGCCGACCGCGGCAAGGCGACGATCAAGGTGCGGGTGGCGCTGGAGCAGAAAGACGCACGGCTGGTACCCGACATCGGCGTGCGCGTCTCTTTTCTGGGTTCAAAACCCGCGGCCGTGCCGGTGCAGGCACCCAAGGGTGTGCTGGTGCCGCCACAGGCGCTGGTGCAACGCGACGGACAGAGCGTCGTCTTCATCGTAATCGACGGCAAGGCGCAGCAGCGCAATGTGAAACCAGCGTTGCAGGATGTGGGTTCGATGAAACTGCTACCCGATACGGTGAAGCCGGGCGAGCGTGTCGTGCTTTCACCGCCACCTGAGCTGCACCAAGGATCTGACGTTAGAATCGCCGGCGATGCCCGCTGACCCCCCTGCCACAGGAAGAGGACGAGTCATGGAAAAGTTGATTGAAATTCGCGATCTCTCGAAAGTTTACGAGCGGAGCAAACTAAAGATCGAGGTGCTGCATCACATCGACCTCGATGTCGACGAAGGCGACTTCATTGCGCTGATGGGCCCGTCGGGATCGGGCAAGACCACCCTGCTCAACTTGATCGGCGGACTCGATCTGCCGTCGGGCGGCAGTATCAGTGTTGGCGGCCAGCGCATCGACCAACTCGGCGCTTCAGCGCTGGCGAAGTGGCGCTCAGCCAAGGTCGGCTTCGTGTTCCAGTTCTATAACCTGATGCCGATGTTGTCGGCGCAGCGCAACGTCGAGCTGCCGCTTTTGCTGACCAGGTTGTCTGGCGCCGAGCGCAAGAAACGCGCCGCCATCGCGCTGCAACTCGTCGGCCTGGCGGATCGCGCAGCGCACAAGCCAGGCGAATTATCCGGCGGCCAGCAGCAGCGTGTGTCGATCGCCCGCGCCATCGTGTCCGACCCTGCGCTGCTGGTCTGCGACGAGCCCACCGGCGATCTTGATCGCCAGTCGGCCGAAGACGTGCTGGGTCTTTTGCGAGCGTTAAATCGCGATCATGGCAAGACCATCGTGATGGTCACGCACGACCCGAAAGCCGCCGAGTATGCCAACCATACGCTGCATCTGGACAAGGGCAGTCTGGTCGAACCGACCACAACGCACTGACACTGGTTCAAGGAGGCAGCGATGAAATACCTGCATCTGGTCTGGGCTTCACTTTTCAGGCGCAAAACGCGCACCGTGCTGACGCTGGTTTCGATCGTCGCCGCGTTCCTGCTCTTTGGCATGCTCGATGCGGTGCGCACGTCCTTTAATCAGGCCGGCCAAAGCGCGAACGGCGCAGCCCGGCTGCAAACCGGCTCAAAGCTGTCATTCATTCAGACTTTGCCACTGGCTTTGCAAGATCAGATCGCTCGCGTCGACGGCGTCAAGATGGTGACCTATGCCAACTGGTTCGGTGGCGCCTACCAGGATCCACACAACCAGGTGTTCAGCTTCGCTGTGTCACCCAATTACCTCGACCTGTTTCCTGAAATCGCGGTCACAGATGCCGAGCGCAAGGCCTTCAATGAGACCCGCACCGGTGCCTTGATAGGAGAGCAGCTGGCGCGGCGCTTCAACTGGAAAGTCGGCGACCACGTGCCGCTGCAATCCACCATCTTTCCGGACCGCCAGGGCAGCAAGAACTGGCAGTTCGACATTGTCGGCATCCTGCATGCCACCGACAAGAAAAGCGGCAGTTTCTTTGACCAGACCTTTCTGCTCAACTGGAAATATTTTGACGACACCACACCGTACAACCAGGGCCAGGTCGGCTGGTACGTCACCCGCGTGGTGGATGTGAATCAGGCCGACCGCGTGGCCAAGGGCATCGACGCGCTGTCGGCCAACTCCGACCACGAGACCCGGACCCAGACCGAACAGGCCGCTACCGCGTCGTGGATGAAACAACTGGCCGACATCGGTCTGATTGTGGGCTCGATCATGGGTGCGGTCTTTTTCACGCTGCTGCTGCTGTCGGGCAACACGATGATGCAGGCGGTACGCGAGCGCACCAGCGAAATTGCGGTGCTGAAGACAATTGGATTTTCCAACCGCAGCGTGCTGGCGATGGTGCTGGCCGAATCGGTGTTGCTGCTGATGCTGGGTGGCATTGTCGGGCTGGCTTTGGCAAGCGCCGTCATTCCGGTCGTCTCCGCCGGTAGCGGCGGCATGCTGAACCTGCCGTCGGTGGGTGCCGCAAGCTGGGGGTTGGGACTGACGTTGATGGCGCTGATCGGTGTTCTGGTCGGCGCGCTGCCGGCGTGGAGCGCGATGCGACTGAACATTGTCGACGCCCTGGCTGGCCGCTAACAGCCATCACAAGGAGAACCGTGTGGCCTGGTTGATCAACGTTTTGCTATTCCTGTTCCTGCTGGTCGCATCGGCACTCTGGTTGATGCTGCCTTGGTCCGGCGCCATTGCGCTGGTATTGCTGCTGGCCGGATGGCTGTTGCTCACGCGAAGCGGCCGTCAGGCGCTGTCGGTCGCCAACGTCGGTATCAGCACCCTGTGTCAACGGCTCGGTGCCTCGGCAGTCATTGTGGTTGGCATCGCCGGTGTGGTCGGCGTGCTGGTCGCGCTGTTGTCGATGGCAGAGGGCTACAGCGAAACCTTGCGCAATACCGGCAGCGCTGATACCGCCGTGGTCATGCGAGGTGCGTCGGCGTCGGAGGTGATGTCGGTGCTGGGGCACGACAGCGTCAGTCTTATTGCGCAGGCGCCTGGCATTGCCCGCAACGACAGGGGCCAGCCGATCGCGTCGGATGAACTGGTGGTGGCCGCCAACCTGCCGCTGCGAGGCGGCGACCCCGAGCAGGAAAGCAGCGTGCAGTTGCGCGGCGTCAGCGAGCAGGCGTGGGCGGTGCGCCCGCAGGTAAAGATGGTCGAAGGCAGGCGCTTCGGTCCTGGATTGCGCGAGTTGATCGTGGGTCGCGGTGCAGCGCGGCAGTTTGCCGGCCTGACGCCGGGCAGCGAGATTCGCCTGGGCGCACAGAGGTGGAAAGTAACGGGCGTCTTCGCCTCCGGTGATGCGTTGGAATCTGAAATCTGGGCTGACGCCAATGTAGTGGCCGACACCTACCGCCGCGGTAGCAGTCGCGCTTCGGTGACGGTGCGACTGGCTGACGCAAAGGCCTTCAACGCCTTCAAGACGGCACTCGAATCAAACCCGCAGCTCAAGGTCGAAGCAAGCACTACGCTGGACTACTTTTCCAAGCAGTCTGAGGGCGTGACAAAAGTGTTGCGCATCATAGGCATCACGGTTGGCGCGATCATGGCGATCGGCGCGATGTTCGGTGCACTCAATACGATGTTTGCTTCGGTCGCGTCCCGTGCCCGCGAGATTGCAACCTTGCGCGCGATCGGATTTTCCGGGCTGCCGGTGGTGGTGGCGGTGATGCTGGAGACCATGCTGCTGGCGCTGATCGGCGGCGTCCTCGGTGCGCTGGTGGCCTACCTCGTTTTTAACGGTTTCGGCGCCTCAACCATGGCGGCAGGCTCGGTCGGCAAGCTCAGCTTCGAGTTGCGCGTTACCCCCGACCTGCTGTGGACTGGATTGAAGTGGGCGCTGGCCATTGGTTTCATGGGTGGCTTATTCCCTGCGATGCGCGCCGCCCGACTGCAAGTAGCGACGGCACTGCGTGAACTTTGAATTTCAAACGTTTGCGCCGCTGGTATTGCTGCGTTGACGGGATGACAGCGTCGCGGTGCAGATGTTGTCACAGAATCCATTTCGAAATTGCCCAAAGTGGCTATACAAAACCAATGTTGCGCGTACTCGGGTCGAAGTTTTTCAAATTTGGCAGGACGGACAGCAAGTCTGTGTTTGCTACGCCCAGCCAATTGCCCAGCGTCGCAGCATATTGATCTACTGACGTAGTGGGCAACAGTCGCCCCTGACCGACATCGTCCGGGCCGTTGTTGGCCACCACGGGTGGTGTTCCATAAAAACGGCGACCTTTGACAGCGCCGCCGAAAATGAAGTGCATGCTGCCCCAGCCGTGGTCAGATCCGTCATTGTTGCCGCTTAACGTGCGTCCAAAGTCGGAGGCGGTGAAGGTAGTGACCTGGTTTGCCACCCCCAGCTCGACCGTGGCGGAATGGAAGGCGGACAGTGCGTTGGCGAGCGTCGCAAGCAAGCCGGGATGCACCGTCAGCAGACCGTCATGGTTGTCAAAACCGCCCATTGAAACAAAAAACACCTGCCGCTTGGCACCCAGTGCATTGGCGCTGGCAATCATGCGCGCCACCAGCTTCAGCTGGTCAGCCAGGTTGTTGCCGGGGGGAAACACAGTAGCTATGGCGCTGCTGGGTGTCAGGCTGCTGGTCAGCAATCTGTTGGCTTCGATCGATCTGTTGACAACCCTGGTGAGTTCCGATTCCATCAAATGACTGCGCGCTTGTGTGACGATGGACTGCAGTGCGGCGGAGCAATTGGCTGAACCAAACAAGGGGCTGGTCAGAGCCTTGAGTGGCACCGATCCCGCGGTCGACACCTGGTACTGCACGGCACTGTTGCCGGACAGATAAACAGCGTTGCCGGAAACGTTGACGCAGGTGAACGTGGCGTTGCCGTTACCGGCCTGGAACAGATCGCCCATGCGACCACCCCAGCCCGAAGTGGCGCCTTCTGGCGCGGAGGACTGCCACACCGACTGCTGGTCATTGTGCGAAAAGAGTTTGGGCGGCAGCGGCACTGACCTGGCCGTGTATTGCACTTTGGTCGTAGGCTGCACCAGCGTTCCCACGTTGAGGAGCACCGCCATCTGACCGGCATCAAACAGGGGCAATAGGGGAGCCAGTTCTGGTGCCAATGCATATTGGCGACCACCTGCCAGTCCGCTAGCAGGGTTCAGCACGGTCGAACCCAAAGCCGTGCGCGTGTAAGCCAGCGTCGGACGCAAACCAAAATAGGCGTCGTAGTTGCTCTGGTCGTAAGGCACCAGCGTATTGCCGTAGTCGTTGCCCCCGTAAAGAAACACGCACACCATTGCTTTGTAATCGGTAGCAGTTGCTGCGGCAGCCTCCCCGAGGGACGCCAGGTTCAGCGCCCAGGGAGCGGCGACTCCAGCAAGCGACAGGGCGGAGGCGCGTTGCAGGAAGGCGCGCCGGGATGCGTTCATGTTTGCAGACATCTTCATGGGAACCATCCTTACTTCAATACCAGGAACTCGGGAGCCGCCATGACCAGCAACAGAGCCGCATAGACTCGGTTGGCGTGTGCCGCTGAAGTGCCTGTTGGCATGCTGTCGAGCGCCGCTTTAAGTGTGGCCAGGGTGGCGCCGCCCAACTGCCCGGCAGCGATCACTGCGTTGATTTCGTCCAACAACGATTGCGTGTTGTCGGCAAGGACCAACAGAGCGGTGTAGTCTGCCTTGACGTCGCCAACACCATTGCTGATAACACCCTGCATGTAGTTGACGTAGCCGACCACTGAGGATTCGTTGGCAAGCTGAAACTCCGGAGCTAGCAGGGATGATCGCGACAAAGCGCTGTTGGGTGGCACATAGCCGGGGCGAAAAAAGTTGAACACCGTAGGCGAACGTAAAGGGCTTTGGCTGAGGTGAGTTGCGGGGTCGGAGGTGTCGCCCACAGCCCAGGCGTCGCTGGGCGAAGTAGCGCCAAAAGCGCGAGCCCAGGCTACGAAACGCAGTATCGGCTCGCGCAGTTTGCCGAAGCTGGTGCTGGTCAGATTGGCCGCACTGCGCGCTTCATCGTCCAGCAAAATGGCACGAATCACTGCCTTCAGGTTTCCTTTGACGCCGGTTCCATCGTTCTGGAACACCGAGGCCACCCGTTGTACGTAGGCTGGGCTTGGATTGCTGGTCACCAGCCGCTGGATCAATTGCTTGCTGACAAAGGGTGCAACATTGGGATGGGCAAAGATGATGTCCAATGCTGCGCTGAGACTGTCGGCACCGTTGAGCCCGGCGGCGACCGTGGCACCCAGAAAGGTGGAGGCGCCGGTCTCGTGGCGGGACGCGGTTTGAACCATCGGTCGGCGCTGAAAGTCGGGCGTGCTGCCGTTGCCCACGGACATGTCCCAATCCCATCCGGTAAACACCCGGGCCAGTCCGGTGATGTCGGTCAGTGCGTACGTTTCCTGCGCTTGACTGCCAACAAGTTTTAGCGTCCCATCCAGGTTCAACTGCAACAGTCCGATGGTGAAAAGCTGCATGACCTCGCGTGCATAGTTCTCGTCGGGCAGTGCGCCGGTGGTCGCGTTGTACTTGACGTTGCCCCGAAAGGTAAGGAATTCACCCATGGCGGGGCTGGTGGAAACTTGTTGCAGCAATGTTCGATAGTTTCCAAATGCATTGTTTTCCAGTATGTCCAGATAATTGGCTGCAGAAAAGGCGCGCCAGCCGCCGGACAGTCCGGCAATGGAGACCACCAGAATTTCGGAAAGCGCCAGCGTCACGCGTTGGCGCAATGTATCGGGCGAAGAGATAAGCTTGCGCCAGGTGCAGGCATCGAAGCCTGTCGTACCATTCTTGTTGGCGTTGTTAACACCGACGCTGTCGTAGCCCTTGCTTACCAACCAGTCGCAGCGGCTCATGGTTTGCGGCATGGTGAACTGGCTCTCCAACCACGCGCTGTAGCCACCGGCCTGAATGCTGCTCATCTGAGCACGATCTGCGCCCATGCAAGCCTGGGCCAAAAAGCGCGAAGCCTCAACAGCAGTTGGTTGCAATGGCGTTGGCGCGGGAGCCGGTGACATTTGGACCGCATTACCTGCTCCACCGCCGCAAGCCGCCAGGAGTAGCGCAGATGCAGCGCCGGTGAGTAGTTCTTTGCCTTGCGGGAGCGGCGCCCTGTAGGCTGCCTGGCGGGTCACCAACGGGTGATCATCATTGATGCATTCATCGTCCATATGGGTGCCATGCAGGTTGATTTATGTGATGCGAGGCAGCCGGAGCCGGGCTTAAGCATTGTTCAATGCGATGCTCGTTCACACCCAAGGCGTTCCATTGTCTAGCAAACCGGAACCTCATCTTTCTTGCCATCAGAAAGACCTTGAAAAGTGAATCTTCAAAGTCTTCAATTGGAGCAGGTCGGTGCGCTAATTTGAGCTTGCACCGGCCGGTGCGGCAGTTTGCTTGTTGTGTTTCAGTTGGTGAATCGCCTTGCTATTTCTGTTGGCCTCACGCTGGAGTTTGCGACGTTCAGCAGGTGTCACCACGCCATCAGATTTGGCGGCAGTTTCGTTGGCGACCAGTTTGGCCTGACGCTTATCCAGTCGGTTGGTTTCCTTGGCGCTAAGTTGCCCCGAGGCGACGCCCTGGTCAATGCGCTTTTGCTGCTTGACCTCGCGTTTATCCAGACCGGGAGTCGCAGTCGGGTCTTTGACGACCGGAACTGGCGCAGGTGATTGGGTAAATGCAACTCCGCTAACGGTTAGTGCAAGGACGGCAATCAGGGTTCGAATTTTCATGTTGAACTTTCTGTATTGGTTGCGGCATGGAACGACTCCATGGTGTGACAACGCACGACAAACTGCTCATGGTTGACCTGGCAAATCAATCAAGCTGTAAAGAATTGTTAATCCAGATGCCGGATGCCACAAGGCCGCTAGCGTTTACTCGTTTACTTCGAATCTGGGATAGCCGCGTTGATAAGCGTGCTGGTAGACCTGACGGCTGTTTGACGACGGTCACGGTCAGAGTCACGGCCGCCACCGCGCACCGACAGCCCAGCTGTATTGCGATGGTTCGAAAGGCCCATTTCAGCTCATCAGCAATCCGATTCATTTCAGCTGACCGACCGATCTGACTGTAATTGTCAGGCCGCGCTGTGGACCCTGAAAAAGCTCGCACGCAGACGAATGCGTGCTTCCAGTTCGATAGCGTTGCCTGCCTGGGTGAGTCGCCCTCTGCCTGGTGGTCAAATGCGTTTTCATCTCGCACTTTGCGGTCCTCGTGCAGATGGGCGCGCGCGGCTGATGGGGGGTGTGGTGTTGCTCCTCCACCAACTGGTCAAACTACAGGTCACAGACCTGACGAACTCTTTGT
>SESE01001314.1_pt1 | contig 10206 bp, 4 predicted proteins | sample 3171371 | NCBI WGS metagenome assembly SESE01 (sample SAMN06051881, study PRJNA518727) | freshwater metagenome | biome: subpolar coniferous forest; feature: holomictic lake; material: water; isolation source: holomictic Lake 442, 13 m depth | place: Canada: near Kenora, Ontario | collected...
GTGAACGCGATTGAAGCCCATACCAAATGGAAAGTCCGGCTCCAATCAATGATTGATTGTGATACGGCTGAAATGCTGGATCCCGACAAGGTCGCCCGGGATGATTTGTGTGAACTTGGCAAGTGGATATACGCCAGCGGCGTTGTAAATTATGGGGAAAGTCAATCTTTCATACATTTGAAAGGGTGTCACACAAAATTTCATAAGTGCGCGGCGCAGGTTATATCGCTGACTTTAGAGGGAAAAAAAATAGAGGCACAAGCCGAATTACGCACCGGCGACTATGCAAAAACATCCGCTCAAATCAGGGCGGATCTTGTGCGGCTTTGGCATGACATGGATAGGATATCGCTGCCGCAAGCTGAAGTAGTCGCACCCAAGCCGCAGCAGGAAAATACCCAAAAGGTAACGGCTAGCGGTGTTGGCACCACCGCAGGGAAGGCCAAGAACAACGCCATCCGGAATGCCATCGAAAAAGCTATTGGGAAACATGTTCCGCCCGACGTGGTCATGCGGAATCGGCAGACGATCAAGGACGAGTTGCTACGTCACAGCGACTATTTTATCAAGAATGTGGAAATACTCTCGCAGGAGGACAGTGAAGATGGGCTAACCCTGGTAGACATTGAGGCCTTGGTAGCCAGTTCCATTCTACAAAGTAAACTAAAGGCGCTTAACATCGAGACGCTCGAAGTGGGGTTTGCGGTGAGCGAAGAGGCACAGCAGGTTCAGATGGAGCAAAAAGCTAAAGAGAATTTACCTGGCTAGAAATGCGGTCAGTACGGGTTTACTTTGGTTTGGTTTTATGGGACAAGCTATTACTGTTCGTCCCTCCCCTTGAGGGAGAGGGCCGGGGAGAGGGGTCTAAACGGTTACCTCAAATCTCAAATCAAAGGCGAATTGACGCGGGTGGCCCATGAACCCTAAACCACAAATTCTCATCGTCGATGACGTGCCCATGAACGTCGAGGTGTTGGCCGAGGCGTTACACAAGGACTATCACATCAAGGTCGCCAGCTGCGGTGCCGAGGCCTTGGTAATCGCCGCCAATGACGATCCCGCCAAACGGCCTGACCTTGTGCTGCTCGATGTCATGATGCCGGAGATGGACGGTTACGAGGTCTGCCGCCGGTTGAGGGAGAATCCGCGAACCCAACGTATCCCGGTAATTTTTGTCACGGCCAAGAGCGAGGTCAAGGACGAGGAGAAAGGCTTATCGCTGGGTGCCGTGGATTACATCTCCAAGCCCTTCGCGATTCCCATCGTCAGGGCGCGGGTTCGCACTCACCTCAACATCAAGTGTCAGGCCGACCTGCTCGAATCGCTGGCAATGCTTGATGGTTTGACGCACATTGCCAACCGCCGCCGCCTGGACGAGACGATTGATGCCGAATGGCGTCGTGCCTGCCGCGAGTCCTTGTGCTTGTCCCTGATCATGATCGATATCGACCACTTCAAGTTTTTCAACGACCACTATGGCCATGGCGCGGGTGATCTCGCCCTAAAGAGCGTGGCCGAGGCGCTGACGAGCGTCACGAAACGTCCCGGCGATCTGATCGCCCGCTACGGCGGCGAGGAATTTGCTGCCGTCTTGCCCAATACCGACATCGATGGTACCCGTCATCTGGCCGAAGGTTTCCGTCATGCGGTTGAGATTCGTGGCATCGCACACGCGCACTCCCCCACCGCCGATCACGTCCCGGTCAGCGTCGGTTTCGCAACCATCATGACGCGATGCGCCGATTCCCCGGCGACGTTGACCGCATGCGCTGATCGTATGCTCTATCTGGCCAAGTCGTCTGGTCGCAATCGGGTCGAGGGAGAATTTTGCCAGACCTCGAAGGATCTCTCATAAATGGTGAAACCCCGCTCGCTGGGCGTTCAGGTCACGCAACGTCTAGGTAGCGCCTTCCTGGCCTTCCTGGTCGTGATCCTTCTCGGTGCCACCTGGCTGATTCGCAATGCGATGGAGACGTCCCGCCGCCAGGATATTGAGAGCGTAATCGCCCATTATCGCGGCCTAGTCGTTGAAATATTAGAAGATTTTGAGAAGCATGGGATGCGGCTGCGTTCGCAACTCGAATACGATCCCACCCTGCTGGATCCGGCCGGGCAATGGCTGCGGCTTAAGAGCTACATCACCTCCCAGATCCTGCTGGATATCTACCATCAGATCCTGATCAGCGATGCCAATCAGCATACCCTTTTCCGGGTCAGCCGAGCCGCCCTGCCCGAGCAGATGAGTCATGAGAATGACAAACCGGTGTGGTACTACTCGCCTGAAGTGGGCCAGCTCTACCTGGTGCTGTTTCAACCGATCCTCCTGACTGGGGGCCAACCAGGACACTTGGTGCTGTTTCGACCCATCGATAACGGCGTCCTGTACCGTATGACCTTTCCCAATACCCGTTTGCATCTGGTCTGGAATGACCGGGTGGTCGCCTCATCCGAAGGAGAAACGGGCCAAGTACTGACCAGGCGGGAGGGTTTCTTCGAGGATGCCGAGGTACTTTACCATCGCCAGATACAGGCCTTTAGGAGTGGCGCGCTGACGGGCCCCCAATTGGTGATCGACCGCCGCGTCGAATCCCTGTTTTCCCTAGGGCAACTGGCATTCGCCGGCCTGGTCGGCACTGGCGTGGCGGGTTTGCTGCTCTGGCTGGCGCTGGGTCGCTGGTTGAGGCTCGTCTCGCAACGCTTGATTGCCGTACATGACGCCAGCGAGATTTTTGCCGTGCGAGCCTGTCTGACTCCCGCACTCGAAGCTCGTCTGGCTTGGGCTAGGGCCATCGACAACGACGAAATCAATGGGGTGGCGACGGCGTTGTGTGATCTGATCGAGGCGGTGGTAACACACGAACAAATACGCGATATGACCGAGCAGACGATCAGGAACAATGAGGCGCGGATTCGCCAGATTACTACTGTGATGGCGGGTGGCATTTATGTCATCGACACGGCTGGCTGTCTCACCTTCGTGAATCCGGAAGCCGAACGACTGCTCGGCTGGAGTGCCGCCGAGCTGTTGGGGTGCAAGGCCCACGCGACTTTTCACCATTCACGGCCAAACGGCGCGTTCTTTCCGGCCAGGGAATGTCCCGTTTACGAGACCCTGACCGATGGCAAGTCACATCACTCCCTGACGGATTTTGTTATTCATCGGGATGGCCATTTCGTGCCGGTTAGCTTGTCGGCGGTGCCAATCCTCGAAGATGGCGTGATTAGGGGCGTCGTGACTGCCTTCAACGACATTTCGGATCGCCTCAAAGTCGAGGAGGCGTTACGAACCAGCGAGGCCGAATACCGCACCATCCTGGCAACCGCTCTCGACGGCTTCTGGTTGCTGGATCTCAATGGCCATCTCCTGGAGGTCAACGAGGCCTATTGCCGCATGTCCGGCTACACCCGCGACGAATTGCTGACTCTGGCTATTTCCGATCTCGAGGCTAGCGAGCTTCCGGAGCATGTGCGCGGCCATATCGAGAAGGTCATGGCGATTGATGGCTACGACCGCTTCGAAACGTATCACCGGCGCCAGGACGGCTCCCTGTTCGAGACCGAGGTCAGTATGCAATATCTGTCGTTGCGGGGGGGCACCATGGTGGTTTTCATCCGCGATCTCAGCGAACGCAGGAGTGCCGAGCGCCAGATCCGGGAGTTGTTGGATTTCAATCAGAAGATCATCGACGAATCGACGCTGGGAATCCTGGTTTACCAGGCTGGGGGGGTGTGCCTCGCCTGTAACGAGGCGGCGGCGCGCATTGCCGGCACCACACGGGAAAAACTGTCACGGCAGGATTTCCGGCAGATTCGGGCCTTGCGCAAAACCCCCATCCTGGAAACGGCGCTCTTGGCGCTGGAGAGCAACACACCCAAGCGTTGCGAGGCCCATTTGACATGGACAGGCCGCGAAGTCTGGATCGATAGCGATTTCGTGCCTTTCCAGAGCGGTGGCCAACCCTGCCTCCTGGTTCTCCTCAACGATGTCAGTCAATACCGTCTTGCCGAGCGGGCGCTTCGGGAGTCAAAACAAACGGCCGAGGAGGCCAGCCGCGCCAAGAGCGAATTCCTCTCCAACATGAGCCACGAGATTCGCACACCGCTCAATGCCATCATCGGTCTGACGCATCTGGCGCTGGACAGCGACCCCCCACCCCAACAGCGCAACTATCTGAAAAAAATCGAGATCTCATCGTGCCTCCTGCTGGGCATTATCAACGACATCCTGGATTTCTCGAAGATCGAGGCCGGCAAATTGGAACTCGATGCCATCGAATTCACGCTCGACGAGGTACTTAACGATGTGGCTTCCACGCTAGTTTACCGCGCCAATGAAAAGGGACTCGAGATGGCGGTTGAGGTGGCACCGGAGGTACCAGCACGCATGATGGGCGATCCCATGCGGCTCACACAGGTACTCAACAATCTCGTCGGTAATGCCATCAAGTTCACAGGACAGGGTCGCATCGGCGTGGGTGTCGTCGGACTGGAACACCGGGACGGCCGGGTGTTGCTGCGTTTTTCGGTATGCGACACCGGCATTGGCCTTGAACCGCAACAGATCGACAGGTTGTTCAAGCCATTCATGCAGGCCGACGGCTCGATCACCCGCCGCTTTGGTGGCACCGGATTGGGCCTGACCATCAGCAAGCGGCTGGTCGAACGGATGGGCGGCGAGATCGGCGTCAACAGCCTGTTTGGCGCGGGCAGCGAATTTTGGTTCACCGTATCCTTGCCAGTGGCAACCACCGCCCATTCGGCCCTTCCCGCAGCGGATACTCATAAAAAAAACGTCTCCGCGCTGGTAGGCCAACGCGTCCTGGTAGTCGAGGACAACGACATCAACCAGCAGGTGATCAGCGAGATACTCGAACGCGCCGGCCTGGTGGTCACCCTGGTCGACAACGGCCAGCAGGCGCTGGATCGCCTGGCCACGGAACCCTTCGACGCCGTACTGATGGATCTACACATGCCGGTCATGGATGGCCTTGAGGCCACGCGCCGCATCCGCCGCGACCCGCGCTTTCTCCATCTTCCGGTTATTGCCATGACGGCGGCCGCCATGACGCAAGATCGCCAAGCCTGTCTGGCAGCAGGCATGAACGATCATATCGCCAAGCCGATCTCGCCGCCGCGACTCTTCGCGGCGATCCTGCGCTGCTTGGGTGGGGAATTGGCTATTTGTAAGGAAAACCGGATCGCCTCGGCCTCTCACCCGTCGTTTTTTCTAAAACCCCTGCCATGGCTGCCAGGGGCCGAACTGGCACAGGCACTGGATCGGCTGGGGGGCAACCGCGACTTGCTGTTCAACCTGCTACAGCGGTTTGTCTTGCAATTTAGCGACACCGGCCAGACCCTGAGAGACCTGATCGGCGGTGGCGATCTGTCTGCGGCCCATGAACTGACCCATCAGCTCAAGGGCATTTCGGCCACGCTCTGCCTCACGGATCTCGCCCGGGAAGCCACGCACGCCGACGACGCCCTGACCACGCAAATGTTACCCGACAATCTGCCGGATCTGCTTGAAGTCCTCGCACGAACCCTTGAGCATGTGAAGAGCCTGGACACCGAGCCAAAAAAGCCGGATCGGCGATGGGTGCCAGTGGATGACGAGGCGATCAGGAATTTACTGGCCAAGCTGCGCGAACTGCTGGCCGAGCATGGTTTCGTCCCCAGCACCTTGCGCCAGGACATCCGCCAAGCACTGGCCGGCAGTGCTTTCGAGACGCCCTGCGAACAACTGCTCCAGGCGGTTGAGCGGTTCGATTATGTCAAGGCGCAACTGGCGCTCGAAACCCTCACCATCCCCCCCTAGGTGAGTCTTCAGCCCGCCGCCGTGAGCCGGGCCATCAGCCGCTCTCGCAACGCCGCGAAATCCTCGGGGCGATCCAGTGGTTGCCGCTGGGAACCGGTGATGAAAAAAAGGTCTTCCACCTCGGCTCCGATGGTCGATATTTTGGCCTTGTGCAGGTCGACCCCGACATCCTGGAAGGCCAGCCCCACATCGGCCAGTAGCCCTGGGCGATCAGCGGCCACCAGATGAACCACCGTGAAACGGCCCCGTAGATCTTCACCAAATTCAACCCGGGGCGGGATATGAAACAACCGCTGTTGGCGGCTTGGTCGGCGCGGCAGGGGGGGTGGGCGTCCCGTCGGTGCCACCAACAGGGCGGCCAGACCCTCGCGAACCTCCTGTTGCCGGTGGCCGGGCGCAAGCGGTGTGCCGTCCTGTTCCAGAACCCAATAGGCGTGGCAGGCGCGCCGGTCTTCGGTGACATGGAGACGGGCATCCAGGATGGTCAGGCCCACCTGATCCAGAAAAGCCGTGATTTGGGCGAACCGTCCTGGGCGTTCGGGTGCAAAAACGAATAGGGCACTACAGCCGTGAGTCGTGAGTGGCATCAGATTGCTCACCGTGCCCTGCGGCGGACTCTGGATCATCAGGTGAGTCTGCCAGGCTATCTCCTCCGGGGTGCCGTGCAACAGGAAATCCGGCCCCAGGGTCACCCACAATGCCTCGCAGGACGCAATGGGAACACCGTGGGTTTTGAGCAAACGGCTGACTTCGTGACGCCGCTCGGCCAGCATCTCGTCCTGGGCCTGGGGATTATCGAGACCCCGCAAGAGCGCCCGATGGGTAGTCAGGTACAACTCGTTCAGCAGCGACGCCCGCCAGGAGTTCCAGCGCGCTGGATTGGTGGCGTGGGAATCCGCTACAGTGAGCAGGAACAGGTAATCCAGCCGCGACATGTCGCCGACTTGCGCGGCAAAGGTCTGAATCACCTCGGCATCGCTGATATCCTTGCGCTGAACCGTCATCGACATCAGCAGGTGCTTTTCCACTAGCCAGGTCACCAGCCGGCCGTCAAAATCGCTGAGGTTATGGTTCCGGCAAAACACCAGGGCATCCTGGGCTCCGAGCAGGGAGTGGTCGCCGCCACGGCCCTTGGCGATGTCGTGGAACAGGGCGGCCAGGTAGAGCAGCTCCATCTTGGGGATGTTCTTCACCACCACACCGCATAACGGATGTTCATGGGCCAGGTCGGGCGACATGAAACCGCGCAAATTCCGGATCACGAACAGGGTGTGTTCATCAACAGTAAACACATGGAAAAGATCGTACTGCATGCGGCCCACAATATTGGCGAAGGCTGGCAGGTAGGCGGCCAGAATACCGTAGCGGTTCATCCGGCGCAGGGTCTGAGTGATACATTGATGAGGTTGGCGGAGGATCTCCATAAAGAGGGTTCGCGCCTTGATATCCCGGCGAAAACTGTCGTCAATACGATGGCGGTGGTCGCGAATCAGACGGATGGTGCCCGCGCGTACCCCGACAAGATCCGGATGGATCGCCAGGAGCAAAAAGACTTCCAACAGAGCCCAGGGGTAATGTTCAAAGACCCGCTCGTCGATGGCTTCCAGGTAGCCGTGGCGGGACTGGAAGCGACGATTCACCGGGATGGCCGGGGGGATATGCACTTGAATCGCCTCCTCGAAGAGTTGCAGCAGCATCTCGTTGAGGCGGGCAATCTCGGTCAGGGTGCGGTAGTAGCCCTGCATAAACTGCTCGACCGCCAGGCTGTCTGCAGTATCCTCAAAACCGAATTGCGCCGCCAGGGTGCGCTGGTAGTCGAAGAGCAGCCGATCCTCGCGGCGGCCGGCAAGCTGGTGCAAGGCAAAACGGATGCGCCATAGATGCTGCTCGCCCTCGCTCAGGGTTCGGTATTCCGAGTCGGTGAGAAAACCGTTTTTTACCAGGGCGTGCAGGGTCTCGGCACCTATCAGGCGTTGCGCGACCCAGGCAATGGTCTGAATATCCCGCAGGCCTCCCGGACTTTCCTTGAGATTGGGTTCGAGGCGGTTGAGGGAATCGCCCATGCGGCTATGCCGCAGCCTTTGTTCTTCCCGTTTGGCGTCCAAAAAATCGGCGGGGGACCAGAGGCGATCCGGCCCAATGGCTTGTTTGAGCGCCACCATGAGGCGCGTGGATCCCGCCACCCGCCGGATCTCCTGGAGGTTGGTGATGACCGTGATGTCGCGCTCGGCCTCAAAGACGCAATCTTCGACCGTGCGCACACTGTGGCCGACCTCCAGTTTCATGTCCCACAGGTGAGTGATCAGGTGTTCCAGATGTTCGCGAATCCGCCCCCCGGGTGATTCTTCCAGCAGGATCAGGATGTCGACATCGGAATGGGGGTGCAGCTCGCCACGGCCATAGCCGCCCACCGCGATACAGGTGCAACATTCGTGACTGGCGGCGGGCATCCACAAGCGCCAGGCGGCCTGGATCAACTCATCGACGAGGGCCGCCCGAGAGGCCACCAATTCGGCAATGGGTATCCCTTGTTCAAAACGGCGCGCCAGTTGTCCGCTACCCTCTCGCAGCGCATTGCGAAACGGTTCCAGTGTCTTGCCCGGCCGGGCCGCCTCTAAGGCGGATCGGAAGGCGGCTACATCGAGTGGTACGAGACTGGCCATGCTAAAAAAGAATCGCCCGTGACGGGTGTGCGGCATCTCGTTCTTCCTGACGCAGGGTCAACACCTCATGGCCGTTTGCTGTCACCAGGAGGGTGTGTTCCCATTGGGCCGACAGGCTACGATCCTTGGTCACCACCGTCCAGCCATCCGGCAAGAGCCGGACATGGCGTTTGCCGGCATTGACCATGGGCTCGATGGTAAAACACATGCCAGGTACCAATACCACGCCTTCTCCCGGTTTACCCGTGTGCAGCACCTGGGGCTCCTCGTGAAACTCCCGGCCAATACCATGACCGCAATACTCGCGCACCATCGAGTAATTCTGGGATTCGGCATATCGTTGAATGGCGTGACCGAGATCGCCCAATGTCGCGCCGGGACGCACCGCCTGGATACCTCGCCACATCGCCTCGTGGCTCACCATGACCAGGCGCCGAGCGAGAATCGAGGGTTCGCCGACAAAAAACATGCGGCTGGTGTCACCGTGGTAGCCATTCTTGATGACTGTGATGTCAACATTGATGATGTCTCCGAATTTCAACAGGCGATCACACGGAATGCCGTGGCAGACCTGGTGGTTCACCGAGGTACAGATCGAGCGCGGAAACCCCCGGTAGTTGAGCGGTGCCGGTATCACCCGCTGCACCTGAACCATGAAGTCATGACAGCGTTGGTCGAGTTCGTCGGTAGTCACACCGGGCTGCACGAAGGGCCCGATCATTTCGAGTACCTCGGCGGCCAAACGGCCAGCCACTCGCATCTTGGCCACCTCGGCGGGTGCCTTTAGGGATATCGCCATTCTATAGCCAACCGGAAATTTGCAGTGAGGGGTTTCCCGGGTCTTATCCCTGCCCGGAATTGTCCCGCAGAATCAGGCATGGTATAAGATGCGACGCCGTTTCGTAAACCACGGCTAAAATTCACACACGCACGAATAGACAAGAACCCGGGTCTCCGCATCATGGCGGAGTGGTTTTCTTGGAGAGTGCGTGGCGGTCGGTAAAAACCCAAATTAAACAATCGAGGTAACTGCATGGGCAATGTCAGCATGCGCCAAATGCTGGAGGCGGGGGTTCATTTTGGCCACCAAACCCGCTATTGGAATCCCAAGATGGCCCCTTACATCTTCGGGGATCGCAATAAAATCCACATTATCAATCTTGAAAAAACCCTGCCGTTGTTCAACGATGCCATGAATTTTATTGGCAAGTTGGCGTCCAATGGCGGCAAGGTGTTGTTCGTCGGCACCAAACGGGCGGCACGCGATGTTGTGCGCGATGAGGCCACACGGTGCGACATGCCCTATGTCAACTTCCGCTGGCTGGGCGGCATGTTGACCAACTTTCGCACCATCCGCCAGTCCATCAAACGTCTGAAAGAGTTGGAGGGGCTCTTCGCAGAGGGCGGTATCGAGCGTTTCAACAAAAAAGAGGCACTCACCCTCAAGCGTGAGCTGGACAAGCTCAACCGGGGACTCGGCGGCATCAAGAATATGGATGGCCTGCCGGATGCCCTGTATGTCATTGATGTCGGTCTCGAAAACATCGCGGTGAGCGAGGCCCGCAAACTGGGCATTCCGGTGATTGGCGTGGTGGATTCCAATAATAATCCCGACGGCATTGATTACGTCATTCCGGGCAATGACGATGCCATGCGCTCCATCCAGCTGTATGTGCAGGGTGCTGCGGTGTCGGTGCTGGAAGGACGGGCCACGGCGGCTCAGGTGGG
>SESE01001318.1_pt1 | contig 10198 bp, 6 predicted proteins | sample 3171371 | NCBI WGS metagenome assembly SESE01 (sample SAMN06051881, study PRJNA518727) | freshwater metagenome | biome: subpolar coniferous forest; feature: holomictic lake; material: water; isolation source: holomictic Lake 442, 13 m depth | place: Canada: near Kenora, Ontario | collected...
TAGTTTGTCGGTCAGTTGATCCAGGTGCGTGGCACGGCTTTGAATCAGTCGCTCACGAGCCGCTTTGTAGCGCTCCAGCGTGATGGGTGTGCTGGGGTCGCGGGCAGAGCGGTCTTGCCAGGTGACTTCATACCCCAAAGCATTGACCAGCCAGGGTTGTCCTGCGGTGTCTTGCCATAGTTCTTTATAAATGGCCTTGTCTATCAACTGGCCGGTGGCATCTTCATGTTGCTGCCATAACGATCGTGTTTCATCCGGCGTGAGGTTTCCAAGACGAAGCGACACGGCCTTGATGTTAAAGGCCGAACCACCGGTGATGATCTCGTGGTGGGCAGTGTGAATGCGGTAGTCGCGCACGTCGCGAACGCCGCACAAAATCATCGCCTGCGGGAAAGCATCAGGCCTCTGAGCATACCCCGCGCGAATCTGACGCAAGAGCGAAATCAGGGTGTCGCCCACCAAGGCATCGACTTCATCGAGCAACAAAATGACCGGCTTGTCAGAGGTTTGCGCCCAGTGGGTCAGCAAACTCGACACGCGGTTGCCCGGCGGAGTACGTTCGCCCTCCTGCTCTAGCCAGTCAAGCAATCGATGGTCGTTCAGGTAAAGACTGGCCGCATCGGCAATGACACTGCTGATAATGGCCACACCAGCACTCACATCGCCACGCACTGCTTGCGTCGCCTCAATGTTGGCATAAAGCGCACGGTACTGCCCTTTGGCATTGAGGTGGTGCATGAGTGCGAGCAGAGAGGTCGTCTTGCCGGTCTGCCTGGGGGCGTGGAGAACAAAGTAACGCTTGTCATCGATCAGCGATTCAACTTCTGGCAAGTCGAAGCGCGTGAGCGGGTCAATCATGTAGTGATCGCCCTTGATAGACGGGCCGGCTGTGTTAAATTTTTTCATGGCTACGCTCTCTACCCCAATGACACGCCGCCCCACCACAGCATGGGGCTGAGGGTGAGTTGATGGATAAGAATGCTTATCAACATTGGTCAGTGCTCAACAAACACGGCTGCAAGCGAAGGCGCATCAATCACCGCCAAAATCCAGTATTCAAGTTGTTCCGGTGAGGCTCTGTTAATTCGCTCCAGTGTGTCTTCAGGCAGGTGACCAAAGCGTTTGGCAAGCAGTTTGTGCAGCATCGTGATTTGGGTTTCCAGCTTGCCTTCTTCTCGTTCGGCGAGTCTTTCAGTGATTTCGCTGATCAGCGCACGTTCACGGTTCCACGCTATCTGGCGTGTCGCCGCATCAGCACTCAGTGCCTTGAGCTGCGCCATAGCTTGCTGTATCGGGATGGATGTCATTTGGTTCATGATGGAATCCTCTTTCCAATGTTCAAAAAATGTCAATAAATCAGCCAGTGCGGGAGATGCCAATTTGAGCCGGTCGGCTTTTCGCATCTCAATGATGATGAGTTGCAGTTCATCACCCAGTTTGACATCAGGCTGCAAGTGGTCACGCATTTCAAAGCACCACACGGCCTGCTTGTCTTGCCTTGGAGCCTTAAAAAGGTCATAGTCCAGCAGGTGAATGCCGATCACACCTTTGAGTTGAAGGTAATTCTGCCCACCGCCCAATTGCCCGATCAAGGTGTGTGCCAAATAGTAAATACTGCGAGCACTGTAGGCTTTGTGGCGGCGCACCTGCATTTCGATGTTGTAACGCAGTCCCTGATCATCTTCCGCCAAAATATCCAAAACGATGAATTTGCCAGCCAGGTCTTCGGGCGTGATGTTGGGATTGAGTACTTCAATCACCGTGACCGGACGGGCGTTGGGACGCACGGCGTTGATCAGGTTTGCCAGCAACTCGGGCGAACTGGCAAATAGCTTTTTGAAGACAAAATCATTTTTGGGGTCAAGCAGGACAGGGTTGCTGGTGTCGAATGTTTCAGGTGGTGTCATAAAAAATTATCAGGTCTGTCATGGTCGCCCGCGATGGACGGGCCGACTGTGTTAAATTTTTTTCATGGTGTGCGTGGTGTGGTGGTCTGCGTCCGAGTGGGGCTATCTCACCCCAGCCTGATGCGGCGCAGGTTTTCGATCTGCCCGTTTTCAGCGGCGACGGCTGACGCAGCCGTACACAAGTCGATCTCATGCGGCGACACGGCGCGGCCATAGACGCGCAGGCCGTTGGTGTTGCCCGCCAGATCAAGGCGCTTTTGCTGCAGGCCGATGTCACCCTCTTTCATGTCACCCAGCAAAGCGCGTGGCTCCTGGCTATGCACCAGAACAAACACCCGCTCACGCACCGGCCCCAGCTCGACCCACTGTTGGTAGGGCGCACCTTGCGGCAGGCAGACGTGAAACTTGCCCAGTCGAATGCGCCCAAGGTAGTGCAAAAACGGGGCATCGCCCATCACGTTGCGCTCGGCATGGTTGATCACCAGCGTCGGACTGCCGGGGCATAGGCGCAGCAGTCCCAGCGCCACGCCGGTTTTGCCGGTGGGGCGATAGACATCCGATTCATCCGCTGCCAGGGGCGGATGGACGATGAACTGTGGCGGTTGCTGGCCAAACAATCCGGCCACAAATTCATCGGTACGACGGTGCAACGCTGACTGTGGGTCTTGTGCGTCATCCGCCAGGATAGGTGCTTTTCGGCGCGTACGAGCCGACACGCCATCCACAAGCACGGGTGTCGTGTTAGGTGTATCGAGCAAACCAAAAAATCCTTGCACAATTTTGGACCGGCTGGCGTTGCCGGCTAACAGCACCTGCACCTGCTCAGGCGTTTGATCCACAAAGGCTTTTTTGAGCGCGGCATAAAAGTTGCGCACCCCCACCTCGATACGTTCCTGCAAAAACTGGTTCAGTGCATCCAGCGGGATCAACAGATCGCACGGCAGTTTTTTGCCATCGCGCCCCAGCAGGTCGATTTTTTCGATGCCGGTTTTGTTGCTGCTCTCGCCGGTTTCCCAAAATGTTCGCAGCCGCGCCATCAACATCAGTGAATTGGTGGCCGCAGCCTGGGTGCGTTCCAAAAACAGCTCGGAGCCAGGAAAATCCTGCGCGTCCAGCGGCTTGGTAAAGCTGATTTTGTTTTTGCGGCACACCTCAATGTTGTGACAAAAGCTGCGGTAAGCCAGATGCTCAAGCAAATTCTCGCCGCCTAAAAAAGCATCGCCACCGCTGCCAAAATGCTCAAACACGGTTTCCCAGCCTTCGTCGTCGGACTCGGTCTCGGTGGGCAGCCGGTAGTAGCCAAAATCAAAGTCGGTGGTGCCGCCGCCAAAGTCAAACACCGCGTAGGCTACGCCTTGCGGGGTAGGCTCAATGCCCAAACAGCGCAGGGCAGTCGCAGCGTAGGCCGCAGGTTCGCTGGCCCGCTCTTCAACCGTGAACTGCTCAAACTCGGGCTGATGGATCAAACTGGCGGGCAGGCTGCGCTGCAAACCGCGCCTGAACGAGGCCAGCACTTTTTCTTTGACATCCTTGGGGTAGGCCACCGGAAAGGTCATGTAGTAGCGCAAAAACAGGCCCCGTCCACGCCAGTTGATGGTCAGTCCCAAAAACCATGCGTACAGCTCGACGGGGTCAAACGGGTCTGCCGTGCTGACGGTCAGTGGCTGGCCCTTGACCGGCTGGCGCAGTGTCAGTGCGTCCAGTTCACGCTCGTCGCGGTGGGTTTGGTCGGTCACCCGCAACCGCGTACCGTTGCCCTCACGCAAAGCCCATTGTTTGATCTTGGTCAGCACACTGGCCACCACCTCGGGCTTGGTTTCGTTGTTGCGAAAGTTGTGCAGAGCCTCATGCGAGCAGCGCACATCGTCCCACAGAACATCTGGGCGGTAGGCCTCGCTGCGCCAAGGTTTCAGCATGGCCGCAAAATCGACAAACTCCAGCACGGTCGGGTTTTCATAGTGGGCGGTTTTGCTGGCCTCAAAAAAATCGGTGACACCAATGCGCAGCAGTTTGTGGATGCCGTTGTCGTCATAAGCCACCACCGTGCTGCTGGTGCCAAAGTCGATCGCCACATTGCAGTCGCGCAAATCAGCCACCGGGTTACGGGCACGCACACCCAACTGTTGCAAGCCTTGGGCATTCAGGCCCCACAATTCCCACAGCCCTTTGTTGGGGTCGGTGAACTGGGTGGCATCCAGCAACGGCAGCCTGGCGCTGCGGGTGTCGATAGGCTGAAACTTTGCTTGTAGATCAGCAGCAGACATCACCGCCACATCGGGCAATCCCCATGCGCCATAGCGATTTTTCAAGACCTCAAGCACGTCTGCGGCTTCTTGTTGTTTTTTGGTTTTGAATGTAAGCCACCAAGACCGAGAAGACTTTATCAATCCAAGCCGCGAGCCTGACACCACCTTGTCGCCAACTTTGACACCAACTTCTTCGAGCAAATCCGTGGTTGCAATTTTGGAGATAAATGGGGTACCAACTGTGACACCAACATCTTCGCGCAAACCTTCGCAACTGGCCTGGACTTCCAGCTCATCGTCATCAGTCGCCAAGTCCATAAGCACTTGCCCAGCATGGATGGGAATCCCCGCTTTGACGAAAATTTTTATGACTCTGGCTTCATCAAAGCCCCAAAAACCTTCTGGAATGCATATTTCCCGATCAATACGGGGACGTTCCTTCGCCGCCGCCGCCGCACTACTAAATTCCATCACACTATCAATCCAACCCATCTCACACCTCCCTTAAATTAATTTCAAAACGCGGCTATTGCCGATCTGACCTTGCGCCGCAGCCTGCAACGTCGCAGCCGTACACAGTTCGACTTCGTTGGGTTTGACGGGGCGGGCAAAGACCAGCATGCCTTCGGTATCGCCAGCAAAATCCTGCCGTTTATGGATCAATTCGGGGTTACCCAGTTTCATTTCGCCGGTGTAGGCGCATGGTGATTGGCTGTGGTACAGGTTAAAGACCCGCTCGCGCACAGGCCCCAGTTCTATCCACTGGTGGTAGGTGTCGCCCTGGTGCAGGCTGACCTGAAATTTTGTTTGGCGAATGCGCCCCACATAGTGCTGGAACGGTGCGTCGCCAATCGCGTTTTGGGCGGCATGATTGACCACCAGGGTTGAACTGCCCGGGCACAGCTTGAGCAGGCCCAAGGCCACGCCGGTTTTACCGGTGGGTCGGTTGACATCATTGGCATCGGGGGGCAAGGGCGCATGGGCGGTAAATTCTGGGCATTGTGAGGGGAACAGTGTGCTTAGGAATGCCGTCTTTCGCTCTTTCAGTGAGGCCATTTCGTCCTCCTCGGGCAACAATCCAAACAAGCCCAGAACGATTTTGGAGCGACTGGCATTGCCTGCCAGCAACACTTCCACCTGCGCCGGTACTTCATTGCCAAAGGCTTTTTTGAGTGCAATGAAAAAGTTGTGAACCCCTTGTTCAATGCGATCCTGCAAGAAAATCTTCAATTCAGCATGGGGAATTGAAAACTCGCATTCTGCCTTCTTGCCATCGCGATCCAGCAAAGCAATTTTGCCAATGCCGGCGGTTTTGGGCTCCTCGCCCGCTTCCCAAAATGAACGCAGCTTGGACACCAGCATCAGCGAATTGGTGTTGGCCGCCTGGGTTTGCTCCAGAAACATTTCTGAACCCTGAAAACCCGGGTCGTCCAGCGGCTTGGCAAAAGAAATGCGTTTGGTTCGGCAAACCTCCAGGTTATGGCGAAAGGTTTTGTAGGCCAGATGCCCCAGCAGGTTTTCTCCGCCTAAAAACTTGTCGCCCCCATTGCCAAAATGCTCAAACACATACTCCACATCACCACGTTCTTCGGCGGCGGTGGGCAGTCTGTAGTAACCAAAGTCAAAATCTGTGGTGCCACCGCCAAAATCAAAAACGGCGTAGGCCACGCCACGGGGGGTGGGGGCGATGTTCAAGGATTGCAGCGCAATGGCCGCGTAGGCGGCGGGTTCTGAGGCGCGTTCTACCACCGAGAACTTATCAAACACACTCTGATCCACCAGCGTGGCGGGCAGGCTGCGCTGTAAGCCCCGTCTGAACGATGCAAGTATTTTTTCCTTGACCTCGCGCGGGTAATCTACCGGAAAGGTCATGTAATAGTTCAGAAAAATGCCGCGTTTGCGCCAGTTGATGGTCATTCCCAAAAACCAGGCATACAACTCTACCGGATCAAAGGGGTCTTGATCGCTCACCTCCAGTGCCCGGCCTTTGACGGGTTGGCGCAACGTCAGGGGGGAGAGTTCATGCTCGGTGTGATGGGTCTGGTCGGTCAGGCGCAGACGGCTTCTGTCGCCTTCGCGCAGCGCCCACTGTTTGATTTTGGTCAAAATACTCGCCACCACATCAGGGTCGGTGTTGTTATCTCTGAATTTTTGAAGGGCTTCGTGGGAGCAACGCACGTCGTCCCATAGCACGCCAGGGCGGTAAGCCTCTGCCTGCCAGGCGCGCAGCATGGCATCAAAATCAACAAACTCCAGCACGGTCGGGTTTTCGTAATGCGCGGGTTGTTCTTTTTCCCAAAAGTTGCTGACACCAATGCGCAGCAGTTGCCCTATCCCGTTTTGCTCAATGGCCACCACCGTGCTGCTGGTGCCAAAGTCAATCGCCACATTGCCCGGCTGAATGTCATCTGCCGGGTTGCGGGCGCGCAAGCCCAGAGACTCCAGCTCTTTGGGGTCAATACCCCAGAATTCCCAAAGGCCCTTTGCGGGGTCAGTGAATTGGGAAGTATCCAGCGCCGGCAGCTTGGCGCTGCGGGTGTCGATGGCTTTGTACATCGGGATCACATCACTGGCTGTGGCGTAAAAATCCTTGAGCAGGTTGGTGTTCTTGACATCACCCGGCGCAGTCACCACCCATTGCTGGCTGGCGGCAAAGGTCATGAACTGGGGCGTCTTGCCGCAAAAGCTATCGGAGATGGCGAGGATGTTAACCGAACTGTGATCGGCATAAACGTAGATGTCGTTTCTCTCCAAACTCATGTAACCGGTGCTACAGCGCCACCATTTACGATCAAACAAACGACAATTTTGCCCGACTCGCCAAGGTGGGGCGCAGTTCCAGGCGAATGCCAGTAATTCTTCGGGTTCTGGCAAGCGCCACAGGGTGTTGTTGGTGGCGGGCAGAGTTTTGAGTTTTTGAAGGCCTGTTTCCTGTGTGTAGGTTGTGGCGAACTTTTCTTCGGCAGACACGGCACACCACAATTTGCCGGTTTTGCTTTCAAATAGCCACGGCGTTGCATCAGCGGCATGTTGGGGCGTTTTGACATGCCAAAAAGCCTGTTGCTCAATCGCTTTAATGGCCGCCGTCAAGTTGGCGCGCAAGGCTTGGCGAATCAGCCCCGATCGGGCATCGAGTTCTTTTAGCACCGCTGACTGGTTGATCAACTGGGTGATGGTTGCATCCATAGTTTTGTCTTTCTGTTGAGATCAATTGGTTTTGACGACTGGTTTTTTCTGGACTTGCCCGGCAGCATTCGCAATGCCGGGTAGCCAAATCGCCTGAACCGTGCTGCCTTTGGGTGTGCCGCGCTCCATCGTTTCATGGTGGAAGTCGATACCGACTTTGGCAGACACCAACGACGCGCTGCGATCACGCCAGCGCAGGTTGTTAAAGGCCAGCACCGCCTGCAAAATTTGCAATTCGACCCCGGTCGCTGTGCGCTGGTCTTTTTTGCAGCGATCCGCCAAACGACTCCACAGGCGCAGCACTTCATCCCATTCCGACACCATGGACAGCAGACGCATCAGTTGCCGCCCTTCTGACTCGTTGGCTTCCAGCCAGGCAGCGGCCAGTTCAGCGTCGGCCTGGACTGCCTGAAGCAGCTTTAACTCTGGCAACAACTGGCCGCGTAGTGGGTCATGCACCGGCACCTCCACACGCACCTCGTAAGGGACTTTTTCAATCACCTTTTCAATTTTGATAATGGGCTGCGGAGGTTCCACATAACGACTAACAGCCTCGTTCGCCAGTGAATCCTCGTCAGATGCAACGGCTGTGGCCTCTTCGCTCTCTGGCGCAGCCAACATGGGTTTGACGATTTCGCGAATCAGCTTTTGAATTGCCAGATCGGCCTCCAATAGCAACAGAAGGTCTGGATAGGTCAAATCCTTCAAACAACTCCCGTTCACCCCCTTGGTACCATCTTCTTGCAGCCGTACAAGCCGCTTACGTTTATCTTTGTCCATGTCAGTTTCCATTCAAATCTCCCCAAATAAATCTTTCATTTCAGCACGCACATCCAGCCGGTGGGGTAGCTCGCGGCAAAACCCCAGCACACGCTCGCGATCCAGCTCTGGCAGTTGCAAAAACCGGCGTTTCAGCATCACCACGGTGTCTGGCGAAGGGTCAGGATAGGGCGACGTGATCACAGGTACCGTCAGCGTACCCGCCAGCAGAGCCAGCTCATCAGGCCGCACCACGCCCCAAAAGTTGCGGTAAATAGCAGGAAGATAGACCAGCAAATGCTCGACACCCGGCAGTTGCAGGGCATTGATGCGGGCTTGCAGTCGTGCGACCTCTTGATGTTTGGCCTGAACATCAGCACGCAATGAGTCCATGGTTTCCTCATGCTCGTGCCGCGCCCGTGCCTCTTCGGCTTGAAAGGCTTGGTTGGAATAGGCAAACGTGCTGGCCAAAATAGGAAGCAGCACGGTTCTCAGCCACTTGTCGTCACCGTCCAGGGGTAGTGCCTGAGTCAAGCCCCGTGCGACGGCGGCGCGCTCCAGCAAAGGCTCTAACCTCAGAATTTGCCAGGTGATGCACTGTAGTTCGGCCAAAATTTTGGGGGCCTCTGCCATCGCCCCCACATCGGCCACGCCGTAGATCAGGTGAATCTCAACATCGCGCAGGGCATGTTGCTGGTTGATCAGGTCGCTCTGGTCGGTGATGATTTGTCGCAGCACGACGGCGGCTTTATCTGACGGAATGTCCACCGACGTTTCACCTTTGATGTGTCGGCGTTCCCATTGACCTGCTGGGTTGCAGTTGTAGCAAACAACTTTTTGGTGTTGAATAAAAATTGCAAGTTTCATAAATGATCTGTGGTGAGATGTAAAAAGTTAAAAACTGAAAGGTGAGGGAGACAGAAATTGCAAAGATACCTACCGATACGCTTAACACAAAGAAAAAGTCAGCGCGCTTATCATTCCAACAGTATCGTTGTGGTTTGATACAACCGCTATGCCATTCATTAACGGCCTGACCCTTGCACCGTATCAGCAGCCGCATAGATTTGTTCGCGAATGGATTTTTCGTCTGCATCGGGATTGATGCTTTTGTCCAACTGAACAAGTCCATCCTCCACTTCAAGAGATTCGCCACCACCAAGTTTGCCATCAAAATAATCAACAATAGACATAATATCCTGACCTGTTTTAAGATACTGGGTTAATTTGTCGGCATTAAAATATTCTGGATTGGCCGCAGCCAGCCAAAATAAATTGCCCATCGTACCCTCGGGGCTGCCAAATTTATCGTCCAGACCGTGGCCGGCAACAGCCAGTCCAGAAATAACCTTTTGGACATCTGTCAGTTTTGCTGATTTGTCAGGGTCCAAGTCAACATGACGCAGTGCATTCATGTAGTCGGCATGATTTTCAAACTGGTCGGGCGTGATGCCTTTGTCTGAGGCCTGAAGGGCACGGTCGCCCACGTCACCAGTGGTATCTGTACCGGTAAAAATACCCATCGCGTGAGAAACAGTGTCGGCAATTTTCTCAACCATCCTGAGTATGTCCATACCCTTTTCAAGCAGTGGGGCTAATCTGGGTAGCACATTGGCACAAAACTCTGCTACAGCGGGGCCAATACTGGCAACAACTGAAGTAATGGCGGTCAATGCGACGGCAATCAATGGGGAAATCATGATCTATGGCTCCTTAATTTAATATATTTTTAGCAGTTTCAACGGCGGCGTAAATTTCTTCACGGCTTGCTTCTTCGCTTTTGTCAGAATAAGTTTGTTGATCGATGTCCACCAGTTGGTCTTCAATCTCTAGTGATTCACCTCCACCCAATTTCCCTTCAAAATAATCGACAACGGATGCAATATCAACACCCGAGTTCAACATGGATTGAAACCTGTCTGAGGTAAAGTATTCAGGATTGGCCGCAGCCAATACCCAGACGTTGGCCATACTGCCCGTTGGCGCGTTATATTTATCTTCCAAGGCTCGGCCTGCAACTTCAAGCCCTTTGAATATTTTTTGTTCGGTCGTACTTTCTGCGGACTTTTTGGGGTCCAGATCAAAAGTGCGCAGGCTGTC
>SESE01001319.1_pt1 | contig 10188 bp, 5 predicted proteins | sample 3171371 | NCBI WGS metagenome assembly SESE01 (sample SAMN06051881, study PRJNA518727) | freshwater metagenome | biome: subpolar coniferous forest; feature: holomictic lake; material: water; isolation source: holomictic Lake 442, 13 m depth | place: Canada: near Kenora, Ontario | collected...
GGGCCGTTGTCAAACGTTTCATGGTTTCAGTGTACCGCTCGCACGCAGCCGGCGCAAGTCTTCCGTTGAATTCCGTTGAATGTTGGGTGTCCCCTGCCCCATCAGCCCCATCAGTCGGTGGGCCAGTAGGGCGGCGGTGAAGTCGGCGTGGTGCAGGCCGCGTATCGGCGCCAATTCGACCACATCGGCGCCGATCACGCGGCGCCCTGCGGCGATTCGTTCGAGCAGCAGCATCGCATCCTGCCAGAACAGGCCGCCCGGAACCGGTGTGCCGGTTGCGGGCATCACCGCCGGATCAAGCCCATCCACGTCAAAGGTGATGTAAACCAGCTTTGGAAATCCGGCCGGGATCAGCCGTGACGGAAGCGGCCGCCGCGCCAGCCGTTCGGCATCGTAGGCGATCACGCCGGTCTGGCGGCGATAATCGGCTTCGTCAGCGCATAGAGCACGCACACCGAACTGAATGATCGGAAACCCCAGCTCGCTCACCCGGCGCATGACGCTGGCGTGACTGAGAGCCGACCCTTCATAGGCGTCACGCAGGTCGGCATGCGCGTCGAACTGAACAAAGCCCACCTTCATCCCGGCAGCCTGAAAGGCGCGGGCGGCGCCGAGCGTGACGGTGTGCTCGCCGCCGAGGATCAGCGGCGCGGCGCCTGCGGCGAGGGCGCGGGCGACGCGGCCCTCGACACGGGCGATCACCTGTGCCGGCGCACCCGAGCAGGATACCGCCGGCTGGGTGTGAATGCCCGCCCGGCCCGGCGCAAAGCGGCCGTCGGTGGCCTCCAGTTGCTGCGATGCGGCGAGAATCGCGTTCGGTCCAGCAGCCGTGCCGCCGCCATAGGAGACCGAGGTCTCCATCGGGACCGGGATCACATGGTAAGCGGCGAGACGGGCCGGTGCAGGCACGTATTCCGAAGCGAGAAAACTATTCTTTTTCATTGTTGCTGCTCCCTCGCATCGCCCGTCGCGGGCTAGGTGAGGCGCTTGCAAAACCTCCTTCGTCGGTTATGCAAGCGCAGTAATAAGAAGCCTGTATTCAGTATTCAGAATGGGAACCCTCTCACCGGCAACGTGTACCATTATTCTGACTCCTGAATTCTGAATTCTAACTTCTCTCTCAGGTGATCGCATCCTGCGCCTCGGCCTGCTCCTTTTCCAGCGCCTCGAGCTGGGTCGCGGGCTCCTCCCAATCGAGGGCCGCCAGGTGGAGGCTGTGCTGCACACCGCGCAGCCGTCTGCTGATGTCGGCAAAATCGGTTCCGGGCGTGGCGGCCGTAAGCTGATCGGAAAGCGTTTTCTGCTCGACCTCCAGCGCCGCCATTTTGGCCTCGGACTGCTCGACGCGGCGGCGCAGATCACGGATCTGCGGCGCCCGCTTCGCTCGCTCCTGCGCACGTACGCGGCGGAGGTCTTTTGAGGAAAGCCCTCCGCTTGCAGCGACATCCGAAGCCGTCTCATTCGCCGTCTGCCGCGTTTCTCCCGCCGTCTTCTCGCGATAATAGTCGTATCCGCCCGGGAAGCGCCGCACGCCGGCCGGAGATATCTCGATGACCGATGTGGCCACGGCGCGGACAAACGCCACGTCGTGGCTGACCAGACAGACCGTGCCGTCATACGTGCCGAGGGCCTGTTCGAGCGTGCGGCGGCCGTCGAGGTCGAGGTGCGTCGTCGGCTCGTCGAGCAGCAAAAAGTTCGGCGGGTTGAGGAACAGACGGAGAAACGCCAGCCGGATCTTCTCGCCGCCGCTGAGGACGCCGCACGGCTTGCCGACATCGTCCGCCGAAAATCCGAAACTGCCGAGTCGCGAGCGCAAATCCCGCTCCGTGGAGGCGGGCGCGGCGCGCTTGGCCACTTCCAGCACCGAGACTTCGGGCGGGATCGTCTCGGCGAATTCCTGAGACTGATAGCCGGGCAAGACCTTGTGACCCACGAGCACCCGACCCGTGTCGGGCTGGCGGACGCCCGCGATCAGCCGCAGCAACGTCGTCTTGCCCATGCCGTTGTAGCCGATGATCGCAACCTTGTCGCCCCGGCTGATCGCGAGGTCAACCCCGTCAAGCACCTTGTGTACGCCGTCATACGAAAATGAAACCCCCTCCATCCGAACCACCTCGGCGCCGCAGTGCGGCGCCGGCGCAATCCGAAGGTAGCCGGCAGACTGACTCCGCTTGGGCAGGCGGATTTCTTCGAGCTTCTCCAACTGCTTGACCCGGCTCTGCGCCTGGGACGCCTTGGAACTCGTGGCCTTGAACCGCTCAACGAACCGTTCAAGCTGTTCGCGGCGGCGATCTTGATTCGCCTTGGCGGCGAGCAGATTGACATAGCGGGCCTCGCGTTCGCGCAAATAGTAATCGAGATCGCCCGGATAACGGGTACACGAGCCGGCGTCGACTTCGATCGTCACCGAGGCCAGCGAGCGGAGCAGGTACCGGTCGTGCGAGATCAACAGCAGCGTCCCCTCGTAGGAGCGGAGAAACCGTTGCAGCCATTCAATGGCCGGCAAATCCAGATAGTTCGACGGCTCGTCCAGCAGCAGCAGGCCGGGCACGGAAGCGAGAATGCGCGCCAGCTCGGCACGCATCCGCCAGCCGCCGCTGAAGGTGATGAAGGGTCGGTCGAATTCGGGCACCTTAAAACCCAGCCCGCCCAAAGCCGCCTTCACGCGGGTCTCCAACTGGTATCCGCCGAGATGCTCGAACTGCGACTGCATCTCGCCCAACCGACGCAACAGGCGTCCCCGCTCCGCCTCGTCTGCGGCGGCATCGACCGCAGCGGCGAGCCGGTGCAATTCCACCTCCATGTCGTGCAGCCGCGGCACGCCCCGCAGCGCGTATTCCAAGAGCGTCTCGGCGTCGTCTTCGGGTTCCAGATGCTGACGCACATAGCCGATGGCGGGGTTGCCCTCCAGCGTCACGACGCCGCCATCCGACTGGCGGGCGCCAATGATCAAATGGAAGAGCGAGCTCTTGCCCGCGCCGTTCGGGCCCACAATGCCGACACGCTCGCCCGCATGAATGCGGAAGCTGACGCCGTCCAACACGGTCTGGGTGCCGTAACGCAAACTGATGTCTTTAAATTCAATCACAGCCGTACATCATCACCGGAACCGGCTCTGCGGACAAGTCAAAAAAATGCTGACTGGACAGAACACCCCGCAAGCGGGTAAACTATTCACCATTAATTGCTCTTAATTTTCATACGTAACCCATGGTAATCGCCGTGAATGTGCAGCTCGACCGCAAGGAATCGTTCATCACCTTCCGTTGTCAATCGTGCGGACAGGAAATTGAGGCCTATCTGGATATGGCCGGAAACCAGTTGGAATGCCCGGTCTGCGGCCATCCCCTTCGGGTGCCCCTGACACCGGAACTCGGGACCCGCCGAAATCCGGACGAGGGACAGAACGCGACGGACACCGCAGCCATGAAGGGGCGGACGATCCGCATCGAGCTGTCGGACGATTTATAGCGGTTATGCACACACACCCCGTGACGCGCCAACCGATCATCGGTATCACCTGCCTGTTGATCATCGGGACGGGTGCGGGGCTGAAGTCGGGCGGTTCGAACACGCTGCCTCTGGTGCTTGCGTTCGCCATCGCACTAATCGCTTGTGCCGCATACGGATTGCGGCGATCCGGTCTCAGGGGCGGCATCGCCGTGGCGACTGCGGTGTGTTGTGCGGGTTTTCTTTCCGGCTTCCTTTCTGAACGGACGCGACTGGGCGAGCATGCGTGGCTGGTTGCTCACGCAACGGAGCCGGTGCAGGTGCGGGGCGTGGTGGATAGTGACGCATTCACCCCCTATCGCTCTCCGGGAGCGACCCGCCCGGTCATCCCGTTGCACCGGGTGATGATCGAGCACGCCGGCGGCATTCGTCCGCTCACCCAAACCCCTGTCCGAATCACCTGTTATGGCGATGATCTGCTCCCGAAGGTGGGCGAAACCTGGTCCTTTCGCACGCGCCTCCCCAAGCTCCGCACACGCGCGAGGACCCCCTATCTTGCGGTCAACACCCGTCCGTCTGACGCCGTGCTGCTGGCACCGCCCGCCTTCTGGAACTGGCGACCGCTCGCCGACCAGGCCCGCGCATCGGCCGTGCGACGGCTGTCGTTGGGTATCGAATCCTGGCCCACCGTCCCCGCCCTGATCCATGCCATGCTGCTGGGATTGCGCAGCGTCATCCCGCCTGAAATGAACGCCATTTTTCGCAACTCGGGGACGATGCACGTGTTCGCCATTTCGGGACAGGGCATCGGACTCGTCGCGGTCGTCATCGCGGTCGGTCTGTCGTTTCTGGCCATCCCGCGAACGCGCTGGGGCTTGACGCTGATTCCGCTGCTGTTCGCCTATACGCTGATGACCGGCGCCAGCCCGAGCGCGATGCGGGCCTGCCTGATGGCCGTCTTCTACTTCGGCGCTCCCCTGGTGCGCCGCAAGCCCAACCTCTGCGCCGCCCTCGCCGCGGCCGCCATCATCCAAATCGTCTGGGACCCGCAGGATCTCCTCAACATCGGATTCCTGCTCTCGTACACCGTGATGGCGGGACTGGTTCTTCTGTGTCCGCCGCTGTCGCGTATCTTTCGCAAGCTCCTGCGTGTCGAATCGGCGGCGACACAGGCCGCGCTGCTCCGTCTGTCGGAGCGTCTGACCGTGAAAGGCCAGCGGTTCGCGCGCCAGGCATGGGCGGTTCGGCTGGCGATGGGGCGACATATGATGCTCGGTTTCTTTGCAGACATACTGGCCATGGGTGTCGCCGCCTGGATCGCGTCCGTCCCGCTCACCGCCTTGTATTTTGGACGCTTCATCCCCGGCGGCTTGCTCGCCAATCTGGTCGTCGTCCCAGCGGCAGGCCTGATCGTCATTGCCGGCACCCTGGCCATCGTCACGAGCTTTTTCTTCCCCGCCGCCGCCGGGATCTTCAATTGCGCGGCGGCCCTCTGTACCGCCGTCATGGTGGAGGCCTCGCGTCTGACCACCCTCATTCCCGGCGCGTCGGTCGCCGTCCCCCCGCCGTCTCTGACCGTCATCGTCGTGTGGTACGCCGCCATGCTGGTCGCCGCCTGGATGCTGCGCAACCGTCGTCCAATCGAATATCCCTACTGATCCTCTTTCAGGTTGAATCCGGGGCGAGCGTGTGCTACTCTCACGGTCATCCGCACGGGTCACCTGATCTGCGGACGAACAGGCGCCCTCCGTCACGAAATCACCGTTCTGTCCAGTATGATTCTCCATACATCACGCTCGCAGCCGCTCACCGGCTCATACACCCTGCCCGGCGACAAGTCGCTCGCCCATCGCTCGGCGTTGTTCGCCGCGCTCGCCGAGGGCGAGAGCGTGATCGGTGCGTTTCCCCTTTCCGGCGTGACCCGCGCGATGCTCGACGCCCTGACGGCCTTCGGCGTCCCGTGGACATTCGACGACGGCACGCTCACCGTGACCGGTTTGGGATTGCGCGGGCTTCGTCCGCCAGCGGCCGCCGTGACCTGCCGCAACTCGGCCACGACCATCCGCCTGCTCGCCGGAGCCGTTGCTGCCGCAGGCATCCCCTGCTCCCTGGATGGTTCGGAGGGTTTGCGCCGCAGGCCGATGAACCGCGTCACCGAACCCCTTCGCGCCATGGGCGTCGTGATTGAGACGGCGCCCGGCGACGGAGCGCCGCTCGTGATCCACGGCCGCCCCCCGGGCGCCCGTCTCACGGCCTGCCATCACGCGCTCCCCGTCGCCAGCGCCCAGGTCAAGTCCTGCCTGCTCCTCGCGGCGCTTGCGGCCGACGGGCCGGTGACCCTCTGTGAGCCTGGCCCCTCGCGTGACCACACCGAGCGCATGCTCCGCGCCATGGGCGTCGACATCCGCTGCGATCCCGCCGCGCATGCGGTCTCCCTGACGCCTCCCACCGCTCCCCTGCGGCCGCTGCGGGCCGATCTGGCGGGCGACATCTCGACCGCCGCCTTCCTGATCGTCGCTGCCACCGTCATTCCGGGATCCGACATTACCCTGCTCGGCGTCGGTGTGAATCCCACCCGCACCGGCATTCTGGACGCCCTGCGTGCCATGGGTGCCGACATCGTCGAATGGAATCCGCGCGAGCGTTCGGGCGAACCCGTCGCCGACATCCGCGTCCGTGCGGCTCCGCTCATCGGCACCCGCGTCGCGGGCGACCTCGTGGTGCGCATGATTGACGAATTCCCCGTTTTTGCCGTGGCAGCCGCCTGCGCGGCCGGCCTGACCGAAGTGAGCGAAGCCGTCGAGCTTCGCCACAAGGAGAGCGACCGCATCGGCCTGCTCTGCGCCGAACTCGCCGGTGTCGGCGTGGACATTGCCGAGCGCCCGGACGGCTTCGCCATTCGCGGCGGCTCCATCCGCGGCGGTTCGGTGGACGCCCACGGCGACCACCGGATTGCCATGGCGCTGGCGGTCGCGGGATGGGTCTCGCAAACCGGCATCGCCGTCCGCCGAGCCGAGATCCTTGCCGAATCCTTTCCCGACTTTGTCCCCGTATTCTCCCGCCTCGGTGCCGCGATCCGGACGGATGAGTAGGCTGAGAGGTTCACCCTCCACGTGCCATGAACGCCACTACACGCATTAATTTGCATTGCCACTCGTCGTGCAGCGACGGCGCGTTGCCGCCCGAGGAACTCGCGCGGCGGCTAGCCGACGCAGGCGTGGTGTTCGCCGCGCTCACCGATCACGAAACCCTTGACGGCCTCGCCCGGTTTGCTGCCGCCCTGCAACGGCGCGGCATCGGCACGGTCAACGGTGTCGAGATCCCGGCGATGTGGCGTGGCGAAGAGATTCATCTGCTGATTTACGGCTTTGATGCCACGCACCCGAACTTGCTGGGCGCGCTGGGCGCCTTGCGGCACATGCGCGAAGCGGCCACGCAAAGTGTCGCCGGAGCCTTGCGGCGCTCCGGTGCGACCGCGCCAGCCGCACTGTCGGCGACCGCCAGCGGTTTCAGCACGCCGCTGTCGGCGGCCGAGGCCATCGCCGTGGCGCACCGGGCGGGCGGCCGGGTTTTTCTGGCCCATCCCCTGCTGCTGCGGCCTAACCCCTCCGACCTGAAGGCGATTCTGACCGACCTGCAGACGGACGGGCTCGACGGCATCGAGGCCTTGTACGCGCCGTCGTCTGCCCATGCCTGCGATGCGCTAGTCGCTCTAGCCACCGAACGGGGACTGCTGGTATGTGCCGGCACTGATTTCCACACACCTGAAGACGGCCGCGTTCATGGCTTGGGCGTGGATGTCCCCAACTCCCTGTGGCGGCCTTTCCGTGATGCCTTGCACCTGAAGGCCGCGACGACACTAACCCGCTCGGCCGCTGCGTACTTCCACGCGAGCCGCCTACAGCGCTCATTCGGTCTTCACATCTTGCTGCCCGCCATGCTGGCGGTAGTCTTGTTTGTCGTTATGATGTGGGCCGTTTTCATCCCCGCCTTCGAACGCGCGCTGCTCGACCGCAAACGCGAGATGATCGGCGAACTCGTCCACGCAACATGGAGCATGATGGACGCGGCAGAACGTCAGGTCGTCCTGGGCAGACTTACGCGCGAAGAGGCCCAGGCGGAAACGCGCGAGCAGATTGCGGCCCTGCGCTACGGACGCCAGAACAAGGACTACTTCTGGCTGCAGGACAAGCATCCGCGGATGATTATGCACCCGTATCGCCCCGATCTGAATGGACAAGATCTCTCCGATTACCGCGATCCCCGCGGCAAACGCATCTTTGTCGAATTCGCGGATGTTGTGAGCCGCCGGCGTGAGGGGCTTGTGGCCTACGTGTGGCAATGGCCCGACGACCCGCGCCGTTTGGAATCTAAAGAATCCTATGTCAAAGGATTCGAACCGTGGGGTTGGATCGTAGGCACGGGGATCTATCTGGAGGACATCAAGCAGGAAATCGCTCGGATTGAACGCAGTTTGATTCTAGAGTCCATCGGCATTACCACGCTGCTGGCGTTGTTGCTGGCTTATGTGGTTCGCAACAGCCGGCGACTGGATCGTGAGCGATTTGAAGCCCTCGAAGAGCTGCAGGCAACCACCGAGCGCTACCGCTCCCTTGTGGAGGTGGCAACGGAAGGGACACTGCTGATATTGGCCGGACGCTGCCGCTATGCGAACCCGCACCTCCTGACGCTGATGGGTTATACCGCCGCCGAGCTTGAATTGCTCGACTTGACCGAAGTCGTGCCACCGGCGGGAGCTAACACCGAGGTGTGGGGGCTACTCGAGGCGTTTGAACGGTCCGCCGATCCGACTCCGCGCACCGCCTCGGGCGAGATCCGTCGGCGCGACGGAACCCGCACGGCCTGCGCGTTTGTCATCACTCGGATTGCATTCGGCAGCCGTGGAGGCATTGTCTTGCTGGTGCGCGAACGGGTTTCAACCGTCGCGGCCCCTTCCTCAGCGGCGGGACATGCCCCAGCGCAATCGGGGCTGGAGATCTCGGTCGAACAGGCTCCGATCGGTCTGTTTCGCGCACGGGCCGACCGTCCGGCAACGATCGTGGCTACCAACGCCATCGCCGCGCGCTGCCTGCGTGCCGCCGCGGGTGTGGCGGCAGACGAAAGCGCGGTCCGGCTGGCCGACGCATTCCGCGATCCGGAGGCCTACGTCGCGTTCATGACACGCCTTCGGTCCGACGGCATGGCCGACTGCCGCCTCTCCGCCGCACCGGCGTACGGGGCTTCCACAACCTTCGCCTTGCGCACCACACTTCTGCGCGACGATGCGGGAGAACCGTCGGTCATCACGGGTTTGGTGGAAGACATCACTTCGCGGGTGGCCCATGAACACGAGCGAGATGCGATGATCGAGCGGCTTCAGGCGTCGTTGCTCTTTCTTCACGAGCCGGTCAGCCGGGTGCTCAAGCCCGGCGTGTTCTGTACCGGCGACATGCCGGTACGCAAGGTTGCGGCGCTTCTAGCCGAGCACGGCGACTCGGCGACCCTCGTGCGCGATGCGTCCGGAGAAGTGATCGGCATCGTCACCGCCGGCGACCTCTGCACGCGCGTGTTGGCTGCGGGGCAGGACGGCCGCACGGCCATCCGCACAGTCATGAGCGCCCCGGTCACGGCGGTCTCCGGGGGAACGCCGGTCTACGAGAGCCTGCTGCGAATGCAGGAAACCCACCTGCGTCATCTCGGTGTGGCCGACGAAACGGGGCGGCTGCTGGGAACACTGAGCGACCGGGATCTGATGCCCTTCCAGCAGTATGGCGCACTCGTGCTCACGGGAGAGATTTCGCGTGCAACGCTGGTCGAGGATGTGGTGCGCTGTTGCAAACGAACGCCGGCGACCGTCAAGGCGCTGGTTGACAGCGGCGCCCATCCACGCAATGTGACACGCCTGATCTCATCCGTGTGCGATGCGGCGACGGAGCGGTTTGTCAATCTGGCGATCGAAGAGCTGGGGCCGCCGCCCGCGCGATTCGCCTTTCTGGCTTTGGGCAGCCAGGGGCGTATGGAACAGACGCTGGTCACCGATCAGGATAATGCCATCCTCTACGCGCCACCCGAACCCGGCGCGCAGGGGCCTGATCCCGCGCGCTATTTCATCGAACTGGGGCAGCGTGTGTGCGGTTGGCTCAAAGAGGCCGGCTATCCCTTCTGCTGCGGCCGGTTCATGGCGCAGAATCCGGTTTGGACGCGCGATCTCCAAGCGTGGAAAACCCATTTCAGCTACTGGATTGCCCGTGCCGAACCTAAAGAACTACTCGCTTTCACCGTTTTTTTTGATTTCCGTCCGGTCTGCGGAGACGCGGCCCTGGTGAACGATTTGCGTCAGCATGTGTTTTCCGAATTGCGCGAGGCGTCGGCATTCTTTCCTCACTTCGCCAGCGATGCCCTGCTCTTCAAGCCCCCGCTGATGCTGTTCGGCCACATCCTCATCGGCCATGTGCGCGACGCGCCGCGTGGAACGGTCGACCTCAAGGCGACGTCCCTGCCGATCGTGGCTTTCGCACGGCTTTACGCCTTGCGCCACGGCATCGCACAAACCCGTACGCTCGACCGGCTGGATGCGCTGGCCGAACTCGGCAAACTCGCTCCGGCCAGCCGCGACGAAATCACCGCCACCTTCACATTCCTCATGCGGCTGCGGCTGCGGCAGCAGGTGCTGGACTTCCATGCGGGCCGCACACCCGGCAACCTGATCAGCGTCCGGAGCCTGGGCTATTCCGACCG
>SESE01001321.1_pt1 | contig 10185 bp, 4 predicted proteins | sample 3171371 | NCBI WGS metagenome assembly SESE01 (sample SAMN06051881, study PRJNA518727) | freshwater metagenome | biome: subpolar coniferous forest; feature: holomictic lake; material: water; isolation source: holomictic Lake 442, 13 m depth | place: Canada: near Kenora, Ontario | collected...
TGGCCTTGGGGGCCTTCTCTGGCACGAAGATCAGGGCCTTGGTGTCGGTCGAAGCGCACACGGCAGCCAGGGCGGAGGCCGCGTTTCCTGTGGAGGCCGCCACCACCAGATTGATGCCCAGGCGGCGGGCCTCGGCCACCACCAGGTAGCTGGCGCGGTCTTTGAGGCTGCCACTGGGATTCAGTCCATCATTTTTCACCCAGAGGCTGCTCAGACCCAGGGTGGCACCCAGGCGGTCCACCCGTCCCAGGGGGGTGTTGCCCACCTGGATGGGGGGGTGGAACGCGCGCTCCACGGGGCAGAAAAGATCCCAGTCCGGCCTTGCAGGATCAAAGGATTTGGCGATGCTCGGGTAATCAAAAACGGCCTCCAGCACGCCCACGAGGGGCATGCCGGGCCGGTAGGTCGGCCCGCAGTCCAGGCACAGGTAGCGCACTTCGTCGCGAGAGAAAGTGCGTCCGCAGTCGGTGCAGCGGTACGAAAAGGGGGTCATGAAACATCCCTCAGGGGGGTAAAGAACCCGCACGGAGGGGGCTCCCCTCCGTGCGGGCGTTCAAGCGGTCTAGAAGTGGACTTCGATGGCAGCCATCACGCAGCTGGTCTTGGGGTTCACACCACCGCCGGTGCCGGAGGCAGTGGCAGCAGCAACGGACGCGAAGGTGGGATCACCGAACTTGTTGTCCCAGTACTCGAAGCCGGGGCCGATCTGCCAGGTGCCCTTCTTGCAGCCCAGCAGGGGGCTGATGTCGGCCATCCAGTAGATGCGGGCCAGGGTCTCGGGCTTGGTCGCAACGGCAGAGCCGTCCTTGCCCTTGGCGCCAGTGTAGGTCGCGAAGCCCTTGACGGAGGTGTTCACCGTGCCGAGCGCCACGGGGATGCCCCAGGCAGCGGCGATCTGGTAGGTGGGATCGAAGGTGACGTCAGGGGTGCCGCCGATGGAGGAGCGGAAGCCGCCGAAGGCGTTGTGGTTCTTTTCCTTGTAGTACAGCAGGGCCACGTTCAGGAAGCCGGGGACCTTGAAGGAGAACTCGGGGCCGGCCAGGAGCTTGTAGACGGCGGGGGCGAAGGTGGTGTTCTTGGCGGCGTAGTCGAAGCCGAAGGTGAAGTTCATGCCGCGCACAGGACCGAAGTCGATCTTGGTGTCGAGCACCTTGCTCAGGTTCAGGCTGTGCTTGTAGGCGACATAGACTTCATGGGCGCCCTGCTTGGGGAAGGCGGCGGAGGTCCCGGCGTTGTTGGAGGGATCCGTGGTGCTGGAGGTCAGCATGTCCACGCTGAAGAAGTTGCTGCCCAGGCTGTAGCCGGACACATGGGTCAGGTTGAAGATCTGCTTGGTCATGGACTCGGGGTTGGCCGGTTCCTGGAATTTGCTGCCCGTGCGGTAGCCGAGGGAGGTGTCGCTCCAGTCAGCGGCGGTGGCGGGAACGGCGGCGAGGGCAACGAGGCCCAGAGCAACGAGGGTGAGTTTCTTCATGCGGTACTCCTTGGTGGAGGTGACCAGGACTGCCTGGGCCTCGGGTGGGGGGGGAGGGGTGTAGAACGGTAGGACGTGGGTGAACAGATAGAAGGTTTTTTTGATTGGTTAAAAGCGCGATCCGACTTGGTGATTTTCTCATGGATGGGCCCTGAAAAGAACCCGAAACACTGGCCAGACCTAGCAGAGACCTGGGGTGCATCGTGGTGCGGGCACCTGCAACCTTTGCCGGGTTATCGAGCCGGCACCGCTCAGACATTGCCCTCTTTCAAGGTCCAGGTGCTCGTAGGCTCCACCTGCCTTTGGACCACTCTGGATGACTAGAAGCATAGGATAGAAACCTCGTGGGTCAATAAAAAAATACCTCTGTGTAAAATTTTTTAACTAGACGACAGCACCAGCGCCGGCAGGGCGCTTTCGGCACTGAGCAGGGCGATGAGGGTGGCACAGGGGGTGAGGTCCACCAGGGTACCTTCGGGCAGGACTGCCTGGGCCTCCCAGTTGATGAGGGACCAGGTCTTGGTGCTCAGGCGGACAGTGACCTGCTCGCTGCGGTAGTGGGCTTCCTCGCCCAGCACTTCCAGGTGGTAGGTCTTCCCGGCCAGGCGGGCTTCGATGGCCAGGCCGGCGAGTCGGCGGGTCAGGCGGAAGGCATCGCCCTTGGCCTCACGGTAGCCCTCTTCGTCAATCCAGAACCTGGGCTTGTCCTTGTAGGGCGACCCGGCGGCGGGACAGAAGGTATCGCAGTTGCCGCACTCGTTGCAGTAGTCGGCGATGTTGAGGGTCTGGACCCGCTGGTTCAAGGCAAAGGCGCGGCTGCCCTCGACCACCAGGCGTCCCTGGCGCTGGACCAAAAGAGGCATTGCCAATTGGAAGGGCTCGATGCCGTAGGCCTGGTTGGCCCGGTTCGGGCACACCGTCACGCAGAGGCTGCAGAGATCATCGCAGTCCAGACAGCGGCTGGCTTCCTTGGCGGCAGCTTCGGCGGTGAAAGGCTTGAGCACCTCAGCGAAGCCCTGGCGCTCGGTGAGGGGGAGCACCGGCACCTTCTGGGCTCCCACCAGACGGCCTTTCTTTTCCATGAGGGCCGCGTCCGCCTGGCTTTTTTCCAGCAGGGGTTCCGGCTTCAACTCCACGCCATGCCGCGCCGCGATGGTCTCCGCCACGGCCCGGCCATCGGCGATGGCCAGGATCACAGAGGAGGCGCCGTGCACCGCGTCGCCGCCCGCAAACAGACCCGGCACGGAGGTCTCCCGGGTGTGGGGGTCCACCACCAGATAGCCATTGCTGTTGCGCCTGACCTCGAGGCCCTCCAGGAAATCCAGCACGGCCTCCTGGCTGATGGCCGAGATGATAGTGTCTGCAGGCACCACCTCTTCGCTGCCTGCCACGGGTACCGGGCGAGGGCGCCCAGAGGCATCCCGCTCGCCCAGGCGCATCTTTGTGCAGGCCAGGCCCGCCACCTTCCCGCCGGCCGTCACGACGGAAGCAGGGGCCAGCAGGTCGCGAATCTGGATGCCCTCCTCGATGCAGTCGTGGACCTCAGCGGGGTCCGCCGGCATCTGGGCCCGGGTGCGGCGGTAGACGATGGTCACCGCGCCGCCCGGCACCAACCGGATAGCGGAGCGCACCGCATCCATGGCCGAGTTGCCCGCGCCAATGACCAGGATGCGCTGGCCCAGGTTCATGGGCGTGCCCGCCCGCACCTTGTCGAGGAAGTCGAGGGCATCCATGACCCCCGGTGTGTCCTCGCCGGGGATGCCCAGGCGCTTGCCCTTCTGGGCCCCCACCGCCAGGAAGACCCCGGCGTTGTCCCGGCGCAGCTCCGCCAGGGTGAAGTCGCGGCCCAGGACTTGGCCCAGGCGGATCTGAACGCCCAGCTCCCGCAGGCGGACCAGGTCGCCCTCAAGGGTCTGCTTCGGCAGCCGGTAGGCCGGGATCAGGCCACCCACCATGCCGCCCAGCTCCTGCTTGGCCTCGAAGACGTCCACGTCGAAGCCCATCTTTGCCAGATAGTAGGCCGCGGAGAGGCCCGCGGGCCCGGCGCCCACGATGGCCACCTTCACGCCCAGGGGCTGACCGCGCACTTCCACAGGGAGCGGCCCCGCATTCTCGAAAGCGAAGCGCTTGATCTCCCGGATGGCCAGGGGCGCATCGTAGAAGTTGCGGACACAGCGCTCGGTGCAGGGGTGATCACAGACGCTTCCGGTGATCCCAGGCTGGGGATTGGTGCGGAGAATGACCTCCATGGCCTCAGCGGGTTTGCCGTGGGCCACCAGCCAGAGGTAGTCGGGGATGTTCTGGTTGGTGGGACAGGCATCGACACAAGGCGCGGCGATGCAGTCGAAGTGGCCCAGAGGCTTGTCGCCCTTGAAGTCCAGAGGGCGGGGACGCCCCAGGTAGGCCTCATCACCCACCACCGTTACCGCATAGCTGGCCAGGTTAAAGCGGGCCCCGTGGCCACCGGACCGGAGCTGGATAAAGGCATCGAGGCTGTCTGCCCCGACCTCGCTCATGGCCCCCTCGAGGTGCACCAGGTACTGCTGCAGACGCGCGTAACCACCGGGCTTGAGCAGGTCTGTGCAAACGGTGATGGGACCCAGTCCCGCCGCCACCAGGTCGGCGAAATTCCTCGCATCAGCACCGCCGCAGAAGCTGATAGACACCTTGCCCCCCAGCTCCTCCATGACTAAGCCAGCCAGGGTGAGCGTCAGTGGGTGCAGGGCCCGCCCCGACAGATACATCATCTTTTCGTTGGTGGGGAACACGGGCCGGTGGTTCACCACTTCCAGGGTATTGGACAGCTTGAGGCCGAAGCTGTTCGCGCGGCCCTCGGCGGTCTGCGCCAGGCTCTTGACCATGGCCATGGCATCGTCCCACTTGGGGTCGTGGCCAAAGGCCTCATCGGGCACCGTGATATCAAAGCCCAGGGTGTCGTTCAGGAGGCCGCGCAGGCGCTCGGGGCCGAGGAGGGTGGGATTCAGCTTCACCCAGGTATGCATGCCCAGGTCCGTGAGCAGGAAGCGGCCGATGCGCTCGATCTCTGCCGGCGGACAGCCATGCATGGTGGAGAGGGTGATCTGGTTCGAAAGCTCCGTGGGGATCACGATGTCCCGCACGCCGGGGTAGACCTTGGCCACGGTATCGATGGCGGCGGCCAGGGGCGCCCCGCCGTTGCGCATATCGGCAATGAACTTCTGCACCCGCGGATGCTGGATGCCTTCAAGGTTGTAGCCCACGCTCATGCTGAAGTGGGTGCCGGGATCCTGGAGCCCCAGGCGATGGGCAAGGGCATGGATGAGCACCCACCCGTTCAGGTATTCCGTGAAGGATTCCTCGAGCTTCAGCTCCTGGGACCACTCGCAGTTGTAGGTCTCATCCGCCGCATCGATGCAGGGCCGGCTGACCTCGATCTCATCGAGGATCTGGACGGTCTTAAGCTCGATGAAGCGGGCTCCGCACAGCCAGCTGGACACGATGTTCTGGGATAGCTGGGTGTGCGGCCCCGCCGCCACGCCCAGGGGCGCAGCCACGGTGTGACCAAACATCTCCCGGGCGAGCTTGGCGTGCGGTATTTGAAAATTCTGCACCGGGATGCCGAGCACGGTATCCCGGGTGTCGAGCTCATTGAAGATCCAGCCGCTGAGCAGCTCAAGGGAGGCGGAGCGGAAGGCTTTTTCCATGGGGCTATGCTCCGGTCAGGAAGGAGAAGAGGGACTGGCCAAGGGCCGCCCGGCGGCGGGCGGCTAGACCGTACCTGCGAAGACGGTGGGGTAGCGGGCCAGGAAGGCGGCACTGTGCTGGAGCTCGCGCTCGTCAACGCACTCGCCGATCTTATGTGTGTTCTGCTCGATGCCCGTGCCGAAACCGATCATGGCGGGGTGCTTGTAGACCCCGTTGTTCACCCACTGCTTCGTGGCGGCGCCGGGGACGCTGGTATCCGTCGGGATGGGGTAGCCCACGCCATCGGTGCTGAAGACCCAGCGGTCCACGCGGGGCTCCTTGGTGAGGACGCCACCGGTGCCCACCTTGCCGTCCACATTGGGGGAGATGACCAGCTTGTAGGCGGCCACAGCGGCCTGCACGGCCGGGTGCTCTTCGGGGGTGAGCCAGCCCAGGTAGACCTGGGGGTTGTTGAGGACATAGCCCTTCCAGGAGGCGTCCGTGTAGGTGGGGATGGAGATCTCCACCGTGAGGCCAGCCTTGCGGGCCACGGCCACGGTGTCGAGGGCTTCGACATCCGCGCAGGACTGCTCGGGGGTCTCACCGATGGTCAGGCGACGATCGAAGCGGAAGGTGAACTTCTCTGGCACGGCGCAGTCGCTGGGGGTGTCCAGGCGGGCCCAGGAGGCGGTGCGGGTGCCGTGGCCCAGGAACGGGTCGTCCTTGAAGCCGATGCGCGCATCGTACTTGTCGGCAGCTTCCTTCACGATGGCGCCGCCGAACTCCAGGGGGTTCTTGCCTTCCCAGGGCATGGAGCCGTGGCAGGACTTGCCCTTGACCGTGACCTCGATCTGCATGCGGCCGCGCTGGCCGCGGTAGATGCCCAGGGCGCCGTTCTTGGAGCAGCCGGAGCTGTCCGTGAGGATCACCACATCGGGCACCACAGCGGGCGCGGCGGTGGGGAAGACCTGGCGGTTGAGGTACATGGGGCCGGCCCCGTCGTTGTCCTCTTCGCAGACCGTGGCGTAGGAGTACACGATCACGCCCTTGAGGGCACCCTCGGCCTCCAGCTCCAGCATGATCTTGGTGGCGATGGCAGCCGAGATGACGCCGCCCAGCTGATCCGCAGCGCCGCGGCCGAAGATGAGGTGGTTCCACTCACTCTCGGGGGGCAGGTAGCCCAGCTCCTTGTTGAGGAAGGCCTTGTTCACCTTGGTGGCGTCGATGACCCCGTCGAAGCAGTCGATGCCACCGGTGTTCTGGAGCCACTGGGCCCGCAGGGGCTTCACGGTGTCCGTGTGGCCGTCGATGTAGATCACCTTCTTCTGGTCCGAGGGGATGCCGTCGTTGGAGGCCTCCACCCGCCACACCAGGTTGCCGAAGTCGTCGAAGTAGGCGTCCTCCTCGCGGCGCACGGCCTTGATCGCCACGATCTTCTTGCGGAGGTAGTCGATGCGGGGGAACTCGTGGTTGGAGGTGCCACAGAACGGATCGCCACCCTGGTCGACGGGCTTCTCCACATAGTCAGCGGGGATGCGGATGACTTCCTTCAGCATTTCGGCTGCGAGGGGCAGGTACTTGGCAGCCAGTTCGGCGATGCGGGTGTCGAGGTTGGACATGGGTGAAACTCCGGGGGTGTGGAAAGAAGTGAAATCCGGCGAGGGTCGCCGGGATGGGGTTGGTTGGGCTCAGACCTTGTTCTTTTTCCCGAGGAGCTTCATCTCCTTGAGGGGCAGCGTGGTGCGGCGGATGCCGTCGAACATGCAGAGGGCGTTGGCCACGGCCCCGGCGGTGGGCACCAGGCCGATCTCACCCACGCCCTTGGCGCCGTAGGGCCCCACGGCGTCCGGCACCTCGATGCCGATGATGTCCATGGGCGGCATGTCCTTGGCCTTGATGAGACCCAGGTCCGCCATCTTGAGGGACACCGGGCGACCGTCCTTGTAGGGGAACTCCTCGGTCACCGCATAGCCCAGGCCCATGTGCAGGGAGCCTTCGATCTGCCCCTCGTAGAGCGTGGGGTTCATGATCTTCCCGGCATCGTGGGCGGCGGTGATGCGGGTGATCTTCCCGGTCTCGTCCAGCTCCACCAGCTGTGCGGCGAAGCCGAAGGAGTAGTGGGTGATGACATCGTAGCCAGGCTTGGGGGGCTTGCCCGGAGGCACGGTCCAGTCGCAGACCCAGCTGCCCCGGTACTCCTTGCCAACCAGGTCGGTCAGGCTCTTGCCCGAGGCCAGGTCCGCCTTCAGCTCCTTGCAGGCGGCGATGACCGAGTTGGCCAGCAGGGAGGTGCCGCGGGACCCGGTGGTCATACCGGCTTCGGCCTCTTCGTTGGTCTCCACGATCACTTCAATGAAGGCCGGGTCGATGCCCGTCTCCTCCACCAGGGACTGGACGCCCATGGTGAAGTTGCCCTGGCCCATCTCGCACCAGCCGTGGTGGAGCTCCACCCGGTCGGCGGCGCGGATGATGATCTTGGCGTGGCTGAAGTCCGCCAGGCCGCAGCCGATGCCGGTGTTCTTCATGCCGGCGGCGATGCCCGCGCACTTGGCCGCATAGAAGCGATCCTTCAGGGCCTCCAAGCACTTCCGGACGCCCACGCCCGCCGTGAGGGTCTGGCCCGTGGCGATGGTGCGGCCCTCGGTGAGGGCGTTGTCCCAGCGGAACTGCCAGCGGTCGAAGCCGCCCTGCTTACAGAGCTCGTCCAGGCAGGACTCGAAGGCGAAGTTGGACTGGTTCACCCCGAAGCCCCGGAAGGCACCGCAGGGGGCGTTGTTGGTGACCACGGCCGTGCCGTTCACCTTCACATTGGGCATGTAGTAGGCCGCTGCCGAGTGGGACACCGCCCGCTCGATCACCGCCAGGCCTACGCTGGAGTAGGCGCCGCTGTCCGAGTGCATGGTGACCACCATGCCCGTGAGCTGGCCGTTCTTGTCGCAACCCACCGCGTAGTCCATCACGATGGGGTGCCGCTTGGTGTGCATGCGCAGGGAGTCCTGGCGGGTGAGGCGCACCATGGCCGGCCGGCCCGTGAGCCAGGCCAGCAGGGCCGCATGGCTCTGGGTGGTGATGTCCTCCTTGCCCCCGAAGCCGCCGCCGTTCTGCACCTGCACCACATTCACCAAGGCATTGGGCAGCCCCAGCAGCAGGGCCACCTGGTGGCGGTCCTCGTAGACGCCCTGGCTGCAGCTGTAGAGCTTCACGCCGGGCTGGCCGTCCTTGGTCCAGGGCAGGGCCAGGCTGGCCTCGGGCTCCAGGAAGGCATGCTCAACGCGCTGGGTGGTGAAGCGGTTACGGGTCACATAGGCAGAAGCAGCCAGGGCCGCCTCGGCATCGCCCACCGTCACGGCGGCCCGATGCAGGACGTTGCCCGCAAACATGGGATGGACCTGGCTGGAGGTCGGCGCCAGGGCCTCGAACATGTCGGTGACGGGTTCGAGCACCTCGTACTCCACCTTCACCTTGGCCGCGGCTTCCCGCGCAATGGCCTCGGTCTCCGCAGCCACGGTGGCCAGCACGTCGCCCACGAAGCAAGTGGTCTCGCCCTCGGCCACCAGCACGGGCCAGTCCATGGTGATGGAGCCCATCTGGCGCTTGCCGGTGATGTCCTTGGCGGTGAGCACCTTCACGACGCCGGGGGTGGCCACGGCCTCGGAGATGTCAATGCGCAGCACCTTGGCCCTCGGGTGGTCCGAGTAGCGCAGGGCCGCCCAGATCATGTCGGGTTCTTTCATGTCCCCCACGAAGACCCGCTGGCCCAGCACGGCCTCGCGGCCCGTGTACTTGGGGTGCCGGGTGCCCACCCGGCCGGTGCCGCCCGGGTATTCCACGGCCTTGTTCTCCCGCAGGGCCTCGGCGGCGCAGGCGATGGAGTCCACGACCTTCTTGTAGCCGGTGCAGCGGCAGATGTTTCCGGAGAGCCCGTCGGTGATCTCCTGGCGAGTGGGGTCGGGGTTCTTCCGCACCAAGGCCGCCGCCTTCATGACGATGCCCGGGGTGCAGAAGCCGCACTGGACTCCGCCCTTCACCACGAAGCCGTCGGCGAAGGCGGCCTGTTCGGCCGGGCTGAGACCCTCCACGGTGGTGAGGCTCTTGCCCTCCACTTCCTTCATCTTCATGCGGCAGCTGAGGCGGGGCTTGCCATCCACCAGGATGGTGCAGCAGCCGCAGACGCCCTCACTGGAGCAGCCGTCCTTGGGGCTCAGGATGCCCGCCACTTCGCGCAGGTAGGTGAGCACCGACAGGTCGGGATCGGAACCCCAGGCCGCCGCTTGATCGTTGAGCGTGAATTCCATGGCTCCCTCTCCTTTCACTGCCGAGCTTTGTTCTTTTATTACCTGAGCGTGAAGAAACCATAGTCATTGTAGGAAATTCAAGAATTGAGTCAATAATTTTTTATCATGGATAAAAAATTATCTACCTATTTTCCCGGCCAGCCGGTCTTCACCCCTGGACGATCCGGGTGCCAACGGTGGCGGGGTCCTCGGTGGCCAGGGCCTCGGCGGTGGTGATGAGCACCTCCTGGCCCCCAGCGTCCAGGTAGGCCAGGGCGCTTTCGATCTTGGGCCCCATGCTCCCGGGGGGGAACTGGCCCTCGGCCAGGTGCTTTCGGGCCTCGGCAGCGCCCAGGCGATCCACCCAGCGCTGGGTGGGCTTCCCGAAGTCCAGGGCCACCTTGGCGACACCCGTCAGGATGATGAAGAGGTCGGCCTTTAGCTCCGCCGCCAGCAGGGCGCTGAGGCGGTCCTTGTCGATGACGGCCTCCACGCCCACCAGGAAGCCGCTGGCATCCCGGATGACGGGGATCCCCCCGCCGCCCCCGGCGATGACGGAACTGCCCGAGGCCAGCAGGAGCTTGATGGCTTCCAGCTGGACGATCTCCAGGGGCCGGGGCGAAGGGACCACCTTGCGCCAGCCGCGGCCGGCGTCCTCCTTCATCTTCCACTTCTTGGTGCGCATCAGCTCCCGGGCCCGGACCTCCTCGTAGAAGGGGCCCACAGGCTTGGCGGGGTTCTGGAAGCCCGGGTCCTCCTTGTCCACCACCACCT
>SESE01001322.1_pt1 | contig 10185 bp, 5 predicted proteins | sample 3171371 | NCBI WGS metagenome assembly SESE01 (sample SAMN06051881, study PRJNA518727) | freshwater metagenome | biome: subpolar coniferous forest; feature: holomictic lake; material: water; isolation source: holomictic Lake 442, 13 m depth | place: Canada: near Kenora, Ontario | collected...
CCGTCACTCATGCGTTCGCGGGGGACCATGGCGTGGATACCGTCGGCAGGTTGCGTTGTAGTCTCAGGCATATTCATTTCGGCTCCTCAGCAAATACTTTTCACAGAATGACAGGCCTGCGATTGGAATGGAATGGACAAAACGGAGAATCGCATACACAATCCGGCACATCATGTGGAATGAATGTTCCAGTTGCGGAGGCGCCCCGATGGCGGGCGGCGGGGTGACCCTTGAGACGGTGTGGCATGTGAATGCCGACGCCTCGTATGACGTTGTGAGGCACTGGAAGGCCAGCCAGCATCTGGTTGCGGTGCGGACCCTGAGCGGCCGCGGGCGCCTTTACCGGGAAGACGGGCAGACCCTGGACGTGGGACCGGGCTCCCTGATGCTGTTCAAGGCTCAACGTGTGCGGCGGTATCACTGCGTGGGGAATTCCTGGCAGTTCTGGTGGTTCGAGTTCGCGTATGGCGGGCCGCTGGCCTTTCCGCTTTGGACGCCGCTGCTGACGCCAGTCCGGGGCGGCGAGGCGGCGCTCCTGCGCGAGATATTTACCGCGCTACGCCGGGAGGCATCGGCACAGAGGATGCTGGCCTCGGCGGGGTTGTTGTTGCTTCTCCACCGCTGGTGGGCCGGGGCGCGGGATCAGGGTCGTCAACCGAGGCATCAGGCGATGGTGGAGCGGATGATCGAAGCCATGCATGAGCGGACCAACCGTCTTTGGCGGGTTGGAGATATGGCGCGGCTGGCGGGATTGAGCGAGCGGCGCTTCCGGCAGGTCTTCGAGGCTACAACCGGGCAGTCGCCAAAGCGGTTCCACGCGGGGCTTCGGCTGGAATTAGGGCGGCAGTTGCTGCGCGCCGGGCCCGTAAAACTGGCGGAGGTGGCCGACCGGCTTGGATTCTCGAGCGCCTTCCACTTCAGCCGCGCCTTCGCAAACAGGTTCGGTCACCCGCCGTCATGTGAACGCGAATGATGGGGACGTGAAGGACAGGCTGGGCAACGTCACCACTGTGCGTTGACACGACATCGCCTTTTCAGGCGGTGCGGCCGCCAGCATATCCCCGCGCGTCAACAGCAAATGTTCGGCAGATACTCACCCGCCAGGCTGGTCTCCGGCACGAAACCGAACACCAGATCTGCGTCGGCTCGCACAGCGTACAGCCTGGCCTGTTCGAGCTCCATGTACAGCTTGAATGGCTGGCCATTGAGCGGGTCGAGCGTCTCGCGTACGACACCGCCATCCTGCCAGCGCAGCGGCATGAAATGCCCGTCGCCGGTGACTGGCACGCTCCTGGCCAATTCGTATCCCGGGATCGGCTGGTTCTGAAGGTTCCGCAGTTCGGCGCGGATGCGCCCGAACCGGCCGGTGGTGGCGTTGAGATGAATCGGGCCGCCGCGCGGCAGCAGCCCGCGCAGCAGGACCGAACCAGTGTCACTGTTCGACTCAAGCGCGCAGAAACCATCCCTGCGCCAGCGGGAGACCGTGACATACGCGATGGTCTCGTCCTTTGCGAACTTGTTCCAGTCGTTGTGTTCACCGACGCAGGAGGTGGTATAGACCCGCAGCCAGCCGTCGCTATCCTGCACCATGGCGGTGGGATACTCGCTGCCGAAGTTCTCCCGACCCCAGCCGCGGTCAGGCATGACCGGCTGGCGGTTGGTGCGGTTCCATGCGAGGCCATTGACGCTGTAGGTCAGTTCCGCATCCACCCGTCCCATGAATCGCGTCGAGCCCGCGAGGTCGTTCGTCGCAGCCCACATGCGCCAGAGGAACCCGATAAAGTAGCCCTCGTAGAAGAACTGTGGCATGCCGTACAGCTCGACGCCTGGGATGTCCATCGGGTCGGGATGCACGATGACCTGCGGCTTGTCGAACTGCCGCCAGTCGGCCGTCTGGTCCAGCGCCACGCGCCGGTCGCCGAGGATTGGCCGGCTCGTCCACTGGTACTTGCCGGTGTATGGATTGAAAAGAACCGTAAACAAAGTGTCCGTGTGCTGGCGCCGCCAGACCGCGCCCTTGTCGATGGTCCAGTTGATCCCGTCCGGCGAAACCGCCACCCGGCAGGTGCCATATGAGGCGTCCACAGGATTCTTCGACAGGTCCGAATACGGCATCTTGAAGCGCCGGGCCGGATCTGGCTCGCGTTCATCATGGAAAGGCGCGCCATGTGCGGCATGCTCGCCGCTGAAAACGATGTGCCTGGCCCGTGGTGTCGAATTCCGGTCCACCGGCGGATCCTGCTGCAGCGGCTGCCAGTCAAAACCGTTGGCAGAACCATAGGCTGTCAACCCTATCCCTTCGTCGCTCTTGCTGCGGTCGGTGCTGCCTGCCCCCCACATGCGCCACGAACCGGTGGCCTGATCGTGCAGTACGGAGGTAACGCTTGAATAGTCCAGCAGCGGGTCGCGCCAGGGCTTGATCCCCGGCCACGGTTCCGCCGCAAACCAGCGGCGGTCAATGCCCTGCCGCGTCAGGATCGGCCAGTCGTCGAGAAACAGGATCGTGCGCATGGAACCTGGCTTCGTCATGTTGAGATACTCCCTGATTGCATTCTTTGCGTGTCCGGCCTGTTTGTTGTGATGCTCACCACACAGGTTCCCGTACTTTGTGCCGCCAGTTGAATCCTGATGGAGACAGGGTGCATTGACGGCCGGCGCCCCCTGTCATTCTGATATTCCACCGGTCAAGCGCCGCGCAAACAGCGCTGCCACCGGGTTCGTAGCCGTACGGCCTGCCACCGCCACCTGGCAGATTCGCCACAGGCCAGCGCCATCGGGTTTCTCGGCGGCGGCAAGCGCCGTCGACCAGGCGGTTGGAGTCGTCAGATCGCCACCACCGCTGCCGGTGGTCAGGATCGGCGTCCAGCCCGCGGACCGGAAGCAGGTCTCCAACAACGGCGCGATCCGGTCGAGGGACGGATCATGCCAGAGCCGGAAGTCCTGCGGACCGAAGCCCTCGACCAGCGGATGACCGGTGGCTCGGGAAACGAAGTGGCGCGCGCCCATGCCACACCCCTCGATCGTGATCTTCCCGCCAGCGAGTTCGTGTTCACCGGCCGGCAGTTCCAGAAAGACCGCCGTGGCTCCGGCGCGCACCGCGGATTCGACCGCCGCGCGCCGGGCGGAGAAGCGTGCCGGATCATCGATGAGGAGAACGTGCCGGGCGTCGCGCGCCGGGTGGCGGGGGAGCGTGAACGACGGCTTCAGGCCGAGTTCGCGCGCAAGCCGGGCCGCCTTGCCGCCGCGGGCGCCGAGGATCGTCACATGCGTGTTCCCGCCAACGGCTGGCATGGCCGGGAATATCGTCAGCTCGATGGATGTGTCGTGGATGACCCTCCCGGAGGCCTCGCAAAGCGCCAGGCGCAGCGTGGCGGCAGTGCGTTCCTTCACCATCGGAGCAGGCAGCGCGACGAACCCCTGGAACGTGCTGGTACAGGACTCGACCCGCGCCTTCGCCTGCTGTGCGAAGGCAACCTTGCCGCCCATCTCCAACTGGTAGCGTAATCGCGCGCCGACCGGCACCTCGTGCGTGTCGTTGCAGACCCAGAACTCACAGCGCACCGGCTCGCCGGCCGTGAACGCCCAGCGGTCGGTACGGATGTTGGCCATGAGCGGCGTCAGGGCCTCGCGGTAGGCGAAGTAGGCGGGTTTCGGCTGGCGCTCGACGTCCATGATCGCCTTCATCCAGCCAGATGGCCACGCATCGATGAACAGATGGATGGCGAAGGTGTTCATGTGGCTGTCGCGGCGGAATGCCTCGGTCATGATCCGCGTGGCCCAGGCCTGGTGACGCCGGCTGGCTTCGGCCCAGTCCATGAGCGTCCGGGGCGTTTCGTAGAACATATAGTGGAAGCGCCCGCTCTGCGCGTCCTTGATGCGGTCCGGCGTCCACTCCGCTTCCTCCGCAGGAGTTTGCGGCAACCACGCCTTCGGATAGTGCTTGCGCATCACTGCCACCGGATCGAGCGCCTCGGCGCCAAATTCGCCGCAGCCGTGGAACCAGTCCGGTTTGACTTTCTGCCAGTAACCTTTATGCAGTCTGCCGAGCTCGACACCGTGGCCGTTGTACCAGCAGGTGTAGCAGTGGGTGTCCGGCAGGCCCGGTCCGGGCGGGTCGTAGTCGCCGTCCACCGGCTTGATGACACGATCGGGATTTGCCATTAGCACTGCCTGATTGGCAGCATCGAAGAAGCGTTCCAGTTCGGCGCGGTTGCATTGGCGGTGGGTCTTGTCGCCCCACCCCACCGGAAACGGCTCATTGATGTAGCTGACCATGATGTTGCAGGGGTGGCAGCGCACCAGGCGCTCCATTTCCCCGGACTGTCGAACCGCTTCGCAGAACTGGCTGCGGGGCAGATAGCCGAACAGCGGCAGGTCGGTCTGCGTCAGCAGCCCGAGCCGGTCGCACATCTCATAGACCCCGGACTCGACCGGACGCTGGGTCAGCCGCAGGAAGTTCATGTTGCAGAGCCTGGCCAGCAGGATATCGTCGCGGAGCTGGTCGAGATCGCCCTTGAACACATCCTGCTGCTCAAAGCCCATGGTGTTTGCGCCGCGCAGGCGGAGCTCGCGGCCGTTCAGGAAAAAGCGGCCACGGGGTGTCTTCGACTCGTCCATGCGGAACGAGCGCATGCCGAACGAGCGGGTCATCACCTCGCCATCCGCCAACGCAACCTGCACCTGGTACAGCCAGGGAGTGTCGAGGTCCCAGATCCGCGCGTCGCGCACATCGAACGCGAAACAGTAGCGGTTGACGCGCGGCCCGGCCTTCTGCTGCGGCTCGAACACGCGATCGCGGAACAGGGTGGCCTGGAAGTTCCTGCCGAACACGGAAACCCGGAAGCTGACCGGAACCGGCTCGATCCCGCTATTGAACACCTCCACCCACAATTCCGCCTTCCGCTCTTCCGGCAACGGACGGACGAAGAGATCTGCCAGGTGGAGGCGCGGCCGCGCCTCGATCGCCACGGGCTGGCAGACGCCCATGCCTGGCGGGCAGTGGTGCCAACCCAGCTCAGGGTCGTCCCAGCCCAGCCCCGTCGCCGCATAGAGCTTGTCGCCGTCCACCGTCATGCCCCAGGATCCGCCGTCCGAGATGGGCACCGCGTCGTTCTCGACCTTTACGACCAGTACATTCCCGCCCTGGCGGGCGTGCGGCGTGAACTCGAACTCGAAGGGCGCGAAGAAGCCCTCGTGCGAGCCGAGCAACGTGCCGTTGATGAACACGTGCGCCTTGTAGTCCACGCCCTTGAAACAGACCCACAGCGCACCTCTGGCGAGCATCGCCCCGGTCACCTCGAAGGTGGCACGGTAGTACGCGGCTGCGCGGCCGACCGGCCCGCCATAATGCGGCAGGCTGACGCGCTCCCATGCGCCGGAGCCGTTGAGTGTGCCCGCGAAATTCTGCCGGTCGGACTCGGCTTCCATGCGCCAGTCGCAGGACGTAACGGGCGTGACGATGCGAGCCGACGTCGACGCGGGCGCGAGGTTCCGCAGGAACGGTGCCATCCGCCGCCGTTCCCGGGCAAGGGCGCGCAGCAGCTTCTCAGGTGTATCCAGTTTGGCGGCGGGCCTGAACGCCGCGCCGGGGTCCGACCGCCCGGAGGGAAGCACACGCGCGGGCAGCGACGGCGGCTGAGGATCGATCAGGCTCGCCCGTTGCGCTGACACCTGCTGCCCGCCAATCGCTGCAAAGACATCCTTCCGCCTTGCGGTGGATCCGGCCGTAGTCATGTGAACTTCTCCTCCATACCATGCCCTCGTTGGATCAGAGGCTACTCACCTGCCAGCCCCGCGCTGCGGTCCGGGAACGCAGAACAATCCATTGGTAGTTCGCCAGCGCACTTCAAAAGGCTGGAATGTAGCGCCTCATCTCCGGCAAGGCGAGTGGAAACCGGCGCACTCCGCGAGTCTCTTTCCCCGCTTCACTGCTGTCCCGGGGAGTGGCTCCCGTGGATGCGCACACGACTTCCCGGCGGTTGACGTCAGGGCCCGTCCGGTGCCGGAATACCCTCACAGCCAGCAATAGGCCGTGTGTCCCCGGCGGGATTCCACCGGCCAAGGCCGGAGGCGACCGCAACGCGCGCGAACAGCATCGCGTCGAGTGTGTTGTACGCCATTCCCGTCACCACGGTGTTGGCCACACCAGTCAGCGGGTCCAGAGTTTCCGGGATGATTTTGCCAGTGGCTGCGCAAACAGCCTTGACCAGCAATTCCAGCGCCCGCTCACGGTACCCGTGGGCCACCAGCGACTCGGCGATGTAACACGCCTCGCGCGGCCAGTACCCGCCCGACCAGTAGCCCTTCGGACGGAAGCCGGATTCGTTCAACGCCAGCGTCGGCGTGTACCGGAGGCCGAATTCGCGCGGATCATCCAGATGCGCCATGAGCCTCGCCACACGATCCCTGTTCCGCAGGTAGCGCGGCAGGTAGAAGGCATCCTGGTTCTTCACCCGCGACAGCCGCCCCGCCCGCACGTCCCAGTCGTAGTAGAAGCCGTCCTGCTCATCCCAGTGCCGCTCCTCGAGAATCCGGCAGGTTGCATCCATGCGCCCTCGCGCGTAGGCGGCCGTCTCCGCGTCGCCGCGCCGTCGCGCCAGTTCCTCCAGCGACTCGAGCGCGCGGAGGAAGAACGCCTGCTCATACAGGTTCGTTACCGGGCAGCGGTTGCGCGCGAAGAACGCCTCGAGCTCCGCTCCGGGAAGTTTCAACACCGCCGTGACCCACTCCTCGAGGGTGGCGCGGCTGAAGAACGGGCCCACTTCGTCATCTGCCCCGCCCTCCCAGAGGTTCGACCACTCGATCAACCCGTCGCCATCCAGGTCGCGCCTGTCGTAAACGACACGCATGTAGCGGGACAGCTTCTCCCACACGGTTCCGCCAGGCCCGGCCGGCGCGTCCAGGATGCCGGCATCGCCGGTGGCGCTTACGTACCCGGCAACGGCGGACACGATGGTCGGCACGCCGTGCGAGAACCGCCCGACATCGCCGGGCCGCTCCAGGCAGCACTCGCCTGTGCCGTGCAGGTACCAGCCGAGATCGCCCTCCACCGTAATCGCCGCGCGTACGTACTCCGTCAGGCATTCACGCGCCAGGGCGTGGCGCCCCGTGTGGGCCAGCGCCCTGAGGGATTCGGGACCATCATTGCTCCAGCAACCGAGCCAGCTGGGCTTGTCAGGCGCGATGAACGCCTTCAAGCGGTTGAACGGCAACTGGTATACGTTCGAAAGCAGGCAATGCCAGTGCCAGTACTGGCGCGCCAGAATCTCATCCGGCGAATGTGTCACCGGTCCCTGCTGGCTCTGCCAGGTGTACGCGGAGGAGACGGCGCACACCGGACACGACGCGAGGTAAGCCTCCCATGCCGCGCGACTCGACTCCCTGACCGCCTCCTCCCCGCCCCATAGAGAAGCCGCCTCCTCCAGCGCCCGTTGCGCATCGGGATGGAATGCCACCACGACCCGCAGGACCCCGTCAGGATCGGGCCGGAGCGTAAACCCGTCGGCATCGCTCCCGCCCGCAGTGCCCCGGAAGCGGAATGCAAGGGTGTACGCCCCATCGCTCCAGACCGCGCCGCCCTCGCCGTCGGGCTGCAGGACCACGTGTTGCGGCCGCACCGGGCGGCGGCCGGCGGCGTGCGATGTCAGGAACTCCAGGCCGGCCCCCGCCGCATCGCCGCCGCCGTGCAGTTCGAGAATCACGCCATAGCGCTCAAGCGGCAGCAGCACGTCGAGCCGGACGCCGGCAGCCCGCGCGGAGAGCCCGTCCGGCCGGTACTCGCAGGCATCGACCTCGCCGGCCAAAGCAACCTTCAGCCCGAAGAGGGTGCGGCGGGCCGCGGGGCTCGCATTGTCCATCCCGCCGAGTTCCTGCTCGTCGGCGTCCAAGGGACAGGTACGGAACGCGAAGCCGCCGGCACGGTCGAGTTCCTCGACCATCCAGCGCAGGTTGGACATCCAGTGCCCTGGCCCAAGCAGGCCGGGGCGGCAATCACGCAACAGGTCGTAGATCATGCGACGCTCCTCACGTCGGCTCCAACCGGCAGGTAATCCCGGCCTCAGTCTCAAATTCGACGATGTTCCCGTCCGTGAATGCAACCGGCAGCCCGTCATGCGTGCTGGCAATCTTCAAGCCCGGCCACGGCTTCAGGACCCGGCAGCGACCACCCCGCTCACTCACGACATCAATCCGCTGCACGGTCTCTCCGTCGTACGCCGCAGACACCAGAAACGCGCCGTACGCGCGCAGCCCCGCGAATCGGGCCGGCCGCCCCATGGGCCAGCACGGGAACAGCCGCAGGAAGCCCTCGTGGCTCTGCAGCAGCATTTCGTTGATGCCGGCCGGAATCCCGGCGCAGTTCTCAATTCCGCCGCCGCACATCTGGAACAGGAAATTCGGATGGATATACTGGCGCGTCGTTTTCTCCATCTCCTCCAGCATCATTGCCGGATCAACTCCCACCCGCGCCCCGGCGGCGTAGATCGTGCTGAAGGCATTGCCGTGGGCCCACAGATCCTTGTACAGGATCGTATCCACCGCGGCCCGCACCAGCACCGGGTCCGACGATAGGCTGACGGCGTTGGCCGGATAGACATGCTGGACACAGGCCATATTGAGCTCCTCGAGCTTCGTCGTGCCGTTCTCGCAGACGTCGAACATGACCTTCCCGTTTCGCTCGGTCAGGGGAAACGCGCTGATATGGTCGAGGATATGCCGCCACTTGCCGCGTCTCTGCTCATCCACCCCCAGCGCGGCGCTGATCTCCAGCGCAGCGCGAGAGATCATGCGGATCAGCCCCAGCGAGAGCGGCGGATTCCTGTCTTTCGCCCGCTGGAACTCGATGCTGTCCCCGGGCAGCATCATGTAGTACAGCGTCTCGTTCGGGCAGTCATCTGGCGAAATGTAGCGGCCATTTTCAAAAACCAGGTAGTCCTCCCAGAAATTCATGACTTCCACGATGTAGGGGTACACTCGCCGGGCGTAGTCCGGGTCGAGGGTCAGGTAGTACCGCATGACCATGTTGACCGCCAGGAAGGAGGCATTGGACTTCTGCCCAAGGAAATTGAGTCCCTCTTCATAAGGTGTAGGGGAACGGTCAACGTGCAGGCCCTTCGGCCCGAATCCGACGTTGCAGTACGCGCCCCGGATGTTGAGGAACCGCTTCGCGTACACCCTCATGCGAGGGATGTAGTCCAGCACCGGCTGGTCATAGGGATCGGCGAGCTCGACGAGGTTCGACGTCAGGACACCCCACCACGGCGCCTCGTAGTTGTAGTTTGTGTGGTAGTCGCCGCCCCAGGCGGAGTTATCGTCCGTGATCCAGGCGAAGAGTCCCGGAGCGAACTGCCGGTTACCGCAGCAGGACGCCATCGCATAATGCGACCCGTAATACCGGTCTTCGAGGTACTCGTTGCCGATCTCGACCTTGGCGCACTTGTCCCACAGCGCCGCCCACCAGTCCAGGTGGCGGCGGCGCGCGGCGCCCAGGCCTTCGCCCTCAAGTTCGCACAGCATCGCCACCGCACGGGAACGGTGGTCACCGGCGTCATGGCTGGTCACGGCGGCCAGCACAAGCGTGCGCTTTTCTCCGGGCTGAAGGGTGATCCCATCAGGGCTGAGCGCCTTCATCGCGACGGTGACAGCGGTCTTCCACTCGAGATTGGGCTGCTCGAAGCGACGTTCATGCCACTCGATATCACCGGCCCTGCCCTGCTCCGTCGTTGATTCGTTGCCGTCCTGGATCTCGAAGACCGGACGGACGTGGAGGGGCTCCCGGCCACCCGCGCTGAGTTCAACGACCAGCGAGTTTGTCCCGCTCGGAGTCCATGCCTCGATCGACAGTTCTGCCCCGCCGTCGCAGAATCGCCCGCGCAGGGTCGCGTCGTGGATCCATTGCTCGAGCCGGTACGATGCGGATGCAAGGCGCGGCATCTCGAGCGCCAGCGTACCGATCGCCCTGGCACCGGCGCGATACGGCGCGTCGTCCCGCGATCGCGCCTGCCAGAAGTCGAGTTTGGACAGCCGGAAGGCCAACCGCCCGGCAGGCCCACCCACGGCGGCAAGGATGTCTCCGTTCCCGATGATCGCGGCACCCGTGGTCATGCCAGTCATGAAATTCGCCGGTGGCGCATCAAACACACCGCGCATAGCCGTAAGACGTGTCATCCCAATGCTCCCCTATTCAGC
>SESE01001324.1_pt1 | contig 10180 bp, 7 predicted proteins | sample 3171371 | NCBI WGS metagenome assembly SESE01 (sample SAMN06051881, study PRJNA518727) | freshwater metagenome | biome: subpolar coniferous forest; feature: holomictic lake; material: water; isolation source: holomictic Lake 442, 13 m depth | place: Canada: near Kenora, Ontario | collected...
AGCGAGTTGAGGGCCGCAATCAACAGTGCGCGGGAGTAGTTCTTGGCACTCGCCATGTCATTCGCGTCTCGGGGCCTCTCTTTTAAGTTGGTCCAGTTTTCAGGGGAAGAGTCGGGGTGCCCTCACCCCGCTGTCGAGTCTGGCGCCTGTCCTTGGCCGCTGTCGTGAGGGCACCCCGGCTCCAGTTGGCGCTGAGCTCAGTCCTCGTCTGCCCGGGGGTGGCCTGTCCCCTTTGATTTCGCTCTCCAAGGGCATGAAGCAACGCGTATGCCTCGGCCGTGCGTTGATACACAATCCGGATGTACTCATACTGGACGAGCCGGCCGCCGGCCTGGATCCCCGCGCCAGGGTCGAACTGCGCGAGTTGCTCCAGGTTCTCGCCGAGCAGGACAAGGCAATATTGATCAGCTCACACATCCTCACGGAGCTGACCGAGATCTGCAATGGCGCCATCATCATGGAACAGGGCAAAGTTCTGGAAAAGGGCTCCATCTCCGACATCATTGCCCGCGGCACACCGAGGTGTGCCATCACTGTGCGTGTGCTCGACAGGAAGGCCGAACTGCAAAACCTGCTGATGACGACCCCCGGCGTAGACAACGTCGCGGTGGTTGACGACGACATCGCGATAAGCCTGGAGGGTGGTGAGCCCGAATGCGCTGAGCTGCTCACCCTGATAGTCGGTTCCGGCTTCAAGGTCTCCGAGTTCCAGCGCAAGCGGACCGATCTGGAGGACATCTTCATGAAAATAACGAAAGGCGCAGTCCAGTGAACCTGTCGCCCCTATTTCCGCGTTTCAGTCTCGCCGCAAAGCCTTCCCGCCCGGTCCGAGTTGTCAAATGGGCATTTTCACTGCCGGGGAGGATGACAACGCTCAATCCGGTGCTGGTGAAAGAACTCCGGCAGGCTGTCCGCAGCAACTTTGTAGTCGCCGCAATGTGCCTGCTCGTTCTCATTCAAATGATAACAACCGGTGTCGCACTGGCCAACGCCGACATGGCAATCGCCAGTTATGGGCTTTCCAGTCAGGGTCAGCAGATATTCATGGCAATGCTGTCAATCCTCTCCGGCGGCTGTCTCTTCTTCATCCCGGCATATTGCGGCTTCAGGCTTGCCGTCGAACGCGCCCCTGGCAACGTCGACCTCCTCTTCATCACGTCAATAACACCATGGACCGCAATCCGCGGCAAGGTGCTCTCTGGCGTTGTTCTTACCGTCCTCTTCTTCAGCACCAGCGCACCGTTCATGGTGCTCACGTATCTCATGCGCGGAATTGACATCCCGACAATGCTGGTCGCCCTGTGCGTTGCCTTCCTGTATGTCATTGCGGCAATCCAGGCCGCCATTGTTGTTGCCTGCGTGCCTGCCAGCCGCCTGTTCAAGGTGCTGCTGGCTCTCGCCACAGCGGGCGTCTTTGTCATCGGAATTAGTCCCATGGTCGCGGTCACATTTGAACTTCTCCGCTCCGGGTATGCCGGACTGGGGCTCGGTGTCTCCAGTGCAATTGTCGTTGCAGCTATGCTCCTCCTCTATGCGGGCATCATGGCCGTTATGCACGTATTCTCAACCGCCATGATAATGCCTGAGTCAGCCAACCGGGCACTGCCGGTACGCCTCACCGTCACTGCCGCGTGGGCAGCTTCATTGATTACATTCCTCATCCTCGCCGCATACGCCGGCATGGGCCCTTTGTATTTCTGGTGCGGCCTGGCTACTGGCTGCATCTGCATTGCCATGCTCATTGCGCTCAGTGAGTCTGAGCGCCTGAGCGTCCGGGTACGCATGACAATTCCGCGAGGGCTGCTGCGAATTCCCGCGTTTCTATTCTACAACGGGCCGGTCGCCGGCGTGATATGGTCGCTCGTACTGTTCGGCATGACTGTCGGGATCACGCTTATTGCCTGCGACGTACTCGGTTTCTTCCACGCCTTTCCGAAATGGTCGCACTCCAGGCCGGGCGAAGCCAACCTGTTCATTGCAACCTGCGGGGGTGTCATGGCATACGTATATGCTTATGCGATGACCGCTGTGCTGCTGTACAGGTTGCTGCTCCACCGGTGGCTTGCGGAGAAGGTCATCGGCCTCGCAGCCCTGTTGTTGATGGCAATCGGCGCATTCATGCCGTGGATGTGGGTGCTGATGACAGGCTCTCTGGACCACCCGAACTTTCCGGACGAGGTCATGCTCGGAAACATTACGGCGCTTCTCACCACCAAGGCGCCGCATCTGCACATCTTCTTCGCCTTCATCTGGGCCGCCATCATGACATGCGTCAATATCCACTGGTACGGTCGCCAGATTCTCGCTTTCAAGAGACACATTCCGGCAACGCCACCCGAACCGACGACGGAAACAACAGCGAATGAAAAGCCAGTACCGCCAGTATCTCCGGCAGGGTGAAGCCGCTGGAATGCGCTATGCATTCATGATCCCGCGCAACGCCATGACCGGCATGACGGGTGAACGCCTGGGGCACATGAGCGGCTCATCCCTGGATTTCAATGATTACCGCGAGTACCAGCCCGGCGACGACCTTCGCAGCATCGACTGGGGCATCTACGCAAGAACCGACAAGCTCACCGTGAAACTCTATCGCGAAGAAGTAACGCCCCACGTAGACATAATGCTCGACTGCTCTCCATCGATGGCTCTCAAGGATACCGGCAAGGAAGGCTCAGCAATCATGATAGCAGCTGCGCTTGCCACCGCGGCCGCAAACGCAAAGAGCACCTTTACCCTCTGGCTGACCTCCCGCGGATGCACAAAAGCGGCCAATGCGTCACTTCTCCCGTCAGCCTGGGACGGAATAGAGTTCGATTCACCCATGAATCCACCAGAGTGTTTCGCCGCGTTACCGCCCACCTGGCGTCAGCGTGGAGTGCGCGTCCTGATCAGCGACCTCCTGTGGCTTGGTGAACCGCTTCAGTTTCTGAAACGCATGGCCGATGGCGCAGCAGCGGTGGTGGTCATACAAGTCCTCGCATCCGTCGATGCTGAGCCTGATACACAGGGAAATGTACGGCTTGTTGACTGCGAGACCGGTCTGCCACTTGAGATCTTCGCGGACGCCGTAGTGCTGCAGCAATACCGGGAAGCACTGGCCAGGCACCAGCAGAACTGGCAGAGGGGTTGCCGGCAGATTGGCGCAACAATCACGACAATCATCGGTAACGCCGCTGACGATGCGCCGGATCTCAGGCCGTTGGAAGAACTACAGGTGTTGCAGGCTCTATGACAGTACTATTCCTTACGCAGTCTATCTCCGCAGGGTCAATTGGACGGACCCTATGATTCCTCTCCTGGCATACCCGCTCGCGCTCATTGCACTGGCTGCCCTTCCGGCCCTGGCTGCGATCTACCTGCTGCGGAACAGGTTTCGCGCGCACCCGGTGTCGTCACTCATCCTCTGGCGAACCGAAGCAAGGCTAAGGCAGGGCGGCAGCAGGATCAGGCAGTTCCAGATGCCGCTTCTCTTCTTCATCGAGCTGGCCGTTCTGGCCCTGCTTGTTGCTGCTGCGGTCAATCCGCTCTGGGTTCCGGCCAAAAACAAATTCCCGCTTGTTGTGGTGCTGGATGACTCCGCATCAATGCGCGCCGGCGATACCAGGGCCACCGCCCGGCGAGCGGCAATCGCAGAACTGCAGCGCGGCATCTTCTCGTCTGTCCGGTTCATGATAGCCGGAGACCGGCCGCGGACATTGAGCCCGGACACCGACAAGCCCGGCAGCTGGTCGTTCCCGGACAGCAAGTGGAACTGCATGGCGGCCAGATCCGTTCTGGATCAGACTGTTTCCTTGGCCGCCGACCTCGGGGGGCCCAATTCACTCATCCTGGTCGTGAGTGACAGCCTGCCAGACACCTCGCCAGCGGGTGGTCGCATCAAGTGGCTGGCGTGCGGTTCAAAGCAGGGCAATGTCGCGTTCGTCAATGCCACAAGGACTCCCGGTCCGGACGGCGACCGCTGCATGCTGGAAGTCTGTAATCTATCCGACCAGCCGGTCGTCACAACACTCACCATCGACAATGGCCGCGAGAAAGAGCAAACCAGAACAGCTCTCAGTCTGGCTGCGCGCGAAAGAAGGCGACACATCGTAACAATACCTGCCGGTTCTCCTGCGATCAGGGCCACACTAACCTCTGACGCGCTCGCAACCGACAACATGGTGTGGCTCTGTCCCGCCACCCCGAAAGCCGTCAGGGCCGCAATCAACGTTACGGACCCTGTCCTGAAGAAGCACATTTCACGCGCAGTCGAGTCGTCCGGTATGATCTCAGCCATGCCTGGCGAGCCGCAGATTGTGTTTACTGACCGCGACTATCCAAGAACCGGCTCCGCAGACACATGGGTCGTTCGCTTTCATACCGGTGCCAATCCTAAAGCCTATGTCGGCCCGTTCCTGGCTGATGCCGCTCATCCTGTGGCCGATGGGCTGCACTTGGATTCACTGGCATGGGGCGCGGACGCCACAGGCGAACTGGCCGGAACACCCGTTATCATGGTCGGCAATATTCCACTTATTACCGACGAAGAAGATCTGTTCGGCAGCCACATCATCAGGTTCCGGTTCAATCCCGAGGCTTCAACGCTTCACGAACAGCCGGCCTGGCCGTCAATCCTGTGGAACATCATCAACTGGCGGGCGCTGAAGGCCGCCGGCCTGGAGACAACAAACTGGCGTATTGATTCCGAGCCATTGCTCACGGTCGCTCGCGCGACCAGGACGGTCACGGTCTGCCCACCCCGCGGCCGGCCGGTCGAAATCCCGGCCAGCCGCGGAAACGTCAGGCTGCCGACCGACATAACCGGGCTTTACTCTATTGTCAAAGGCGACAACTCGCTGGCATACGCGGTCAATTTGTTGAACGAGGAAGAGTCTGACCTGACAAAATGCACAAGCGGCTCAAAGGGGGACTGGCGTGTCGTCGAGACCGTAAAGGCCGGGACTGCAGGATGCTCGTGGATCTTCATCCTTGCCGCAATTGCCATGCTTGGAATCCATCTGCTCCTCATCTCACAAAAAGGAGCAGCAAGCCAGGTATGACCCTCCTCTATCCAGTATGGCTGATAATGCTTTTGCCACTGGCGGCCATGCTCATACTGCGAAGGCCACCGACACGCATGCTCACTGTTATCAGGTCGATACTCCTGGTGCTCCTGGTGATCTCGCTTGCAAGGCCGGCTATAAGGATTCCTGAACGTGGTGGCGTGATCACAGTGGTGTGCGACCGCAGCGAATCAATGCCGGCTGGAACTGAAGCGAGTGAGAAGGAAGTGATCAACCTGCTATCGGCCGGAATGAGCCCGCGTGACCGGCTCGCGGTGGTGTCGTTCGGTCGCAGGTCAGTAGTCGAGCGGCCGCCGGCGACAGGCGAGTTCGCTGGATTTGGTGGCGATGTCAGCTCCGACGCCTCGGATCTCGCCGAGGGAATCGAGAGCGCATTGACATCTATTCCAGAGGAGGCCGCAGGCAGGATTCTGGTGGTATCTGACGGGCGCTGGACAGGCAGGGACCCGATGAATCCGACTGCACGGGCGGCGGCACGCAAGATTGCCTGCGACTACCGCCTGCTTCAGCGATCGACCGTGGGCGACACATCCATCAGCCGTATAGAGGCGCCGGAACTGGTCAGCCCCGGCGAGTCATACCTGGTAACCGCATGGCTCCGTTCACCGGCCGATCAGACAATCCGGTACGAATTCAAACGGGGAGCCCTCGCAATAGCCGCCGGAAAGCGCTTGGTGAAAGCAGGCCTGAACAGCCTTATGTTCCGCGATGCCGCCGGATCGCCGGGAACCGTCATCCACACTGTCTCAATAGAGACCGAAGGAACTGACCCGGTGCCCGAAAACAATTCAGCCAGGACCCTTGTCGGTGTTCGCGGGCAGAAGCCGATTCTCCACATTGCGCCGGCGCAGACATCGGGCCTGGGCGACTTGCTTCGCGCCGACCGGGTCGATGTGGAGACAGTCGGGCCAGCCGCCGCCAACCTGACAGTTGAGGAACTCTCCGGCCACTCGGCAGTGCTGCTGGAGAATGTTCAGGCCAACACCATCGGCCCGCGCGGCATGGAAATACTGGCAGCGTGGGTTGAAACTCTCGGTACCGGGCTCATGATCACCGGTGGCAGGCACTCCTACGGCCCTGGCGGCTACTACAAGTCACCGCTGGAACATATCATGCCGGTATCCATGGAGCTGCGCAAAGAGCACCGCAAACTTCAACTGGCAATCGTGGTAACGCTCGACAGGTCTGGAAGCATGGCCTGTCCGGCTGGCGGCGGCAAACGCAAGATCGACCTTGCCAACATTGGTACAGCACAGGTGATGGACCTGCTTTCTGATATGGACGATTTCGGCGTTATTGCGGTGGACAGCTCACCGCACACCATTGTTGAGGTGGGTAAAGTATCGGACAACCGCGGGCTCCGCGGCAGGATCCTGAGCATTGACTCCATGGGTGGTGGCATCTTCATTTACGAGGCACTCAAGTCCGCCGCAGCGATGATCGTGAAGAGCGCTTGCTCCACCAAGCACATCATCCTCTTCGCCGATGCCGCCGATTCCGAGGAGCCTGGCTCATACATCGATCTGATCGATAAGTGCAGACAAGCCGGCATCACAATAAGCGTCATAGGTCTCGGCACTCCTGCCGATTGTGATGCGCATCTGCTTGTGGATATCGCCAGGCGTGGCGGCGGCGAGTGTTTCTTTACCGCCGATGCCGCTGAGATTCCCCGCCTCTTTGCACAGGACACGTTCACCGTCGCGAGGAGCACTTTTGTAGAAGAGCCCACGCCACTGAAGTGCACCGGAACAATGCCGACACTCGTAGCTCGCACATTCGGCCCCCCGCCAGCCCTCGGCGGCTACAATCTCTGCTACATCCGGCCCGAGGCCATGCAGGCTGCCATGACGATGGATGAAAACGCCGCACCGGTTGTCGCCGCCTGGCACGCTGGAAGCGGACGCGTTCTCTGCTTCACGGGCGAGGCCGACGGAAAGTACGCGGGCTCGTTCGCGAAGTGGAATGAGGCTGGCGCGTTTTACAGCAGCCTCGCACGCTGGACCGCCGGCAACCTCAGAGGCCTGCCTGACGGAATTCTTCCAAGGCAGCGGATCCAGCGCGGCAGTTGCATCGTGGAGCTGCATCTCGATCCTGAACGAAAGAAGGACATTCCCGGCGGCAGACCCGTGGTCAAGGTTCTGCGTGGAATCCCAGGGAAAGCACCCGAGTCAAGCAGGCACCCGATGGAATGGGGCTCGGCCGATCTCCTTGTCGCGCCAATCCCGTTGCGCGGCAACGAGACAATACTGGCGACCATAGAAATGGCAGGAGTGGATCCGGTGCCGCTGCCGCCGGTCTGCCTCCCCTATTCTCCTGAATTCGAACCGGTTGAAGGCGCTACAGGCGCGCAGACGCTCAAGGCCATAGCTGACGCCACCGGCGGCAAGGAACGTCTCGACCTGTCAACGATGTGGAAGGACCTGCCGCGTCACCGGCGCCCGGTCGAAATCGGAGTGTGGCTTATCGTATTTTCCATACTCCTCGTGCTTCTCGAGGTGCTGGCACGACGCACGGGGTTGCTGAGCCGTGCCAGAGCGGCAAGGGTCACACCAACACCTGAAGACCCCGACTCAGAGAACAGTCCTGAACCACAACGCCCGGCTGAAGCTGCAAAGAAGAAGGCAACCACTCAACCGCACACTGAACACACCCCCCTGGCGGCACCATCCCCAGCCCCGGCCGCAACTCCGAAGGCTCCTCCAGTCGAAAGCTCTTTCCGTCAGGCACAGAACCGCGCAAGGAAAAGGATGAAGTCCTGACTAGGACAAACCGGATGGTGCTCGTCTCCTGCAGGGTTGACTCTCCCAACCACGCACCACATACGCTTCTGACGGCACACAGTCCATTGCGCGACCCACTTCCTACCTGCCACCATCTGCAGTACTCAGCCCAGCAACTCAACAACCTGGCAACCACCGCGCCGCAGCATGCCCGGTCGCATGATCACACATGCCCTGGATCACGAGACCACCACAGCGATAGCCCCCCCGTCCACGGATCATTGCGGCAGGGCTTTCAGGATCTCTGCAATGTCGGAGGGAGCACTGGTGTCAAATGTACCGGCGGCAAATGTCACATTGGTCCGCATGCCCGAGAACCGGATGACTGTCTTGTCGCCGTCCGGCTCGACAAGCGTTACGCTGCGCAGCTCGGTGAGGTCCGGGGAGAACTGCACGGACATCGACGCTATGAACTCGGCCTTCCCCGCCCCCCTGGGCACAAGGTTCACAGTAACTCCATTCGTCACCGCCACCGACGCCTGGTACGAGTCCTTCCGGTCACCCTTGAACTGCCCCCTCAGTATCATGGCCATCTGGCCGGTCACCTGCCTGACAACCCCTTCAAGCCCTGTATTGAGCTTCTCACGCTTTCCGTTCATCCACTCAAACTGCCCCACATTCCTCCCGTTCGATATCAGGATCGAGCGATACGGCCCGCTCATCTCCCATCGGATCAAATTCGGCGCAACAAAGCAGAGATACCCGTCCGATTTCAACGGTTCATCAAACAGGGATACATACCGCTCCTCCTCGAATCGGGCAAAAACGGTGCTGGCAGACGACATCACCCGCGCAATGTCTGCGAGCTGCACATCGTTGGTCGGCGCCGCCGCCAGCTTCGCAGCCGGAACGGCCAGAAAGAGCGGCACCTGGAGGACCAACGCACAGAACAATAAACCAGGCCGGCGTATCATCTTACCCCCTGCGCGCCGGAAAGCAGCTCGTCGAGGCGCACAAATTGATACCCGTCCGCCTTCACCGAGTCAACCAGCTTAGCCACAAGCCCCAGCACCCGATCCGGATCCTGATGGCCATCATGCAGGAGGATGATCGCCCCCGGCCTGAGCCCGCCCCTGACGCGCCCTATCACTGCATCGACCGGCGCCCCCTTCGTATCCAGGCTGCGAATGCTCCACCCCACAACCTTCAGCCCAAGTTCACCGGCTACCCGGAATACACGCGGATTGCTCAAACCGATCGGAGGCCGGAAGAATTCCGGCGGCCGCCCGGTCACTTCGGTGATCGCCGCCTGCGCCCTGCCAATGTCGCCACGGAGACGGCCAACTCCGTAGAAGTTGGTGAGATTGCTGTGACCAAAACCGTGGTTCCCGACCAGGTGACCTTCCCTGCTCGCACGGGCAACGATTTCGGGAGCCTTCAAGACCTCGGCGCCGACACAGAAGAACGTCGCCTTGACTCCCCTCGCAGCGAGAAGATCCAGCAGTCCGGGAGTACGGACCGGATCCGGCCCGTCATCGAAAGTAAGAGCAACCGCCTTCTCCAATGTGGGTACGCGGCAAATACTCCGGCCAAACAACTGAAGCGAAAGGAAGGCAACCCCAAGGCCGGTAACCACAAGGTAGACGACCGCCGTGCCGCAGAGCAGCGCGATCCGGACCATGCCGCCGCTGAGGAGGACGGCAGCCGTCGCCAGCATTACGGCCGCTGCTGTCAGCGCCTGGAATCTGGTTGCCCTGATATGCAACTTATTCCCCTCTCGCCGCCGACTGAGAGCGTGTAAAGCACGACCGTGCGCCCGGCCGCTCCGACCGGCACACTCCCCGCATTGGCCGGCCCGGCAAAATGACCGGCTTCAAGGTCGCCGCGCACCACACCAATTGCCGCCAGCAAGCCAAGGGCTGATGCGGCATGGAATTCCCCGCACCACTGCTTGTAGGCGCCGCATGCAACCGGCCGGCCGGCCTCCTTCGAGAGTGCCTCAGCAACGGCCAGGTACCTGGCATCCATCACATGCCACCCGTTCGCGCCCGTGAGGAGCAGTCCGACATCACCAAGCGTCGCGCCACCCTGTTCGACAGTCTGCCTGATCAAAGCGGCCTCGGCCCTGGCATCGAAGCCACTGCCGTCCGGCGCCATGGCTATTCCGAGCTGCACTCCCCAGACGTACGCAAGCGCCGGCCGCGCCGCATCCGGCCTGGCAAGCGCAAACATCGCTGCGCCCTCGCCCTGCAATGCACGCCGTCGTCCCGCGTCGCCCGCGGCGAACGGAGCACAAGCCGTGCTGCCGGCGTCCCACCAGCCCCACCTCAAGCCGGCAGCCAGATGGAAATGGTTCAGCTCATCAGCCGCACCGACAACTGCAACATCGGCCCG